>ERZ1026780.1389-NODE-1389-length-15976-cov-3.784310_pt1 | contig 15976 bp, 15 predicted proteins | sample MGYA00380126_ERZ1026780 | MGnify/ENA primary metagenome ERZ1026780 (study PRJEB33269, sample SAMEA4719762) | human gut metagenome | biome: human-associated habitat; feature: organic feature; material: feces | place: Cameroon | collected 2013-10 ... | reverse complement strand
GTATTATTATATCCGGAAGTTACATAAATTCCCACCGGAATTTTCGACCGCACCTGCGAGCTTTCCGGCTGTAAAAACTTTTTTCGTGCGGAGAAAGAGTAGGAAATGGACAAGAAAATAAAAATAATAATTTCTGACGACGACATGGATTTTTGCCGCTCCTGTTCGGAAGCACTTGGCACCGGATTTTTTGCCGAGTTTGTTGAGCGTGACGGCGACAAACTTTCTGCCAGTATTCTAAGCCAAAAACCCGACATCGTAATCTGCAATGCCTTTATGCAAAATCTTGATATGCTCGGCGTAATCAAGCAAAGCTGTGACGTTTTGAGTGAAAATTCTCCTCTTTTTATTGCTATAATTCCTTCCGACAGTGCCATCGTCGAGCGTGAACTTCTCTCCGGCGGCGCCGCCTATTGCTTTATAAAGCCCATCAACTGTGCAACCCTTGCTGAACGCATAAAAAGCTTCTGTGTAAATTCTTTAAGCGCCGCGGATTCAAAAACTCAAAATGATACCAACCTTGAAGTTGTGATTACAGATATAATTCACCAAATCGGAGTACCCGCACACATCAAAGGCTATCACTATCTGCGCGAAGCCATCATGATGGCCGTTGACGACATCGACATAATGAATTCCGTTACAAAGTGCCTCTACCCTTCCGTCGCCAAAAAGCATGGCACAACCTCTTCCCGCGTCGAACGTGCCATTCGACACGCCATCGAGGTTGCTTGGGATCGCGGCGATGTGGATGTGCTCAATTCTTACTTTGGGTACACAATCCACAGCGGCAAAGGCAAACCCACCAACAGCGAATTTATCGCGCTTATTGCCGATAAGCTCCGCGTAAATATGAAAACCGCCTGAATAATATCCTCACAAAAGCCCGTGCTCAAAATGAGCACGGGATTTTTTATTACCTGTTGCTTTTTTCTGTTAAATTCGGCTCGCCGACGATAATACATCATTTTGTGAATATCGCACAATTTTAAACTTTAATCTTCTTATAACCCAGTTAGCATTTTTCAACAAAGCCTATTTACATTTCAATATTTTAATGTTATCATATTCTTTGAAAGGAGATGATTTCCTTTGCGCTATGCTCATATATCCGAGGACGGAAGAAAGCAAACCGTCAGAGAGCACCTTACGGCGGTAGCCGAGCTTTCCGGGAAGTTTGCAAGCAGCTTTTCCGCAGCGGAAGAAGGTCGCGCAACCGGCTGTGCCCACGACATAGGAAAATACAGCGATGAGTTTGAGAAGCGGCTTCACGGCGGCCCAAAGGTTGATCACTCAACCGCCGGAGCGAAGGAACTGCTCAAGTTAATTGATATTCCCGGCGCGCTCTGCGTTGCCGGGCATCACGGCGGGCTTCCGGATTTAGGAAGCAAAGTCGATGTTGACGGAAAATCGCTTTACGCAAGGGTGAAAAAACAGATACCCGATTACAGCGAATATGTGAATGAAATAAGTATTCCTCTCGTCCCTCCCGATAAAAAAATTCCTTTCCGCCCAAAGGACTTATTTGAAGTGGCGTTTTACACCAGAATGCTTTATTCCTGCCTTACGGACGCCGATTTTCTCGATACGGAAGCCTTTATGTCCGATAAAAGCATCACTCGCGGAAACTTTGATTCCATAGAACAGCTTAAAGATAAGCTTACCGAGTACATAAAAAGATTTTCCCGACCGAAGAATTCCCTTGATTTTTTACGAACAAAAGTTCTCAATACCTGCATTGATTTCGGAAAAAGCCGCCCTCGTGGAGTGTATTCCCTTACCGTTCCCACCGGAGGCGGAAAAACCGTTTCAAGCCTTGCCATGGCGATAAATCACGCCGCCGCAAACGGTGCGGAGCGGATAATCTATGTTATTCCTTATGTAAATATAATCGAGCAAACCGCAGATAAATTCCGCGAAATATTCGGCGAAGAAAATGTTCTTGAACACCACTCTGCCGCGGAAATATCCGATTATGACGACTGTGGCGAAGACCCTGTCAAGCGCCGCCTGCGCCTCTCCACGGAAAACTGGGACGCTCCGATAATCGTGACCACCAATGTGCAGTTTTTTGAATCCCTGTACGGAAGCAGAGTTTCAAAATGCAGAAAGCTTCACAATATCTCAAACAGCGTAATTGTGTTCGACGAAGCGCAGATGATACCCACCGATTATCTTCTTCCCTGCGTCTACGCCATAGCCGAGCTTACCAAACATTATAACTGCACCGCAGTGCTTTGCACCGCCACTCAGCCGTCGTTAAACCCTTTCTTTGCGGAACGAGGAGTATCTGTAACGGAAATTTATCCCGACACAAAAGAGCTTTTCTCCGCCTTAAAGCGAACTACGCTCATAAATGCGGGCGAGCTTTCCTGTGATGAGCTTGCGGAAAGAGTTCGTTCGGAAAGCCATGTTCTTGTGGTTTCTCAAACCCGAAAACAATCTGCGGAGCTTTTCTCACTTTTGCCGGAGGATGGGCGCTTTCATCTCTCCACCCTTATGACTCCCATCGACCGCCGGCGGATAATAAGCGAAATCCGGGGGCGTCTTGCTCTCGGTCTTCCGTGCCGGGTTGCCGCCACTTCCCTTGTGGAATCGGGCGTCGATTTGGATTTTGACATTGTTTTTCGCGCCGAGGCAGGGCTTGACTCGATTCTTCAAGCTGCGGGGCGCTGCAACCGTGAGGGCAGGCACTCGGTCGAGAAAAGTATTGTTTATGTTTATAAGCCCGCCGGAAACGCTCCGAAGCTTATCGGCAAAAACATAGCCATATTCCGCGAAATCGAGCGCGGCTTTGAGGATTTGTCCTCTCCGGAAGCCGTAAAATCATATTTTGACGGAATACATAACCTGCAAAAGGACTCTTTGGACAAGAAAAAAATTATTGATATTACAAACTGCGGCTATAACGGAAGCGCACTTCCTTTCGGCGAAATATCCTCGCGCTTCAAGCTTATCGACAACGACACTGCCTCTGTTTTCGTTCCCGAAAGCAGTGATGCCGCGGCAATCGCAGAGGAGTTTTTCTCCGGGAGCTTTTCGAGGAAGCTTTTCAGAAACGCCTCAAAATACTGCGTAAATATCTATGTAAACGAGTACAAAAATCTCCTCTCAGAGGGGCAGATAATCGAGATTTCCGATAATTTCGCCGTGCTCATAAATGAAAACCTGTATAGCCGCGAAAGCGGTCTTAATATCCATGAAGCAAGCGGGGACGCTTTCATAATATAAAAAGGAAGTGGTGAATTTGTCTGTAAAATTTGAAGTATGGGGCGATTATGCACTGTTTTCCCGCCCCGAATTTAAGGTGGAACGATGCAGCTACGATGTAATCACGCCCTCGGCCGCCAGAGGAATACTCGAAGCCGTGTATTGGCATCCCGGTCTGCGGTACAAAATCGACCGGATATGGGTATTAAACCCCATAAAGTTTGACAATATACGCAGAAACGAAGTGAAATCCAAAATACCGTACAGCGCAGCAAAATCCGCGGCGTTCGGCGGAAAAATGCCGTCACTTGTTACATCATCCGACATTCAGCAGCGCGCCTCCACCCTGCTGCGTGATGTCCACTATGTTATTGAGGCTCATTTTGAGATGACGGATAAAGCAAACTCAAGCGACAATGAATGCAAATTCTGCGACACAATTCGCCGCCGCCTTGAACAGGGAAAAAACTTTCACCAACCGTATTTCGGCTGCCGCGAATTTCCCGCAAATATTGCCCCGTTCAGCGGAACACCAAAGGTTGCGCCCGAGCTTATGGGTGAAAAAGACCTCGGTTATATGCTGTATGACATGGATTTTTCCGACCCGAAAAATATCCGTCCCCAATTTTTCCGCGCTGTTATGAAAGACGGTCTTATTGACCTTCGTGATTGCGAGGTGAAAGAATGATAATAAAGGCTCTTTCGGATTATTACTATTCTCTTCTTGAAAAAGGCAAAGATATACCTGTTTCCGGGTGGTGCTACGAGAAAGTTTCTTATGCCCTTTTGATAACCGATGAAGGCGAGCTTGCCGAGGTCGTTTCCCTGTTCGAGAAGGAAACCGATGCAAATGGAAAAAGCAAAATTATTCCGTCAAAAATACTCGTTCCGGAAAGAGTTATTCGTACTGCCGCCATATCGTCGAACTTTTTATGCGACAAGCCGGATTATATGCTCGGAATAAGCGAACCTGCCGACAAAAAGAATACTGCGCGTTTTGAGGCTTGCCGGGAACTGCACCGCAGTATTCTTGACAAGGTCAATACCCCGGAGGCTGCCGCCGTGCTCAAATTCTTTGATTTATGGAATCCCGAAAAAGCGCATGAGCATCAGGCTTTGAAGGACTGCTTTGAAGATGTTTGCACCGCAGGCAATCTGATTTTCATGTATCATGGCAGGTACATAACGGATTACGAAAGCATAAAAAGCGCTTGGAACAGTCGTGAAAGCGGAGGCGAAACCGGCCTTTGTATGGTAAGCGGTCAGCACCGTGAGATAGCAAAGCTACATACTCAAATACGCGGCGTCCGCGGTGCTCAATCCTCCGGCGCCTCAATGGTATGCTTTAATAACGATGCGGTTGAATCCTACGGAAAGCACAACAGTCAGGCTCTCAATGCACCGGTGAGCAAGGATATTATGTTCGCCTACACCACCGCACTGAGCTATATGCTTGCAAACAGGGAGCACAATGTAATTTCGTTTGATAATTTGACAATTTTCTGCTGGGCGAAGTCTGCGGAGGACGAATACTCCGATGTTATGCGTGTTTTATACGGTATGCCGTCGCCCATTAGCGAAAATGATGTAACCCATGTAATATCCGAGCTTGCAAAGGGACATAGGGTCGATATTTCCGGAATGGTTCTCGCCCCCGATGAGGAATTTTACATTCTCGGAATTTCTCCGAATGCCTCTCGCCTTTCAGTTCGCTTCTTTCTGAAAAACAGCTTCGGAAGCTTCGCCAAAAATATAGACGAGCACTACAAACGGCTTGAAATCATATCCTCCGGTGCGATCGGCAAAATACCGTCAATCGGCGGAATGCTTAAAGAAACCGTTCGTGACAAAAAGAAAGACGAGCCGGAGCCGACTCTTGCGGCGGCGACACTCAAAGCGGTATTCAACAACACCGTATATCCCGCAAGCCTCTTTTTCGGCGTTATAAAGCGCCTTAAAGCGGACAAGAGCATAACCCGCTCCAGAGCCGCAATTATAAAGGCTTATCTTATTAAAAACAGTACAAATAAAAAACTCAAGGAGGCGCTTACATTGGAGCTTAATGATGAATGCAAATATACGCCGTATCTTTTAGGGCGCGCATTTGCGGTTTGTGAAAAAATACAAAAATCCACTTTTGAGAACAAAAATAAAACCGATAAGAGTGATGACGAATCAAAAAGAGATACAATAAAGGACAAATATTTCGATTCCGCCTGTGCAACCCCGGCTCTTGTATTTCCGCAGATACTCAAGCTTAAAAACTGCCACATAAAACTTATTAAGCGCGACCGTCCCGGTTCGGCAATATATTATGAAAAAACTCTCTCGGAAATACTTTCTTCCGTGGACTCCGGATTTCCCAAGTCGCTTAATATGGAAGAACAAGGCGTATTCATTTTAGGATATTATCATCAAACCCAAAAATTTTATGCAAAGAAAGAGGAGGAATAAATCATGTCCGAAGCTATTAAAAACCGTTACGAATTCATTATCCTTTTTGACGTTGAAAACGGAAACCCCAACGGCGACCCGGATTCCGGCAATATGCCCCGCGTAGACCCGGAAACAAACCAAGGTATCGTCACCGATGTTTGCCTTAAAAAGAAAATCCGCAGATATGTGGAAACCGTAAAAGAGGATGTTCCCGGTTACGCTATTTATATCCGCGACGACGCTCCCCTCAACAGCAAAGATAACAAAGCCTTTGAAGCCATCGGCGTAAATCCCAAGGATCCCAAAAAAGCCGCAAAGGAAGACCCTGATTTTGAGATAAAGCTTCGTGACTTTATGTGCAAAAACTATTTTGACATTCGCACCTTCGGTGCCGTCATGACAGGATTTGTTTCCGCAAAGCTCAACTGCGGTCAGGTATGCGGACCCGTTCAGCTCGGCTTCGCCCGCTCCATAGACCCTATTATTCAGCAGGATATAACCATTACCAGAACCGCTCAGGCAACCGAAAAAGACTTTAGTGAAAAGGGTTCCCACACCATGGGCGAAAAATTCATTGTTCCCTATGCGCTTTACCGTGCTCACGGATATATTTCTGCAAATCTTGCGCGCAAAACCACCGGTTTCTCTGACGAAGACCTTGAGCTTTTGTGGAACGCTATTATAAATATGTTCGAATACGACCATTCCGCCGCAAGAGGAAATATGGCAGTGAGAAAGCTCATTATCTTTAAGCACGACAGCGAGCTCGGCAGTGCCCCCGCTCACAAGCTTTTTGACCTCGTCACCGTAAAGAGGGCCGATGAAGAAAAGCCCGCACGTTCCTTTAATGATTACATTGTAAATATAGACGAATCCCGTCTTCCCGAACATATAAGCGTTATTTGCAAGGACTGATTTTATGGAATACAGTGAAGATGATTTTCTTCCGTTAAGCGGAATTCAGCACTTTTCGTTTTGTCGGCGGCAATGGGCTTTAATACACATTGAGCAGCAGTGGAATGAAAATTATCTCACCGCCGACGGCAGAGCAAAGCATGAGCATGCTCACAGCGGCCCCGCCAGAGAAAAACGCGGCGATACTATTCTTATTCGGGAAATGCCGGTTTCTTCTCGCAAGCTCGGTTTAAGCGGAATTTGCGATGTGGTTGAATTCAAAAGCAGTAAATCCGGAGTGCCGATTTTCGGCACTCCGGGAAAATGGCTCCCCTGCCCCGTGGAATATAAGCGCGGCAAACCCAAGGAAAATCCCGCAGATAGGCTTCAGCTTTGCTGTGAAGCCATGTGCCTTGAAGAAATGCTTGTCTGTCCGCCCATAGAAAAAGCCTATCTTTTCTATTTTGAACTCAATCATCGGGTTGAGATTATCCTTGACGACGAGCTTCGTTCCCTTGTCGCAGCTATGTCCGAGGAAATGCACGAATACTATCGGCGCGGATATACTCCGCGAGTTCGCAAAAACAATTCCTGTAAAGCTTGTTCGCTAAAGAATATATGTGTGCCGGAGGCATATAAAAATGCTTCCGACTACATAAAAAGGCGTTTGGAGGAATCGGTACCATGAAGAAAATAGGAAACACCCTCTATGTAACAACTCCGAATTCTTATATTGCCCTTGACGGAGAGGCTCTGTCAATAATCCGCGATGAAGAACCCGCAAGGCATATCCCCCTTTTGAACCTTGACGGCGTTATAACATTCGGATATACCGGAGCAAGCCCCGCAGCGCTTCGCGCCTGTGCGGAACGCGGCATAGAGTTCAGCTTTCTTACGGAAAGCGGCAGATTCCTTGCAAGAGTTTCGGGCAATCCCTGCGGTAATGTTCTTCTGCGAAAAGCCCAATACCGTTTTTCCGACAGTGAAGCTGAAAGCCTCCAAATAGCAAAGAGCTTTCTTATCGGAAAATTGTTTAACTCACGCTGGGTTATAGAACGGGCAATTCGTGATTATAAACTCCGCCTTGATACGGAAAAGCTTTCCTTTGCGTCTCATTATATAGCCGAACGAATTTCGGATGTGGGCACTGCCGTTTCTCTCGAGAAGCTTCGCGGCTTTGAAGGCGAGGCGGCTTCCATGTATTTTTCCGTGTTCGACGACTTAATTCTTCAGCAAAAAGACAACTTTTCTTTCAAAGGAAGAAACAAGCGTCCTCCTCTTGATAATGTGAACGCCATGCTTTCGTTTGCGTATACCCTGCTTGCTCATGATTGCGCCTCAGCGCTCAACAGCGTGGGACTTGATCCCTATGTAGGCTTTTTGCACAGAGATCGTCCCGGAAGAACATCTCTTGCACTTGACCTTATGGAGGAGTTCAGAAGCGTGCTCGCAGACAGGTTTGTTCTTTCGCTCATAAACAATCGTCAGCTTTCGTCGAATTGCTTTTCCAAAAAGGAAAACGGCGCCGTGCTTATGACGGATGACGCAAGAAAGAAATTCCTTGCATCATGGCAGCAAAAGAAAAAGGAAACAATCACCCACCCGTTCATTGATGAAAAAATAGAATGGGGAACAGCTCCGTATGTTCAGGCTCTTTTGCTTGCAAGATATATAAGAGGCGATCTTGACGAATATCCTCCGTTTATGTGGAAGTAGGCTATGATATGTTGGTTCTTGTAACTTATGATGTTTCTACCGAAAGTTCATTCGGTCAAAAACGACTGCGTAAAGTCGCAAAGCTTTGTCAAAATTACGGTATTCGTGTTCAAAACTCCGTTTTCGAGTGTCAGATTGGTTCCGCCGAGCTTGTAAAGCTTCGCCACTCCCTCGAACTCGTTATTGACAAGGAATACGACAGTTTGCGCTTCTACAATCTTGGCAACAACTACAAAAACAAAGTTATTCATATCGGAACAAAGCCGTCTTTCGATATGAACGAGCCTTTGATTTTGTGATGTTGCAAATCGGTGCGAACATATAGCTGACACAGATTTTCTGTGCCTTTCGCACCTCAAAAAAGCTGTTTTTTCGCAAATATTTATTTTATTATGCCTTCTATCCGGTGATAATTGTGCTATATTTACAATTATCCGTCAGCCTTACGGCGTAATATTATAAATTTTTACTGTCGCCCTCCTCGCGGAGGGCGTGGATTGAAATGGTTCGGGAATAAATTTCGATAAATCTTGACCGTGTCGCCCTCCTCGCGGAGGGCGTGGATTGAAATTTTTTCGGTGGCAAGGCATACATATAAGAAATCACAGTCGCCCTCCTCGCGGAGGGCGTGGATTGAAATTCGCCGTTATGCTAATCCCTATAAGCTTATATTGTCGCCCTCCTCGCGGAGGGCGTGGATTGAAATAGCACTATGGCAACGCTGAGGAACTGGACAATTGTCGCCCTCCTCGCGGAGGGCGTGGATTGAAATATGTAGTAATTAGCTAAAATCCACAAAAAATATTGTCGCCCTCCTCGCGGAGGGCGTGGATTGAAATAAGCCTATTATAGTAATCCTGCATATGTTCAGCCGTCGCCCTCCTCGCGGAGGGCGTGGATTGAAATTGTAGATACAAATAAGGAGTGACGATATGAAAAGGTCGCCCTCCTCGCGGAGGGCGTGGATTGAAATGGTAAAAAGGGCTCCGGCAAGAGTACCTATATGGTCGCCCTCCTCGCGGAGGGCGTGGATTGAAATAGCGCGGAGAAGGTCAAGACCACGACAAATCATAAGGTCGCCCTCCTCGCGGAGGGCGTGGATTGAAATGAATACTGGATTTATCATTTTTTAACACCCTCAAGGTCGCCCTCCTCGCGGAGGGCGTGGATTGAAATAAGATGAACAAGTTTATCAGAAATTTGAGATAAGTCGCCCTCCTCGCGGAGGGCGTGGATTGAAATTGCTTATCTAAAGCGACTATATAATAGCACAAAGTCGCCCTCCTCGCGGAGGGCGTGGATTGAAATAAATCACGCAACATCCACTTTACCATAAGCGTAGTCGCCCTCCTCGCGGAGGGCGTGGATTGAAATATTATTATAAACACCTAATTGAGGATTGAGCCAGTCGCCCTCCTCGCGGAGGGCGTGGATTGAAATTGAAAATGGTACACTTAATTACTATTATCTTAAGTCGCCCTCCTCGCGGAGGGCGTGGATTGAAATCAGTCTATCAACTTATGATTTGTCACGGTCTTGACGTCGCCCTCCTCGCGGAGGGCGTGGATTGAAATTCCTGTTACTCCTGAAAATACTACTGGTTTGAAGGTCGCCCTCCTCGCGGAGGGCGTGGATTGAAATTCCTATTGATGTATGTGTCAGGGTTTCTAACCCTGGTCGCCCTCCTCGCGGAGGGCGTGGATTGAAATATAGTATTTTAGGTAATAACCTTAACGGCACTATGTCGCCCTCCTCGCGGAGGGCGTGGATTGAAATCGAGCTACGTAATGATGTTGATTCTATCCGCTCTGTCGCCCTCCTCGCGGAGGGCGTGGATTGAAATATCATGCAAAATATAGGCGTATGCATCAGGGTTAGTCGCCCTCCTCGCGGAGGGCGTGGATTGAAATTTTCTCCGACAGGCATATATAAAGGAAGTCACATATGTCGCCCTCCTCGCGGAGGGCGTGGATTGAAATCAAAGATAAAAATAAGTTTATAGGGATTAGCATAGCGTCGCCCTCCTCGCGGAGGGCGTGGATTGAAATTCAGCGTGTAAATGACTTGAAGCAAAAATATTAGTCGCCCTCCTCGCGGAGGGCGTGGATTGAAATAGAAATCATACGAAGAGCAAAAGAAAACATTGAAGTCGCCCTCCTCGCGGAGGGCGTGGATTGAAATGCCAATAAGGAAAATATCTTCCGTATCAACATCGTCGCCCTCCTCGCGGAGGGCGTGGATTGAAATGCGGAAGCTTCGACGAGAGCAACACGACGAGAAAGTCGCCCTCCTCGCGGAGGGCGTGGATTGAAATACACCGTGCGCAGGACTACGACTAAGCGCACGGTGGTCGCCCTCCTCGCGGAGGGCGTGGATTGAAATCGAAAGCCAAGATTCGGAATTGATTAAAGAATTACGTCGCCCTCCTCGCGGAGGGCGTGGATTGAAATCGCAAATGGCGATAGTAGAATAGCAGATAATCTGTCGCCCTCCTCGCGGAGGGCGTGGATTGAAATTATTAAAACAGATGTAAACAGTCTTTTTGATGGGTCGCCCTCCTCGCGGAGGGCGTGGATTGAAATGGATACTTTCAAGCCAACAACACCAAACCAAGAGGTCGCCCTCCTCGCGGAGGGCGTGGATTGAAATGATTCGGGTCTGCGTGACTTTTTCAAGCTCCAGCGTCGCCCTCCTCGCGGAGGGCGTGGATTGAAATTCTTGTTACCGCCGCTGTCGGTTGGGTTGGTCAGGTCGCCCTCCTCGCGGAGGGCGTGGATTGAAATTCATACATCAGCTCTGTGCTGTCTGCATCTCCGGCGTCGCCCTCCTCGCGGAGGGCGTGGATTGAAATCGTGCTGTCTGCCAAAGACAAGGCGAGCTTATCGTCGCCCTCCTCGCGGAGGGCGTGGATTGAAATGTCATACCCATAAGAGCGTTGACCTGATTTTGAAGTCGCCCTCCTCGCGGAGGGCGTGGATTGAAATCGCAAATGGCGATAGCCGTATAGCTGATAATCTCAAGTCGCCCTCCTCGCGGAGGGCGTGGATTGAAATTATGCTGGCAATATGAGGGTGTCTTGGGTCGATGTCGCCCTCCTCGCGGAGGGCGTGGATTGAAATCACGTCCTGCACCGTCAAAAGCTCCTTGTCCATGTCGCCCTCCTCGCGGAGGGCGTACACCTCAAACAGCGCCAAATTACGTTTGCCGTACACATCTACGAAAGAAGGTTAAATATGCTAACGGAAAATCAGAATCTTTTGATAAGAATAGGCTGGGAGCATAAGCGACCTCGGCAAAACCCAATATCAGCTCCGGCGAGAGGGCTTAAACCGTCTTGATGTAATACCAAAAAATGCGTACCTTTCGGCACGCATTTTTGATTGCCGCACTGTCCGTGCTCAAATTCGTATTAGGAAAAGAATAGGTGCTCAACCAGTATTTTAATTCCGAGGCAAATGAGCACGACCCCGCCGAAAAATTCGGCTTTTGCCTTGTATTTTGCTCCGAATACGCTGCCGATTTTAATTCCGGCGGCGGAGATTACAAAGGTCGTGCAGCCGATAATGGCTATCGCAAGCCAAATGTTTACTTGGAGGAAAGCAAATGTAATGCCGACGGCAAGCGCGTCAATGCTCGTTGCCACCGCAACCATGAGCATGCTCATAAACGAGAAGGAGGCATTCTGCTTTTCGCTGTCCTTGTCAAATGATTCCTTTATCATGTTAGCCCCGATGATTGAAAGCAGAATAAACGCAATCCAGTGGTCAATGCTGGTGACATACTGCTCGAATGTCGAGCCGAGAAGATAGCCTATAAGTGGCATCAGCGCCTGAAATCCGCCGAACCACAGTCCCGCCGTCAGCATGTGCCTGCCGTTCACCTTTCCTACGGAAAGTCCTTTGCATATCGAAACGGCGAATGCGTCCATTGAAAGTCCTATACCTATTAAGAAAATCTCAAATACTGTCATTTTCGTTCCCCCAAAGTCAAATAAAAAGACTCATCCGCAGTGTTTGCGAACAAGCCTCGGCCTACCGAACGAACGCTCGGCAGGCCTGTTTGAATGAAAGTCGGCGCTTACAGCTCTTTTCCGCTTTCAATCTCATATATATTCCGGTAAACGGCGTGATATATCGGCGGAATGCGTTTATCCATATGAAAACATCCAAAGAACCATGTTTTGAACTTGCAGTTCGTTGCAACTTCGTTTAGGTAGGCGTGCAGGTTGTTGAAGCAGTTGCTCTCCATTTTGAGCATACTGCGGAGCTTGAAGCCCACATCATATGTGATTATGTAATCAACGCTGTTCCCCGTCTTTTCAAGATTTTCTCTTGCGTGGGCACATTCTTCCTCGGTGGGCAGGCGCTGAAAATCAATACATTCGCGAATGTCGGCAAGCTCCAGTTCTTCGTCGTCGCCGCCGCCGAATGCAAAAATCTTTTTACCTTCGATTTCGTAAACTTCACCGCGCATAAGCTTATAGATGTTCTCCGAAATTTGGCGGGCTCTGCCACCCATAAAGTCAACCTTTGGATATTTGTTTATCATTTCAAAGCTTTCGTGAGCGCCTTCCACGAAAAGCACCTTGTACTTCCGCTTTGAAAGCCACTTTATGTTGTTCATTTCGTCCTTTGACCCATCCCAGATAAAACCGAAATCGCCGCAGACAATAATACTGTCGCCCTTTTTTAACTTGTGTAGGTTCATAGACTTAAACCTTGAAATATCTCCGTGGGTATCGCCCGTTACATATATCATACATAACCTCCGAAAGAAAGGGATTTGCGCCATTGTTGTTCTATTCTATATCTAAGATATTAAGAAACAATTAAATTTAATAAATTTGGCACAAATCGAAAAATAGGCTATTCCATTGCTCGCCTTTTTTTGCTATAATGACAGTATAACAAATATAGTGCCATTTTAGCAACATTTTTTTGATATTCTTTGCTGACCGTAAGCAAGTTTTTATTTTTCGGAGGAATTTATGAAAAAAGTAATTGCAATAATCCTTTCTCTTATTTTTATATCTTCTTTTGGAGTGACCGCTTTGGCGGATATGAAATATACGCCCTCCTGCGATGTATATTCCGAAGCGGTTTATCTTGCCGACGAAAACGGCAGCGTGCTCTATGAGAAAAATTCAAAGCAGCGTATGTACCCGCTGGAGCTCACCCAGATTATGACCGCCATCGTCGTAATTGAGAACATTGATTCCGCGGGTGGCTGGGATGCGCAGGGCACATATGATATGTCCGTGCAGAATTATCTTTATGACAACCGCAACGGCGGCGTAATTTTGAGCGGCATGCTCTCCGGCGATATTTTCACTGCGGACGAGCTGTTCTACGACCTTGTAATCCGTTCCGGCTACGACGCGGCTCTTGTTCTTGCAAAGCTTATTGCGGGCAGCACCGACGCATTTGTTGACCTTATGAACCAGACCGCTGCAAGAATAGGAGCAAAGGACACTAACTTCACCAACTGCCACGGTCTTCACGACACTGCGAACTACACCACCGCATACGATATGTACCTGATTACGAAATATGCCATGGGTCTTGATAAATACCGTGAGGTCGTTCAGAAGACTTCCTACACCTGTGAAGCCACCGACACTCACAAGCAGCTCATTTGGAGCAGCGAAAACGGTCTGATGAAGCGCGATAGTGTGCATTACTATTCCCCTGTTGTGGGCGGAAAAATCGGCTACAACTCCGAAATCGGGCGCAACGTTGCCTCCTATGCCGAATATGAAGGCTTCGCATACTACCAAATCGACCTTGGTGCGCCGTATGAGCTCGACAACGGCTATAATCAAGCTCTTGTTGATGCAAAGAACCTTTACATGTGGGCATTCACCGAATTTGAAGTAAAAACCATCGTCGAGGGCGGTTCGCAGATCGCAGAAGTTCCGCTGGAGCTTGCATGGCAAAAAAACCACCTTAATCTTATGATTGGCGAAACCTACCGCGCGCTGCTCCCCACCGACATAGCCGTTTCTTCCATCAGCTATGAGTTCGACGTTCCGGAATCCGTCGAAGCGCCTATTACAAAGGGCGAGGAAATCGGCACGCTGAAGCTTGTGCTTGCGGGCGAAACCATTGGCACCGTGCCGCTTGTTGCGGCGGAGGATGTGGAACAAAGCGACCTGCTCTCCGGGCTCAAGAGCTTTTCCAACATGACTCATTCCTTCTGGTTCAAGTTTATCATAATCACCATTATCATTCTTATCGGACTTTATATCGCCCTTATGGTCATCAGAAACTACAATCACAGGAAGTACGGCAATTTTAAGCGCAAAAAACGTCTTTAATCTTGCAAAAAAGTGTTGACAAAATAGTATCGGTAGTATATAATATTAACGCTGTCCAAAGACAGCAGGTGCTTTATGCTTAAACGACTTATGTCGGCCTGCCGAGGATGAGGTGTTATAACTTGATTATTACGCTCCTTCCACGGCTTAATGGAGGGAGCTTTTCTTTTACTGAAAAGCTCTCATCACAACGCAGGAGGTGAATTTAAATGCCCAGTGAAAAAATCTTGCAAGCAAAGAAAGAGACTGTCGAGCAGCTTGTTGAAAAACTTAAAGCAGCTCAGTCCGGCGTTCTTGTTGACTACATCGGGATCAACGTTGCTGACGATACCAAGCTTCGTCGCGAGCTTCGCGAAGCCGGTGTTGAATACACCGTCGTAAAAAACTCCATTCTCCGCTTTGCAGCTAAGGAAGCAGGTCTTGAAGGTCTTACCTCTTACCTGTCCGGAAGCACCGCTATCGCTCTTTCCAATGACGATCCTGTCGCTCCCGCAAAAATTCTTGGCAAATTTGCAGACGACTCCAAAGGTAAGTTCTCTCTGAAAGCCGGATTCCTCGATGGTGAAGTTCTTGACCAAGCACAGGTTGTTGAACTCGCAAAGACTCCGAGCAAGGAAGAGATCCTTACCATGATCGTTATGGCTCTTGTCAGCCCGATCAAAGGTATCGCCGTTGCGCTTGACAAAATTGCAAACCCCGACGGCGGAAACACTGACGGCGAAGGCGAAGCTGCCTGATTGCCGCATCACAATCATTAATTTTCAATTATTACAGGAGGTAAACCACCATGGCTTCTGAAAAGATCCAAAACATTCTGGAGGAGATCAAAGCTCTCTCCCTTATCGAAGCAAACGAACTCAAAAATGCAATCTGCGAAGAATTCGGCGTTTCCGCTGATGCTCCCGTTATGGTAGCAGGCGCTGCCGCTGCTGCTCCCGCTGCTGCAACCAAGGATTCTTGGGATGTTATCCTCACCGGCGCCGGCGAGACCAAGATGACTGTTATCAAAGTTGTTAAAGAGATCACCGGTCTCGGCCTCAAAGAGTCCAAAGAGATCGTTGATAACGTTCCGAAGGCTGTTAAGGAAGGCGTTTCCGAGACCGAAGCCGACGAAATCAAGAAGAAACTCGAAGAAGCAGGCGCTTCCGTCGAAGTTAAATAATTTTCTTTTTGAAGTGCTTAAAAGCCTGTCCGAAAGGACAGGCTTTTTTGCGGGAACATAGATTGTAAAATCCCCTCCGCGCCTGACCGCACGGAGGGGATTTTGCCTTAAGTTAAAAAATGAGGAAGGAGAATTTTATCTGAATTTAATTATCCGCGCTTTTTGAGCACGAATGCCGCTGCCGTGAGCATGAGCATTGCAGGAGCAACGCTCATTGCCGGAGCGCCGGTGTTGGGGTTCTG
>ERZ1026780.1387-NODE-1387-length-15985-cov-3.322285_pt1 | contig 15985 bp, 14 predicted proteins | sample MGYA00380126_ERZ1026780 | MGnify/ENA primary metagenome ERZ1026780 (study PRJEB33269, sample SAMEA4719762) | human gut metagenome | biome: human-associated habitat; feature: organic feature; material: feces | place: Cameroon | collected 2013-10 ... | reverse complement strand
GAGTGAAGCCACCGCGCGAAACAGGAGGAGACTGCTCGGCAGTCTCCTTTTTTGCGTCTTGCCCGCGGCGCTGGCTGCTGAAAACCTGCCCGATGGGCGGCTTTGGAGAAAGAAAAACGCGGGCGGAAAAATATTTTTTTCGTTTAACGATGAAAAGAAATGCAGACGGCGGCGCTCCGGAGGGCCGTATCTGCAAGGGTATACCGCCGGAGGCGGAGACGGTGTATATACATGCATAAAACATGTGAGGCCGTAATTTTCGACCCTAGAAATTGGATTGAAATTCCGGAAAAACTAAGCTATACTGAACATAATAAGGGCGTATCTGAAAACCGGAAAGTGACGAGCAGTGAGAAGCGCCTGTGCAGAGCAGGCTGTTTTTCCGCAGGAACACTTGCCGTTTTCAAGGAAAAATGGCGCGGCGCGGTGCAAAAGGCCCGCTCTCTGGGGCGTCTGGAGTTTTCAGATACACTCAAGGAAACACAGCAAGGAGGATCGCCTATGCCGGTCTGTGTAACAAGCGAAATCGGCTCGCTGAAAAGGGTGCTTTTGCAGCGACCCGGACGGGAGCTGGAGCATCTCAGTCCCAACACCATGGAGCAGCTGCTTTTCGACGATATTCCCTATCTCTACGGCGCACAGCAGGAGCATGACTGCTTCGCGGAGATCCTGCGCGGCTGCGGCGCAGAGGTCGTCTATCTGGAGGATCTGACGGCGGATGTGCTGCGGCAGCGGCCGGAGCTGCGCGAGCCGTTCATCCATGACGTGATCGAGCACGCCGGAGGCAGCGCCCGGGGCTACCGCGCGGCGCTGGAAGAATATCTGACCGCCATCCGCGATCCGAAGCTGCTGGTGCAGCGGACGATGGAGGGCGTGACCTATCAGGAGATCTTCCCCAGCCGGAGCGGACGGCTCTCAAGCATGGTCGGGACGAAGGCGCGCTTTTTGATGCCGCCGATCCCGAATCTCTATTTTACGCGCGACCCCTTCGCGTGTATCGGCCGCGGCGTGAGCCTCAACCATATGTATTCCGCCACGCGCAGCCGCGAAACGCTTTACGGGAAATACGTCCTGACCTATCACCCCGATTTTGCCGGTCAGGTGCCGCTCTACTATACCCCGGAGGAGCATTTCAGCATCGAGGGCGGCGATATCCTGAATCTCAGCCCGACCGTTCTGGCCGTCGGCATTTCCCAGCGCACCCAGCCGGAGGCCGTCGAGCGTCTGGCGGAGCGCATCTTTGCCGACGAGGCCGCGACGATCGATACCGTCCTTGCCTTTGAGATCCCGCGCACACGCGCGTTCATGCATCTGGATACCGTGTTCACGCAGGTGGATCGGGACAAGTTCTCCGTCCATCCCGGCATTCTGGAAATGCTCTCGATCTACGAGCTGACCGGCAGAGGGACGGGCCGCATTACGACGCGCGCGCTGCGGATGCCGCTGGAGGACGTTTTGAAGGAATACCTCCATCTCGACCATGTGCAGCTCATCCGCTGCGGCGGCGGCTGCGAGATCGCGGCGGAGCGTGAGCAGTGGAACGACGGCTCCAACACGCTCTGCGTCAGCCCCGGCGTCGCGGTCGTCTACGAGCGCAATTATGTGACCAATCAGATCCTCGAGGACTGCGGCGTGAAGATCCTGAAAATGCCCAGCTCCGAGCTTTCACGCGGACGCGGAGGCCCGCGCTGCATGAGTATGCCTCTGCTCCGGGAATCCATTTCGTTCTGACAAACCTACCGATATATTGAAAAGGAGAAATCATCATGGCTGTTAACATTCGCGGCAGACACTTTCTGAAGCTTCTGGACTACACCCCGGCGGAGATCCGCTATCTGCTCGATCTGGCGAAGAATTTCAAGGACCTCAAGCGGGCCGGTACGCCGCACCGCTATCTCGAGGGCAAGAACATCGTCCTGCTGTTTGAAAAGACCTCCACCCGCACCCGCTGCTCGTTTGAGGTCGCGGGAATGGATCTGGGCATGGGCGTGACCTATCTCGATCCCGGCAGCAGCCAGATGGGCAAAAAGGAATCCATCGCCGACACAGCGCACGTCCTCGGCCGGATGTACGACGGCATTGAATACCGCGGCTTCAGCCAGAAGATCGTTGAGGAGTTGGCCGAAAACGCGGGCGTTCCGGTCTGGAACGGCCTGACCGACGAATTCCACCCGACGCAGATGCTGGCAGACCTCTTGACCATTGAGGAAAAGAAGGGCACGCTCAAGGGTGTCCGCTTCACCTATTTCGGTGATGCCCGCAACAACATGGGCAATTCCCTGATGGTCGCCTGCGCGAAGATGGGCCTGCACTTCACGGCCTGCGCACCGAAGGAGCTGTTCCCGGCGGCGGAGCTGGTCGAAACGTGCCGCGAGCTTGCAAAGCAGAGCGGCGGCTCCGTCACGCTCACTGAGAGCGTGGAGGAGGGCGCAAAGAACGCCGACGTGCTCTACACCGATATCTGGGTCTCCATGGGTGAGCCGGACTGCGTCTGGGCAGAGCGCATCCGCCTGCTGACACCGTATCAGATCAACGCGAAGGTCATGTCGATGGCCAAGCCAGACGCGCTGTTCATGCACTGCCTGCCGTCCTTCCACGATACCAACACCACCATTGGTAAGGAGATCGCTGACAAGTTCGGCATTACGGAAATGGAGGTCTCTGACGAGGTGTTCTCCGGCCCGCAGTCGGTCGTGTTCGACGAGGCGGAAAACCGGATGCACACCATCAAGGCCGTGATCTACGCGACGCTCAAATAAGGAGGGACGGAGATGGCATTTGAGTTTCCGAAATACCACGCGCCGGACTTTACCGAGGAAAAATTCCGCAATGCACCGGATGCGAAATGGGCGGCTGTCGAGCTGGACGGCGTTGCGCCGGAGGGCTACCACAGCACATCGATGTACCCGGAGTACTTCAAGCTGGACGGCCAGTGGCGTCTGGCGGAGGAGAGCCGGATGGATTCCAGCGTCGTCCTGCGGGAGGACGGTACGCTGCGCGTGGTCGAGAACCGCAACCTCAAAAAGGGCGACCGCGTGATCCTTGGGCGGACGGAAAACTGCGAGGACGGCATTTACATGCACTGCCACGGTTTCGAGGAGCCGGGCGAGGCGCTGGAGGATCAGTTTGTGTTCCGTCAGGGACGCAGCCGCGAGACCTCCTATGCCAAGGACTATGACCGGCTGATCGAGCTTCTGCGCTATGAAAAAGAGCACGGCAATATCCTCTGGGTCATGGGTCCCGCGTTTGCCTTTGACGAGGACGCCAGAAGAGCCATGCAGGCGCTGGTCGAAAACGGCTACGCGCACGGCCTCATGGCCGGCAATGCCCTTGCTACGCACGATCTGGAAGGCGCGCTGCTGCACACCGCGCTCGGTCAGGATATCTATACGCAGAAGTCCCAGCCAAACGGCCACTACCACCATCTGGATGTTATCAACAAGGTGCGCCGCAGCGGCTCCATCCCGCAGTTTATCGAGGACTATGACATCGACAACGGCATCATCTACAGCGTTGTGAAGAACAACGTGCCGTTCGTCCTGACCGGCTCCATCCGCGACGACGGCCCGCTGCCCGAGGTCATCGGCGACGCCTACCGCGGCCAGAGCGCCATGCGGGAGCTGGTCAAAAAATCCACAACGGTCATCTGCCTTGCCACGATGCTCCACACCATCGCCACCGGCAATATGACGCCGTCGTTCCGCGTCCTTCCGGACGGGACGATCCGGCCAGTCTACCTCTACTGCGTGGACGCGGACGAGTTCGTCGTCAATAAGCTGCTCGACCGCGGCAGCCTCTCCGCAACGACCATCGTCACCAACGTGCAGGACTTCATCACCATCGTTGCAAAGGGACTGGACGTGATCTGACGCAGGCGGAGCGCACCGGAAAAACGGATATACGCTCCGGCGGGCGGACAAGAGCCGTCGGCCCCAACAGATAATATTCGGAGGCGCCGCCGGGGAGGCGGCGCCTTCTGCTGTCCTCTGCCGGGGCGGAAAGCGCTTGCATCGTCTGCGCGGATGCGCTAGAATATTCCTGAAATGAGGCGAAGCTATGCTGGACTATCGAATTGAAAATGCGCTTCTGATCGACGGAAGCGGCAGGCCGGGCATTCCGGGCAGCCTCGGCGTCAAAAACGGAAAGATTGCCGCACTCGGGCGGCTGGACGGCGAGACTACCGCGCAGCGCATCGACGCGAAGGGCCGCTGCCTGACGCCCGGCTTTCTCGACATCCACCGTCACGCCGACGCCGCGCTGTTCCGTCCGGGCTTCGGAAGGGCCGAGCTGGCACAGGGGCTGACGACCATCGTCAACGGCAACTGTGGTCTGTCGCTCGCACCGGCACCTTGTGTGCGCCGCCGGGAGATCTACGGCTATCTTGAGCCAGTCACCGGCCTCCCGGACGATGCGCTGGCCACGGATACCATGGCCGCTTATCTTGACGCCGTCAGCAAAACGCCGCTCCCCATCCACATCGGGATGCTGGCCGGAGGCGGTACCGTCCGGACGGCGGCATACGGCTTCGCGCCGGGGCCGCTTGCGCCGGAGGCGCTGCGGAAGGTCCATCGCCTGCTGGAGGAGTCACTTTCCGGCGGCGCACTGGGCATTTCGCTCGGGCTTGGCTACGCACCGGAGTGCTTTTATACAACGCAGGAGCTGATCGCGGCGCTGGCTCCGCTGCGTGATAGCGGCGTTCCCATCACCGTTCACATGCGGCAGGAGGGCGCTGGCGTCGTGGAGGCGCTGAAGGAAATGCTGACTGTGGCGCGGGCGCTCCGCACGCCGGTGCATATCAGCCACCTCAAGAGCATCGGAAAGGCCTACTGGGGCAGGTATATGCCGGAGATGCTGGCGCTGCTCACCCGCGCGCGGGAGGATGGCCTCGACGTGAGCTGCGACCTCTACCCCTATACGGCCGGCTCCACCCAGCTGATCCACGTCCTTCCGCCCGAGGCACAGGAGGGCGGCTTGGACACGCTGACGCAGAAGCTCCGCGTTCCGGAATTCCGCGCGGCCATGCGTGAGCGGATGCAGACCGGTACGGATTTTGAAAATCTTTCGCTGCTCGTCGGCTGGGAGAACATTGACGTGTCCACCGTCACGCGGGAGGAAAACCGCCGCTTTGTCGGCCGCTCCGTTGCGGAAATTTCCGCTGCGGAGGGCGTCGATCCCTTTGATTTTACATTCGACCTGCTGGCGTCGGAAAGCTGCGCCGTTACCATGATCGACCGCATCACTGCAAACGAGGATATCTGCGCGGCGCTGCGCGCGCCGTTCTCGTCCGTCATCTCCGATGCCACCTACCCCACCAGCGGTCTGCTGCATCCGCGCGTATACGGAAACTGCGCCCATCTGCTGGAGGAATATGTGCGCAGGCAGGGCGTCCTGACGCTGGAGCAGGCCGTCGAACGGCTCACCTCCCGGCCCGCGTCCGTGCTCGGGCTTGCCGGAAAGGGCCGTCTCGCCGTCGGGATGGACGCAGACCTGTGCCTGTTTAACCCGGCGCACATCCATGAGACCGCATCTTACGCCGCGCCGGAGCGCTGCGCGGAGGGCATGGACTATGTATTTGTCGGCGGCGTGCCCGTCATTGCCGAGGGACAATTTACCGGCGCGGTAAACGGCTCCGTTCTGCGGAGGTGAGCGTTTTACCGGAGCATGTGTGTGCCGTTCTTGCTTTTTCCCGCATTTTCCTGTATAATATCCGTATGAGGTGAGGATATGCTGGATTCCCTGTTTGAAAAATTTGAACGCATCGTCGTGCTCGATACTGAGACGACAGGCATTGACTGCAAAAAGGACGAGATCATCGAGCTGGCTGCCGCCAGCGTCACGCCCGGCGGCATCGAGTCGGAGATGGACGTGTTCATCCGCCTGTCCGAGGGCCGGACGCTCCCGCCCATGATTACGCAGCTGACCGGCATCACGCCGGAGATGCTGACGCAGAAGGGCGTGGAAAAATGGGAGGCGGCGGCGCAGTTTGCTGCGGCCATCTCGCATCCGAGCACCCTGATCGTGGCGTACAACGCACAGTTCGACCTGTGCTTCCTGTATTATTTTCTGGCGCGGCTGGAGCTGGCCGATGCCCTCAAGGGCGTCAAAATGCTCGACGCCATGACGGTCTACAAGGATCGCCGCCAGTATCCGCACAAGCTCCAGAGCGCCATTGACGCCTACGGCGTCACGACCCAGAACACGCACCGCGCCGTGGACGACGCGAAGGCCGCGCTGGAGGTGCTCGACGCCATGGCGCGCGAGGAGGACGACCTTCTGCGCTACGTCAACCTCTTCGGCTACAACCCGAAATACGGCGTCTCCGGCCCGCGCATCTCGTCGATCACCTACCTCCCGCAGGGGCGGTTCACGGGCGAGAAGCTCTATCACCAGAAGGCCCCGGCCCTGCTGTAAGGCACGGCCTTCTGCCGTAAAAGATCAAAAGGCCCGGCATGGAGCATCCCATGCCGGGCCTTGTATTTTCGGTGTTTCCTGATTTCGCAGACAGACGCCGCGTCAGATCAGCTGCTGCTCGTTGATCATGAGCTTGAATTGCAGGCCCAGCTTTTCCGCCGCCTTCCGGCAGAGGATCATACGCGCCATGAAGATCTCGAAATAGTCCATGACGGAGCCCATATGCGTATCGACGGTCAGCTTGAGCTTGATGAGCGTATGCGCCTCGTTGATCTTCAGCTCCGACTTTGTGACGGAGTAATTCACGCGGTCATGGATATCGAACGTGGAAATGTCCGTGTTGCGGACGCGGCTGCGGCGGACGTCGGACTTGTCCGCCAGAATGAGCGCCGCCGCCATCGGATTGACCGGCACGCCGGTACCCTCGTCGTGATTGCCGATGGCCGTCGTGATGAGCGCGATCTCCTCCGGCTCGAAGCCCATGTTGTCGAGAATGCGGAACGCCATGACTGCGCCGCTCTGGCTGTGATCGACGCGGTTGACCAGATTGCCGATGTCGTGGAGATAGCCCGCGATCTTTGTCAGCTCCACCATCCGCTCCGGATAGCCCAGCGTTTGCAGGATATAGCCCGCCTTCTCTGCAACAGCGGTCACATGCGCAAAGCTGTGCTCCGTGAAGCCAAGGGCGCTCAGGGAAGCATCGGCCTGCGCGATATAGGTATGGATCGCCTTGTCCTGGCGGATCTCTTCATAAGTCATTCTTCTTCACCTCTTGCTTCCATAATAACCGGAAAGCACGCCGCAGGCAAGCAAATTCTTGTAAAATCCACATGAAAATTCCGGACAAGGAGGCAACGGAGATGCGTGCCGGGGAGGGGATACTCCGGCGAGATTCGGTCCGCATCAGACTGTGTACAGCTGTTTCTGCCGCTGGCGGGACGATGGGGCTCTGAAGAAGATCTTCGAGCGCTGCGCGGCCCCGGGCACTGGCGCGGAGCTGAGCCTGGATTCAACGTCGATCAAAGCATCCGTGCAGGCAGATCGTGGAATAAGAAAGCGAGCAAATGCTATAACAACGTTTTCAATCGAAGCAGTAACAGATACCGAAACAAATTCGGTAGACTCAGGCAGCATTGTTTTATCCACCGATGTAACCCGAACGATCATAAACTCTTTTACCAAGACTGTCTCTCTTCGTCTCCGGCCAATCTGAAAAGCAATGCAAAAGCTCCTCCGTATGGTTTCATCCATACGGAGGAGCCTTCTGTTTTACGGATACCCGTCAGCCGTTCCCGCTCAGAACACAACGGCCAGCAGCATCTTGAACGGTTCTTCCCGAAAAGCGCGTCAAAATGCTTACAGCTGCAAAATGACCGGCGTGCCGCCGCAGTGCAGCCGTCCGTTCTTCACCTCGACCGCCGTTCCGTCGATCATGTTCCGGTAGCTGCCGTCCGGTGCGCTGACCGTGACATCCGCCGCCTTGGCGCGCAGCGAGAATACGCCGAGGAACTGCTTGCCGTCGCCGCCGCGCTCAAGAATGGCGATGTCGTTTTCATCGTCCGCCGACGCGCGGAACCAGTCCCGGCAGCCAAACTGCCGCTTCACCTCGGCCAGACGGCGCAGCAGCGCACTGAGGTCGTGCCCGGTCTCCCGCTCGAACGGCTCCTTTTCAAAGAGGCTCGGCGTATGCGTGTTCTCAAACTCCTGCCCGCCGTAGAGCAGCGTTGTGCCCTTGAGGAAGTAGAGATAGGCTGTGTAATTCACGAGCGCCTGCTCGTCGTGTACGAAGGAGCAGATACGCGGCTGATCGTGGTTTTCCAGGAAGCGCAGCTTGTTGTAGTTCGCCGGATACATGGCCTCCTGGAAGTTCAGCATGTCCAGATAGTGACTCAGGACGATCTTGCCCTGCAAATATTTGTCGAACGCCTCACGCACATCGTATTCATATTCCAGATCGAACGCGGAGAATTCGTCAAAGTCCAACGCGGAATAAATGCCCATCCGGCGCGCCATGCAGCCGTAGCTCTGGTGCACCGTCTCCGCCAGCCAGATGCAGTCCGGGTTGACCTTGGCGACCGCCCGGCGCGCCTGCTGCCAGAACTCCAGCGGCACGAAGGAGGCCACGTCGCAGCGGAAGCCGTCCACCAGCTTCGCCCACATGATGAGGGTATCGGTCAGATACTGCCAAAGCTCACGGTTGGTGTAGTCCAGATCGATCACGTCGGCCCAGTCGCCGACCTTATTGCCGGGCTTTCCTTCCTTGTTGTGATAGAAATATTCCGGATGCTCGGCGTACAGGACGGAGTCCGGCGAGGTGTGGTTATACACCACGTCGATCATGCATTTCATACCGCGCGCATGGATCTGCCGCACAAGCTCCTGAAAGTCCTCCATCGTCCCGTACTCCGGGTTGACGCTGCGGTAATCGCGGTTGGCATAGGGGCAGCCCAGCGTGCCCTTCTTGCCCTGCACGCCGATGGGATGGATCGGCATGAGCCAGATGATATCCGTCCCGAGCGCGCGGATGCGGTCGAGATCGCCGATCACGGCGCGGAAGGTTCCTTCCGGCGTGTGGTTGCGGACATAGATGGAATAGATGATCTGATTCTGAAGTCTGGGATCGGTATTGACTGCCATAAAAAACCTCCTGAATGCATATTTTCGGGCCGGTTTCGGCCCCCTTTCTGTGATTTACTCCGGCATCTGGATGCTGACGCCGTTGACCTCCACGCCGTCGTCCGCGCGGATGAGCAGATACGGCACGCCGCCGAGCAGCCGCGTTTCCAACAGGTCCTTGCGGTCGGGCGCGACCTGAATGACCACGTCCGGGGTCTTGACCTCGAACTTTTTCGGCGTAATGATGTTGCGCGGGCTGAGCTGCGCGTCCTCGCCGAACTCGCGGTCATATTCGACGCTGAACGCGGCAAGATGCTCCTCCGAAACGCCGCAGTCGGCGAGGACGGACTTCACGTCCTCCTTCGTGACCGTGAGCGGATCGGGGTCCTTCGTCTCCTTATGTACCTCGATGCGCTGGCACAGCTCATTGTGGACGGATTCCACGACCTTCAGGTCGCATTCCTTGTCCAGCGCGCCCAGCACCGACTGGAACGATGCGCGCTGCTCCTCCGCCGGCATCGGCGGCTGTACACGGAACAGGCCCTCGATCAGCTCCGCGTGATTGTCCGCAGCGTTCTTCGTATAATAGAGCACATCGTAGATATTCGGCCGGCGGCCGTCAAAGGCCGGGAACAGGAAGCCGAGCTCCGGGGCGGAGGCCGTCCAGCCCGGAGACTGGAGCTTGAAGCTCTTTTCCTCCGCGCAGTAGCTCAGCGCGGGCTTCGAGGGCTTGACCGGGCAGACGGCGCAGAGAATGTAGGAGAAAACGGTGTCCCCGTCCTCGAGCGCAGCGCCGTCGCGCGCCTTGAAGGGCACGTCATAGCTCTCGTGGGCCAGCAGGATGAGATAGTGCCCCTCGATGGAGAGCGAATCGATCACGGTCTGGTAAAACTGTCGGAGCGTTTCCTCGTCCGTGAGCTTCGTCTCGCGCAGCTTCATGAGCAGGCGATGTTCGTCGCTGTCCGCGACCTGCTGGGTGCGGAAGGTCAGGTCGAGCAGATTTTTGTCGATGGAGCCGGAGAGTGCCTTCTTGAGCAGGCCAAGATAAAGCTCCTTATCGTCCTCCGTGCAGATCGAAAGCGACTGCCGGAAGCTGGAGAGAATTTCGCGGCTGTCCGAAACGTAGCAGCCGTAAACGGATGTGATATTGGTGCGATCCGGGCGCAGACGCCGCCGCAGCTCGCCGATCTCTTTTTCAGTCATGGCTTTGATTTCCTTTACTGTCTTGGTGTTTTTACAGTATAGCACATTCCGCCGCGCTGCGCCAGAAAAAACGCTGTTCGCCGGGACGATTTTATGTCATAATAGCTATGGGAGCCTTTTGCCGCGGCGGCTCCGGCGCTTTCCGGCAAATTCTGCGCGGAGGGCAGAACTTTTCCGCGCGGCGCTCGTCTAAAAAGCATACGGACAAGATTCCGGAGGAAAGGAGCCTATTATGGACGATTATACAAACTACAACAATTACGGGCCGGGGCCCCGGCATTCGGGCCGCTCCGGCGGCAGACGCCCCGGGCGGCTGAAAAAGCTGCTCTGGCTGATCCCGCTGGCTATTTTTCTGCTGGTCGCCGCGTTTGATTCCTTCTACACGCTGAAGGAGGATCAATACGCCGTCATCACCACCTTCGGCAAGCCGACCACCGTTTCGGCCTCCGGCCTGCAATTCAAGATCCCGTTCGTACAGCGGGTGTATAAGGTCAGCAAGAGCGTCCAGAGCTTCCCGCTCGGCTACCGCACCGGCAGCAACGAATCCGTGGATTCCGAGTCGCTGATGATCACCTACGACTACAATTTCGTCAACGTCGATTTCTATGTGGAGTACCGCGTCACCGACCCGGTCAAATATCTCTACAATTCCAACGACCCGGTCGGCATTCTCAAAATGCTCTGCCAGAGCTACATCCGCGACACGATCGGCCTCTATGACGTGGACAGCGTCATTACGACCGGCAAGAGCGAAATTCAGGCGGACATCAAGCAGAAGATCGTAGACCGTCTGGAAACGGAGGATCTCGGCATTCAGCTGACGAACATCACCATTCAGGACGCGGAGCCGCCCACGCCGGAGGTCCAGCAGGCGTTCACCGCCGTTGAGACGGCCAAGCAGGGCGCGGATACCGCCGTCAACAACGCCAAGAAGTACGCCAATGAGGTCACGCCCGCCGCCAGCGCCGACGCCGACGAGATCGTCAAGCAGGCGGAGGCCTACCGGGAAAGCAAGATCAACGAGGCCAACGGTCAGGCGGCGCGTTTCGAGGAGCTTTTCAACGAATATCAGAAATATCCCCTTATCACAAAGCAGCGGCTGTTCTATGAGGCGATGGAGGAGATTTTGCCGGATATGAAGCTGTATATCGTGGACGAGGCTGCGGGCGTGCAGACCTCCATCCCGCTGGAGCCGTATGCAACGCTTGGACAGGAGGGCAGCGAAAATGAGTAAAACTTTGAAAATTTTGATTCCCATCGTCTGCGCCGTGCTGCTGATCATCGTACTGGCAGGCAGCCTTGTCGTGACGCAGGCAAATGAATACACCATCATCCGTCAGTTCGGCGCGGTCGTCCGCATCATCGATCAGCCGGGTCTTTCGCTCAAAACGCCGTTCGTCCAGTCTGCCAGCACGCTCCCTAAAACGGAGATGCTCTACGATCTGGCCGTCAGCGACGTCATTACCTCCGACAAGAAATCCATGGTCGCCGACAGCTTCGTGCTCTGGCGGATCGACGACCCGCTCAAATTCATCCAGACGCTGTCCGGCAGCGTCGCCACGGCGGAGTCCCGTCTCGATCAGGCCGTCTACAACAGCCTGAAAACCGTCATCAGCTCCATGAAGCAGGAGGCGGTCATTTCCGGGCGCGACGGTGAGCTTGCCAGCGCGATCATGGAAAATCTCCGCAAAACCAGCAATTTTGAGAGCTTCGGCATTTACGTCCTCGCCATCGAGACCAAGCAGATCGACCTGCCGGACGAAAACAAGTCCGCGGTCTATGAGCGCATGATCTCCGAGCGTGAAAACATCGCCGCCTCCTACGCGGCGGAGGGCGCCGCGCAGGCCAAGGAGATCCGCAACGACGCCGACAAGTCGGTCGAGATCACGATCTCCGCCGCCAAGGCGCAGGCAGAAAAGCTCAAGGCCGAGGGTGAGGCGGAATATATGCGTATCCTGAGCGCTGCCTATGACACGCAAGAGAAGGCCGACTTCTACGAATTCGTCCGTGCGCTCGACATGGCGCGCAGCTCGCTGACCGGTAAGAACAAGACGCTGGTCGTCGGCTCCGATTCGCCCATTGCGCAGATTTTTGACGGAAGCTGGAGGAGCGCGGAATGAAGCTCTATATGCGTCAGCACGTCTTTACCATCGGCGACCGCTTCAACGTCTGGGACGAGGACGGGCATGACCGCTGGTTCGTAGAGCAGGAGCTGCTCACCTGGGGAAAGATACTGCGCGTCTATGACCTCTCCGGCCGGGAGGCGGCCAGCATCCATCAGGAGGTGCTGACGTTCCGCCCCCGCTTTACCGTGACCATCGGCGGGCAGGAATGTGCGCAGGTCGTCCAGCATTTCACCCTTTTCGTGCAGGAATACACCGTGGAAGGCCCGGACTGGCATATCGAGGGCGAGTTCCTTGCCCACGAGTTCACTGCATGGGACGGAGAGCGCCGCGCGCTCTCCATCGAAAAGGAGTGGCTGACGTGGGGCGACTGCTACACGCTGGACATTCCGGAGCCGCGCGACGAGCTGCTGGCGCTGGCCGTGGTGCTGGCCATCGACAGCGCAAATCAGCGCTGAGTGCACAGCTTCCGCCGCAGACTGCGAAATATTGCGAAGCTTTACAGCCCAAGGAGGCGCCGGACGGCGCCTCCTTTTTCCTTCTCCCCTGCCCTCCGTTCGGAGCGGACGCGGCAGCATACATTCCTCAGCACGGCGGCGTGCATTGCCCTATTGACAAAAATAGTGCCGCCGCTTATAATATCGTGTATTGATATCATAAAACGATATTGAAGGGAGGCCGCCGCCATGCCCAAAAAGTCCATGGAGCTTCTGACGGAATCAATGTTCTACGTCCTGATGGCGCTTCAAACCGGCCCCATGTGCGGTATAGACGCCGCCGAATTCATCGAGCGCCGCACAAAGAGTCGCGTACAGCTTGGCCCGGCCACGCTCTACACGATTCTTGCGAAGTTCGAAAAGGAAAAATACATCTGCGAAACGAGCGTCGAGGGCCGCAAGCGCACCTATGCCGTCACGGCCAAGGGCATTGAAGCCTACCGCGCGGAGCTGGAGCGCCTGCGGCAGTGCATCATGGACGCGGAAGCGCCGGAGGAGGGATGAGCCGATGGAAAAAGCAGAAAAGCCGAAATATGTCCTGCGCCTGCCGCCCTGCCCGGACTATGACGTGGAGGGTACAGAGTGCTGGCTGACCGATCTGGCCCGCGAGGGCCTGCTGCTGAAAAAGGACGGTCTGTTTGCCGGTGTGGCTGTGTTCGAGCGCGCCGTGCCGCAGCGCGTCCAGTACCGGCTGGAGGCCGCGCAGAAGGATACGGGCCTGCTCGGCGACGGCTATGAGCCGGACCCGGAGCAGGTGGAGCTTTGCGCCCAATACGGCTGGGAATACGTCGCGCGGCGCGGTGAGTTCTACATCTACCGTTCGCACGATCCGGCTGCGCGGGAGCTGAATACCGATCCTGCCGTGCAGGCGCTGGCACTCAAGGCCGTAAAATCGCGGAGCGTAAGCGCGGCGATCTATGCCGCGCTGTGGATCCTTGTGTTCCTGCTTGCGCCGATCCTCAAGCGCGTCGGTCTGCTGCGCGCCATTCTGGAGCTTCGGACGCCGGTCTTTCTTCTCTTTGCGGCGCTGGCTGTCGGGGCCGTCATCCGCTCCGTGCGGGAGCTGCGCGCTCTGCGGAGGCTTCAAGGGACGCTGGAGGAGGGGCGTCAGCCGGAGCGCTGGAGCGGCTGGCGGCGGAACGCCGTCCGCTGTCATGTCGTCCGCTTTGTCCGGCTGGGCCTGACCGCCGCGCTCATAATTGTCGGCTGCTGCCGCATAACTGAGCCTGCGCAGGATCATCACCCCTCCGATTTTGAAGGGCAGCTTCCGTTTGCCTCCATGCGGGACCTTGCCTCTGCGGACGGCACGGCTGTGACCGATTACCGGGAGAGCATGACGGGCAAGGGCTTCAACCTCGTCAAGCTGCACTCCGACTGGCTCGCGCCGTCCATGATCGACTACCACGAGGTCGCGGACGTGACCCGCGCCGACGGCAGCGTTCTGCGCGGCGGGCTGTATATCGACTATTACGAGACGGCTTCGCCGTGGCTGGCGCGGCAGCTGCTGCGGGAATACCACGCCATTGCCCGCCGTGACCGCAGCTATACGCCGCTGGATGCGCCGGAGGTGGACGGCTGCACGCTGGCCGCCTATGAGGGAACGCTCCACTTCCCCGTCGTCCTGATCCAGCGCGGAAATGTGTTCCTGTATGCGTATTTCTACCAGTTCGACGATCCGGGCAGCTATATCCTGCCGCTGGACGAGTGGATCGGCATTCTGGCCCGGAGCCTACAGGAAGCCTGAGTCAAAGCATGGAAATGTCCCCGGACATCCGTCCGGGGACATCTTTTTATTTCTTTGCAGCCCTCTGCGGCCCCATCATCCGCGAAGCCAGCAGCGCGACCAGCGGCACCGTCAGGATAATGCCGATGGAGCCTGCCAGTCCGCGGATCAGCTCGATCGCAATGGCGTCGGTGTTGAAGATCTGAATGAGCGGATAGTCAAAGATCTGGCACAGCAGCAGCAGATTCAGCGACGAGCCGGAAAACGCCAAAATCAGCGTGTTCGCCATCGTGCCCATCGCGTCCTTGCCGATGTTCATGCCCGAGTGGAAGAGCGCCTTGCGCGGCAGCGCAGGATTCAGCTCCCGCAGCTCCCAGCACGCGGAGGAAATGGACATGGCCACGTCCATGACCGCTCCGAGCGACGCGATCAGAATTCCGCTGACAAACAATCCGCTGATGTGGATATCGCGGTCCAGCGACCGCAGCACCAGCTCCTCCGCCTCCGACATATTGAAGCCGTTCAGCGGCGAGATCACGCAGAACAGCGCTGCAAACAGGCCCGCCGCCGCCACGCCGCCGACGCATCCGAGCGTCGCGCAGAGCGTCTTTTTGCTGATACCGGTCAGGAGCAGCAGCGAAGCGCCCGTCGTCAGCACGACGATCAGAATGGTGATCCAGACCGGATCTGCGCCGCGCAGGATCATCGGCACCTGAATGAACCAGATACAGGCCAGCGTATACAGCAGGCCCGCCAGCGCCATCAGGCCCTTCTTCCGCCCGATCACGACCAGCAGCGCCGCAAACACGAGCGCAAGGCCCGCCAGCACCGGCGCGCGGTCATAGTTTGGCACGGACACGACATACGGCTGTCCGTCGTCGTCCACGTCCAGACGGACAATGATCCGCGTGCCCTCACGGGCGTCCACATTGGTGTAGATGGTCAGGTAGTTGATGGTTTCAAGCCGAACACCCTTCCATTCGCCGGTCAGGATCTCGACCTCGAGCTGCTGCTGTCCGATCCTGCGGCCCTCGGTCCAGTCCTGTGCCTCGCCGTCGTCCTCCTGCACGTCCACAACGCGCGCGACGGCAAATTTCCGCTTCCGGGCCGCCGACGCCTCGCGGTCAGTCTCCGTCGCACAGAGAACCGCCGCCCATGAGATCAGCAGCAGCACCAGCAGCGCTCCGATCCCGATCTCCAGCCAGCGCCGCCTGCTCAGTTTCCTTTTCTTTTCTTCCATGAAAGCTCCTTTTGCATCCGCCGCCGCTGTCCGTGCGGACGGCAATTGAAACATCGCCCCACCGGCCGGAGCCGGTGGGGCGAAAACGCTTGGAAATCAGCCCTTCAGATACCGGTGAATGATCGCGGCGACCTGTGCGCGCGTTGCGTTGGACTTGGGCGAAAGCTTGTTG
>ERZ1026780.1385-NODE-1385-length-15988-cov-13.554196_pt1 | contig 15988 bp, 7 predicted proteins | sample MGYA00380126_ERZ1026780 | MGnify/ENA primary metagenome ERZ1026780 (study PRJEB33269, sample SAMEA4719762) | human gut metagenome | biome: human-associated habitat; feature: organic feature; material: feces | place: Cameroon | collected 2013-10 ... | reverse complement strand
TCTGTAGGAACCTGGAAGGTTGCACCACCGATACGACGGCTCTTAACCTCTACCTGTGGAGTGATGTTGTCGAGGGCCTGCTTCCAAATCTCAAGAGCAGACTTCTCCTCGTTAGACATCTTAGCCTTAACGGTATCAAGTGCATTGTAGAAAATCTCATAAGATGTATTCTTCTTACCGTCATACATCAAATGATTTACGAATTTAGAGACCTTCTGGTCGTTGAAGACTGGATCTGGAAGGATCACTCTCTTCTTTGGTTTTGCTTTTCTCATTTTTTTAAAGAAAAAATTAAATTCTGCATGGGGCTGTTCATCGTTTCTTCAACACTCGCACCCGAGTATTTACTCAACCTGTTACTTCTCCAGCAAAACGTTTGAAATAAAAATTTTGTTTTTGTTTCCTCAACTCTCGACCTTCTCCGGTCGTGAGTCTTTGGTTTTCGGCTTTGACAAAGATTACTTCTTAGCCTTTGGACGCTTAGCTCCGTACTTAGAACGACGCTGTGTACGGTTTGCTACACCTGCGGTATCAAGAGTACCACGAACGATGTGATAACGTACACCTGGGAGGTCCTTAACACGACCACCGCGAACCAATACGATTGAGTGCTCCTGCAAGTTATGACCCTCTCCTGGAATGTAAGAGTTAACCTCCTTAGAGTTTGTCAAACGAACACGGGCAACCTTACGCATTGCCGAATTAGGCTTCTTTGGAGTTGTTGTGTAAACACGAACACAAACACCACGACGCTGAGGACATGAATCCAAAGCTGGTGACTTGCTCTTGTCTACGAGAACTCGTCTGCCTTTTCTTACCAATTGTGAAATAGTAGGCATAATTTTACTTTTTAATTTATTATTTTTGTTTTGTTATTGTCAAATCCATTACGAGCCAAATATCTCTGGCCGTTTTCGGGGTGCAAAGATACGACTTTTCTCGCAAAACACCTAACTAATTAAAAAGGAAGCTTTTCAAAACTACAACATTTAACTTTATATAACTATTCGTTGCGTTTTTTAAAAGCATTTTGTGTATTTCATGATATACTTACTTACCGTATCGAAAGAAGAAGTTGGACTAAAAAAAACTGAACTTTCAAAGGTTCAGAACACGAAGGGTATCAAAGGAGTTAAGGCAAATATCACCTTGACTACAAAACGCAGGACTAATAGTTGCCACATTCATTTGCATACTTCAAGAGGACACTCCATAACTCCTTTAACTATCTCTGTTTCAAATTATGCTTCACCCTTGGGAGTATTGAATGGAGCTATTGTACGCTCAGGCTCATTAGGCATCTTGATCTTACCGAATGTCTGCTCATAATTGTATATATTGCTCTGCAAAGCTTGTAACAAACGCTTGGCGTGCTCAGGAGCCATAATGACACGACTCTTTATTTGCGGCTGCGGCATTCCGGGAAGGGCACAGGCAAAATCGAGGATAAAGTCCGAACTGGAATGGGTAATGAGCGCAAGGTTTGAGTAAATTCCTTCTGCTACCTCAGGGTTAATTCCCATCTGAAACTGATTCTGATTGTTCTTGTTATTATCTTCCATTATTCTTTAAGTTTATAAGGTTATTAATTTATTGACGTTGCAAACTTACATAAAAAATCTGAGAACAGCAACTTTTTTTGCAGTTTTAATAAACAAAACACATCAAACAACAACAATTTCACCCCAAACAAACGACATTCAAAATATCGTGGTAGCTGTATATAATATGTACGCACGCGCGCAAACATAATAAATATAGAATGAACATAAGAAAACAGATAGCAGAGCCAATATGTTCACATACTTTACTTGATGCTCGCTCCAAACTTACATCAAAGAGAGCGAATGAATCGTTCATCCGCTCTCCTATTACATAAGTTATCTTACAACAACTTTTCTTACCGTCTTGCCTATCTTGACAATATAAATACCGGCAGGCAAATAAACCTTGCGTTCACCTTCTACAACCGATCTGTGAACAACGGCACCACTGGCAGTTGTTACCGTCATTAATCCGGTAGCATACTTCACGAGGATATTACCATAACCAGAAAGTATTGTTACAGCAGAAGCACCATCTGTTACAGCAGAGATTCCTGTCGACTGAGGAATATCGAAAGTACGCAAAGCGACGACTTCCGAACCGTCAATTGCCTTAGCCTGAACAACTACCGAACCAGCCTTGCGACCCATGTTGGCTGTAAAGACTCCATTCTTGTCTATGGCAGCAAATTCTGCGCCCTCTACAATGCTCCATTCCACATTAGCGATAGTAGCCAATATAGGAGTTACCCATGCTTTCAGATGCAGAGTAGTCTGAGTCTCCGAAATAGTTGCATCAGCTTCTTCTGTTTGGATTTCAATATTAGTAACCAGTTTGACAGCGTATGCTTCCTTACTGCTTATCACATTAGAGGTGACATTTTCTTGCTTAGCCTCGGCACGCATGCCTCTACTCTTCATAGCTCCAGACTTCTGCTTCATTCCTATAGCATAGTAAGTAACATCGTCTGACGAACGATGATGGACATAGCTACGAGAATAGCCAGACAATGTCTCCACAACTTGCATATTATCAGGAGTAGCACCTGCAAATATCATATATTGCGAAATGTCAGCTCCCTCATAAGGAGTCCAATGCAGGTTGATGTCATTGCCCATACCCTTATTCACCATCAGATGGACAGAGGCATGAACACGGCTTGGAGCACTTTCCACTCCATAGACAGTCGGCAACGTTATCATATAACGATTGCTCTTCACGTCAGGACGGCTGTCTGTATCTACAAATCTGCCGTTTGCCAATGCAATCTCTCCTATCTTTTCGTAGCTGTCAGCAACGTTGGTCTCACGATATACATTTACCTTACCAGTAAAAATACTTGCATCAGGCAACACCTGACCTGCATTCCACTCCAGCACATTATGTCCATCAGCTACTGTCACCTGTGCCAACTGCGGTTGCCAACCAGCACCGACCACCTCGATGTCATAGTTCTTCTTAACTGCCGGATTCCAGACATCATCGCTGTAATTGAGTTTCAAAGAACAAAAAGCAGCATCTTCTGATATTGCAACAACAGCTTGATTGGATTTTTTGTCATACGACACCTCTGCATTATCGGCAGACACCGAAACCTTGGCATCTTCATTGCGGAAGCATTCTGGCATATTCACCACAATAGTCTGCCCAGCCAGCACCTTATCAGGTATGTTCAACTCCAGCGACGGCTGTTCGTAAATCATGATACGAGCCGTACCCTTCACCTGTGAATTAGCCGCACTCACAGCTTGAACGGTCTTCAGACCCGGTGTGCTCCAAACGATAGTGCCGTCATTTTTTAGCTCACCATCATCTTTTGTCAGAGTAATTTCTCCTACATTGCTTTCTACAGAAGCCTTGACAGCCTGTCCTACTCCAGCCTTTTCGGGCATAGAGATAAGGGTTGTTTCTGTCGGCGTGAACTCAACAACCTTAGAGAACGGCGAGTGAGCCATCCAAGGATCCAGCGTCTGGATACGAATCTCATAAGTCTTGCCAGCCTCAAATCTACTGATAGGCATAGGTAAGGTTGTTGCCTGACGATAATATGTCTGGATTCCAGTTCCTGCCATCTTGGCATTGTCGTCATCTGCATTCAGCGGAGACCATACATAGCTGCCCTCACCAGTCTCGCCTTTTTTCTTTATGCTTATGTTGTATCTTAGCTGAGCATTCGTGCTCTCCTTGTCTGTTGCGCCACTCCATGAGATGACAACCTCACCGTTCTTCTGATTAGCATATACGGTAGTTGGGGCAGTAGGCGGAGTGTTGATGCACTTTTGTTTGGTTAAAAAAACACCATCTTCACAATCTGGCACACCGTCATTGTCTATGTCCACAATGTTCATTTTAGCAGTCCCAATAAAACATTTTGGCTGCAAATTCTCGAAAGTCACAGGACTGCCATTATTACTTATCGTGAACTCCATTCTGTTACTGCTCTGATAATCAAGCTTGCCGTCCAAGTCGAAGTCGATGTAGACGGGACGGTTATTGCTCTGGATTTGTTGCACTTCGAAAGTACGATTACCCATGTTTTTGAGAATCTCATAAGACGAAACATAATCCATATAACCATCTCCGTCTACGTCATATGGCTTAGCGTCGCTTGATAATCCGCTATTTGCAGGCATCTTTATTTCCATAACATCGAATTTGCCATTGCCATTGTTGAAAGCCACAGCAACGCAATTCTTGTTATTCTTGTTTTTCAAACTTGCCAATGCGTCTATACGTCCATCTCTGTCATAATCGGCAAAAGACCCGGAAACAAATCCACCCAAAGTATAATCACCAAAATCCAATGGTTGGGAAGTAAAGGTGCCGTCACCATTATTATAATAAACTTTATATTTAGACGCATCTGAATCATACGAACAATAATCCAGCAGACCATCATTGTTCAGGTCAACATAATAATAAGTACCGATACCAGACCGTTCTTTACCATCATAGGTATAAGCATCTGTAGACTTCTCGAAGTCGCCATCGCCCAGATTAATGACAGCCTGTGTTCGGTATCTATCATCAGTTGGGCTCGGTTTGCATAACACATCAGGCAAGCCGTCCATATTCGCGTCAAAGACAGCCAATCTGTCACTATCTACTCCGTCTGAAAGTCCGAAGACTGGCAGTTTCTCAAACGTTCCATTATTATAATCAGGCTTAGCCTCTTTATTATAAACATACAGACCACCCCAATTCATACCAAGCATTCTCCCCTCTTGGAAATAATCAAAGAAAACGCCACCAAAGTATCGATCTATACTCACTATTCTGAATGGCAAAACGTCTACGTCCAAGGCAAATGTCAAGCCGTCAGAGCTTATGCCTTCAATCTGCTTCTTGCCGAAGGTATCGAACATGATGCCCTGTCTGCCGTCAGCAGAAGTGACGATTGTACCATCAGGAGTTCCTCTCAGAGTAAAATCCTGTCCATTGAGACTTGACACAAACACCGTGTCACAGGTGCTGACCGTCTTCTTGTCAATAGAGAATGTTGCCAACTGAGAAATATCGTTCAGCTGTGCATAATCGCTCCATTCTCCCTTCATGCCACATGCATCTATGGCACGGACACGGGCAGACACACTTTTCTTACCCCATACACCTGCAGCGGCAAGGGCAAACAAACTCTTGGTGTAAGTACGATACAGGTACTCGCCACCCGAAGATATTTCAAACTCATAGCTCAAGTCGCCCGTTGCATTTTCGGCATCGCTACCGGCTTCCCATTCAGCACGCAACATACCAATTGACTTGTCCAAAACCAAGCCAGGTGCCTTCATCTTCTTAGGGGCGGTATTGACCTTATCAACGGCATAGCGGAAGATTCCACTCTTTTCTGCCGCCCCATCATTCCTCCTAGGTATAAATGCCGGGAATACCATCTTACCATCGCCGTCTATATCGCGTGGTGGCAATTTCAATGCATAAGGTGTGTCTTGATTTACAGAGTATGGAGTCACCTTAAAGCCAGAATCCCAGTTCCATATCGTGACAAGTCCCCCTATTAATGTGCCATAACTTGGATTCTCCTTATTATAAATGAAATCGTCAACAGTAAACAAACTTGGCAAACCATTATTATTGATAAAGTAAGGAGCAGTCCATTTGTATTCTCCTGTAAACGACTTAACGGTACGCTTGAACGTACCATCGCCTTGATTCTTGAAGAATGCAATAAAGCTGTTCTCTTTGCCTGGTACCGTAACCAAGATGTCAAGCAAGCCGTCTCCATTGCAATCCAACACATGGATACCGTCAACGGCATTATTGTTCAACAATGATTTCTCCGTAAAGCCTGCACCCGTATTCAATTTTAGCTTCAGCTCTCCATTGCTGTAGACAATCAAGTCGGTCAGTCCGTCACCATTGACATCAGCCACTTTCACCCTTCCTGAGAAAGCGGCAGAATAATACTTGCCATTACCTAAAGAAATGAGCGAGTAGCCCTTTTCGTCAATAAAATCGGGATATCCGTCAAGATTCAGGTCGACAACCGTCATAGGATCTTTGCTGTAATAGCCGCTATTAGGGCTTGCAAAAGCTGTCATGCCATTGGTTCTTATAGTAAAAGCGCCATTGCCCGCCATAGCATACTGTGCCGATTTCAGTTCCTCAGGATCAGTAACTACTGGCACAGGCTGAGTAGTGAACGTACAGTCTTTTTTCTGCAGTTTAAAGTAAGGCCGATACGTTCCGTCACTATTATCCCAATACAGCAAGTCTTCCAATCCGTCAAGATTCACATCAGCCCATGTCGCACCTGTAGTATTCTTCATGTCAAACTCATGATAGACATAACTGCCGTTTCGGGGAATGAGCATCTTGCTCTTTATTGATGAGTAATCTACTCCATAAAAGGCAAAACCAAAATAAGGCTCGGCATTCAGCTTCTGCAACTTCAAGTCTCTACTTACTATGATATTTGAAGCTATAATACCATTATCCTTAATGGTTTTCAAATCCATTACAAGGCTACCATCAATAGAAAGCCATTGCATCTCATTTTTATCACTAATATTAGTGTATTTCGTCCAAAGGTATTCTAATTTGCCGTCATTGTTGACGTCATCATAGAAAGTAGGTACTACTTGCCCCCCCGAAGAAATACGTTCTCAAAGGTTTGTGCGCTTAGCGGTATTGCAGGCAATAATACCAAGCCAGTTAGTAACAATAGGTTGATTTTTTTCATGTCATTAAAATTTTATATGTTATTCTTGTTTTGAAAAAAGCATTATTGCACTTGGCAAATATAGAACAAAAAAATCAAGAAAACGCTTTTATGTGCTTAAATATATAGTCAAACTGTCTTTTTTTTACGAATTGCCCCTTATTTTTACGCAATGAACATCTGTATCACTCTCATTCTTGTTCTTTCTTCTTACGATACTTGGTAATAGGAGAACCTGTTGAGGAAAATAGTAGCCGTTCAGCAGACAGCCCATACGTATTATATGATATTCGCCCTCACGTAACAGCTGCCGTGAGTTATCTTGCGAGACTTCTCGTAATATAAAGCTTATTTTGCAAAAATCGACGAAAGACATTCAAGTTTTTCTATGTTACAGGCTGCTAAATCAGAAAAATTATCTAACTTTGCGCTCAACAAAATACATAACCAAAAGCCATTGACACGGCTTCACGTCATCTAAAAGCACAAATATGAAAAAGGACATGAATGATCCCAGCGTTATCAAGAGCCTCATCAAATACGACATGGCTTATTGTTTCAACAGCACTTGTCCAAGAGCCGGGGAGTGCTTCAGGCACCAAGCATACGCATACAAGGACCCTGCGCAAAAAGTGGGACGAACCATTTTCCCCGATGCCTTGCAAAACGGACAATGCGAGTATTTCTTGCGGCCGAGAGTCATTACTTCTGCGTGGGGATTTTCACATGTGTACAGCCAAGTAAGGAACTGCGACGTAGCCGACTTGCGAATACAGATAATGGGAGTACTTGGAGGCAAGACTGCCTATTACAGATATCACCGCGGCGAGAAATACCTCACACCCGAGCTGCAAGTAGCCATTGGCGCATTGTTCAAGACGAAAGGATACGACCAACCGACATTCGACAAATACGAAGAGAAGATAGAACTTTCCTGCAATTAAGTTTCATACAGTTTCCAACTACGGAACTTACAGTTTCATCCTATGGAACTCGACGTTCCAAGGTATGAAACTTTTTCCATTCTCTTAGAGGCAATCTTTCCACAAAGTATCAAAAAGAGAAACGACAACAAGCTACTTTTAGGTTTTCAAGAATCAAAGGATAATACTTTGATTGGGGTCAGAGACGTTGCCTTTCCATTCAGCCCCACAGCTAATCGTAAAGAAAAGAAAAGCTATACTAACAAAAAACATTATTGACAATCAATACTCATCAAAAAAGGGATATGCCATTACTGACATATCCCTTTTATTTTATCTATTACTAAGACTACTCACCCATGTTGGAGTCAGAGTAATCGAGCACATTCTTGCGATTAGCCTGCATGCGCTCATATTCTTCCTTAGAGCCAACAATAATCTTCTCCCATTGGCGAAGACCAGTACCAGCAGGAATCAAGTGACCGCAAATCACATTTTCCTTCATACCCTCAAGGTAGTCTACTTTACCGCGGATAGCAGCCTCATTCAAGACCTTAGTAGTCTCCTGGAATGAAGCAGCACTCATGAAGCTCTTAGTACCCAAAGCGGCACGAGTAATACCCTGAAGTATCTGAGTAGATGTGGCAGCTACAGCGTCACGAACCTGAACCAGCTTCATATCACGACGCTTCAAACCTGAGTTCTCGTCACGGAGTCTGCGAGCTGTGATGATCTGACCTGGCTTGAGATTCTCGCTGTCACCAGCATCGGTAACAACCTTCTTTCCCCAAATACGATCATTCTCCTCGGCAAAGTCGAGCTTGTCCACCAATTCCTGCTCCAAGAATGTGGTATCACCCGGATCATCAATGCGTACCTTACGCATCATCTGACGAACGATAATCTCAAAATGCTTGTCGTTAATAGCCACACCCTGCAGACGATAAACGTCCTGTACCTGGTTGACTATATACTCCTGTACGGCAGTAGGGCCCTTGATAGCAAGAATATCGCCTGGAGTCACAACACCATCAGAAAGAGGTGTACCAGCACGAACGGCATCATGCTCCTGAACCAGAATCTGCTTAGACAGAGATACGAGATACTTTCTCTGGTCGCCAGTCTTGGATGTAACTATAATCTCACGGTTACCACGCTTTACCTTACCCATGGTAATCTCACCGTCGATTTCTGAAACGACAGCTGGATTTGATGGGTTACGAGCCTCGAACAACTCTGTTACACGTGGAAGACCACCAGTGATATCACCAGCACCACCTACGGCACGTGGAATCTTCACCAAAGTCTCACCCGTCTTGATAGTCTGACCATCCTCAACGGCTACGTGACCGCCCACTGGGAAGTTGTATGTTCCCAATACCTGTCCGTTTGCATCAACAACATCACAAGAAGGAACCATGGTCTTGTTCTTAGAGTCGGTGATGATCTTCTCGGTAAGACCGGTGGTTTCATCAGTCTCAGCACGGTAAGTAACACCCTCCTGAACGTCATTGAACTTCAATGTACCAGCATACTGGCTTACGATAACGGCGTTGAATGGATCCCACTTAGCAATAACAGTACCCTTATCAACAACCTCACCTTCCTTGTGATAGAGTGAAGAACCATAAGGAACGTTCAATGTTGAAAGAACGATATTTGTATTAGGATCGACAAATCGGATTTCTGCCAAGTGGCTTACTACCATCTCGCACTTTACGTCATTGCCTTCCTCGTCTTCTTCTACGAATGGAACTGTGCTCAACTCATCGAACTCGATGCGTGACTTGTTCTTAGCCTCTATCTTGGCATTAGCAGCCGCGTTAGAAGCAATACCACCGGCGTGGAATGTACGAAGAGTAAGCTGTGTACCAGGCTCACCAATAGCCTGAGCTGCAATGACACCTACAGCCTCGCCCAACTGTACCATGCGGGCAGTAGCCAAGTTACGGCCATAACACTTCATGCAGACACCCTTCTTGCTCTCGCAGGTGAGTACCGAGCGAATCTCAACACTCTCTATAGGAGAATTGTCGATAGCCTTGGCCTTAGCCTCTGTTATCTCCTCACCGGCACGCACAATCAACTCACCAGTTGTTGGATGGATAACATCGTGTACAGATACACGACCGAGGATACGCTCATACAAGGTAGAAATCACCTCGTCACCGTTTTTCAAGGCTGTACAAACCAAACCACGCAAGGTACCACAGTCCTCCTCAGAAATAATCACATCATGTGACACATCGACAAGACGACGTGTCAGGTAACCAGCATCGGCAGTCTTCATAGCGGTATCGGCAAGACCCTTACGGGCACCGTGTGAAGAAATGAAGTACTCCAACACAGACATACCCTCCTTGAAGTTAGACAGAATTGGGTTCTCAATAATCTGAGCACCTTCAGCACCTGCCTTCTGAGGCTTGGCCATCAAACCACGCATACCAGACAACTGCTTAATCTGGTCCTTAGAACCACGGGCTCCAGAGTCAAGCATCATATACACAGCGTTGAATCCCTGGTCTGCCTCGGTCATTTCCTTCATCAGTACATTACCGAGGTTGGTATTGACATGAGTCCAAGTATCGATAACCTGGTTGTAACGCTCCTTGTCGGTAATGAAACCCATATTATAGTTATTGGTGATTTCCTCAATCTCCTTATGACCCTTAGCCACGATTTCCTCCTTCTCTGGTGGGATGATGATATCACCAAGGTTGAACGAAAGACCGGCAACGTAAGCCATACGATAACCGAGGTTCTTGATACCATCGAGGAACTCGCAGGCCTGTGCCATACCGACAGCCTTGATTACATCAGAAATAAGTCCACGCAATGTCTTCTTTGAAATAACATCATTGAAGAAGCCTACCTCCTCAGGAATAATCTGGTTGACAATAACACGACCTACAGATGTCTCGACCATACGCTTCTGGAGTTTGCCATCTACGAGGTCGTTAACAATAACCTTTACAGGAGCGTGCAAGTCGCAACGTCCCTCATTGCGTGCAATCAAAGCCTCTTCAGGACCATAGAAAGACAAGCCCTCACCCTTGGCTCCTGGACGAATCTTGGTAATGTAATAAAGACCAAGCACCATATCCTGAGAAGGAACGGTAATAGGAGCACCATTGGCTGGGTTCAGGATGTTATGACTCTGAAGCATCAAAATCTGTGCCTCAAGAACAGCCTCATTGCTCAAAGGAAGGTGAACAGCCATCTGGTCACCATCGAAGTCAGCATTGAACGCTGTACATGCCAATGGGTGCAACTGGATAGCCTTACCTTCGATCATCTTAGGCTGGAATGCCTGAATACCAAGACGGTGAAGTGTAGGAGCACGGTTGAGCATAACAGGATGACCCTTCATCACATTCTCGAGAATATCCCAGATTACCGGCTCACGACGGTCAACAATCTTCTTAGCACTCTTTACAGTCTTCACGATACCACGTTCAATGAGCTTGCGGATAATGAATGGCTTGTAAAGCTCAGCAGCCATCAACTTAGGAAGACCGCACTCACCCATCTTCAACTCAGGACCTACAACGATTACCGATCGAGCAGAATAGTCAACACGCTTACCCAGCAAGTTCTGACGGAAACGACCCTGCTTACCCTTCAATGAGTCAGAAAGTGACTTCAAAGGACGGTTGCTTTCGCTCTTCACTGCAGAACTCTTGCGAGAGTTGTCGAACAAACTATCGACAGCCTCCTGCAGCATACGCTTCTCGTTACGGAGGATTACCTCAGGAGCCTTGATTTCCACCAATCGCTTCAAACGATTGTTACGGATGATGACACGACGATAAAGGTCATTGAGATCGGAAGTGGCAAAACGGCCACCATCCAGAGGCACCAATGGACGGAGCTCAGGAGGTGTGACAGGGATAATCTTCATTACCATCCACTCAGGACGGTTGATACCCTTGCTGGCACGGAAACCCTCAACTACCTGAAGACGCTTCAAAGCCTCTGTCTTACGCTGCTGGCTTGAGTCATTGCTTGCACGGTCACGCAACTCGTATGACAGAGAGTCAAGATCCAAGTTCTGCAGCAACTGATAAATAGCCTCTGCACCCATCTTTGCAATGAACTTGTTAGGATCCTCATCAGGAAGACGGTCGTTATCAGGGCTCAACTGATTGTCAATGATATCGATATACTCATCCTCGGTAAGGAGATCGAGAGTATGAGAACCATTCAATTCCAAACCATCAGCGTCCTTTCTGCCTGCCAGCACACCTGGCTGTACAACAACATACTTCTCGTAGTAGATGACAGCATCAAGTTTCTTGGTAGGCATACCCAAAAGGTAGCCAATCTTGTTAGGCAATGAACGGAAATACCAGATGTGAGCCACTGGTACAACCAGTTCTATATGACCAGAACGCTCACGACGAACCTTCTTTTCGGTCACCTCTACACCACATCGGTCACAGACGATGCCCTTGTAACGGATACGCTTGTACTTACCGCAAGCACACTCATAGTCCTTGGTAGGACCAAAGATGCGCTCACAGAAAAGTCCGTCACGCTCGGGCTTATATGTACGATAATTAATGGTTTCAGGCTTAGTAACCTCACCATACGAATTTTCCAGGATCTCCTCAGGAGAAGCGAGACCGATGGTAATCTTCGTAAAATTATTCTTTACCTTTGTATCTTTTTTGAAAGCCATGTTTCTATATCTAAATTAGGGGTTCTCAAAATTAATCAAGTTTGATGCTCAGACCAAGACCACGAAGCTCATGGAGCAATACGTTGAGAGACTCAGGAATACCTGGAGTTGGCATTGGGTCGCCCTTAACGATAGCCTCATATGCCTTGCTACGACCTACAACATCATCCGACTTGATAGTCAGAATCTCCTGCAGTACGTGACTTGCACCGAATGCCTCGATGGCCCAAACCTCCATCTCTCCGAAACGCTGACCACCAAACTGTGCTTTACCACCAAGTGGCTGCTGAGTAATCAGAGAGTAAGGACCGATAGAACGAGCGTGCATCTTGTCCTCTACCATATGACCCAACTTCAAGAAGTAAGTCATACCAACAGTAGCAGGCTGGTCGAACTGCTCACCAGTCTCACCATCGTATAGATATGTAGAGCAGAAACGTGGCAAACCAGCCTTGTCTGTCCATACTGAGAGATCATCAAGCTTAGCACCATCGAAGATAGGAGTAGCAAACTTAACACCCAACTTCTTACCGGCAGCACCAAGAATACACTCAAAGATCTGACCCAAGTTCATACGAGAAGGCACACCCAATGGGTTCAACACCATATCAACGGGACGTCCATCTGCCATAAATGGCATATCCTCTGTGCGCACAACCTTAGACACAATACCCTTATTACCGTGACGACCTGCAAGTTTATCACCTACCTGAATCTTACGCTTCTTGGCAATGTAAACCTTAGCCATCTGAAGAATACCAGAAGGAAGTTCATCACCAATAGTAATTGCAAACTTGCGACGCTTCAGTTCTGCATCAAGCTGCTTGTACTTGCGGATATAGTTCATAATCAGAGTCTGAATCAAACCATTGGTATGATCGTCATCAGTCCAGTTGTTTGACTGAACGCCATCATATTCCAGGTTCTTCAGCGCAGCAGTAGTAAACTTGCTGCCCTTGGTGATGATTTCAGCACCAGTATAATCCTTCACACCCTGAGAAACCTTACCCTCGGTCAATGTGAGCAACTTGTCAACAAGGATATCTTTCAAGTCATCGTTCTTTGCCTCGTATTCCTCGTCAATCTTGGCAAGAATAATCTTGTCCTGCTTCTTTGACTCTCGAGTTTTAATAGCACGAGAGAAGAGTTTCTTGTCTATAACAACACCACTTAGTGATGGGTTAGCCTTCAATGAAGAATCCTTCACATCGCCTGCCTTGTCACCAAAGATAGCACGGAGCAACTTCTCTTCAGGAGAAGGATCGCTCTCACCCTTAGGAGAAATCTTACCAATCATGATATCACCGGGCTCAATACGAGCACCAACACGTACGATACCATTATCATCCAAATCCTTTGTAGCTTCCTCGCTAACGTTAGGAATATCACTGGTAAACTCCTCCATACCACGCTTGGTCTCACGAACATCAAGTGAATACTCGTCTACGTGTACAGAAGTAAGCACATCCTCGCGAACCATACGCTCTGAGATAACGACTGCATCCTCATAGTTGTAACCCTTCCAAGGAATATAAGCTACAAGCAGGTTGCGGCCCAATGCCAACTCTCCATTCTCGGTTGCATAACCCTCTGTCAGGATATCACCCTTTTTGACACGCTGTCCCTTATTACAGATAGGACGGAGGTCGATAGTCATATTCTGATTGGTACGGCGGAACTTTGGAATGCGATACTCCTTCAAAGCTGGCTCGAAGCTTACAAATTCCTCTTCCTCTGTACGATCGTAAAGGATACGGATAGTAGTAGCATCTACGTATTCGATAACACCCTCACCCTCAGCAGTAACCATGGTACGAGAATCCTCACATACCTGCTTCTCCAAACCAGTTCCTACTATAGGAGCATCGTTGTGAAGCAATGGAACAGCCTGACGCATCATGTTACATCCCATCAGCGCACGGTGACCATCATCATGCTCCAAGAATGGAATCAGACCAGCAGAAACAGAAGCAATCTGCTGGGGAGACACATCAACAAAGTCAACCTCAGAAGGATCTACAACTGGATAATCGGCATCCTGACGACATTTTACAACATCACGGATGAATGTACCCTCTTCCGTCAAAGGAGCATTTCCCTGACCGATAATCTTATTCTCCTCATCCTCAGCAGTGAGATATACCACATCCTTGTTGTCCATATCCACCTTACTGTCTGTTACCTTACGATAAGGAGTGATGATAAATCCAAGGTCATTAATCTTTGCATACATACAGAGTGAAGAAATCAAACCGATGTTAGGACCTTCAGGACTCTCAATAGGACAAAGACGACCATAATGAGTATAGTGAACGTCACGAACCTCAAAACCCGCACGCTCACGTGACAAACCGCCAGGACCCAATGCTGAGAGACGACGCTTATGTGTAACCTCTGCCAGAGGGTTGGTCTGGTCCATAAACTGAGACAATGGGTTGGTACCGAAGAATGAGTTGATAACACTTGAGATAGTCTTTGCGTTGATCAAATCGGTAGGGGTAAACACCTCATTGTCGCGAACGTTCATACGTTCACGGATAGTACGGCTCATACGAGCCAAACCAATAGAGAACTGGTTAGCCAACTGTTCACCTACAGTGCGTACACGACGATTTGACAAGTGGTCAATATCGTCAACTGTAGCATTGGAGTTAACCAGCTGAATTAAATATTTGATAATCTCGATAATGTCGTCCTTTGTCAAAACACGAACGTCCATGTCAGTATCGAGACCTAATTTCTTATTAATACGATAACGGCCTACCTCACCCAAGTCATATCGCTTATCAGAGAAAAAGAGGTTCTGGAACACCTCACGAGCACTTGCATCATCGGCAGGATCAGCATTGCGCAACTGGCGATAGATATAAGTAACAGCTTCCTTCTCTGAGTTACTTGGATCCTTGGCCAAAGTATTGAAGATGATAGTGAACTTATTGGCAGCCTCCTCATCCTTATGCAACAACACAGTAGAAGCTCCACTATCACAGATTTCGTCGATATTCTCAGCAGTAAGTTCTGTCTCACGCTCCATGATCACCTCATTACGTTCGATAGAAACCACCTCGCCGGTATCCTCATCAACGAAGTCCTCATTCCAACTCTTCAATACACGAGCAGCCAACTTACGACCGATGGCAGCCTTCATGTTTTTCTTATTCACCTTTACCTCCTCAGCAAGGTCGAAAATCTGAAGAATATCCTTATCCTGCTCATAACCAATAGCACGAAGCAAGGTTGTTACAGGCAACTTCTTCTTACGGTCAATGTAAGCATACATCACATTGTTGATATCTGTAGCAAACTCTATCCAACTACCCTTGAATGGGATTATACGCGCAGAATAAAGCACAGTACCATTGGCATGAACGCCCTGACCGAAGAACACACCAGGTGAACGATGTAACTGCGATACAACAACACGCTCAGCACCATTGATGACGAAAGTACCGTTCTCTGTCATGTAAGGAATAGTACCCAAGAATACATCCTGAATGAAAGTACCGAAATCCTCATGATCTGGGTCTGTACAGTAAAGTTTCATCTTAGCCTTCAAAGGTACACTATACGTAAGACCTCTCTCCAAACACTCATCAATAGAATAGCGTGGAGGGTCAATATAGTAATCCAAGAACTCAAGAACGAAATTATTACGAGTATCGG
>ERZ1026780.1381-NODE-1381-length-16015-cov-4.238033_pt1 | contig 16015 bp, 13 predicted proteins | sample MGYA00380126_ERZ1026780 | MGnify/ENA primary metagenome ERZ1026780 (study PRJEB33269, sample SAMEA4719762) | human gut metagenome | biome: human-associated habitat; feature: organic feature; material: feces | place: Cameroon | collected 2013-10 ... | reverse complement strand
GCTTATTTTCGCGGCAAAATGATTATAACGCATTTCTTCCGACTTGACAACAGTTATTTTTTTGCATAAACTATAAGGAGTAAATCGATAAATGGAGGTTTGCTTCTATGAAACACTCGGAAAAAACCATGGATAAAGTCGTCGCCCTGTGCAAAAACCGCGGTTTCGTTTACCCCGGCAGCGAGATCTACGGCGGTCTGGCCAATTCCTGGGACTACGGTCCGCTGGGCGTGGAATATAAGAACAATGTGAAGCGTGCCTGGCTGAAAAAATTCGTCCAGGAATGCCCCTACAATGTTGGTCTGGATTCTGCCATTCTGATGAACAAGCAGGTCTGGGTCGCTTCCGGCCATGTAGCCACCTTCAACGATCCCCTGATCGACTGCAAGGCCTGCAAAATGCGCCATCGGGCGGACAAGCTGGTAGAGGCTTATGTGCAGGAGCATGGCATGGATGTTAATGTGGAGGCCATGACCGGCGAAGAGCTGGTGGCCTTTATCCGCGACAACAAGGTCCCCTGCCCCGGCTGCGGCAAGTCTGATTTTACCGATATCCGCAAGTTCAACCTGATGTTCAAGACCCATCAGGGCGTTACGGAAGACAATTCCACCGAGGTCTACCTCCGCCCCGAAACGGCCCAGGGCATTTTTGTCAATTTCCGCAATATTCAGCGCACCACCCGCAAGAAGATTCCCTTCGGTGTGGCGCAGATCGGCAAGTCCTTCCGCAATGAGATCACCCCGGGCAACTTCATCTTCCGCATCCGCGAGTTTGAACAGATGGAGCTGGAGTTTTTCTGCAAGCCCGGCACCGATCTGGAGTGGTTCCAGTATTGGCGGGAATACTGCCACAAGTGGCTCAAGAGCCTCGGCATGCAGGATGAGCATCTCCGCCTGCGGGACCATGAAAAGGAGGAGCTTTCCTTCTATTCCAAGGCCACCACGGACTTTGAATACCTCTTCCCCTTCGGCTGGGGCGAGCTTTGGGGCGTGGCCGACCGCACGGATTACGACCTGACCCAGCACATCAAGACCTCCGGTCAGGATCTGAGCTACTTTGATCCCGAGACCAACGAGCGCTATGTGCCCTATGTCATCGAGCCCTCTCTGGGCGCCGACCGTGTGGCGCTGGCCTTCCTGGTGGAAGCCTACGACGAGGAGATCGTGGATCCCGAAAAGAACGACACCCGCGTGGTCATGCATTTCCATCCCGCGCTGGCGCCCTTCAAGTGCGCCGTGCTGCCCCTGAGCAAAAAGCTGGCGGGCAAGGCCCAGGAGATCCAGGCCATGCTGGCCAAGTCCTTCATGGTGGATTATGACGACGCCGGCTCCATCGGCAAGCGCTATCGCCGCCAGGACGAGATCGGAACGCCCTACTGCATCACGGTGGACTTTGAGACCGTTGGCGACGAAAACACGCCCGCTGACGACTGCGTCACCGTCCGCGACCGGGATACCATGGAGCAGGTGCGTATGCCCATCAGCCAGCTGGAGGCCTTTATCCGCAGCAAGCTGGAGTTCTGATGCATTTTTGGGCCTGACGGCAGCGTCAGGCCCTTTTCTTCTTTGATTCTTTCATGTTTACGAAAGGCAGGGACCCCCATGACGCCGGAATGCCTGTTGGATATCTTACATACTGCAGAAAAACTCAAGGATGTGACCCGCCATTCCTACACCTCCGGCGGACGGCATGAAAGCGTCGCGGAGCACAGCTGGCGGCTGGCGCTGATGGCCTTTTTCCTGCGGGACGCCTTTCCGGAGGCCGACCTGGACAAGGTCATCCGGATGTGCCTGATCCATGATCTGGGCGAAGCCTTTACCGGCGACATCCCCAGCTTTTTGAAAACAGCTGCAGACGAGGACCGGGAGGAACGGCTGCTGCTCCGCTGGACGGCGGCGCTGCCTGCGCCCTATGCAGAAGAGATGACGGCGCTCTATCAGGAGATGGCCGCGCTGCAGACGCCGGAAGCCCGGATCTATAAGGCGCTGGACAATATGGAGGCCGTCCTGCAGCACAACGAAGCGCCCCTCTCCACCTGGGAGCCCAACGAATATCAGCTGAACCTGACCTATGGGCAGGATAAGGCCGCCTTCTCCCCTGTTCTCTCCGCGCTGCGTCAGGCCCTGCGGGAAGAGACTCTGCGGAAGCTGGAAACCCGCCCGGATTAAAGGAAGGAGGCCGCCCATATGCTGGAAGGAATGTTCGTCACCGTCACCCGCTTCAAGAGCTATCAGGGCAAATCGCCCTTCCCCATCGGAGCCCGGCTGCTCTGCCGCAAGGATCCCAATAACATCTATGACACCGAGGCCATCCGGGTCTTTGCCCGGGGCGGGATCGCCGTGGGCTATATCGCCAACAGCGCCTCCACCAAGGCCAACGGCACCATGTCCGCCGCCCGCATTTATGATTATGTGGGCCGGCAGTTTCTCATCGAGGTCTGCTTTTCCACCCAGACCAAGGTGATCTGTCAGGTGCTGCAAAAGGATCTTCAGGATCCTGCTCTGCTGGAAGCCTTTCTCCGGCCGGAGCCGGAGGAGGAGCAGACGCTGGCCGGGCTTTTCCCGGAGGATGCGCAGTGACCGTTGTTTTTCAGGAAGCCGTCACGCTTCGGCGGCTTCAGCCCTTGTCCCGCCCCTGCCGTCCGGGCGCCGACGGATCGTCCGTGCGGCCCAGAATATAATCCGTGCTCGTATGATAGATCTGGGCCAGCTGCAGCAGGATATCCGTAGGCAGATCCCGATATCCCTGCTCATAGCGGCAGTATTGCGGCTGCGTCAGCCTCAGCTGCTCCGCAAGCTGCCGCTGCGTTAGATAGTGATCCTCCCGCAGCTCCCGCACCCTTGGATAATACCCCATATTGCACCCTCCTGATATCTGAATGGATATCTTGACTGTAACATGCAATTGTGGTACTATCTTTATATGATATCCATTTAGATATCATACTTTTTTGAGGAAGGATCAAATTTTATGAATGATTATCAAGAAATGTATCTGCACATGTTTCGCGCAGTAGAAAAGGCCGTTTGTCTTCTGCAGCAGGCCCAAACAGAGTGCGAAGCGTTATACATCTCAAAAGTGTCCCCTGCTCCCGCTTTGTTTGTTGCAAAGGCAGCTACGAAGGAGAAAAAATGATTTTAATCAGCAGCGGCGTGGCGCAAATGCGTCACGCCGCTTTTTCTGTCTGCCGCACTATCGCAGTCCGATCACGAAAACCGCCAGCGCCGCCAGCGGCAGGACCGTCCAGGTGATATATCTTCCCGCAAGCTCAAGCTCCGAAGGCTCCGCATCCTCTGCGTTGCGGATCCGAAAGGCCAGATTCCAGCGGAACAGCTCGTCTGCAAACAGGATCATGACCGCGTTGACGCCGCACAAAAACACGCCGCCGAACCAGGCAAGCCCTGTACCCTTATGGGTCAGCTGGGGGCCCCGCATCAATTTCAGCAGGACCGCCGCAGAGGGCTTTACGGTGCTGACCGCCTTCCCGTTTTGATCCATTCCGGTCCCGCTGCCGTTCCAGTAGACGATCTCCGTGTTTTCCAGCGTCCCGTCCTCATTGAAGAGCCAGAAATCGCCGCCCGTTTCCACGACGCCGCCGCGGAACAGGATCGTTTCCCCCTCACGAAGCTCCACGCCGGTCATGCGGTCTGCCATTTCCTCGCCCTGCGGGATGGCGGAAGGATCCTCCTTCACCGTATACGGGCCATAGGTCCGGCTTCCGTACTGAAATACCACCGTCTTATCCTCCGACACAGTAAAGCGCGCCGGTTCTCCCCGGAGCTTGCCGGAATATACGGTCTTTCCGTTTTCCACGCGCGGAACAAGGATGGCGCCCTGATAGGCAAAGCCCACCCGCCGCAGGGTCACGGGATATAACACCGCAAACACCAGAACCATCACGGTCATCCCGATCAGGATCCATTTCTGATAGCGGCCCAGCCCTCTGATCCGTTCCATTGCGCTCCTCCTGTTCAGCCTTCCGCAGCTGCGGCCCGCAGCATATTGGAAAAATAGATCTCAAGATAGGAAAATTCCATACCGCCGCCGATCACATAGGCGTGGCTTTCGCCTTCCTCCTGCCAGCTGACGCAGACGGAATGGCCCCCGTCATAGGGGCTGTAGTAAAGGGTATAATCCGGCAGCTGCAGCGCCAGCGTCCGGGCGTCTTCCGCCGCCTGGGCAGCCTTTTTGCCGGAATGGGTGGCCATACTGCCGGGCAGGTTCAGGACCCGCAGAAAGTAATTCAGATCCCGGCTGCCGGCCAGGACGGTTTCTTCTGTCGCCTCCCGGGAGAGGGCCGCGCCCGCCCCATAGGCCCGGCTGAACTGCCGCTCCAGCGTCTGCAGATCCCGCTTCCAGCTGGTCTGTACGGCGACCATTTGGATAAAGCAGCCAATCAGCACCACGGCCGCGGCGATGGCCAATACGCAGCAGGGCACCAGCAGCTTCCCCCGCAGCCGGGAAATCGCTTTCTTCATAAGGGCATCCCACTCCTTTTCTGCGGCTTTCCGGCCGCCCGGCCTGCGGAATTACGCTTCCGCCGTATATTTTGCGAACCAGTCGGAGATCTCCCGCAGACGGCGCACCCGATGCTGGGGCTTGCCGGAACGGGAAAGCTCGTGGTTTTCTCCCTTGAAGATCACCATGCGGCTGTCCACGCCCATCTCCTTTAGCGCCGTAAACAGCTGATAGCCCTCGGCGATGGGGCAGCGGTAATCGCAGTCGGAATGGATGATCAGCGTGGGCGTCTTGAAATTGCCGGCATATTTCAGCGGCGACTGCTGCCACATCTTTTCCGGGTTCTCAAAGACGGTGGCGTCGGTCTGATATTCGCCGAAGAGGATGCCGATATCGGAAACGCCATAGAAGCTGACCCAGTTGGCGATGCTCCGCTGGGTGGCGGCGCAGCAGAAGCGGTCTGTGTGGCCGATGATCCAGTTGGTCATAAAGCCGCCATAGCTGCCGCCGGTGACGGCCACACGCCTTTGGTCGATCTGGGGATAGCGCGCCAGCACCGCGTCGGTAAAGTCCATCAGGTTCTGATATTCCGGCTGACCGTAGCGGCCCCGGATGTCAGCAAAGGCGTTGCCCCGGCCGTCGGAGCCGATGGGATTGCAGAAGAAGACAAAATAGCCCTGCCCCGCCCAATACTGCATCTCATGATAGAATACCTTGCCATAGACCGTGCGGGGGCCGCCGTGAATGTCCAGAATGGCGGGATAGGTCTTGCCGGGGTCATAGCCCAGAGGCTTCAGGATCCAGCCGGTGATGTCCTCTCCCTGGCTGCGGATCGTGATCTCCTCATAGTCGGAAACATAGCAGTCCTCCAGCGTCTTTTCGTTCAAATCGGACAGGCGGACATAGCTTCCGTCCTGCTCCAGCCGGTAAAGCTCCTGGAGCCTGCCGTCCAGCATGGCGATGGCCAGCAGCTGGCCGTTTTCGCTGACATCAAAGGCGTCGATGGAGCCTTCGCCGCCATAGATCACCCGGGTCTCCCCTGCTCCATCGATGCGCAGCAGCTGGCAGCTGCCGCCCCGGGTCCGCAGGGTATAGACCGCGTCCTTCGTCACCCGGAAGCCATAGCCGCCGCCCAGACGGCAGTCGCTGCCCACGGAATTATAAAGGCTGTCGTAGTTTTCGCAAAGAAGGCGCAGCTCACCGGTCTCCACATCATAGCGATAGAGAAAGGGGCATTCCTCATAGGCATAGGTCTTCCCCTCGCTCATGGAGAGCAGCAGACCGCCCTGCCAGCTTTCCAGCGCGGAGAAATAATACTGCCCCTGAGGATAGATGCAGGTGAGCTCGCCGCCTGCGGGATCCACGGAAAACAGACCGGGACGATAGCCCGGGCGGCCCTGATACCGTTCGCCGTAAAAATACAGCCGTCCCCTGCAGAAAACCGGGTCGGAGACATCCATCTCCGGCGGCGTCAGCCGCAGCACCGTGCCTGCGGCGGGATCAAAGGTGAACAGGGCGGTGCGCTGTCTGCTCCGGTGGGCGCCGCCGTTGCTCCAGAAGGGATGCTCCTCCAGGACGATATAGTCCTCGTCCTTCTTTTCCTCCGCCTGCCGCTTTTCCCGCTCCTCCGGCGTGAGAAGATGGGCGTCCGGGCAGTCCTGCTTTATGCCGGCGGTGAAGTAATACCTGCCGTCTCCCATGGGAAACAGCTCGCCGGCCTGCAGGGGCAGCTCAAAGGCCTTCTCCCCTTCGCCGCCGTCGGTGGCCAGACGGTAATAGGCCGTAAAGGCCTCCCCCGCCTCCGCCCGCTTTTTCTCTGCCGCCGTGCGGCAGGCCGGGAAGAGCAGATGGGTCTCGTCCTCCCAGAAGAAGGCCCGTTCCTTCCCCATGCCGGAAAGGCGGCGGATCCTTTCGCCGTCCCAGAGATAGAGATTGGAGCAATAGTCGTTGTTTTCCCCGTCGCAGCAGCTCACAGCAAAGGCGGCCTGCCTGCCGCCGGGCGCATAGCGGAGATTGGACAAAAAGCGGTAATCCAAAAACTGATCCAGCTTCAGTGGCTTCATAAAGGCTGCTTCTCCTTTCTTTTTGAAAAACGGAGCGCCGGAAGAGCGCTCCGTTTGCGTTGTTCGTTTCAGTCCAGCGTGTTGCTGGAGCCCAGTACATCGCGGATCTTATGGCGCACCATATCCCGCAGGGCGTCCCGGCCGTCCTTCAGATACTGCCGGGGGTCGAAATGATCCGGATGCTCCACCAGATGCTTGCGGACGGCCGCCGTCATGCAAAGGCGCAGGTCGGAATCAATATTGATCTTGCAGACGGCCATCTTCGCGGCCTGACGCAGCATTTCCTCAGGAATGCCGATGGCGTCGGGCATGGAGCCGCCGTATTCATTGACGATCTTCACAAACTCCTGCGGCACGGAGGAGCTGCCGTGAAGGACGATGGGGAAGCCGGGCAGGCGGCGCTCCACCTCTTCCAGAATGTCGAAGCGCAGGCGGGGCTTTGTGCCGGGCTTGAACTTATAGGCGCCGTGGCTGGTGCCGATGGCGATGGCCAGGCTGTCCACGCCGGTGCGGCTGACGAACTCCTCCACCTCCGCGGGGTTGGTAAACATGGCGTCCTCCGCAGAGACATTCACCGCGTCCTCGATGCCGGCCAGCTTGCCCAGCTCGCCTTCCACCACAACGCCCCGGGCGTGGGCATAGTCCACCACCTGCTTCGTCATGGCGATATTTTCTTCAAAGCTGTATTTGCTGCCATCGATCATAACAGAGGAAAACCCGCCGTCGATGCAGGACTTGCACACCTCAAAGTTTTCGCCGTGGTCCAGATGCAGCGCGATGGGCAGCTCCGTATCCAGAATGGCTGCCTCCACCAGCTTGGTGAGATAAACATGCTTTGCATATTTCCGGGCGCCGGCAGAGACCTGCAGGATCACCGGAGAGCGCTCCAGCTGTGCGGCTTCCGTGATGCCCTGAATGATCTCCATATTGTTTACATTGAAGGCGCCGATGGCGTAGCCGCCCTGATAGGCCTTCTCAAACATTTCTTTCGTTGTGACCAGTGGCATGGTTCGTTCCCCCTGTCAAAATGATTTTCCCTGGGTTTTCCTTGATTTTACCACAGTTTTTCCCGCTGTGCAACCTTGTTTTCTCCCCCGCCGGCCCCGGCGGCCGCGTTGACTTTCCGCCGGTTTTCTGCTACCATAAGGAAAACTGTCTTATCATACGGAGGTTATCATCATGGAACTTCGCGGAGCCTGTATTTTCGGCCAGTCCGGCGGCCCGACCTCTGTCATCAACGCCAGCGCTTACGGCGTTTTTACCGCCGCTCTGGAGAGCGGCTGCATCACCCGCGTCCTGGGCGCAGCCCACGGCGTCAAGGGCATTTTGAACGACCGGCTCTATGATATCGGTCTGGAGGATCCCCGGGAGCTGGCCCTGCTCCGAAGCACGCCCTCCTCTGCGCTGGGCTCCTGCCGCTACAAGCTGAAGGATGCGGCTGTGGACGATACCGATTACAAGCGTATTCTGGAGATCTTCCAAAAATACGATGTGCGCTATTTCTTCTACAACGGCGGCAACGATTCCATGGATACCTGCAACAAGATCTCCAAATATATGCAGCAGGTGGGCTACGACTGCCGGGTGATCGGCGTTCCCAAGACCATCGATAATGATCTGGCCGGCACAGACCACTGCCCCGGCTTCGGCTCCGCCGCAAAATACATCGCCACCTCCTGTATGGAGATCGCCCAGGATGCCCGGGTCTATGACACCGGGGCCGTCACTATTCTGGAATGCATGGGCCGCAATGCCGGCTGGCTCACCGCCGCCGCTTCGCTGGCTTCCATGCGGGATCAGGGGCCGGATCTGATCTATCTGCCGGAGGTGGACTTTGATCTGGAGCGCTTCTTCGGGGATGTGCGCAGGATCTGGAACGAAAAGCACAATTGCTTCATCGCCGTCTCCGAGGGCATCCACGACAGCGAGGGCACCTTTATCAACGAATATGCCGCCAAGGACATCGGCACCGACGCCTTCGGCCACAAGCAGATGGGCGGGGCGGCGGCCTATCTGGCGGCGCAGGTAAAGGAGCGCATGGGCGTCAAGACCCGGGCCATCGAGCTTTCTCTGCTGCAGAGGTGCGGTGCCCATTTGGCCTCCCGTACGGATGTTGAGGAGGCCGTCTGGCTGGGGCGTGAGGCCGTCCTTGCTGCCGTCCGCGGCGAGACGGACAAGATGGTGGCGCTGGAGCGGGATCCCAACGCGGCGCACTATACGCCCCGGATCGTGCTTACCGACCTGACCGTCACCGCCAACGCGGAGCATGTGTTCCCGCTGGAATGGATCACGGAGGACGGCGCAGGCATCCGGCCTGAATTTGCCCGCTATGCCCTCCCGCTGATCGCCGGCCAGCCGGATTACTGCTGGGAAGAGGGCCTGCCCCGCTTTGCCCGGCTGAAAAAGATCCTGGCGGAATAATCTATTCGGTCGCCTTGATGCAAGCGGCGTGACAGAATATCTGTCACGCCGCTTTTTCTGCTCTGTTTTCTTATTTCTTAAAACATGGCCGCGAAAAGATCCAGCTGGTTGCTCTCCGGCAGGCTGCCCAACGCGCCGATCTCCCGCAGGGACTGGAGCACCGCCGAGCTTGCCTTGCCGCAGCGGATGGAGATATCCTCCTGCGACATAAAGGGCTCCCGCTGCCGCTCGTCGGCAATGGACTGGGCCGCCGCCTCGCCCACGCCGTTCAGCGCCATAAAGGGCGGGCGCAGGCCGTCGCCCTCGATGGTAAAGGCCTTCACATCCGACCGGTAGATATCCATGGGCAGGAAGCGGAACCCCCGCTTGCAGAACTCATGCATCAGCTCCAGCGTGATCATCTGATCGTCCTCCACCGCCGTGCGCTTGGGGTTGGCCTTCAGCTCCCGGTATTTTTTGCAGATGGCCCCGTCGCCCTCCAGCGCGGCGCTGCAGTCGAAGGAATCCAGCTTATTGCTGAAATAGACGCAGTAATATTCCAGCGGATGGTGGACCTTGAACCAGGCGATCCGGTAGGACATCATGGTATAGGCCACCGCGTGGCCGCGGGGGAACATATATTTGATCTTTTTGCAGGATTCGATGTACCAGTCGGGCAGCTGATGCTCCCGCATGGTCTCCTCCCATTCCGGCTTCAGGCCCTTGCCCTTTCGGACGGCCTCGGAGATGGTGAAGGAGAGCTTTTTATCCAGGCCCATGGCGATGAGCTTGGTGGTGATGTCGTCGCGGACGGAGATCACATCGTTGATGGTGGCCAGCCTGGCGTTGATCACATCCTGGGCATTGTTGCGCCAGACATCCGTTCCGTGGGACAGGCCGGAAATGCGCACCAGACCCTCAAAGGTGGTGGGGTGGGTCTCCATGAGCATGCTCCGGGCGTTTTTCGTGCCAAACTCCGGGATGCCGGCGGAGCCGGGCTGCTCCAAAATATCATCCGTCTCGATGCCCAGCGGTGAGATATCCGTAAAGATCCGCATGGTTTCCGGGTCGTCCAGCGGGATATCCTGCGGCCCCACGCCGGAAAGGTTCTGCAGATGACGGATGATGGTGGGAACATCGTGGCCCAGCTCGTCCAGCTTCAGCAGGTTATCGTGGATGGAATGAAAATCAAAATGGGTGGTAATGATATCGGAATTTGGATCATCCGCCGGATGCTGCACTGGGGTAAACTCATAAATGGTGCGGTCGTTGGGGACGATGATCAGTCCGCCCGGGTGCTGGCCGGTGGTGCGCTTAACGCCGGTGCAGCCGGAGACCAGATGGTTGATCTCCGCGTTGTTGACCACCCTTCCCCGCTCCTCCAGAAACTTTTTTACGAAGCCATAGGCCGTCTTGTCCTTGATTGTGCCGATGGTTCCGGCCTTGAAGACCTTGTCGTTGCCGAAAAGCTCCACGGTATACCGATGGATCTGCCCCTGACATTCGCCGGAAAAGTTCAAATCTATATCCGGCGTTTTGTCGGCATTGAAGCCCAAGAAGGTGGCAAAGGGGATGTTAAAGCCGTCCTTGATCATCTTCGCGCCGCATTTTGGGCAGTCAAGATCGGGCATATCCACGCCGGTCTGATAGATGGGATCGTTGTCCCAGACGGAATGACGGCACTGGGGGCAGCGGTAATGCGGCTTCAAGGCGTTGACCTCGGTGATGCCGCTGAGATAGGCCACGAAGGAGGAGCCCACAGAGCCACGAGAACCAACCAGATAGCCCATCTCATTGGACTTGGCCACCAGCTTCTGGGCGATCATATACATCACATCAAAGCCATGCTCCACAATGGGGATCAGCTCTGCATTGATGCGCTCGGTGATGATATCCGGCAGCGCGCCGTCCTCCTCATAAAGGGCTCTTGCCTTGGCCCAGCACATCTCCTGCAGGTCCTCGGCGCTGTGTTCGATGGAGGGCGGATAGCTGCCCTGCAGCACCGGCTCGATATCCTCGCACTGATCGGCGATGGCGTTGGGGTTTTTCACCACGACCTCATAGGCCCGCTCCGCGCCCAGATAGGAAAACTCCCGGAGCATCTCATCGGTGCTCTTGAAATACAGTGGCGCCGGCTCCTCCGTCTCCTTAAAGCCCATGCCCGCCTGCAGGATCTCCCGGTAGATGCCGTCCTCCGGCTCCAGAAAATGCACATCGCCCGTGGCGCACACCGGCTTGTGCAGGGCGTCGCCCAGCCGCAGCACCATGCGGTTGAACTCCCGCAGCTGCTCCTCGTCCCGGGCCTGCTCCTTGTCGATGAGAAAATGATTGTTGGCCAGCGGCTGGATCTCCAGAAAATCGAAGAAGGAGGCCAGCCGCATCAGCTCGCCCCAGGGCCGGCCGTCCACAATGGCGGAAAACAGCTCGCCCATGACGCAGGCAGAGCCGCAGATCAGGTTTTCCCGGCTCTTCTGCAGCTCAGACATGGGGATAATGGGCTTTTTATTGAAATATTTCAGGTGCGCATCGGAGATCAGCTTGTAAAGCGCGATAAGACCCGGCCGGTTTTTCACCAGAATGATCAGATGGAAGGAGCGCTGCTTGCCCGGGCCCTTGCCCGTCCGCAGCTCCCGCAGGATCCCATTGATGTCCTCCACCCGCTGCGCGCCCTTTTGCTGCAGCATGGGGATGAAGCGCAAAAAGATCTCCGCCAGCACCCGGGCGTCGTCCGAAGCCCGGTGATGGTCAAATTTCAGCTCCATGGCGTCGGCGATGATGTTCAGCTTGTGCTTTTGCAGCTGGGGCATCAGCGCCCGGGCGATCTCCACCGTGTCGATGGAGCATTTGGGGCATTCCAGCCCCTGCCGCTCACAGGCCGCCGCCAGAAAGGCCATATCAAAGGGGGCGTTGTGGGCGCAGAGGGGCCGCCCGCCGCAGAAGGCCAAAAACTCCGGCAGCGCCGTCTCGATGGGCGGCGCCTGGGCCACCGCAGCATCGCTGATGCCGGTGAGCTGCGTGATCTTATAAGGGATGGCCTCCCGGGGCTTCACATAGGTATGATAGCTCTCCCGGATCTGGCCGCCGGAGACCAGATAGGCCGCGATCTCAATGATCTCGCAGTTGGCGGCGCTGAGGCCGGTGGTCTCCGTATCAAAGACCACGATCTCGTCGGTGAGGGCGGCGCCGGTCTCGCCCCGGACGGCCCGGCCCTGCTCCAGATCGTCCACGCAGTAGGCCTCGATGCCGTAAAGCACCTTGATGTCCACGCCGGATTTTTTCAGCTTGGCCTGGGCGTTCATGGCCTCCGGAAATGCCTGCACCACGCCGTGGTCGGTGATGGCCATAGCCTTATGGCCCATAGAGGCCGCCAGCTTCAGGGCCTTGCCCGGGTCGCAGAGGGCATCCATGCTGGACATGGTGGTGTGCAGATGCAGTTCCACCCGCTTCTCCTTGGCGGTATCCTGCCGCACGGGCTTTTTCCGCTTCAGAATGGCGGAGAAGTTCAGCACCAGATCCTTATCATACTGGGAATAATGCACCAGTCCCTGAGCCAATATGTAAGCGCCGGGCTTGATGCTGCCCTCCAGCTCCGCCGCTTCCTCGTCGGCAAGCACCTTGGAGGCTCGGATGGAGCCGGTGCCGTCGCTGAACTCAAACATGACCACGGTCTTGCCCCGGCCGTTGAGCTTTTTGAACTCCACCATGAAGATCTCGCCCTGAACGGCCACCTTGCCGGAGTCCATATTGATATCCGCCAACTTGACCAGCTCCCGGGGGAAGGGCTTGCCGTAAAGGATCTCGTCCTGCTCATTGGGACGAAACATGGGGGCGTTGGGATCCCGCCTTGGCCGGAAGCTCCGATCCCGCCGGGGCTGCTGCGCCGGCTCCGGCGCAGGTCTGGGCGCGCTGCGGGGCGGTGGAAGCTCCCGGCTCATCTGGGCCATGGTCTCCGCTCGCCGGCGCTCAAAGCTCGTTTCCTGCTCCGGCGGGCCCTCAAGCTGCAGCTTCACCGCCCGGCCCAGCAGCAGCTCCGCCTCCTGGCAGAGCACCGTCTGCAGCTGCTCCAGCCGGGTCAGGTGCCAGCGGGCCGCCGCCCGCAAAAGGATGCTGCCCCCCTCCATCCAAAGCTCCGCTTCCCGCAGACAGGGCTCCAGCGAGGGATGCTTCTGGACGAAGGTCTGCCGCAGGATCTCTGCGATCTGCCGCTGCTCCTCCGTTTTTTCCGCCGGCGGAGCCGGCGGCGCCTTGGGTGGCTCCGGCTGCGGCTCTGTCTGGCGCAGGGCGATGCGCACGCCGGGGATGCCATAGGCCCGGCAGACCGCCGCCCGGACCTGCTGCAGCTCTTCTTCACCATAAGCGCAGGCAGAAAGCAGCGTCACCGTCAGGCCGTTGCCCTCCGGGCAGACGCCCTCCACCGTCAGGTCCCAAAGGGGTCCCTGCATATCGGGCACCTTTGCAAACAGCGCCCGCAGACTGGCATTTTCACTCATAGCTTTTCCCCCGTCATGGCCTCGATCTCCTGCAGGAGCCGGGGCAGAAGCTGCTCCTCCGGCACCTTGCAGATCACCTGGCCCTTTTTCAGGATAACGCCCTCGCCCTTTCCTCCGGCGATGCCGATATCTGCCTCCCGGGCCTCGCCCGGCCCGTTGACCACACAGCCCATCACCGCCACGGTGAGCCTGGCCTGCAGCCCCTCCAGCCGTTTTTCTACCTGCTCCGCCAGCGCGATCAGATCGATCTCCGTGCGGCCGCAGGTGGGGCAGGAGACGATCCTTGCGCCACGGGTATGCAGATCCAGCGCCTTGAGGATCTTTTTTGCGGCATAGACCTCCCGCACCGGATCCGCCGTCAGCGAGACCCGCAGGGTATCGCCGATCCCGTCGCACAAAAGCGCGCCGAAGGCCGCCGCCGAGCGCAGCGTCCCATAGTCTTCATTTCCCGCTTCGGTCACGCCCAGATGCAGCGGGTATTCGCACCGCTCCGCCATCTGCCGGTAGGCCCGGATGGTGGAAAACACATCAGACATCTTCAGAGAAACGCAGATATCGGTAAAGCCGCATTCCTCCAGCTGGGCGATGTTGCGCAGCGCGCACTGACAGAGGCCCTCTGGCGTCACGCCATAGGTCTCCCGCAGGTCCCGATCCATGCTGCCGCCGTTGACTCCGACCCGGATGGGGATCTTCCTTTCCCGGCAGGCGTCGGCCACGGCGCGGATCTTATCCCGGTCGCCGATGTTGCCCGGATTGATGCGCACCTTATCCACGCCGTTTCGAATGGCCTCCAGCGCCAGCCGGTAGTCAAAATGGATATCCGCCACCAGCGGGAGCTCCACCGCCCGGCGGATGGGGCCGATGGCCCGGGCCGCTTCCAGGTCGGGCACCGCCAGCCGCACGATCTGGCAGCCTGCCTGCTGCAGGGCGCGGATCTGGGCCACGGTGGCCGGGATATCCTGGGTCTTGGTGTTGCACATGGACTGGATCACCAGCGGCGCGCCGCCGCCCAGAGGGATCCCGCCCACTGTGATTTGTCTTTTACTTCCCATTCTCTTTGCCCCTTACCTTCCGATGAGCCGGGCGATATCCTGATAGGTAACGAACAGGAACAGGCCCAGAAGCAGCGCCATGCCGATCAGCGACGCCGTTCCCTCATATTTAGGATCCAGCTTCTTGCCCCGAATCAGCTCGATCAGCAAAAACAGCAGCTTGCCGCCGTCCAACGCAGGAATGGGCAGCAGATTGACAAAGGCCAGATTGATGCTGATATAGGCCACAAAGCTCCACATGGAGCGCATGGAGGTCTTGGCCAGCGCCCCCATCTCCCCTGCGATGCCAACGGTGCCCATCATATCGGAGGCGCCTACCTGCCCCGTAACCAGCATCTTCAAGCCGACCACCGCCGACTGCAGGTAGGTCATGGCGTTTTTGCAGGCGTAGCTCACCTTCTGAAAGAGGTTCATCTGCACCGCCTGCAGCTCAAAGCCATAAAGATAAGCGCCGCTCTTCTCATCCAAAACGGTCTTTTTCATTTCAAAATCCTGCAGACGGACCGTTTTTCCATCCCGCTTCAGGGTGATATCATAGCGCTGGTCATTGTCATAGACCATGGCCATATTAAAATCTGCTATGGTATAAATATGGAAATCATTGACCCGGACAATACGGTCGCCCTCCTGGAAGCCCCGGCCGTCGGCGCTGTCTGCCGCAGCATAGGGAAAGCCCTCCAGAAAGTTCGCCATCACCGGGGTTGTATGGCTCTTTACCGGCAGCATCAGCAAGAGAATAATGACCAGGCCGGTAAGAAAGTTCATCAGTGCGCCGGCGGCGCACACCAGAAACCGCCGGGGCAGGCTGGCTTCCGCAAAGCTGCCCTCCGCAGGGGCGGTTTCACTGTCGGTGGCGCCCTTCTGGCCCACCAGCAGCGCCTCCTCGTCAGCATCCTCCCCCTGCATCATCACAGCGCCGCCCAAAGGCAGCAGCCGCAGGGCATAGACCGTCCCCTTGTATTCCTTTTTCAGGATGGCGGGGCCGAAGCCGATGGTGAACTGCAGCACATGGATGCCCGAGAGCTTCGCCACGACAAAATGACCCAGCTCATGAACAAAAACCAGCAATCCGAATACAACGATGGCAATCAAGTAGCTCATAAAAACCGCCTTTTACTGTTTTGCCGCGGCCGCCCTTGCCAGGCGGTCTGTCTCGTAAATGTCCTCCAAAGAGGGCTCCTGCACAAAAGGCGTCTGCCGGGCCGCCCGCTCCACCCGGCGGTAGATCTCCCCAAAGGGAATCTCCTCCCGGAGAAAGGCCGCCACAGCCGCCTCGTTGGCGCCATTGATGGCAGCGCCCAGATTTCCGCCCCGCTCCATGGCCTCCCGGCACAGGGCCATGGCAGGAAAGGCGGCTTCGTCCGGCAGATCAAAGCTCAGCTTCCCTGCCGCCGCCAGATCCAGCCGCTTCCGGCAGGAGGGCAGCCGTTGGGGATAATCCACCGCATATTGGATGGGCAGACGCATATCCGGCGGCGAAAGCTGGGCCAGCGTACTGCCGTCCCGAAACTCCACCAGCGAATGGACGATGCTCTCCCGGTGGACCAGCACC
>ERZ1026780.1379-NODE-1379-length-16031-cov-6.543378_pt1 | contig 16031 bp, 8 predicted proteins | sample MGYA00380126_ERZ1026780 | MGnify/ENA primary metagenome ERZ1026780 (study PRJEB33269, sample SAMEA4719762) | human gut metagenome | biome: human-associated habitat; feature: organic feature; material: feces | place: Cameroon | collected 2013-10 ... | reverse complement strand
GGCTAGCCCCGTAGTGAGAGGCTAATGTTTTTGCACTTCGTTTAAGAATCTACATCCTGTGCCGCACTGCGTGCTCTCGGGCGACGAAAGGCCGATTAAGACTTTTTTGCATTGAGACGATTGCGTATGGCCGGCGGGGCGGTCATCACCATCAGGATGGCCAGGACGATAATGTATGCCTCGGCGGCATGACGTGCCGAGTCTTTCGTGTGCAACGTGTCGATGTATGCCGGGTCGTCCAATACGGCCAATCCGTCCTGCATGACACTGACACCCAAGTCGTGCGGAAGTGTCAACGTATTCTGTTTCCACGCGATACGCCCGTTGTGCAGACACACAAGTGCGCCGTTGCCTCGCGCCAGCATTTTGATGTCGGTGTCATCGGCTGTATATATTGGGTAGTGGGCGCGTACTTCGTCGGCCCAGACGGCAGCAGTACTATCGTCGGCTCCTACGACGGCAAACATATCACCGCCGTGGGTCGTGAGTGCACCATATAACTCATTGGCCATAGCGCTGCGGGTGCGTCCGTAGTGCTGCGGGTCGGGTACAAGAAGGATGATTTGGGTGCCTTCGTCGGAAATGATATCGGCGGTGACGTCTTCGCCTCCCGGAGCGAAAAAGGTCAGAGAGTTGTCGTCGCTATCGTCTTCTGTGTCACGCCGTACAAAAGTCCATCCGCTGTCTTCATCGGGCAGGCTGTCTGTCGCAAAGGATTGCTTGATGCCGTCCTTGGCATATATGAAGCGAACATTATCCTCGCTGTCGCTGTGTGCCGGCATTGTGCCCGGCGCATATCCGCGGAAATCCTGTATGGGTTGAATTCGGTATCCGATATACTCGATGTATCCGACGAAGGCGGCGGTGGCAATGACGGCCAGCCATTGCAATCGAGTGTGTATCAGTGCTCCGGCGCGGTGATTGTTCAACCACAAAACGACGAGCATTGCATCGATGACAATGTTTTTCCAGAAGGTGGCGGCATTGGACAGGATAAGGGCATCACCGAAGCATCCGCAGTCTTTGACCGGATCGGCTATCCATAGGTATAGCGTCAGTATTGTCATAGCCGCCATAAAGATGGCGGTAAGTCTTATGACCATACGCCTGAAGCAGCCGAGGAGTATCATAACACCGGCCGTAAATTCGGCCATAGCCAATGCCCCGGCAAGCAGTGCTATGACGCTGCCCGGCAGTGTTATATGCCATGTGTCGAGATATTCGCCGATTTTGTATGTTCCGCCCCAAATGTCAACGGCTTTGACCCATCCGGAGAATATGAAGATAGCGCCCGTAATGACGCGCAGTGTCCATACGATAATGGTTGTCGTGCGCGTCCCTGTAGGGCGCAAGTATTGTAATAATAATTCGGAAACCGCCATTGTGCTCAGCGAGTCTCGGTGAGTTTTATGATGGCGAAAATGGCGTAATTGAGTATGTCCATATAGTTGGCGTCTATGCCTTCGGACACGGAGGTGGCTCCGTTGTGATCCTCGATTTCCTTGATTCGCTCGATTTTTGTAAGTATGAGGTCGGTGTATGACAATACGCGCATCATACGCCACGCCTCGCCATAGTCATGGTTTTTGGCTTGCATAAGTGTAAATGCTTCGTCGGCGGTGGCATCGTATAATGCCAGAGCTTCATCGACCGACATATCTTTATGGTCGGCGTATCCGTGACGCAGTTGTATCGTACCTACGATAGCGTAGTTGACAAGTGCTATAAATTCGGGTAGTATGCCCTCGCCGACGCGGCTGACGCCCGTGGTCTCAAGTGTGCGTATGCGTTTGGCCTTGATTAATAATTGGTCGGTGAGTGCGGCGGGGCGCATAATGCGCCATGACGGGCCGTAGTCTTGCAATTTGCGTGCAAAGATATCGCGGCAGCGCTTCAGAGCCTCTTTGAACTGGCCGTCGGTGTCCGGATGTATGCTGTTGTCGGGCATAGTGATGTCGTTGTATGTGTATTTTGATGCAAAAGTACGCATAAATCAGCAGATAGGCAAACCATTGTGCTTTTCGTGACACATCGGACGGGCCTATGGATGTGTCAGATGCTTATGCCGAATGTAGGAATAGCGGCGTGTGCCGTGTAGGAAACGTTGCACGGATACGACCCTAACGAAAAGAAAGACGACGGAAGTACAAATGCTTCGTACTTCCGTCGTCGATAGTTTTGCGTTATGCTGTATTTAGCGTATCTCGCTGGTTATGCGGTCATTGTCCTTGTCGTAATCAATGACAATCTTGTTGCCGGGCATCACCTGTGCCGATATAATCATTTCGGCCAGAGGGTCTTCGAGATACTTCTGTATGGCGCGTTTGAGCGGTCGAGCGCCGTACTGTTTGTCGTAGCCCTTATCGGCTACATAGTTTTTGGCCGCCTCGGTCAGCTCGAGTGTATAGCCTAAGTCGGCTACGCGGCGGTAGAATCCGGCCAATTCGATGTCGATGATGCGGAATATGGCGTCACGATCCAATTGATCGAACATGACGATATCGTCCACGCGGTTTAGGAATTCGGGCGAGAAGGTCTTGTTAAGTGCTTTTTGAATTACGCTTTGGCTATATTCCTTGGCTGATGTATTATCGTCTGTCGCAAAGCCGACACCGCTACCAAATTCCTTAAGCTGACGCGACCCGACATTGCTGGTCATTATTATTATCGTATTCTTGAAGTCGACGCGTCTTCCGAGGCTGTCGGTAAGGCGACCTTCATCCATCACTTGCAGCAAGAGGTTGAATACGTCCGGATGGGCTTTTTCCACCTCGTCAAGCAATACGATAGAGTAGGGGTGGCGGCGCACACGCTCGGTCAACTGACCGCCCTCTTCGTAGCCTACGTATCCCGGAGGCGCACCTACGAGTCGCGACACGGTGAATTTCTCCATATACTCGCTCATGTCTATGCGTATGAGGTTCTCGGCCGAGTCAAACATATACTTAGCCAGACTCTTGGCCAAGTGCGTCTTGCCAACGCCGGTCGGGCCCAGGAACAGGAACGAACCGATTGGCTTATTCGGATCTTTGAGCCCTATTCGGTTGCGCTGTATGGCCTTGACAACCTTGTCGATGGCCGAATCTTGACCGATAATGGTTTTTTTGAGTGCCGGCGCCATTTCGAGTAGTCGTCGACCTTCGGCCATAGCGATGCGTTGCACCGGTACGCCGGTCATCATAGCCACCACTTCGGCTACGCGGTCGGCATCTACGGTCTCGCGGGACTGCTCGAGAGCCTTTTCCCAGTCCTGCTTTGCCTGCTCGAGTTGGTCGGTCAATTGCTGCGCTTTGTCACGGAAAGCGGCGGCCCGTTCAAAGTCTTGAGCTCGTGCCGCTTCGAGTTTCTTTGCTGTGGCGTCTTCGATTTCGCGCTCCAAGCTCTCGATTTGTTCCGGCACCTTGACATTGGTGATATGTACGCGCGAGCCGGCCTCGTCCATAGCATCTATGGCCTTGTCCGGGAAATTGCGGTCGCTGATGTATCTGTCGGTGAGGCTGACGCATGCTTCGAGCGCATCGGGTGTATAAATGACATTGTGGTGCTGCTCGTATTTGTCTTTGATGTTATTGAGGATTTCGAGAGTCTCGGCGGCAGTGGTAGGCTCGACCATGACTTTCTGGAAACGTCGTTCGAGAGCCCCGTCCTTTTCGATATTCTTGCGGTACTCGTCCAAAGTCGTGGCGCCGATACATTGTATTTCGCCGCGAGCCAAGGCCGGTTTGAGCATATTGGCTGCATCCATAGAACCTTGCGCATTGCCGGCACCGACGATGGTGTGTATCTCGTCGATAAACAATATGACATCGGGGTTCTTGGCCAGCTCTTCGAGAATATTTTTGATACGTTCCTCGAATTCGCCGCGGTATTTTGTTCCGGCCACAATAGAAGCCATATCCAGGGATACCACTCTTTTGCCGAAAAGTACGCGCGGCACCTGACGATGTATGATGCGTAGTGCCAATCCCTCGACGATGGCACTCTTGCCCACGCCCGGTTCGCCTATCAGTACGGGATTGTTTTTTTTGCGTCGGCTGAGAATCTGTGCCAGGCGCTCGATTTCGGTTTCGCGGCCGACTACCGGGTCAAGTCGATCTTCGGCAGCCGCGCGTGTCATATCGTGGCCGAATTTGTCCAACATCGGGGTGTCCGATGTCGTCCCCTTGTTTGGCTTGTGCGTGCTGCGAGACGAACTGCCGCCGCTTTGCGGCTTCTCGCCGGGAGCTTCGGCGATATCTCCGTCGTCAGTGTCTCCGAACGAGTCTGTGGCTGCTTCCGCTTGTTTGGTTTCGGCGGTTTGTGCAGCACCGTTGCTGCTCGAAGCCTCGGCGAAAAGGCGGTCGTAAGTTATGCCTGCAAGTATAAAAGGTTTAAGAAATTCCATTCCGGCGATTTCGCAATTGTGAAACATAGCCAGTACCAGATGCCGGCAATCGATGGTTTCGTCGTGCAATATGCGGGCCTCCAAAGTACTGAGTTTGACTATACGGTTGGTGAGTGTGCTGACGCTGAATTGGCCGTCGCCGTTATCGTCCAGATCGTAAAGTCCGTCATCGAGGTTGTCGAACAGACGGCGTACGGTGGCATCATCGCTTACTCCGGCCATAAGCCGGAAGCCGCAATTGGCCTCATCGCTCATTGCAAGCAATAGGAACTCGGGGCGCAATGTCTTGACATTGTGCCGCGTAGCCAGTTGCGTGCTTTGCTTGATTATTTCGTGTATCTCCTTTGAAAACTTATTCTCCATTGTAGTGGATTTGGTGATGGGAGTTGGGGTGTGGCGAGCGGTATTGTCGCTGCTTGCCGGGCGGCCGTGGCTGTATTGGAGCGCCTTGAGACGACTATAAGGCACGACAACCCACCTAAGGGCGTGCAATATTCGTGCCAAAAGCGGAAGTCTTTCTCCTGTTTAGGCTTTTTTGAGGTATTTTTGGTTTTGATAAAGCCGCGTATGGGCGTTTTCTCGAAAAAAATGCGTAAATTTGTATGCTTATTCGGCCCCGTTCGGCGGCTTTATGCCGTGCAGTAGGCCTAACCTATTGAAAAATAATTAAGTAACTATATAAAAAGCATGCTCGAAGACGATCACATTATACAGATTAACATCGAGAACGAGATGAAATCTGCCTACATCGACTATTCGATGTCGGTAATTGTGTCGCGTGCCTTGCCCGATGCTCGTGACGGCCTTAAGCCCGTCCAGCGCCGCGTCCTCTATGGTATGGACGTGATGGGCAACACGTATGACAAGCCCCATAAGAAGTCGGCCAACTGCGTGGGCGAGGTTATGGGTAAATATCACCCCCATGGAGACTCGTCCATATACGGAACGGTGGTACGCCTTGCCCAAAGTTGGGCGATGCGCTACACTCTGGTAGACGGCCACGGTAACTTCGGTAATATCGACGGTGCCGGCGCTGCTGCCATGCGTTATACCGAGGTTCGCCTTGCTCGCTTGGGCGAGGAAATGCTCACGGACATCGGTGATGATACCGTAGATTTTGTAACTACATACGACAACTCGCGCAAGGAGCCGGTAGTGCTCCCGTCGCGCTTCCCCAATCTTCTGGTCAACGGTGCAGCCGGCATTGCCGTAGGTATGGCAACCAATATGCCGCCTCACAACCTTACCGAGTCCATCAACGCATCAATAGCGCTGCTCAACAACCCGGATATAACCATAGACGAACTCATACATTATATTCCGGCGCCCGATTTCCCCACCGGTGGTACCATATACGGATACAGCGGTGTGCGCGAAGCCTACCATACGGGACGCGGCCGCATAGTCATACGCGCCGTAGCCGAAATCGAAACTGAGGCTTCGCACGAGTCTATCATCGTACGCCAGATACCCTACGGGGTTAATAAGGCTGAATTGGTCAAGTATATTGCTCAGCTTGTCAATGAGAAAAAACTCGACGGAATTGCCGATGTCAACGATGAAACCGACCGCGAAGGTATGCGTATCGTCATCAAGCTGCGCGGCGATGCCAATTCGAACGTCGTACTCAATAAGTTGTACAAGATGACGCCCATGCAGTCGTCCTTCAGCGTCAATAATGTGGCACTGGTCAACGGACGTCCCTGCACGCTCAATCTTAAGCAGATACTTGAGGCTTTCACCGCCCACCGTCACGAGGTCACCATACGTCGCACACGCTACCGCCTGGCCAAGACCATGGATCGTATACACGTGCTGGATGCTTTGATTATTGCATCTCAGAACATTGATGAGGTTATCTCGATAATACGTTCGTCCAAGGATGTAGATCAGGCCAAGAGCCGACTGGCCGAACGTTTCGGATTTACGGACACACAGGTGAACGCCATAGTCGAGATGCGTCTGCGCAACCTCACCGCTCTCGAGCAAGACAAACTGGAAGACGAAAGAGAATCGCTTCGCAAGTATGCGGCCGAACTCCAACTTATCCTCGATGACGAAAACGAATGTCGTCGAGTGATGATTGCCGACCTCGAGGAGGTTAAGGCAAAATACGGCGACGAGCGTCGTACACATATCGATTACACCGCCGGCGACTTCAATGCCGAGGACTTCTATGCAGACGATGATATGATTATCACCATCTCGCACCTCGGATACATCAAACGTACTCCGCTGAGCGAATTCCGCGCACAAAATCGCGGCGGCGTAGGCGCCAAGGGCAGCAATACGCGCGACGAGGACTTCATAGAACATATCTATACGGCATCGATGCACGCTACGATGTTGTTCTTTACCAGTCGCGGTCTTGTATACAAGATGAGAGTGTTCGAATTGCCCGAAGGAGCCAAGAACAGCAAGGGTCGTGCCTTGCAAAATCTGCTCAATATCGAGCCTAACGACAAGGTCAATGTATTCATAGCCTGCAAGCGTCTGGACGATGAAGAATATGTCAATAGCCACAACCTCGTATTTGCCACCGAGCGCGGCGTAGTCAAGAAAACATCTCTGGCCGAGTATGCACGCGTATTGGCCAAGGGCAAGAAGGCTATCGTTCTGCGCGAAGGCGACCGCCTTGTAAGTGTTCAGCTTACGGATGGTAATTCGCAAATCCTTTTAGCCAACAGCGGCGGTCGTGCCATACGTTTCGACGAAAACAAGATACGTCAGATGGGCCGCGTGTCCACGGGCGTACGCGGTATGACACTCGATGGAGACGACGACCGTGTGGTAGGTATGATTTCCATAGCTCCGGACAGCAACAACACCATCCTCGCGCTCAGCGAAAAAGGTATGGGCAAGCGCACACCGCTCGAACCGTACCGTGTCACAGGCCGCGGCGGCAAGGGTGTGCTCACGATGAAACGCAGCGAAAAGACCGGCGAATTGGTGGCCTTCCTCAGCGTCAACGACGAAGAGGACTTGGTCATCATCAATCGCTCGGGTATTGCCCTGCGCATACGCATCGCCGATGTACCGGTGCTCAGTCGTTCGACTATGGGCGTACGCATCATCAATCTCAACCGCCGCGACGATGAAATCGCTTCGGCCTGCGCCGTGCCCACCGACCCCGAGGAAGAAGCCGGAGAGGTGACTGTAAGTGCCGATGAGATTGAACAAGCTCAGACTGTCAACGAAAACGACACCGAGGCTACCGATGACACCGCCGAAGACACCGAGGTCACCGGAGACGCCACCGAAGACGCCGAGGATGACTCGACAGATGATAGCGTCGAATAAACCAATGTCGTATTCGCAAGTCTAAACGATATACACAATATATAATAAAGAGTAATCAACTAAAATAACATAACCTAACAACCACCCATCCGATTATGAAAAAGCTTAGCCTCTTAAGCGCCTGCTTACTCGCAGGACTGACCGTGAGTGCGCAACAAGCCGTGGTAAAGGACGCCGAAAAAGCCATGAAAGACGGCAAGTCCTTTGATGAAGTTGCACAGATAATGGCTCCCGCTACTCAGAATCCTGAGACCAAGGACCAAGCCATTACATACTATATCCCCGGCAAGACCGCGTACAAAATCTATGACGACATGCTTGGTAAAAAGCAGTTCGGCCTCCTCAAAGAAGGCGATGAACTGGTGATGGCCAAGGATCTTCTCGGCGGTTATGACTACTTCCTTAAGGCTGTCGCTCGCGATACCGTAGTCAACGAAAAAGGCAAGGTAAAAACCAAGTACTCCAAGGAAATCTACAACACCATCGCCGGCCACTACAATGACTACAACTTCGTGGCTCTCGACTTCTGGAATGCCAAGGACTTCAAGAACGCTTACAATGCGTGGGAAATCTTCCTGACAATGCCTGAGAACCCTAATCTGGCCAAGGAGATCAAGGTTTATCCCGACTCGACACTGGCACAGGTGTACTACAATCAAGCATTGGCTGCATGGCAGTGTGACGACTTTGCTTCCGCAGTTAAGTCGTTCCGCGGTTCCATAGCCAAGGGCAACACCAATCGCGACCTATTCGAATATGCTGTAGCCGTAGCAAATAATGCTAAAGACGAAGAGGCTATGCTCGAATTCGCTACTAAAGGCAACGAACTCTACGGCAAGGATGATCCCAGCTTCATCAACAATATCATCAACATCTACATCATGAAGGAGGACTATGATACCGCCCTTCAGAAGCTGGATGCTGCCGCAGCTACCGATCCTAATAATGCGCAATATATCGCGCTCAAGGGCCTTATCTACACAAAGAAAAGAGAGAACGCTACAGCCGAAGATCTCTATCGTAAGGCTCTGGCTATCGATGCCGACAACTCTCTTGCCAACCTGTACTTGGGCGCAACCATCCTCGAAAAGGCCGGACAAATCCAGGATAACTTCAACGATCGTAGCGGTGGCAACTTCGCCAAATATAAGAGCGAGAAAGTTGACCCGCTGCTTCGCGATTCCGTTGATTACCTCGAAAAAGCATACAAGCTTGACAAGAACAATCGCGGTATCTGCCTGACCTTCCTCGAGCAGGTATACTACATGCTTGGCGACCAAGCTGGAATGGACTATGTAAAAGAGCGCAAAGACGCTGAATAATACACGTCAGACGTAGCATAGAACACGAGGGCGTATCCGGATTTCGGGTACGCCCTCGCTTTGTCCGGCTGCTTTGTTCGGCTTCCTTTGCCCGGTTCGTATTGTCAGGCTTTGAGAAAATAGTCGGCTTTGCAGATTTGAGTATTTGAGAAATAGTCTGTATCGTTTACAACGACCTAACGAGGCGATGGAACACCACCGTCGCCCGGGTTAATAAGCCGGCTTTCGGGTCAGCTTATTTTATCTGCGGTAGTGGTGTAATGAGGGAATGCGAATCATAGCGCAATAGTGAAGGTGATGTCAGCCAAGTGAGATTTTGGCCTATACGCATAGATTTTCATTGATGGGGTAGATGAGTGCCTTATAGTCCCGGATAGGAGAGGTCTGCGCTCGTTCGCTGATAAAGGACATCGCGATTGTTGAACAACGCCCCGGGCGCGTTGTGCGGCGATTATACCGCGTATTGTACATAGTCGTTTCCCTTAAGACGTATTGTGTGTAGTCGTTTCCCTTAAACAAAACGTTTCGGGTGCAAGCCTAATGCTTCGTATGTGTGCAATGTCATTGAGTCCTTAGCGACTTTATTTTTTGGGGGACTTAAACCTGGAGGCCTTTGGTTAGTCCGGACACTCCGATAGCCCGGATTTTGATAATGGCTGTGAATAAGAGTTTACGACGAACGAAGTGTATACAAAAAAAGCAGGGCGTCTTCTCGACGACCTGCTTTCTCCCTTAATACTCTGTTTAACTCTAAATGAAAAAAACGGTTGTAAGTCTATGTGTCGGATTGCTTCTTAGGATAGATTTCAATTTTAGGAGGAAGTGATGTTCTCGACTTCCTACACTGCAAAATTAGTGGAGTTATGTCACACCATAATTGAGATTATAACACAATTGTGTTAAGTTTCAGTGGCGCTATGTAATGCGCTGTTATCTAACGGATTATCTCTCCATTTTGGGAACGAAAAATCTATTTCGAGGCCGCCGGTGGAGTGAAGTTTGGACTTGATAGTGCCGCCGTGGGCCGTAACGGTGTTGTATACGATGGCCAGTCCGAGGCCTGTGCCGCCTGATTTACGACCACGGCCGCTCTCAATTCGATAGAATCGTTGGAATATATGCTGTAGGTGTTCGGGCGGAACGCCTACGCCGTTGTCGTAGAATCGGAAATAGTAGTATCCGTCGGGATCTGTCGGCGCGGAGTTGGTTTGGCTGTCACGGCCGGCATCTGTCGTAGCACTTGCAGCGAGGTCTTCGACAGAGGGCGTGTACATCTCCAGGCGGCAGTAGGTACCATGCGAGTAGTTGGCCGAGTTCTTGGCTAAGTTGAGAAGCATTGCAGTAAGCAATGCGTGGTTTCCTTTGACCATTGTACCTATAGGCACGTCAAAGGTGAAATCCATATCATTGAGGACTCCGCTGGTGGTAAGGTCCTCCGATACGGTGTATACCACGTCGTGGTAGTCTACCTGTTCGGTGACAATAATTCCGGCGCCTTCGTCGAGACGCGTTATGGCTGAAATGTCGTTGACCAGATTGATCAGGCGGTCGGCATAGGCGCGTGCCTTAGCGATGAATTCGTCGCGCGTCTTTTCCGGTAGGTTGTTATCGTCAGCCAATATGTCGAGGTATCCTTTGATGACACCTATGGGGGTCTTGATTTCGTGGTTGATGTCGTTGGTGAGCTGACGTTTTTGCCGAGCTTTTTCGCGTATGGCGTTGATGGCTATTTCGTGCTCTTGGTCACGCTCGCATCGTGCTGCCATGCGCTCGTTGTGCATCGTAACAATCTGCCTGGCAATATCGCCCAACTCATCGTGCGGAAACTTGTCGTGTGGTACAAAGTCCGGGTCCGTTGTACTGCGTTGCGCAAAGTCGCGCAGGATTTTGATGTTGCGGCCTATGCGCCACGATGCAAATCCCTCGCTGATAATGATAAGCAGCGCAAATACGGCGGCGATAATCCATACCTCATTGGTATTACCTTCTATGTAGTCGTCCAAGGCCGTGTTCATGGGAACGGAAGCCAGGACGGCTACGGTGCCGTCAGGACTGATAGAGCCGCGGTACATATAATCGGATGCTGCACCCGAGCCTAATTCCTCGGATGACACCGAGGCTTTGGATGGATCGGAAGTGATGCGTTGGATGTCTGCGCGAGACATGCAGTACGGCTGCCCCATGACAAAAAGGGGAGTCCACGTGTCTGTCTCGTAGATGGACACGCGTATGCCGCGCGAGAATGTATGGCGGCTGTAGTATTGGTGTACGAAGTCGAGGAACTGCGGAATGGATACACCGGCGCTGTAGCAATTGGCGGCACGTTCGACGACGTAGCCCAATTGTTGCTCGACAAACTCGCGGTGGTAGTTGCGTTCACGGTATACCTGCCACATCGCCATAGTCACGAGTAAAGCCGTGACTATGGCGACGCGCGGTATAAAAAGGCGCCAAGCGTAACTAACGCGACCCTTCTTCAAACACATATCCGAAGCCCGAGCGAGTGCAGATATATTTGCCGTACGGGCCTAAGCGCTTGCGAAGACGAGTGATGTTGGTGTCAATGGTGCGCTCGCTGATTACTACGTCATCGTCCCATACGTGTCTGATGATTTCGTCACGTGTGTATACGCGATGACGGTGAGTCATGAAGAACAGCAGCAGACCATATTCGGTACGCGTCAGGCGCATAGCGCGACCATCCACTTGACATCCCTTGGTGTTAGGGTCCAGGGTTAGCCCGTTGACCTTGATTAGCGGTTCCAGATCCGGGGCGATAATGGGCTTGGTGATAGGGGGTAGGGATGTACTGTGCCATAGGGTTGAGGGCGGCAGCCTTGGCAAATTCAGTGACCAGCTGCTGCTTTTGTACCATAGTGCGACGCAGTACGGCGCGCACACGTGCGATAACTTCCGAAATCGAGAACGGCTTGGTGATATAGTCGTCCGCACCGATATTCAGGCCTTTGACTTTGTCGTCTTCGTCTTCGAGTACCGAGCAGAAAATAAGCGGTTTATTGGCTAACTCGGGAACGCTGCGCAGGTGCTGTGCAAATTCAAAACCATTGGTGCCGTCCATCATGATGTCCACGATGAAAAGGTCGAAGACCGTAAGATCCATGGCAAGTGCTTCGTCCGCACTGGAGGCAGTCTTCACTCTGTAGCCCTCTTTTTCGAGGCTGAAACGAAGGATTTCGCACAAGGCGTCCTCGTCATCGATTACTAATATATAAGTATTCATCAGTGTTTTGGGGATGAAGTTAGGGGGGGTGATTATTGAATAGATGATTGTGTACTACTCTTTTGTTTTGTTCGGCTCGGGCGAAACTATGGCATCGGTGCGATATCGCGACTCGTTGCCGGAGAACCTCGGCTTATCAAGCCTTTTCGAAAGTCTTATTGATTTTCGATGCTCAAATTTACGACATTTACGTTACGTGTATAGTTAATTAAGGTTAAATATTACTCTTGCACATATCCTTTTTAGCAAATTAAAACGAAAAACGGCTGCTTAGCATATTGGGATTTGATGGAAAATAGCACCGAATGCTTTAAAACAGACCCGGTTGTACTACAAACGTATTTTCAAATTTGTTGATATCCATATTGTTGACATTAAATACAAGACTAAATACCGATTGCCTCATCCTGTTTTGTTTATGGCGCAAACGGTACAGATAAATCGGAATGAAAGCATCCGCTGACGCCAGGGTTGCGGTAGGGCAAAAGAAAAGGGTGAGGGTGCCAATACGGCGTACCCTCGCCCTTGTGTATGAGCGCTAATTTATAGCGATTTAGCGGATTACCACCTTTCGTATAGATGTTGTTCCATTGTCATAGCGTGTCGCAACGATGTACAGACCGGGAGTCAGCATATCGGTATCGATTGCACCGTTGTCGTTACGTGCAACGGTCACGCCATCAGGGGTATATACAGCCATAGAGGAAATAGTTTCGGCAGAGATGTCCATCACGCCCTGAGTGTTGTTGGTCGTAGCGTGGATTTCGATGTAGCTTTTGGGCGCTCCGTCACTGGTGAGTTCGACGTATCCGGTGTGTAGGGTTTCGGTGGACTCTGAGCGGAAAGTTACGGTGAAATTTCCGCCTGTCGGGGGTAGCGTGGGTGTAGACAGCTTGAAGTTTGAGGCGTGGCTGCCTACCATCTTGAGCTTGATGTCGCCGGTGAGGCGTATTCCGCCGGCGGTGAAATTGGACACGTGGTCCTCGTTGGCGTTACAGGTGAATGTTTCCTTCTTGGGCTCGGGGCGGATGAATGGGATGTCGCTGCGTCCCCAGGTGACATCATCGAGGTACCATACAGCCGAATTGTTCTTGCCGCGCATTCCATCGTAGTTGAAGCCGATGAAGAATATATCCGAGAGGTCGAGGCCGTCGAGGTCAACGACGAATTCCTGCCAGGTGTCGTTGTATGCGGCTCCGGTAGATATGCTCACACCCAGGTCTTGGGCGAAATAGTCCTCGCCACTGCGTTCGATTTCAATCACTGTCAAGGGGGTGATTTCGATATCATCGCTGAGGTTTTGGCCCTTGATGCGGAAAGTCAGGAAGCGGTTGTCTGCGGCGGTGTTGGTGTAGTCCAGCGGTGGTGTGATTAGCGTTGCCAATGTTCTGGAGTCTTCGGTTGCAAAGAAATCGTATCCGGTGAGCTTGGCAGTTTTTTCGCCGTCATCGAAGACGTAGCCCCACCAAGCGCGAGTACCTAATTGCGCGACATTGAGCCATCTGTCGATTTTTATCGGTTTGTTTTTGACTGCGACGTCAAAAGGTTCGACCATGTATGTCAGAGGATTGGTTTCGTCCGGAGCAAATTCGTCGCCCTCCTTTTCCGGAGTGGGTGTTGTTCCGGTTGCCACGCCCTTGAGCGGTACGATGACAGTGGGTGCTCCCGGAGCAGTCAATTCGATGGCGTCTGTGAAGGTTCCGGCTGCCGTGGGCGCAAAAGTTACAGTGATGTGTGTCGTGATTTGGCCAAACAGTGCGCTGTTGCTTATGCGGAAGGCTCCGGAATTGCCGGAGATTTTGGCTTTGCCGGTGACCGGCGCTTTGAACATGAACACACTCAGTGTCTTGTCCTGTGTCGAGCCCACCTCGGCGGTGAAGTCCTCCATGGCCTCGGGCGTCGGCTCTATGCGTGGCGGATTTGCCGGGTCTATGGCTGTCGCCGATACGGAGACACCCGTATTGAGTGTCGCGGGATAAGTTTCGATGCCGATGAAGGCCTCTTTATTCCCCACGGTTGTCGCCCTGAAAAAGACGTTGACCGTAGTGACGTTGGTGCCTGCCGGTATGGTGGTATTGTCCACAGAGAAGGTCTTGGCGCCGGTTTCGGAGACATACACCGTACCCGGATACGTAAGTCCCTTGGATGTGATGGTCAGGGTCGCAAATTTGTAGCTGGTGTTGATGTTGGCAAAATCGTCGGTAAAGACCTTGTCCACCTTTATGTCGATGTATTGGGATGGCCGGGACACCACATCTGCGGCGTTGCGCGGCCTCAGGGTGACTCCGCCGACGCTGTAGCTGATGCCGGTGACGGTGGCACTGCTCGGCACGGTAGTGCCTATGATGTCTGTGTCGGCGAAGGGCATCACGCTGACAGCCGTCGTGCCGGAGGTGCCCGTGTGAGCTTTGGCTGCGAAAGAGACTCCGTCTCCGCTTTCGTCAAAGGCCACGTCATCCGTGAGGGTGAGCAAGCGGAATATGTACGATGTCGGGTCGAGAGCTACTTCGGATGCGCTTACTTCCAGCGGCTCCTTGGGTGTGGCGTCATGTGTCAGGGTGTAGTCCGTGGACAGGATCTTGAACGCGTTGGCGCCGGTGGATTCCTTGACGATGATTCCGAGGACGTTTTTCAGCTTGTCGTTGACGGCAAAGGAAACTCCGTCAATGGCCGAGTAGTCAAAGCAGATGCCGCCTACGACATCTTGTGCGTAGAAGCGCTTGGCGGGCGTATCGACATACGTGACGGTGGCACCCAGCCCAACGTAACGGTACAAGGTGGCGCCGTCGCCTGCGTTGTTGTTGACGAAGGCGGCCGAAGATATTGTTTCGATGGCAGTCACGCTACCTGATAGAGCCACGGAAGTGCTCTCGGCTCCGGAGGCCGAGACGATGACTGTGCCGGACTTTTCGCCGCCCGTGGAGGCTGTCATGGTGACTGTGGCCACAACGCCCTCGGCGGTCATAGCGTCTGCAGCGGGTATGCTGCCGGGCGTCACTGTGAAGTCAGACGAGGATGTGGACAGGGAGACATTGCCCGAGATGTTTGTAGCCTTGACAACGAAGGTCTTGGATACGGGGGCGCCTTGGAGTGTCGTGCCAAAGTCCAGGGAGGCCTGCGACACGGTGATTGTGCCGTCTGTCGGCTCGGGTCCGGGGTCTTCGCCACCGGAATCTCCGAAAAGCTCGGCCCACGATGTCGTAAGGCGCAAAGCGTCGAAGCTGACTGCGGCACCGGTCCTGCTGGCGCTTCCACCCTGCCGCAGGATGAGGATATTCACGCCGTTATTGGCGGAGAAGTCCGCTCCTGTAGACGTGGTGAGTGCCGCTGTTGGTTCCTGCTTAGCGTCAGTGGCTGGATTGACCCATATGGAGCAGATGTCGTTGCCGGTGCCATCGACAAATTCGTACTTCAGCACGACAAGATAAGTCGTGCCCGTATCGTACTCGGCATCGATGTAAGTGCCGGTGCCTTTATTCTTGCTGAAACCGAGGCAAAACTTGCCGGCGGTGCTGCCCGCCTTAGTGAAGATGCGGAGGTTGTCGCTGCCGCTTTTGTCGTCCTTGCCGAAGTTTGTTTTGCTAAGGCTTCCAACGGCAAAGCAATAGGAGTCGTCTCCCGGGGAGGTGACGTTCATCAGCAGTGAGACGTAGACGCTGCCCGAGGTGATGCGGTCATCCCACGAAGGGAATGCCAAATAGGGCTTCTCGGAAGTCGATGTGCCCGGCACCAGGACGGCTGTCTTGCCGGTGGCCGTATCCCGGTAGCCCGCGTAGGTGAGGCC
>ERZ1026780.1373-NODE-1373-length-16074-cov-6.087521_pt1 | contig 16074 bp, 16 predicted proteins | sample MGYA00380126_ERZ1026780 | MGnify/ENA primary metagenome ERZ1026780 (study PRJEB33269, sample SAMEA4719762) | human gut metagenome | biome: human-associated habitat; feature: organic feature; material: feces | place: Cameroon | collected 2013-10 ... | reverse complement strand
TCATAATCCTTGGAGTAGAGCAGGACGCCGTTCTGCGTGGTCATGGCCTTATTATAGTTGAGCAGCAGCGGCGTGTCCGCGCCATAGTCGAGCGACACCACCACCCGTCTGCCGCACGGCGGCGGCGGACAGGCGCACCGGACGAGGAACAGCCCCTTCTCCGGCATCACCACCTGTGCGACCTGAATGTCATACCCCGTCATTTCGCCCGCTCCACACCGAACCGCAGACGATCCATCAGGAACAGCAGCGCGGAAAGCTCGTTCATGTTGCGCGCATCGACCGACACGGCAAACGCCTCCACCGCCTCGACGTTGTAGCAGGCCGACGCAAGCGAAAGCTGGGCCGCGCGCGTCTCCAGCACGTTCCGCCGCGCCTCGTTCACGAGCGGCGCCGCGTCGTCCCCCTCGTCGCCGCCGACGTGCGAAGGCGGTGCCGCCACGAGCGCCATCAGGTCACGGAACCAGCCCATGAGCGTCGCCGTGAAGTCCCGCCGGAAGTCCTTGTAGCGCGCGGCGACGAGCGCCGCGTAGGCCTCCTTGCCCGTCTCCTCGCCGGGGCCCTCGTCCACGCCCTCGGTCTCCGCGTCGACAAGCTCCGTCGCATGCGCCTTGAGGTGTTCAAGCACCGCGTTCAGGCGTCCGGCGGCGGCGGCCTTCGCCGTCGCGCCCTTCAGGCGGTCGCTCGCGAGGATGTCCAGCACCTGTCCCCGATACGGCTCCTCCAGCGCGCGTGCCCGCGCGTCCGGCAGGTCGATGCGCTGGCAGCGCGAGATGATGGTGGGCAGCAGCTGCTCGGGCTGTTCGGTCAGGAGCAGGAAGAGCGTCTGCGGCGGCGGTTCCTCCAGGGTCTTCAGGAAGGCGTTCGCGCTCTCCGTCTTCAAGCGGTCCGCCCCGTAGACGACGCCCGCCTTCCAGCCGCCCTGGAAGGCCGTCTCGCCCATCGGGTCGATGAGGCGCGTGCGCATCGCCTCCACGGAGATGATGCGGCTCTTCTTCTCGGGCGCGAGCCGGTGGATGTCCGGATGCGCGCGCAGGTCGCCCGCGCCGAAGAGGAGGCGCAGCACGCGCTCCGCCAGCTCCGCCGCCATGCCGCGCACGCCTCCCACGATCAGGTAGCCGTTGGCGGGCCGTCCCGCGCCCACCGCCTTCTCGATCTGCGTATAGGCCGCGTCGACCGTCATGCGGAAATCCTCCGGACGGCGGCGAGGACCTGGCGCGAGACCTCTGCGAGGGGCCGGGAGGCGTCGATGACGGCAAAACGCGCCGGCTCGGCCTTGGCAAGCGCCAGGAAGCCCGTGCGCAGGCGCGCATGGAACTCCGCCCCGGCCTGTTCGATGCGGTCCGCCGCCGTCGCCGTTGCGGCCTCGCGGGCGGCGAGACGCGCACGGCTCACCTCGGGCGGCACGTCGAGGAGAACCGTGAGGTCGGGCACAAGCCCCTCCGTCGCGAAATCGTTGAAATGCCGGAGCAGGTCCACCGCGATGCCGCGCCCGTAGCCCTGGTAGGCGAAGGTCGAATCGGCGAAACGGTCGCACAGCACCCATTCGCCCCGCGCGAGCGCGGGGCGGATCACCTCGGCGACGACCTGCGCGCGCGCAGCGAGGAACAGGAGTACCTCGCTGCGCGCAACCGGCGGATCCGTCCGCTCCTCCCGGACGAGCGCGCGGATCTTCTCGGCAAGCGGCGTCCCGCCGGGCTCGCGCGTCACGAGGACCGTGCGCCCTTCCGCCCGCAGGGCCTCCGCGAGCGCCTGCACCTGGGTCGACTTTCCCCCGCCCTCGGGGCCCTCGAAGGTGATGAACCGCCCTTCTTCCACGTTATTCGGCATGATGTATCCCCGTGCTCATCGAATCTTTTCCGCATCATCTTCAAAATCGTCGATTTCAAAGTCCGTACCGAACACCTGTGCGATGTAGCCGTCGTAGAGCGAGTCGGCCACCTCCCTGTTCGGGATCCGCAAGGTCACACGTTGGAGGATGTCCGCGCCCGGCTTGGCGAGTTCATAAATCTGCGCCGTCTTGTCGACGTAGACATACGTCTGGACAAGCGTCGGAAAATCGTAGATGGATGTGTTGATCGGCTTCATGTCTTCAGACTTCGCCCTGCGTACCTTGCGTACCTCATTATATCACATGCCGTTGTAGTTCTCCCAGCGCCAGCGAACAAAATCACGGTTGACCCAGTCCGGGAAACGGATGCTTGGCGGGATCGTTGATCCCTTCCGTACATTGCACGCTGGCCCATTTCCACTTGAACGAAGGGAAGGGCTTTCGGGGGATGAAATCAAGAGAAAGCCTCATGGGGCGCGCTCCTCATGGGGGGAAGGAAAGCAGCGCGCAAGCGCCTCCGCGAAACGGGGCGGGGCGGCATTTCCAATCTGGCGATAGATGGAAGACAGAGTAAAGGTCGCTCGCCCAGACGACCGCATGCCCGGCCCATCTGATGCCGAGGACAAGCCTTCCGGCGCCGCTGAAAAGAGATACTATCACATTGAACGGAACTATTTTTTCGTGACGCTCTGGCCTTCGCGCGAGTCCTTCACGAGCCAGCCGGCGGCGGCGATCGCATCGCGCAGACGGTCCGACTCGGCCCAGTTCTTCGCGGCGCGCGCGGCGGCGCGTTCGTCGAGGAGCTTCTGGATCTCGGCGGGCACGGCCGCCTTCCCGGCCCTGCCGAAGAAGATGACGCCCAGCACCTCGTCCATGCGCTTGAAGACGCCGAGCGTCCCGGCGGCGCCCTTGCCGTTCGCGTCGCGCACGAGCGCGAAGAGCGCGGCGAACGCCTTGGGGAGGTTCAGGTCGTCGTTGACGGCGGCGGTGAAGTCCTCCAGGTGCTTCCGCGCCCACTCCGGCGCCTCGCCGTCGGTGGCCGCCTCCACGCACGCATCGATGCGGGCGAGCGCCTTGCGGGCGTCCTCCAGCGCGGAGAAGGCGAAGTTGAGGCCGCTGCGGTAGTGCGCGTTGATGAGCACGTAGCGGATCTCGCGCCCGCTCCACCCCTTCTCGATGAGGTCGCGCAGCGTGAAGAAGTTGCCGAGGCTCTTGGACATCTTCTCGCCGTTCACGCGCAGGTGGGCGCAGTGCATCCACGTCTTCACGAACGGCTTGCCCGTGGCGGCCTCGGCCTGGGCGATTTCGTTCTCGTGGTGCGGGAAGAGGTTGTCGATGCCGCCCGTGTGGAGGTCGAACGTCTCGCCGAGGTACTTCATCGACATCGCCGAGCACTCGATGTGCCAGCCGGGACGGCCGCGCCCCCAGGGCGAATCCCAGCCGACGGGACCGTCCGACGGCTCCCACGCCTTCCAGAGCGCGAAGTCGCCGACGTTCTCCTTGTCGTATTCGTCGGCCGCGCAGCGCGCGCCCGTGCGCTGGTTGTCGAAGTCGATGTGCGCGAGCTTGCCGTAGCCGGGGAACTTCGTGACGGCGAAGTAGACGCTGCCGTCCTCGCTCTGGTAGGCGACGCCCTTCTCCATGAGCGTCTGGACGAGGGCGATCATCTCGGGAATGTGGTCCGTCGCGGCGGGATAGACCTCGGCCGGCTGCACGTTGAGCTTCCCGAGGTCGGCGAAGAAGGCGTCCTTGTACGTCTTCGTGTAGTCCGTGAGCGCGACGCCCTGCGCGTTCGCGCCCTTGATCGTCTTGTCGTCGACGTCCGTGAGGTTCATCACCTGGCGCACCTTCATGTCGTTGAACTGGATCACGCGGCGGAGGATGTCCTCGAAGGTATAGGCGCGGAAGTTCCCGATGTGGGCGAAATTGTAGACGGTCGGCCCGCACGTGTAGAGGCGGACCGTGTTCTCCGCCAGCGGCACGAGTGGCTCGACGCGGCGGGTGAGGGAGTTGTAGACGTTCATTTCCATGGCGCGATAGTTTACTATAATCTTTCAGCCCGTGCAATCAACCGTCCACGCGGTCTCCTGCACGGGCTGGGTTCGGGCACGGGCCCGAGACGGGCAGAACCGGCTACGCCTGCGGCGGACGCGGCGCACCGCCGATGGAGATCTGGATGCCGCCGGCGGGCGGCGTCCCCGCCGAGCCGACCGCGATCTGCGGGCGTCCGCCGCCCTTCTTCGCGCGCGGCGGCCCGATGAGGCAGAAGTGGACGCGGCCGTCCGTCTTCGGCGCCTGTTCGACGAAGCACTCGTCCTTCAGCATCTCCAGCACCTCGGCGATCTTGTCCTCGCCGATGTCGCGGTGCGCGTTCTCGCGGCCGCGGAACTGGAGCGACAGGCGCACCTTGTTGCCCTCGCCGAGGAACTGGCGGATCTGCCTGAGCTTGTGCTGCAGATCGCCGGTATCCGTGCCGGGATGGAACTTGATCTCCTTCACCTGCATCGACTTCTGGGCCTTGCGGGCCTTCTTCGCGCGGATGGACTCCTCGTAGCGGAACTTGCCATAGTCCATGATCTTGCACACGGGCGGCACGGCATTCGGCGTGATCTCCACGAGATCAAGTCCCTGGCCGTCGGCCAGGCGCTGCGCCTGGCTGGTGGGCATGATGCCCAGCATGGCGCCGTTCTGGTCAAGAACGCGCACCGACGGCACGCGGATCTTGAAGTTGACACGAGTGAAGTTAGCGATAAGTCACCTCTCGGTTTTTGGTTGTATTGCGTTGTTTGTTCACGCCTCCAGCTCAGCGGAGAGCTTGGCGGCGAAATCGTCGAGTTTCATGGCGCCCAGGTCGCCGTCCGCACGGGACCGCACGGAAATCTGCTCCGCAGCCTCGTCGCGCCCGCCCACCACGACCATGTACGGCGTCTTCCAGAGCTGGGCGTTGCGGATCTTCGCGCCGAGCTTCTCGGCACCCGTGTCGACCTCCACGCGAAAGCCCTTCGCGCGCAGCGCGGCCTGGATCTTCCGGGCGTAGCCGAGCTGTTTGTCGGTGATCGGCAGCACGCGGACCTGCTCCGGCGCGAGCCAGAGCGGGAACGCGCCCGCGTAGTGCTCAATGAGGATGCCGAAGAAGCGCTCGATGGAGCCGAGGAGCGCGCGGTGGACCATGTAGGGCTGGTGCTCCTTGCCGTCCGCCCCCACGTAGGTGAGGTTGAAGCGCTCAGGTAGGTTGAAGTCGAACTGGACGGTTCCGAGCTGCCAGGGGCGCCCGAGGGCGTCCTTGATCTTCATGTCGATCTTCGGGCCGTAGAACGCGCCGCCGCCCTCGTCGACCTCGTAGGCCATGCCCTCCTGGTCGAGCGCGTCGCGCAGGGACTGCGTGGCCTGCTCCCAGCGCGCGGGATCGCCGACGGCCTTCGCGGGCTTCGTCGAGAGGTACGCCTGGATCTCGTGGAAGCCGAACTTGCCGAGCATCTTCTTCGCGAACTCCACGGTGTCCTTGATCTCCTGCACGATCTGCTCGGGAGTGCAGAAGATGTGCGCGTCGTCCTGCGTGAAGCCGCGCACGCGGAAGAGGCCGTGGCGCACGCCGTCCTTCTCGTAGCGGTAGACCGTGCCGAGCTCGGCGTAGCGGATCGGCAGGTCGCGGTAGCTGCGCTTCTCGAACTGGTAGCACTGGATGTGGAACGGGCAGTTCATCGGCTTGACGTAGTAGTCCTGCACGTAGGCGTCGCGGCCCTCGCCCTCCTGCACCTTCATGACGGGGAACATGCCGTCCTTGTAGAACGAGAGGTGGCCGGAGGTCTCCCAGAGATTCGACTTGCCGACATGCGGCGTGTAGACGATCTCGTAGCCCGCCTCGTAGTGCTTCCGGCGCCAGTAGTCCTCGATGGCGACGCGCACGCGCGCGCCGCGCGGCAGCCAGTGCGCGAGACCCGGGCCCACCTGGTCGGTGATCGTGAAGAGGCCGAGCTGCCGCCCCAGCACGCGGTGGTCGCGCCTCTTCGCCTCCTCGATCTGCGCGAGCTTCGCGTCGAGTTCCGCCTGGTCCTTGCCGACGATGCCGTAGACGCGCTGGAGCATCTTGTTCTTCTCGTCACCGCGATAATAGCTGCCGGCGACCTTCATGAGCTTCACCGCGCCGATCTGCGCGCTGTGCTCCACGTGGGGGCCGATGCACATCTCGAAGTAGTCGCCCACCGTGTAGGTGCTGATCGCCTCGCCGGAGGCCTTGACGTCCGCCAGACGCTCCAGCTTGTATTTCTGGCCCGCGAGCTTCGCGGCCACCTCGTCCGCCGTCATGGTCTTCTGCACGAACGGCTCGTCCAGCGCGATGAGGCGCGCGACCTCCTTCTCGATGGCCGGGAAGTCCTCGGGCGTGAGGCGGTGTTCAAGGTCAAAATCATAGTAGAAGCCGTCGTCCGTCGCGGGCCCGATGTCCGTCTGGGTTCCCGGATAGAGGTTGCACACGGCCCGCGCCACGAGGTGGGCGGCCGAATGACGGCGCATTTCGTCGGTGATGTCCATTTTAACTATCTTCTCCTCTTGAAGCGTATATCATACTCTAGTTTTGGACGGGTGGCAAGAGCAAAAGGCGAACAGCGCGGGGCGCCGGGGCGTCCAAGCTTCCAGCCGACTCACACGGAGTGGATGGAGACACCCAAAACAGGGCTACTCGCTCAGTTTCACCACCTTGACGGCGGGAGCCTCCACGAAATCGCACGCGACGCCGTGCAGCCAGACGAAGGGATGGTCCAGCGGCAGTTCGCGCACAAGGGCCACTTCGCCCGCGCCGACACCCTGCAGCACAGCGGGGCTGCGCGTGCTGACGGCCGCGCGCGCGGAACGGCCCGTGGCCGTCGCCCAGCCGAGGTCGGGCCGGGCGGCCAGTTCGCCCGCCTCCCCCAGGGCGAGGACGGGTCCGCCGTCCAGGCGCACCGCGCCGGAAAGCGCAAACGACGACGCGCAGACCGCAAACCGCGTCCCCCGGTCGCGCGTCACCGTGCGCCGTTCCGCCACCGTCACGCCCTCCCCCACGTCAACCGGCGGGAAGTCGAGTTCGACCACGGTCCGCACCGGTCCCGCACACCGCACGCGCCGCGCCGTCGGCACACGCGGCGCACGGAACGCGCGCCCGTCGCGCCAGTAGGCGAAATCCCCTCCCGGCAGACCATCCACCGCGACCACCGCATTCGTCGCGCCGGGCGCCAACGCCGCGTCGGCGAAGACCCGGAAACGGCGCGGCACGTCCACTCCCAGCGTCGTCCGGAAGAGGAGCGCGCCGGGCGCGCCGCCCTCCCCGCCGTCCACGACCTGGTGCGGCACCACCGCGCCGTCCCGTTCGTCGAAGACGACGAGGTGGGGGACGGACGGCAGAGGCGCGAGGTCGGCAAGCGGCACCGCGACCGTCACGGCGCCGAAACGCGGCTGCGGACCAACCGTGACGCGCGGGGCGCCGCGGTGCGCCGCCTGGACCACGTACTTGCGGATCTCCGTCGCCGCGAGCAGGTAGCCCCCCACGGCATAGAGCGCGGTCGAATCGGCGCCGAAGTTCGCCGACGGCCCCACCGCCGCCTGCTGGACCCACCCCAGCGTCCCCTCTTCGGCGACGGCCCGGCAGAGCGCGCCCCACGCCCGGCGCACGCAGGGGAGGTACTCCGCCTCGTCGAGAAGGCCGTCGTTGACGCCCCAGGCGAGCGCGAAGCAGAAGAGCGCCGTCGCGCTCATCTCCGGCAGGTCGGGGTCGCGCCCATCGAGGAGGTTCGGCGACCAGGCGCCGTCGGCGCGCTGGAGGGCCTTCACCTTCTCGGACATCCCGCGAAACAGGTCCAGGAAGAAGGGCCGCGTCCGCAGACCGGGCGGCAGCTCGCGCAGGACGAGCGGCAGACCGCCCAGCACCCAGCCGTTCCCGCGCCCCCAGAAGACCGGCGCCCCATGCGCGGAATGCTTCGCGCGCGCCGCGTAGTCGCGGTAGAAGAGCCCTGCCTCGCGGTCGTAAAGCCGCGCGGCGGAGGCGCGATATTCGCCGATCAGGAAGTCCCGGTAGCGCGCCTCGCCGGTGAGCGCGGCGAGCTTCGCCCACACGGGCGGCGACATGAAGAGCGCATCGCTCCAGGCCCAACGCAGGAGGTTCGGACTGAAGGACCCGTTCGGCAGACGCTGGACGACCGGCGCGCGGGACCGGTTTTCGAGGATGTAGTCGAAGACGGCGCGCGTCGGGGCCGCCGCCGCCGGGTCGTCGTCCACGCGGGCAAGCTCCAGCCAGGTCTGCCCGATGCCGTGCGTCTCCGCGTAGAACGGGCGCCCCCCGTCGAGCCGCCAGGCGTTGTTCGTCCCCTCCTGGCGGAGGATGTCGAGGTAGGGCCGTTCCGGGTGGGCGAGGGCGAACGCCGTCAGCCCCGCGTAGAACGTCCCGTACGTCCAGTCCCGGTGGTTCGCGCGCGTGGGATGCGCCAGCGCGTAGTCGGCCACCTTCGCCCCGTTCGCGGCCAGCGTCGCGGGATCCCATGCCTCGGAGACGCCCCCCGTCACCGCGAGCGCGCCGCACAGCGCCAGACCCAAGACAAGACGATTCGCTTTCCTCATCGCGTCACCCTTCCTGTCCGCTCGCGGCCCTATTCGTAGCGCAGGCAGTCGATCGGGTTGAGGCGGCTCGCGCGCCAGGCCGGATAGAAGCCGAAGAACATGCCCACAAAGGACGAAAAGAGAAACGCAGCCGCCGTCGAACCCGTCTCGACGAGGATCGGCCACCCCAGCACGCCCCCCAGCCATTCGGCGCCCCCCACGCCGAGCGCGACGCCGACGCCGCCGCCGACGGTGGAGAGGAGGACCGACTCCAGGATGAACTGCGCGAGGATGTTCGCGGGCGTCGCGCCGATGGCCATCCGAAGGCCGATCTCGCGGATGCGCTCCGTCACCGAGACGAGCATGATGTTCATGATGCCGATGCCGCCCACGAGGAGCGAGATCGCCGCGACGGCCGCGAGAAGCACGGTCATCGTGTTCGAGACGCCGCTCATGGTGGAGGTGATCTCGGCCATGTCGATGATGCGGAAGTCGTCGGCCACCTCGTCGCCGAGGCGGTGGCGCTGGCGCAGGAGCGCACCGATCTCGCGCTTCGCCTCCTCGATCTGGTCCATCGAGTAGAGCGAGAGCTTCAGCTGGCGCACGTTGTCCGGGAACGTGGAGGCCTGCAGGACGCGCTTGACGGTCGTGTAGGGCGCGAGGACGGCATCGTCCTGGTCCTGCCCGAAGCCGCCCACGCCCTTCACGTCCATGACGCCCTTCACCTTGAACGGCATGTTACCGATGCGAATCGTGCGCCCGACGGCCTCGCCGTCCGGGAAGAGGTTCGAGGCGACCGTGCGCCCCAGCACGCAGACGCGCGCGCTCTGGCGCTCCTCCTGCTCGTTGAAGTAGTCGCCGTCGGCGACGTCCCAGTTGCGGATCGTCGTGAACTCGGTCGAGACGCCGTAGACCGTCGTGTTCCAGTTCTTGTCCGCGTAGATCACCTGCATCTGCGTGCGCACCTCGGGGCTTTCGGCCTTCACGAGGTGCGCGAGTTCGCGGCGGATCGCGAGGCCGTCGGACGCCGTGAGCGACTGCCCCTCCCCCGCGCCGCCATGCACGCCCGCCGCCGTGTGCCGCTGCTCGCTGAAGATCATCACCACGTTGTCGCCCATCTTCGCGATCTGGGCGACCATGTTCTGGCTCGCGCCCTTGCCGATCGCCAGCACCACGATCACGGCCGCGATGCCGAAGATGATGCCGAGCATCGTGAGCGCGCTGCGCGTCTTGTTACGCCAGATCGCCTTGACGGCGACCTTGAAGATCATGAGGAGGTTCATCGCCTGTCGTCCTTGATGAGGTGGCCGTCACGCATGAGGAGGTGGCGCTTTGCGTAGGCGGCAATGTCGTCCTCGTGCGTGACCATGACGATGGTGATGCCCTCGTTGGAGAGCGCGGTGAAGAGGTTCATGATCTCAATGGAACTCTTCGTGTCGAGGTTGCCGGTGGGCTCGTCGGCGAAGAGGACGGGCGGCTCGTTCATGAGGGCGCGGGCGATGGCGACGCGCTGCTGCTGTCCGCCGGAGAGCTGCGCGGGCGTGTGCGTGCCGCGTCCGCCGAGGCCCACGCGCGCGAGGAGGTCGAGCGCCCGCGCCCGGCGGGCGGCGCGTCCGAGGCGGCCGAGGTAGAAGTCGGGCAGTTCCACGTTCTCGATCGCGCTCGTGCGGGCAAGGAGGTTGAAGTTCTGGAAGACGAAGCCAAGCTTGCGGTTGCGGATGTGCGCGAGTTCCGTACGCGAACGGCGCGCGACCTCGATGCCGTCCAGCAGGTAGCTGCCGCTCGTGGGCGTGTCGAGGCAGCCGAGGATGTTCAGCATCGTCGACTTGCCGCTGCCGGAGGCGCCCATGATCGCGACGAACTCGCCCGCGTCGATCGTAAGCGACACGCCGTCCAGCGCCGCGACCGGCTCCTCGCCGAGCGCGTAGATCTTGCGGAGATCCCGGATTTCGATTAGATGGCTCATCGATTGGAGGAGGACGGGATCAGGGCGGCGGCGGCGCGCCGCTCTTCTTGTTCTTGTCGCGGGACGGGTGCTTCGGCATGAACGGGTTGTTCGCGCCGCCCGGCGCCGCGCCCGCCTTCGGCGCGACGGCGACGCCGAGGATGGCCTCGCGGCCTTCGAGGGCGGCGTCCTGCGAGCGGATCTCGGTGAAGCTGCCGTCGCTCAGCCCCGTCTCCACCACCAGCCGCTCGGGCCGTCCGTCAGTCCCCAGCAGATGGAGCGCCCGCCCCTTCTCCGCCGGCGGCCGCGCGTCGTGCGCCGCGGCGGCGGGATGGTAGCGGAATGCGGCGGAGGTGACGGCAAGCACGCCGCGCGCCTCGTCGACGTGGACGGAGATGTTGGCCGTCATGCCGGGGAAGAGCTTCCCGCCCGGGTTCTCGGCCTCGATGATCACGGGATAGGTGACGACGCTCGACGTCGTGGTGGAGGCCATGCGCACCTGGGTGACCTCGCCCGTGAAGGTGACGCCCGCGTAGGAATCGACCGTGAAGGTGACGGCCTGCCCGTCCTTGACGCTCCCGATGTCCGCCTCCGGCACCGTCGCCTCCACCTGGATGCGCCGGAGGTCGGTCGCGAGCTTCAGGAGCGGCACGGCGTTCATGGAGGAGACGACCGTCTGGCCCTCGTCCACGGAGCGCGTGATCACCACGCCGTCCACGGGCGAGAGGATCGTGCAGTAGTCGAGGTTGGCCTTCGCCTGACTCACGCTCGCCTGGCTCTTCTCCACGCTCGCCTTCGCGGCGGCGAGGGCGGCGCGCCCCGTGTCGCGCGCCTCCAGGGCGCTGTCGTAGTCCGCGACCGGCGCCATCTCCTTCTTCACGAGCTCCCTCTTGCGGGTAAGCGTCTTCTCGGCGAGCGCGAGCTGCGCCTCGCACTTCTTGACGTTCGCCTCGTTCGCGTGGAGTTCGCCGAGGGCGCTCTTGTAGTTCGCCTCGTAGACCTGCGGGTCGATGAGGGCGACGACCTGCCCGTTCGTGACGACGGAGTTGTAGTCCACGAAGAGCTTAAGGATGCGGCCGTTCACCTGCGCGCCGACCTCAACCTCCTTGATCGGCTGCACGGTTCCCGTGGCCTCCACGGTGCGGAAGATATCCGTGCGGACGACCCTCGCCGTGCGGTAGTGGACAACGGCGGCCTCGGTCTTCCGCGCGTCGAGGAACCGCACGACGCCGTAGGCCGCGCCGCCCAGCACCGCGAGCCAGACGCCCGTCTTGACGAGCGTGTTAGTCCATTTCATGATCCGTCACCTCCCGATGCGTTCCGTTCTCCTTCGCGCCCGCGCCCGCGCGCCCGGCATACGGCGGCACGCGCCCCGTCAGGCGGATGAGCGCGGCCTCGGCCGCCTCGCCGGCGTAGAAGGACTTGACGCGGGCGCCGAGCGCGTCCGCGAGCTTGTCCGCCGCGTCCGTGAAGTCGAGGCGGCAGGCGTCGCCCACGTTGTACTGCGCCTGCACGGTTTCGAGGTTTTCCCGGGCCTGTTCCACCTCGATGGACGCCGCCGCAAGCGCCTCGCGCGCGTTGTCGCGGGTCGCCACGGCGACGGCGAGGTCGTAGGAGAGCTTCTGCTCGGCGGCCTCCACGTCCGTGCGGGCGCGCTCCATCTCCACGACGGCGGCATCGACCGCAATCTGCCTGCGGTAACCGTCGAGGAGGGTCTGCACGGCCTTGAAGCCCCAGCTCCAGTTCCAGGCCGGGTCCGCGAAGGAGAAGGCCGAGGAGAGCGTCAGTTCCGGCAGCAGGTCCGCCACCGCGTAGTCCACCCGCGCGCTCGCCGCGCGCAGCTTCGCGCGCAGCACCATCAGCGCGGGCGCGTTCGTGCGCGCGACGTACAGGCCCGCCACGGCATCGTAGTCCGTCGCGGGAAGTCCGGGGCCCCGGTCCGCCAGGGCGTCCCCGGCCACCGCGAACACGTCCGCCCGCGTCGCGCGGTCCGCTTCGAGGCCCAGCGTGCGCAGGAACTCCGCGCCCGCCGTCACGACGTCGTTCGAGGCGTTGATCACCGCAAGGCGCGCAGTCGAAAGGTCCACCCGCGCCTTGAGGACGTCGAGCTTCTTCGCCTCGCCGGCCGCATAGAGGACTTCGCTCTCGCGCAGGTGCTCCGCGTGCATGAACGCATTCGTGCGCGCCACCGCGAGGAGCGCGTCGTTGCGCCGCAGCGTGCAGTACGCCTGGGCGACCTCGTTGAACACGTCGAACTCGCCGTCCGCGAGGTCCCGTTCGGCCGCGACCAGGTTCTCGCGCGCCTCCAGCTCCCGCGCGTCGATCCGCCCGAAATCGCAGAGGAGGAGGTCGAACGACACGTCCGCCGTCCCCTTCCCGCGCGGCTGGCGCCAGGAGAAGTGGCTGCCGCCGTTCGCCGTCGCCTGGGAATAGCCGCCCGCGAGGCTCATCTGCAGCGCGCGGTCGGACGTGACCTGCCGGAGCGCCAGCACGGCGTTCGACACCGCGAGGCGCGAGGCCGCCAGGTTCGGGCGGTTCGTCAGCGCGAACGCCACGTAGTCGTAGAGGTCCCCGCCGCGCAGCTCCACGCGCGGCGCCGCGTTCGTACACGCCGCCACGGCGCAGTCGTTCGTCGCCGACGCAACGCCCCGTTGCGCCGCACGGGCGCGCGCGACGGTCTCGCAGCCCGTCAGGACCCCGAGCACGCCCACCGCAAGCAGGAACAGATGAAAAGCACGAGCCATGCCCGCTAGCATAACAAAGAAAGGCGGGGATGTGAAGCGCGAAAAACGGGAGGGCGCTTCTGCGCGACCCTCCCGCCGCACCTTACCGTGGGTAGACCTCGGCCTGCCAGCCACAGGCGCGGGCGGCCTCGACGTTCGCGGGCGTGTCGTCGAAGAAGAGCAGACGTTCCGGCGGCAACGCGAGGCGCTGCGCCATGAGGTCGAAGATCGCCCGCTGCGGCTTGTAGAGGTGTTCGAGGCCGGAAACGACCTCGGCATCCACGAGCGCACGGTAGGCGGCGGCGCGGGGCACGAAGAGCCGTTCGTAGAAGTCGGGCGACATGTTCGTGAGGATGCCGAGCTTCCTGCCGTCCGCCTTCAGGCGCCGCATGAGGTCCAGCGTCTCGGGCCGCAGGTCGCGGATCCAGGCGGCCGCGTCAACCTCCCAGAGCGCGGCGAGGTCGGCCGCCGTGGCCGTGCGCCCCGCGTCGGCGAAGATGCGGCGGTACATCTCGTCGAACGTGATGAATCCGCCGTCCCAGAGATGGCGGTACTTCGTCCAGCCGGCGGCGACGGCGGCGCGGTCAAGCCCGCGCGCCGCGCAGAACGGATAGAGCGCCCACGACCTGCTTGGGGCGACGGAAATGACGCCGCCGAAGTCGAAGACGACGCCCGCCGCGTGCGCGGCCCGTGCGGACCACTCCTCCACGAAGGTGTTCATCGCCAGCCCGCCGGCAGTGCGTCCAGCACCGTCTCGACGACCTGGTCGAGCGTCAACTGCGTGGAGTCGATCTCCAGCACGCCGTCCGCCTTCCGGAGCGGCGCGTAGGCGCGCGTCGAGTCGATCGCGTCGCGCGCCAGGAGCGACGCCTTCACGGCCTCGGCACTCTGGTTCGCCACGCCCGTGGCGACCTCCTCCAGCTGGCGGCGGCGGGCGCGCGCCTCGGGGGAGGCGGTGAGGTAGAAACGCGCGGGGGAGTCGGGGAAGACGACCGTCGTGATGTCGCGCCCCTCGACGACGAGGTCGCCGTAGCGCGTCATGCCGCGCAGGAGCGCGGTGATGCGGTCGCGCACGGCCTTCACCGTCGCGACGGGGGAGGCGTGGGCGTTGATCTCCGGCGTGCGGATGCGCGCGCCGGGGGCCTCGCCGTCCACATAGTAGGCGAGCGCGCCGTTCTCGGGGCGGCATTCGACCTGCACCCGCTCCGCACAGGCCGCGACGGCGGCGGGGTCGGACGTCTCGACGCCCTGCGCAAGGCACTGCCAGGTCATGATGCGGTAGAGCGCGCCGGAATCGACGTGCAGAAACCCGAGCGCCCGTCCGACGCGCCGGGAGGTGGAACTCTTGCCCGAGCCGCTCGGGCCGTCGATTGCGATGACACGTGCCATGTCGCTGACCTCGCCTTGTTGTCGTGTGAACCGTGGTGGAAAGGGATTCTTCGGTGGCCTCGCGGCGAATAAGCCGGATTCTGTTCCCCTCGCGGGTCCGATCATTCATCTGAGCAATCAACCCGGAACCTCATCGCGGTCCGCCGGGCCGCGCGGCTGAAACCGCGCGGCGGGTGGCCTTCCGCGAACCGGACGGGCAGCCCGTCGGTTCCCTATTTGATCTTGCTCCGGGGAGGGCTTGTCGTGCGGGCGCGCTTCCGCGCGGCCCCGGTGGTCTCTTACACCGCCCTTTCACCCTTGCCCGTCCCGCACGAGGCGGAAACGGGCGGTCTCTTCTCTGTGACGCTTTCCATCCGCGGCGCTTGCCGCCGCGCTCCCGGCCTTGACAGCCGGGTCCCCTGCCCTGCGGAGTCCGGACTTTCCTCACCCTTTCGGGCGCGATCGGTCACACGCGGGGCCACCGAAGAAATTGAAATCAAAGATCGCCGTACAGGAGGCGTCCGCACATCGTGCAGGCCGCCCGCTGCTGCTTCTGCCCCTTCGCGGCGGCGGCGGCGTTGTGTTGCACAAGCTGCGCCACGAACGGGGGCTGCTTCATGTGGCAGCCTTCGCAGACGCCGTCGGCGTTCAGCGACACGACCACCGGCCAGCGCTTGGTGCTCAGGCGCTCGTAGTAGAGGAGGAAGCCGGGGTCGATCGCCTTCACGGCGTTGGCCTTCTCCGTGCGCTCCGCGCGCAGGGCGGCCAGGCGCTCCTTCACGTCGGCCAGGCGCCGGTCGAGGTCGTCGACGTTGCAGTCCACGCCGCCCTTCTCGTCGTCCACCCTGGCCTGCGCGTCCAAAACGCGCTTCTCCAGGACGGCCAGCTCGTCCGCCTCCAGCGCGTCGGCGCGGGCATCGGCGGAATCGGCGTCGTGTTCCAGTCCGTCCACCTGGGCGTAGGACTGCTGGAGTTCGCGGTTGGAACCGATGGTGGCCTGTCCGATGCGCAGCTGCTGGGCCTTCTCGCGCAGTTCGGCCGCCTCGGCCCGCTCGTCCGCAATGCGCTTCTGCATCGCGGCCAGCTGGTTCTTCGCGATTTCAAGCGAGGCGTTGACGCCCGCGAGGCGCGCCGTCTCCTGGGCCTTGCGGCACGGGATGTCCTTCTCTTCCATCTCAAGCTCGCGGATCATGTCATCCACGTCCTGCAGCTCGATCAGCGGTTGTATCACGTTCACCGATGTACTCCCTTTCGTAAACCTCGTGTCTCGAAAATTGAGGGGCATAGTTTACCGAATCCCCGAACGCGCGTCAAGGATGTCCGTACTGCACGCTGAAGCGGCGCTCCCCGGGAACTTGCCCCGGAGCCGGGATGTCCCAAGCAACCCGTTCCCCATTCCCTAAACGCGAAAAACCGCGCCTTCGCGCGGTTTTGAATGGTGGAGATAAGGGGAGTCGAACCCCTGACCTTCTCAATGCCATTGAGACGCTCTACCAACTGAGCTATATCCCCAAGGAGGTGGAAAACGAAAGATAGTATACAGGATTCACATCGGAGATGCAAGCGGGAACTTGAAGAAAATACAGCCGTTTCTTGTCAAACTCAATGCGACTGGGGTAGTCGCATCCACTCGTTCCCAA
>ERZ1026780.1372-NODE-1372-length-16079-cov-3.969920_pt1 | contig 16079 bp, 17 predicted proteins | sample MGYA00380126_ERZ1026780 | MGnify/ENA primary metagenome ERZ1026780 (study PRJEB33269, sample SAMEA4719762) | human gut metagenome | biome: human-associated habitat; feature: organic feature; material: feces | place: Cameroon | collected 2013-10 ... | reverse complement strand
CATAGAATAGAGGGCCGGTGCGGTGACGCTATGACAAGAGATGAACAACTGCTAAACTTGATCCGCTTAGAAATTGAAACCCGTCAAATTGTACCGGTAAAGGAACTTGCAAATGGCACAGATTCAGCTATAAAACAAATCGCAAAAGGTGATACCTCTGCTGCCCGTGCTGATTATGAGCGTTTAAAGTCTCACGTATTGAAGTGCAGCACCTTAGTTGAAAAATTCGAGGACTATATAGACTGAGAAAGGAACCGGCCCTCTATTGTGTGCGAAAAGCGCACAGGAAAGGATTGAAAATATATGATCGAGAAAAAAGAATATGAAGCCCTGTGGAACTTTTTGTATGAGAACAGAAACGAAATTCCTACACCATTTAACGACCTGTTTTATAGGTTACGTTGCTACGCTGCGGCGGCTGCTGACGGTATGTTTAAAAACGCAAAGGAATGCTTAGGGGATAGCCTTTATGCAGTCATGGTTTTGTCTGAAAAACTTTACTAAATTCGAAACGGCGGAAACGCCGTCTGTAAGGAATGAGCGCTTTACACTGAAGATGATAGCTCAGAAAGGGAAAGACATGGAATACAGAACAATTGATTGCGGCCCATATGTTTACGTTCTAAAATATGAGAACGGTGACGCATTGATGAAACTAAAAAACGCAGAATACGAAAAGGATTGCATTTTCTATTCAAAGGTAAAGGCAAACGTATATCCTTCCAATTCTTTGTTATCAGCTAAACCAATATGGGTTGATTATTTTGTTTATAAATTTGTAGACGCCCCTGTTACTTATAAACAGTTATACACAGCGGCAAAAATGGGCTGCCATGTTCACTATGAGGGGCGAAAGGTTGACATCGTAAAAAATGACAATCTAGAACAAGATTTTGTAGATAATTTTTTACACTATGGTGGCATGAATGCCCCACTATATTATGATTATGTATGGGACGGTGATATGACATGATTAGCATGCCGGTTTGGGTGTTCGTTTTATATATGATTTTCTCTATAATCGGGTTTGGTGTAACCCTTGAATGCTTAATGGATTACTTAAGGAGGAAGCACAAATGAGTTTCGTTGACATTGTAGCAATTCTTGACGTGTTAAAGCGTATAGCAGTCGCACTTGAAAAAATAGCCGAACAAGGAAAAGGAGACAATAGGCCCGGGAAGGGAGGTTATTAACGGGCAGTCTTTTTAATATTAAGAAAAGAGGAAAAATAATGAAAAAAGTTACAAGACGATTTTATACCACTATGATTTCGCCCGCAAAGGTCTACAGTGAAAACGGCCAGATTCACACAGAAGAACTTGACTCTTTTATTGTGTCGGGAAAGATCGACGCAAAGCAGGTCATGAAGGAAGTTCAAAAACAGTATGGCAAAGATAACCAGTACGTCATTATTGATTTGCACTATGAAGATCAGCTCTATATGATGAGCGTAGAGAAGTTCATTGAGAACGCAGAAATTGTTACCGAATAAGAAAGGATAAAAATATGAGTAACGAAATTATGAATGTAAATGAGAATGAAAACATGATTGCTGACCTGACCGCAGCGCAGAGTAGCTTTTGCAGCCTTAAGGCAAATACCCCTGAAGAAAAGGCAAAGTTGTTTGCAGCAATGAACAATCCTGAAAAGCGGCTTTCTGATTGCGTTAATACTACGATTATGGCAAAGGATCTATTTTGCGAGATCGTAGATTGCAAGAATGAAGATACCGGGGAGATCACGAAATGCCCCCGCATTGTAGTGATTGATGATAAGGGTATCGGCTATCAGGCCGTATCTTTGGGTGTGTTCTCTGCGTTTAAAAAGTTGATGGGCGTTTTCGGCACTCCTACATGGGAGCCGCCCCTGCCCCTCGCTGTGAAGCAGGTTGGTAAGGGTAACAAGAGATTGCTTACTTTTACGGTTGATTTTAAGAAATAAATCCTACAAAATAAAAAAGAGGGCCGGGGAACTGGCCCTCTATTTATATCAGGAGGTACAAGGTGAGTTCTCAGGCAAAAATGTTTACTGCAAAAGTGGACGGCATAACCTATTATTTTTCAACAGCAATTAGGGTTAGAAAATTTTTAGATAATTACCTATCTAATAGACGTGGGGTAAACGAGGCTCTTTCAAGGCGTGTAAAAATTTCAGTTGATCTTAAGTATATTGCAGATATAAATTTATACCGACGCATAGAGAAGACAGGTTTTTTGATAGAGTATACCCCCGCTGGTATTGCCGGTGGTCCGATCAAGACAATAACAGAGCCGTCACAATTGGCATTTGCAGGGGGTTTTATCTATGAGAAGAAATGATTACGAGCCTTCAAGGTCTTACAAATTAAGTGAAGCGGATAGAGAAAGAGTAAAGAAGGCTGTAAGAAGGTTTTCAGAGAAAAGAAAAAAGGTTCAAAGAGAAAGGCCAGAAATAGCAAGGTATCAACCGAAAGTTCCTACGACAAGAGAAATTGTTGCGGATTTAAAAGGCAAAACACAGGAAGCACTTGAATATAAGCTTGCAGCCCTTAGTAGATATCTCGAGGAAGGGGCAGAGGATATATACATGACTGAAAGTGGTGTTATAACCACAAACTATCAGATGGATGAAATTCGCAGGGGAATAGAACAGGCAAACAAAGAACGTGATAAATTAAGGGCGAGAAATAGAGCGAGTACATACACGGGTACGATGGGTACTTTAAGGGATAACGCATTAAAGCCCCGTAAAAATAGGGCTGAGGTTATAGGTCAAAAGCATTGGCAAGAATACGCTTCTTCCGTAGAAAGGTTAGCTTTGGGTAGAAGTGATGAGGAAAGAGAAAGGTTATACAAGAGAAACTTTCTTAGCGCAATAGAAAGTGTATTCGGTGAAGAAGGAGGGGTAACAGCTAAAAAACTATACAAAAGAATCTCAAAAACCCCTCTAATGTTGTATCAAGATTATTACGATATAGACCCGATTCTAACAATAGGTTTTGTATACAATCCTGCGGAAGCAAAATACAATGTTGAATCAATGTTGGAGCATTTAGATGAAGCAGAAATGGCAGAGGGATATTATAGCGGAAAAGATTTGGGCCGTAGATTAGTTGAAAAATATAATGCTGCAGCAGGTCCCAACCAAAGGGCTAAGGCAATAAACTTTATAGAAGAATCTTTAGCAGCTTATAATGATCCTGAGTTAAGCGAATATGTTCGTAGTAAAATAGGAGAGTAATTTATATGTATGATATTTACGGCGGACTTCGAGACAACCACACAGAAGGACGATTGCAGGGTATGGGCCTATGCCTTATGTGAGGTCGGGAACACAGATAATTTTTTATGGGGTAACTCAATTGATGATTTAATAGAGTGGTGCGAAAATTATGATCAGCCTTTGACCCTCTATTTTCACAACCTCAAATTTGATGGGGAGTTCATATTGAATTGGCTTTTTAGGAATGGCTATAAATTGATAAAAGATAGTGAGGATAAACAGCCCCGCACATTCTCTACTTTAATTAGTGATCATGGGGAGTTTTATTCAATTGAGATTTATTTTTATCAGAAAGGAAAGCGCTGGAAGAAGGTAAAAATTTTGGATTCATTAAAGGTGCTGCCATTAAGTGTAGCCGCTATAGCAAAAGCTTTCAAGCTTCCTATAATTAAACTTGAAATTGACTATACAGAATATAGAGAAATAGGTCACGAATTAACTGAACAAGAAATAGCTTACATTAAAAACGACGTGACAATTGTTGCACTTGCTCTTGAAATTCTTTTCAAACAAAATCTAAAGAAAATGACAACGGGAGCAAATGCTCTGAATGAATACAAAGAAATAGTGGGGAAGAAAACATTTGAAAGGCTTTACCCAAAACCCTTTTATGATTCTGATATAAGACAAAGCTACAGAGGGGGCTTTACTTATTTAAACCCGAAGTACAAAGAGAAAGATATAGGAGAAGGAATAGTTCTTGACGTAAATAGTCTATATCCCTCTGTTATGTACTATAATGAACTGCCGTATGGAGAGGGGGTATTTTTTGAGGGCAAGTATGAGAAAGATAACAACTATAACCTTTATGTTCAAATGTTATCCTGTCAATTTAGATTGAAAGAAAATCACATACCGACGATTCAGCTTAAAAACAATCTATCATTTAACCCCGTAGAATATCTTACTTCTTCTGGTGGCGATATAATAACTATGTGTATGACCTCAGTTGATCTAAAGTTATTCTTTGATCAGTACGACGTATGGGATATAGAGTATTACAGTGGGTGGAAATTTAGAAGTCAAAAAGGTATGTTTAAAGATTATATAGATAAATGGAATAGCGTTAAGGTGGAAGCGACAAAGGAAGGTAACGGTGCATTAAGAACTATTGCAAAGTTAATGCTTAATAGCTTGTATGGAAAGTTTGCAACAAACCCCGTAGGTAGAAGTAAATATCCATATTTAGGTGATGACGGGATAGTGCATTACGCAGTTGGATTAGAGGAAGATAGAGAGCCGGTGTATATACCTATGGGTGCTTTTATAACAGCGTGGGCAAGAAATAAAACAATAAGATCAGCGCAAGCCGTTTATGATCGGTTTGTTTATGCTGATACAGATAGCTTACATTTAATAGGAACAGAAGAGCCTAAAGGGTTGGATATATCCCCAATTGATTTAGGCGCATGGAAACATGAAAGCACTTTTACAAGGGCAAGATTCTTAAGGCAGAAAAGCTATATAGAAGAAATTGACGGGGTGTTGAAAATCACTTGTGCAGGAATGCCAGCTTCATGTCACAAATACGTTACATGGGATAACTTTCACACAGGGAACGAATTTCCGGGTAAGTTAAAAATAACTCACACGCCCGGTGGGATCGTGCTGCAGGATTCCCCGCACACTCTTAGGGAATGATAATAAATTTTTTCAAAAAGTATTGACAAGTATAAAAAAATATGATAAAATCACCATAGGAGGTCATAGGCGTTTAAAGCTTTATGGTTGTTCGGGATCACTACGGATGAAACAGGCCGCCCGGAAACTTAAGGGGTTGTGCCCAATACAGCTACGCTTATGACTTTCTTGTATAGGAGAACAAAATGTATTGGGATATAAATAGGTCATTATCTTACAACTGTTTATTCAATTTTATAGTGGGTGCCCGTGGTGTAGGTAAAACTTACGGTGCTAAACGATGGGCAATAAAGGATTACTTAAAAACGGGAAATCAATTTGTATATGTACGCCGTTATAAGGATGAACTAAAAAAGATTAAAAAATTTTTTGACGATATTAAAGATGAATTTCCCGATGTAGAATTTAAAGTTTCTCCCCCCAATTTTTTAATTAACGATCAAGTAGCAGGAACAGCTATAGCTTTATCCACAGCAAAGATTGAAAAATCAACACCATACCCAAACGTCACAAAAATTATCTTTGATGAATTTATTCTTGATAAAGGGTTTCATAGATATATCCCGGATGAGGTAACTAATTTTCTTGAATTATATTCAACTGTAGCAAGATCCCGTGATGTTAGGGTATTTTTCTTAAGTAATGCATTGACCATAACAAACCCATATTTTATTTATTTCAATCTTTCACTACCATATGGCAGCAATATAAAAGCACAAAATGACATACTACTTGAAATGGTAGAGGAATCAGACTATGAAGAAATGATGAGTAAGACAAGGTTTGCAAATTTAATAAAAGATACCCCGTATGGAAATTATGCAATAAAGAATCAGTTCTTGCGTGATGATAATAACTTCATCATGAAAAAGACCCCGGGTGCAGATTTCACATTCGGTATGATTTATAAAGGCGAAAAGTATGGAGTTTGGACAGACTATAATGAGGGGCTACAATTCGTTTCTAAAGATATTGATCCCTCGAGTAAAGTGATTTATTCTGTCACAATGAGCGATCATACACCAAACACTATGCTGCTTAAATCGAGTAAGTCAATTTTAATGCAAAGATTTATAAAAAATTATGGGCTGGGGGTAGTTAGGTTTGAATCAGTGCAAATAAAAAATATGTGTAATGACATAATAAAAATGTCATTATAGAAAGGAGGAACAATGGACAGTTCTGCTTTTGTTGAAGTTGTAAACGCTGTTGGCTTTCCCATTGCAGTGTGTTACATTATGGGCAAATATCTCTCTAAATTGGTGTACGATCAATCAAAGTTATTAACCCAATTAAAGCAAAGTGTTGAAGAAAACACTAAAGCAATTGCCACACTTTATAGCGTAATAGGGGGTGAAAGAAGTGGCTTACACCGCTAAGGGTTTAGCTGAATTTGCAGAACACGCACTTAATGAACCTACCATTTATATGTGGGGAGGGATGATGAATTCAATTACAGAAGATTTCGTAAATAGAAACACCAGACAATGGGCGAGTAGATATAAACCTGAAAGAATTAAATTTATTCGTTCAAAAATTGGAAAAGCGTATGGTTGCGATTGCTGCGGGTTAATTAAGTCTTATTATTTTGGCGGGTACAATACTCCTAAATATGACGCTAAGAAAGATATTAACACTGCAGGTATGTTTTCTGTAGCTTACGAAAAAGGCCCTATTCGTACAATTCCAGAAGAACCCGGAATTATTGTTTATATGCCAGGACATGTCGGTGTTTACATTGGTGGGGGAAAAGTAATTGAATGCACGTTAGGGTATTATGGTGACGGTGTTGTAAAGACTAATTTAAATAGAAGGAAATGGACGCACTGGCTAAAGCTGCCCTATATCGAATATGAAAAATGTCCACCAAAAACCACTGATAGATATTACACTGTGCAGAGGGGTGATTCTTTGTGGAGCATTTCTAAGAAATTTTATGGCACGGGTACATTATATCCAGAAATTGCTAAAGATAACGGAATTAAGAAACCGAATATAATTAGTGTCGGTCAAAAACTTTTAATTAAGGAGAGATAAGAATGCTAAGCGTAGAAGAACTGAGAGAAAAGCTAAAGCATATTTCTGAATTATCTGGCGATAATGAAGAGATTATGAATTCTTTAGCAGAAATTCAGAGCGGTATAGAAGAACGGCTTACTAATGCCGAAACGCCTGCTAATGCTTATACCGATTCTGATGTTATGGCAAGTGACGGCGTTCGATGGAGCGTTAAATATGATGATATGGTTAGAAAATATAGGGATAGGTTTTTTGGTGGAATTGAAGAAGTAAAGAAAGAAAACGATAAGGATATCAAAAAAGACACTGACGCAGAAAGCGTCACATTCGCCGATCTGTTTTCCGACAGAGAGGGAGACTATAAATAATGGAGGATTAAAAATGCCCGTTAGACCGAAAACTTCAAACTTTAAATATGATGGCGTTAATGTTCTTAATGCTATTCGCAATAGCGCAAGCGCCACATATCAGGAAAGAATTCCCGTAGCTACTCAGGATAATATTCGTGATATTGGAAATGCAATGATGCAATACCAGAGTACGCAGAACGAATTTTTGAACGCTCTTGTAAATCGTATTGCTAAGGTAATCATTACTTCTAAATCTTATGAAAATCCTCTGCGTCGTTTCAAAAAGGGTATGCTTGAATATGGCGAGACGATTGAAGAAGTGTTCGTGAACATTGCAAAAGCACATCCCTTTGATCCTATCCTTGCTGAAAAGACTGTTTACAAGCGCGAAATTCCTGATGTTTCTGCCGTGTTCCACAAGATGAACTTGCAGAACTTCTATAAAGCGACTATCTCTAATGATCAGTTGCGTCAGGCATTTTTGAGTGCAGAAGGTATTAGCGATCTTATTGCCCGCATTGTTGACAGCATGTATACCGCTTCTGAATTCGATGAGTTCTTGACCATGAAGCAGCTAATTGTTGACGCAGCCAATGAAGGAAAGATTTACCCTGTTACGATCCCTGCCGCTACAGCCGCTAACGCAAAGGAAATTGTAAGCACTATCAAGAGCTATTCCAATAAGCTGGAATTTATGAGTTCCACTTATAACGCTATGGGTGTGTTAACGCATAGTAGTAAGAATAATCAGATTCTTATTATGGACGCAGGATTTGACGCAATTATTGATGTTGAGGTTTTGGCGTCTGCGTTCAATATGAGTAAGGCCGAATTCATGGGGCAGCGTGTACTGATTGATAATTTCGGTGAGCTGACTGGTGCTGTCGCTGCTCTGGTTGACGCTGATTGGTTCATGGTGTTTGATAATTTCCTCTCCTTCACTGAGAACTACAACGGCGAGGGGCTTTATTGGAACTATTTCTATCATGTGTGGAAAACGTTCTCTACCTCTCCATTCTCTAATGCAATTTTGTTCACCACTCAGGATAACAGCGTAACGGGCGTTACCATCACCCCGACTACTGCTAATGTTCCTATTGCTGGTGTTCAGCAGTTCACAGCCGTATGTACCGGTGAAGGCATTGTCCCGCAGGGTGTGATCTGGACTGTAAGCGGCGCACAGCCTGTGAAATCTCAAATTGACTGGACTGGTAAATTGCTTATTGCCCCGGATGAAATGAACAGTTCTCTGGTGGTTAAGGCAACGTCGATTTATAATCCTGAGGTTAGCAAGACAGCAAATGTTAATGTAACTGGTGTAGTTTCTCCGATTGAAAGCGTAACTGTATCGCCCACTACTCAGAATGTCGCAAAGGGTGGTAACGCACAGTTTACCGCAGTTGTGAAAACCTTAATGCCCACTCCTAATGGTGTGATTTGGAGCGTAACCGGTGGTACTGCTTCAAGCATTACTTCTGGTGGACTGCTTGCAGTTGGCACAGGGGAAACAAGTACGCAGTTGACCATTACTGCAACTTCTATCGTGGATAACACTAAGAGTGGCAGTGCGACGGTCAAAGTAACTGGCTAAAATATTCTAAAAATGGAGGGGGTGGAAACACCCCTTCCATAATAGGAGGTTGTATGGCTGATAGCGACTTTAGAAATATGATAGTAAAGCTATATAGCGGTGTGCCGTTGGATTCAAGCTATACAGATACAAGGTGGTTTGCGTCCCTAAGTGAACAGGTTGCCTTCTTTAACGGGAAAGCAATTAAAACAATACCGTCTAATTCCTATCAAAGAATAGATTCAACTGTTGGTGGCCCCCGTAGAGCTTCTACAATTAGAGTAAATGTTGAAATGGATAGCATTGCAAATTGCAATTACATTTCATTTAACAATAATTACCCGTCACACGGAAAGACTTATTATTGCTTTGTAAAGAGTTTGAATTATGTTAATCCGAATAACACAGAAATAGAATATGTAATAGACTACCTTCAAACATATATGTTTGATTTTCAGTTTAAACCGTGCTTTGTAATACGTGAACACGCAAGCGCAGCAGAGGATGAATATTTTGCTAACCTACAACCTGAGCCTGTTGCGGCTTGTGCTGAAACAGAGGGAGAATATGAGCGAATAAAAATTATTGATAACCCCTCTCCGACACTTCATGTGTGCGTAGCGCCAACAACAGGGCTTGAACAAATTATTACACAGTGTTCACCACCTAACTTGTTTGGGGGTATTTATAATGGGTGCTTTTATAAAAGTTATCCTGCTACACTTGCAAGCATTAATGACGCAGCTTCTTTTATAAGCTTATGTGGTTTAACTGGTGGTTCTGGGTCAATTGTTGGTGTGTTTATGACCCCCACAGCAATGACACCTTCTATAAATCCAATAAGAAAAGAATTTACAAGTTCTCTTTTGATCCGGCCCACAGAATTTAAATATGGACAATATGGCGTACACACGATAAGGAATAAAAAATTAGCTTCATCTCTTTTTACCAAAATTAAATGCTACTCTGATACAGGCGAAACTATGGAATATATTCCTGAATACCTTGAAAGTGGGTATACGTCAGCCGGTAACTATGTGCAGGGTGTTATAAGCTACATTACATATGACGGATTACAGGCGGTTTTAATCCCTAAATATAAGGGGTTAGATGAAAACTACTATTACGGTGTAAACTATACCTGCCGTGTAGAATGTATGTATAATCCGACAGCTTATGGAAGCGCAAAAATAGGCGGGGCTGTGACAGCTATGGGAATTGTAGCTGCTGCTGCAGGGGTAGGCATAATGGCTGCTGCGCCTGCAATAGCTGGGGGGCTTTCTACGGCAGCTGGCGCATATGAACAATGGGCACAGTCTTATTCAGCCGCAAAAGCCGCAGGAGTTCCGACTACTGGAATTGAAATGATGAGACGCAGCGCACTTAACAAGTCTGTTTTAGCTGGTGCTGCACAAGAAGGATTTGAAGCGTTAGGCGGGGTTCGAAATGTTGGTGGGCAAATTGCAAAGTTAGGAACCAATATTCTTTCATCCCCCGGACGTGGTTCGGCTTCTAATGTTCCTCAACCTTCACAAATGTTTGCTATGGGTTTATATGGGTATGAACTGCGCAGAATAGTGCCAACAATGGAAGAAGCAGAGCGCATAGACCAGTTTTTTGATATGTATGGGTATGCAGTAAACCAGTTAAAGCAACCGAATGTTGATACCCGTGCAAGCTGGAATTATTTACAGATACAAGACCCTGCAATTTTCCCTGTTTATCAAAAGGGAATGCCTGTTGCTGCAATGGATAAAATAAAATCTATCTTTTCAGAAGGAATTAGATTGTGGCACGTTGACGCCGTTGGAGATTATAGTGTGACAAATGAAGCTAAATAAGGAGGATTAAATGGAGCCTAAAAAATTCAATCCATTACTTGCTCCGCCCGGTGGTAAGTTTAAAACGCAAAAATTAAATAATGATACATTCATGGATTATTATTACCGGCTACAAGAAATAGCGATAAACATGTTTGAATGGGTAAACCTGCCTGAAACAGTCAGTGAAAGATTTCTTGAACTAACGTTGTGCGAATACGGAACAGCTGTATATTTCAACGATGAAACAATAGGTGATCTTGCATTGACTGTTATGGTAGGCGGGCCGTTGGATGTTTACCGTATTCCTACAATGCGCAGAGCCTATGCGAACAACGGTTATCAGAGAGAATTGAACCCGTCAAATAGTGTTCTGATTTATAACAACTATTTACACACCCCGTCAATGCTTACCATTTTGCTATACGCAAGACGCTTGTATGAAATTGAGCGTTCTATAGACGTAAATGTTAAAGCCCAAAAAACACCTATATTTATTGCATGTGATGAAGAACAACGTTTAACACTTAAAAATTTATATAAGGATTATGACGGTAATGAACCTGTTATTTTTGGGGTGCGTAATTTTGATCTTAACAACATTAAAAGCGTAGGAACTGGTGCACCGTTTGTGGCCGATAAGCTTAATGTTCTAAAGAAACAAATTTGGAATGAAGCAATGACTATTTTTGGCGTAGAAAACAGTAACACAGAAAAAAGGGAAAGACTTGTTACAGATGAGGTTGTAAGTAATTTAGGTAGTATTCAGGCTCACAGATATGTTATGCTGAATAGCAGACGTGAAGCGGCTAAGAAAATTAACAAAATGTTCGGCACTAATATTGAGGTAAACTTCCGACAGGACTTCTCCGCTTTAAACCTCGATATGCCTACCACCACAAGTACAGAAACGGATGAGAGTTTAGTTGAACGTGAATACCATCCGTTACGCCAAAGGATATAAGGTGATGTTATGTCAAAATATACCATTGAGTTAGGCAAGCTGATAGAGAGTGGTTATCCTTTGCCGTTAAATAATTACCCAATCTTTAGTGAAAACCATAGAGAGGTTTTAAATAGAAAGATTATTGACCACTATTATTTTAGAGAAATTGGGCTTGAAACTGCCGACAGATTTTCATTCTTTTTAAAACGTAAGATGAATGAAATAATGCCATACTACAATGAAATGTATATGTCAACATTGATTGCGTATGACCCACTTGCTACAGAGTATTTTACAGAGAATGTAAAAGAAGATAGAAAGAATAGCGCAACAAAGGACGGCAAATTGCGGCAAAAGACCGGGGAAGAAATTGGACAGGTTGAAACGTATAATAAGGATTTCGGGCGTGAATATGGATTAACTGGAACGCATGTTGAGGGCATTAAAACAGATTACACTAAGCAGGGTGACAGTAACCAATTAAGAACTGATAATCTTACTGAAACAATTGCAGAAGACACGAAATTTGATCAACTTACAACAAACGATCTACACACTAAAACTATTACAGATTCTACAGCAGAAGGAACGACTAAGAAAACAAGTAGCGAAACACAAATTTTCAGCGACATTCCACAAGCTGGTTATGAAACTACACGGACAATCGCGCCTGACGGTACGGTTACTGAAACAACAAAAGGTTATGCAACCACAAAAACAGATGTAAATGGTAGTGAAAACACTAATTCTACTACTAAGGAACATGGGCAGTCCGATACGGATAACACTGGAACTGTAAAGGTAGAAAGCACTACTGACCGTGACCAAACTAAGCGAAATACCGGCACTGTAAATACAGATGAAGTATGGCACGAAAACGGTAAATCAAATAAGGACACAGATTATAAAGAAACGGAAGACACAACTACAAAAGAAAATGAAAAGTATGACAATCAAACGAACCGTAATAGAGACGAAAAGATTGAACAGAGTAAGAAGGAAAGAAATGAATCCGTTGAAAACGCCGACACTATAACTAACACAAAAGGCAGAAGGGGTGTAAGCCCCGCACAACTCATCCTCAATTACCGTAAAACAATAGTAAATATTGATATGCAGATTATTGAGGAATTAGAACCATTATTTATGGGGGTTTATTGATGAACGATAATTTTAATAAATGTAATCCTTGTGTACCCGATTGCCCGCCTAAGCCCAATCCTTGTGGCCCGGATTTCCCTATGTTCTGCCCGCCGCCTATGCCGCCTATCCCACCAATGCCTTATGAATCCTCTGTTGTGGAAGGTTCTTCTTTGTATGAAGCTGTAAACAGGCTTAACGGCAGGGTAAATGTATGCATTGATACTTATAATCATGTTATGAGCGAATGTTACAGAACTTTGCATAATCTGGAAAAAGCTGCAGAAGAGAACGGGGCTTATTATGGACCGGGTGAAGTATGGGTTGAGGAAGGGTACGACGCAGAACAGAACTCTACCTATAAGCTTATTCACAAAGCTTGTGTTGATAGACGGGGTGAGCCTATTCGAGTACAGCTTCACCTTGCATATGCAAACACAACCAACAGCAAAATTGAACAGGATATTTTCAGCTCTTCTAAAGTGGAATATGCTGACAAAATGTTTGTTGCAATTCCTAAGGGTGAAAACGGATGGTATGGTAAGGCATTCTGGCACGGTGCGCCTATTAACAGTTCCGCAGGTGTAGGTAAGTACACTGTAGGCTTTACCCGTGCTGGTGCTATGAAGGTTTACAGTAACGGTATAAATGATGATCAACTTTCCCGTGACACCATTGTTGACGCTATGGGCTGCTCTGGTGTTCTGATTCAGAATGGACAGATTACTACAGAAGACTGGCAGCAGAATATCCCCAACCGCAGTGAAAAATCTGAGCGGATTATCATGGGCCAAAACATGGACACTCAGGAAGTTGTCTGGCTGGTATGCGGAAATGAAAACGACGTTGACCACGCTGGTATGACATCTCTTAAAGCTGCTCAGATTTTGCTTACCTATGGTGTCGACATTGCTGTTGAATTGAGCGAGGGTGCAGACGCCGCTGCAACTGATAAGGGTTCGGCAATGTTCGCTCCTAAGGATATGGAAATGCCTACTGCTTATGCCTATTGGTTTATCAGCCGTAAATGCTTCTATAAGAATGATTATGATAGAGAACTGGCAGAACTCATTCAGAACTACGGCAGAACCTTGTGGGAGAACTACAAAAACGCCTATTCCATTCGCAACCTTCAAACCGATCTGGCTGCTGAGGTAGCCAGTCGGATTTCGGGTGATGAAAAATTGCAGGGCGAAATTGATGATCTTTCCGCTAAACTGCTTGAAATGGGTAAGCGGGTTAACGCTCTGGAAAAGGTAGCAAAGGAACTGCAAATTCAGATTGATGATTTGGGTACGCAGCTTACTGCACTTTCTCAAACCGTTAGTTTCTTGCAGGATGACGTTAAACGTCTTAGCCAGCGCATGGAGACTATTGCCGGGTTGGTTCAGCAAAACACTACAAATATTCAAAGTATTTTGGAGTGGAAGGAAACTGTTGACAATAGCATTACAAATATTAACAGTTCAATTACAAACATTACCAATGGCAATACCAACCTTCCTTACATTAAAAAGAGTGATGGTGACGGTACTGGAACGCAATTAGAAAATATTTATGTCAAAGGTACTTGCACAATTGGTTCTACAAGGGATGGCCTGGCAATTGGGGGTACGACTTTAACCGCCAACAAGAAAACAACTGTAAATTTCAGCGGCGCAGGAAAAGTTAGTGTGCCTGCTCCTTCCTCTCTTAGCGACGCCGCTACCAAAAAATATGTGGATGATCAAGTTGCTTCTATTGGTGGTATTCCTACAGACCTTCCCGGACGTGTGGAAACACTTGAAACGGAAGTTAATAACATTAAAGATGGAAGCACCGACCTTCCTTATGTGGTAAGAAATGACGGAAGCGCAACGGGCCTGTTAACAGTTGAAAATATGCAAGCGCAAGGGCCGGACAGTGTTTTTTACCTTGATGGTGCAAAGTCTATAAAAGTTCCTACTCCTAAGGAAAATAATGAAGCCGCTACAAAGGCGTATGTAGACGCTGCTGTTTCTGGCGGGACTTCTGATTTGCCCGAACGTGTAACCGCCCTTGAAACAGATGTGGCAGGAATTAAAGACGGCAGTGTTGCACTTCCTTATATTAAAAGCAATGGTGGAACGGGCCAAAACACCACGTTTAGAGGAACTACCACATTTTATAATGATGGCGAAATTTATCTTAATGAAGGTGTTACTCTTTATGGTGCAAATGCAACAATTAAAGTAGCCGAACCAATAAGGGATGACTATGCAGCAAACAAAAAATATGTTGATGATCAGGTATCCAGTAAAATGGATAAAGTTAATGGGGTTGGAACTGGCACGACTAAACTTGAAAATGTAATTGTTTCCGGTGATACCACTTGTAATTCACTTCATGTCAATGGCAGTGCTGTTGTGCAAACACCTACTGACAATAATGAAGCAGCTAACAAGGGTTATGTAGATGGCGAAAACCGTAAGCTTGTAACGGGTGAAATTGTGCTTCCCTATATCAAATCCAATAACGGTAATGGTACGGGGACTACAAGGTTTGAAAACATTAACGTAACTGGTAGCGGTGATGTTGGTCGCGTAAATGAAGACAACGAAACCTCTATTATCAACCTTGCTTATTTCCTTAACAATAAGGGTGTTCATTTTGAAAACAAGGGCTATGACATTACTGCTCCTATCCTTTATAAAGCAAATGATTACACGCTGAAACTTAATGATAACCTTGAAACCCCACCTAATGCTGTTCCCTCTGACGCAAAAATTACTATAAACAAATTTGAGACTGAAAATTTACAGGTAATTTATAACGGGACGATTTTGGTTGACTGGACTGGAACCGACCCTGACGGCAATATTTACGTCCCCTTGAACTGGACTAAATATGACAGTCATGTTAATAGGTTTGATTTATTGATTTCTAATGATATCGTCATTGACAAAAGTTTTACTGTACCGCTTAAGATTAAATTCTATGACGGTAACAATTACAGTACTGTAAAATATGAAGTACCTGCAATTGGAAGATTCTACAATCTGGCGGGGCCGCTTACTGTAGCGAGAAAAGACATGGCTGGATTGCATTGCGAAATCCTTTGCAATTATATTGTTGATTATACCGCAAGTGTAGGCGGAAATATGTCCCGTAAAATAGCGTTTGTATTCTAAGTAAATACGTTGATGAAAATTGGCTCGTCTACACGACGGGCCTTTTTTCTTTTTTAAATTTAGACTTTGTGAAATTTTTAACAATCACTCTAACGGGTTAGACTTTGTGAAATTTTTAACAATCACTCTCACTCTAACGGGTTAGACTTTGTGAAATTTTTAACAATCACTCTCACTCTAACG
>ERZ1026780.1362-NODE-1362-length-16133-cov-4.379525_pt1 | contig 16133 bp, 5 predicted proteins | sample MGYA00380126_ERZ1026780 | MGnify/ENA primary metagenome ERZ1026780 (study PRJEB33269, sample SAMEA4719762) | human gut metagenome | biome: human-associated habitat; feature: organic feature; material: feces | place: Cameroon | collected 2013-10 ... | reverse complement strand
GGAAACCATTAAAACCGATCTTAATACCGTTTTGGAAAAGGATCCGGCGGCAAGAAACCGCGCGGAAGTTTTTCTGACGTATTCGGGTTTTCACGCTATATGCATGTACAGATTCGCGCACTTTCTTTACTTACACAATTATAAACTGTGCGCCCGTATTGTCAGCCAGTTTTCACGGTTTTTAACCGGAATAGAAATTCATCCTGCGGCAAAAATAGGGAACGGAGTGTTTATCGACCACGGCGCGGGAGTGGTTATCGGCGAAACCGCGGAAATAGGAAACGATTGCACAATTTATCAGGGCGTAACGCTGGGCGGAACCGGTAAGGATAAAGGGAAGCGTCACCCAACGCTTAAAAACGGAGTGATGGTGGCGGCGGGTGCCAAAATTCTCGGTCCGTTCACAGTTGGCAAACATGCAAAAATAGGCGCGGGTTCGGTGGTACTGAAAGAAGTGCCGGACAACGCAACCGTAGTGGGCGTCCCCGGACGAGTGGTCCGGATCAAGGGCGAACGCGTTGACGACCTCGATCAGAATCTGCCCGATCCAGTAAAGGACGAAATCACCCGATTGGTAAGCGAAATCGAAAAGCTTACGGCGCGTATAGCCGAACTCGAGAAAGAAAACTCCGAAAACATTAAATAAGATTTATTATATATGTGCGTTGCGAAAGTGCGCATGAAGAGGTAGCATATGCTGAAATTATACAATACTCTGTCAAGAGAAAAAGAAGAATTCAAGCCTGTGGGCAAAGTGGTGACAATGTATTCGTGCGGACCCACCGTTTACAGCTACGCTCATATCGGAAATTTAAGAACGTATGTTTTTATGGACGAAGTGAGAAGAGTTCTGCGTTACGACGGATATAAAATCAAAGGCGTCATGAACATTACGGACGTGGGGCATCTTTTGTCGGACGGCGACGAAGGCGAAGACAAAATGGAAAAAGCCAGCCGCGAGCAGAAAAAAACGCCGTGGGAAATCGCCGAGTTTTACACGAACGTGTTTATGAAGGACATTGCCATTCTCAATATCGGCAAGCCCGAAATAATAGCCAAAGCCACCGACCATATTCAGGATATGATCGAATATGTCGAAAAACTGGTGGAAAAGGGCTACGGTTACGAAACGAGCGACGGTATTTATTTCGATATCGGCAAATTTCCCGAATACGGAAAACTTTCCCGTCTTAATCTCGAAGATCAGATTGCCGGAGCGAGAGTGGAAGTCAACAGCGAAAAACGTCATCCCGCCGACTTTGCGCTTTGGAAAAAAGCCGCGCCCGAGCATATCATGCAGTGGCAGTCGCCCTGGGGCATGGGCTTCCCCGGTTGGCATATCGAATGCTCGACCATGAGCCGCAAATATCTCGGTTCGCTTATAGATATTCACACCGGCGGAGTAGACCATATTCCGGTTCACCACGAAAACGAAATAGCTCAGTCCGAGGCACTCGAAGGGCATAAGACGGTAAACACCTGGATGCACGGCGAATTTATGCTTGTGGACGGCGGAAAAATGAGTAAGTCGCTGGGCAACACCTATACGCTTGCTCAGTTGGAAGAAAAGGGCTTCGAACCGCTTTCGTATCGCTATTTCTGCCTTAACACGCATTACAGAAAAAAACTCAACTTCACGTTTGAGGGACTGGAGGCGGCTCAGACCGCCTATCGCCGACTGCTTGCCGCGCTTTACGAACATAAAACGGCAAAGGGAGTCAAGACCGCGCCCGAAAAGCTTCGGGAGTACAAGGAAGCTTTCCAAAACGCCATTGACGACGATATAAACGTTCCTATGGCACTCGGCGTGCTGTGGACCATGGTCAGGCAGCCTTACAGCCGCGACATATACGAACTGGCTCTCGATTTCGACAAGGTATTCGGTTTAAGCCTCGATAAGGCAAAGCCGGAAGAAAAACCCGAGATAGAAGTGCCCGACGATATCCGTGCGATTGCCGACCAACGCTTCGAGGCAAGAAAAGCTAAAAATTGGGCAGAGTCGGACAGACTGCGCGACGTGCTTTCCGAAAAAGGCTATGCCGTTCTCGATTCCAAAGACGGCTACAAACTGGAAAAGAAATAGTTTCGTAAACTTTATATTTTATTGTTAAAAACGGTTGTGTTCATATGTGCGCAGCCGTTTTTTTGCATGTATTGGAAGGTTGATATTTGTTTGCGGATTGCAGGAAGAGCGACAATATTTTAAAGCCTCGCCCTTCGGGAGAGGTGTCGGCGACAGCCGACGGAGAGGGTTGTAGTGACTTTCGTCCTCGGCTGTCCTACATAAAAATAGCGAGAGGGGAAAACCCTCCCCTGCAATTGAAAAATGTTACATTGTTTTTGCCCAAATAAACCAAATTTAAAGGCTCCATTGAGCAAAGGAAACCGGTGCCGATTTATTCAAACCGCAAAGTGCGGAATTCAGAGCAAAATCATATTTTTCCATTCTATATAATAATATAGAGGAGAAAATCCAAACCGAGAGGTAAACATTATGCAATTAAAAGGAAGTAAAACCGAGGCAAATCTCATGACTGCGTTTTCGGGCGAATGCATGGCGAGGGTAAAATACGAAATTTATGCCGACTGTATGCGCTCGTCGGGATATCGCGAATACGGCAATGTAATCGACGAAATATCTTTAAACGAACGCGAGCATGCCGAGCTGTGGCTTAAAGTAATGGGATTCGGAGAATGTACGCCCGCCGATAACGCCGCCGATGCTGCCGAGGGAGAAGGTTACGAAAGCACGGAAATGTATCCGCGTTTTGCCGAAACGGCGGAAAAAGAGGGCTTTAACGAAATAGCGCGGTTGTTCCGCGAGGTTGCCGAAATCGAAAAACGTCACGAAAAAATCTATCTCGATATGCGCGGCAGAATTGCCGACGGAACGGTGTTCGAGCGCGCGTATCCCGTAAAATGGGTGTGCCTTGCGTGCGGAAACGTAGTCGAAGGCAAAACCCCGCCCGAAACCTGTCCTGTGTGCGGTCACGCAAAGGCGTATCGTAAAATTGCCTGTAAAAAAGAGTAATTGTCGCCCGAAAACGCTTTTTTGGACAGCTCAAACCTCCTAATGTTATGGTTTTGTGTAAAAAAAAGAAAAATGTCTTAATTATATTTTCATAAAAACTTGACAAGAGCCGAAAGTAATGTTATAATTACACCGTAGATATGTCGTTTGCAATGCATACGGCAAAATATTATGCTTATGGAGGGTATATGAGTAAAAAGTTTAAGCGCATCATCGGGCTTATCGTGTGTCTTGCGTGCAGCTTGTGCTTTATCGCGTGCGGCGGCTCCGACATTAAAATTGCCGGAAAGAACCGCGTGCTGATGCAGGCAGGCTCAACGTACGATCTTACCGTTTCCGGTATATCCGGTGATGTAAAATGGACGTCTTCCGATGAGACGGTAGCAACCGTATCGGGCGGAAAGATCACAGCCGTCAAAGAAGGCGAAACGGTGATCACCGTATCGGAAGGCAAGAAATCGGCATCGGTGACCGTCGTCGTCTACGACAGCCGCAGTTACAGCGTAACCGTGGTGGGAGTGGACACGTATAAAGTCAAATACGGTGAAAAGATCGCGAAACCCGCAGATCCCGTCAAAGCCGCAACCGCGCAATACACCTATACGTTTAAAGGTTGGTACGCGAGCGGTCAGCCGTATGACTTTGAAAAAGGCGTCACCGGCAACCTCGTAATCGAACCCGTATTCGACAAAACGGTAAACAAATACACCGTAACCGTCGGAGATAGGCAGTTCGAATACGCATACGGCTCGCAAATAGTTCTCGACGGAGAGTTGGCAAATCCCGTAAAGGAAGCAACCGCCGAGTACGAATATATATTTGCAGGCTATTATGACGGCGAAACCAAATGGGATTTTGCAAACGGCATCGTAACCGGCAACGTAACGCTTACCGCGAAATATCAGGAAATCAAGCGTCAGTACGCCGTTTCTTTCGACGGTAAAGTTTCCGGCTATGCAGAATACGGCACCAAGCTTACCGCTCCCGCCGATCCCGCAAAAGCCGCAACCGCAAAGTTCACGTACACGTTCAAGGGTTGGTACGTCGGCGACAAGAAGTGGAACTTCGACGTCGATACCGTTACCGAAAAAACCGAACTTGTCGCCAAGTACGACGAGACTGTAAATTCGTACACCGTTAAAGTGGGCGAAACCGAGCAGACTCTCGACTACGGCGTTAAAATCGCAAACCCCGGTACGCCCGAAAAGGAAGCAACCGCAAAATACACTTACGAATTCGTCGGCTGGATGACCGAAGAAGGAAAGAAGTGGGATTTTGAAAACGACACCGTAACCGGCAACATCGTTCTGACCGCTTCGTTCAACGCGCTTCTCCGCAGTTATGAATTCACCGTTCCCGCATATACCGTGCTCGAAGGCGGCGAATATAAGGAAGTACCCGCAAGCACCGTTTCGTATGCATACGGCGAAAAAGCGGTTCGTCCCGCTACTCCCGTAAAGAAAACAACCGGAGAAAAGAAGTATTATTTCGATAAATTCGTTATAAAAGGTACCGAAATCGAATGGAATTTCGCAAAAGACACAATTGAAGGCGCAGTCGAGCTTGAAATTCTGTTCAAAGAAAGCACCAACAAACACCTTGTAAGCTTCGATAATATTCGTTTCGAAGAATATGCATACGGTGAAAAAATCAATCGTCCCGAAGATCCCGTAAAGGATCCCGACCTTCTCAACGAATATATGTTCGAGGGATGGGAATGCGACGGCAAGGCATGGGATTTCGATAACGACGTCGTTACCGGAAACATGACCCTTACTTCCGTGTTCGGCGCTACCGACAGAACTTATGAAATCAAATTCATGAGCAACGGAGAAGAAGTAGACAGCCAGGAAGTTAAAATCGGACGTAAAATCGAAAAGCCTGTCGGAACTCCCGTAAAGGCTTCCACCAAGACCAAGACCTATACCTTTATCGGTTGGTTCAACGGCGCGGAAGAATGGAACTTCGACAATGAATTGGCAGGTCCCGTAACGCTTACCGCACATTTTGCCGAAAACGCAAGAAAGTATGTCGTTACTCTGGACAACAACGGTGAAATCACCACTGCCGAATACAACTATGGCGATAAGATAGCAAAACCCGCAGATCCCGCAGGTTATATCGACGAAACGCTCGGTAAGAAAGCCGAATTCGTCGGTTGGGCAGACGCCGACGGCGCTATATGGGACTTCGTTCTCGGCACCGTAACTGCCGACGGAATGAAGCTCACCGCCAAATACGAACTTAAGGACATCTATTACACCGTAACGTACATCGATTCCAACGGAGCCGTGATTTACGCTCAGCCGGCTAAGACGGCAGAGGATATCGTAAGACTCGCAGCTTATGAAAAGGCAACCGACGTTCGTTATGCCTACACGTTCCTGTACTGGACCGCAGACCAGGAGACGCCTTACGATTTCGCTACCGAACTTACCGGCGACGTCGTTCTCTCTCCCGTATACGAAACCGCAGAACGCGTTTACAGCGTAACGCTTCTCAACTATGACGGAAGCGTGTTCAAGGTTCTCGAAGGCGAAGAAGGCTTCAAGTACGGCGAACAGTTCAACTATCCCATGGATGCCGAACAGCCCATTAAGGAAATCGGCGACGAAAATTCGTACGTATTCGATTACTGGGCGCTCACCCCGGACGGAAAAGTAGCATACACCGATAAAATAGTAAGCAACATCTCGCTGTATGCCGTTTACGTTATCGACAACAACACGTACACCGTACATTATTACGACTACGACGGCGAACTCATCGAGGGCGCAACGCAGGAAGGCGTAAAACGCAATAAACTGCTCACTCTGCCCGACATGAACAAAGTCGCAACCGTATACGAAAAGTACACTTTCCTCGGCTGGGCTATCGAAAAGGACGGCGCGGTCAAGTATCCCGCAAGCAACTCGCTCATCCGTTGCGCGGGCAACATGGAAATGTACTCGGTTTATAAGACCGAAACCATCTACTACACGGTAAGCGCAGCGGTCACCGACGAAGATAACAACTTCTACATGACCGACAAGGAAGGCAACCGCCTCACCTCTGCAGACCTTAAGTTTACTTACAACACCAGATTCGAGTTCAAGCTCGATATCAACAGCGAGTCTATGGGCACCGTTGTCGTTAAACTCAACGGCGTTAACCTCGTTGCAAACGAAGAAGGAGTTTACTCCGTACTCGTCCGCGACGACAACAACCGTCTTGTCATCAACGGACTTACTCTGCGCCGCTACACCATCACCGACAAAGTGACCGTAGCTAAACAGAACGAAGTTAATCCGATGGTGAACGGCGAAAAAGAAGTTATCGTCAAACTCACCGACGGCGACAACGTTACTTATGTCGAAAATGCGGTTAACGGCGGCGTTATGACCGTTGCAAACCTCGTAAAAGGCGATTACACCGTCGAATACGTGGTTAAAGATTCCGAGGGCGGCTATAAGTCGATTTCCGAAGCCAAGTATACTCAGGCGCTCAATGCCGACTGGGCAGTCGAAAACGACACCATGACCTGGACTCTTAAGGGAAGCCTTGTAGGATATACTCCCGTAACCATTTACGGCAAGTACGAAATGGATGCAAACGGTGTTATCAAAAACACTGTTGAAGAAGTAAGGAACAATATGTCTGCCGTAATCAAAAATGCTAATCCCGGCGAAGGAGACTTCATCGTTTCCGCAAGCTACGATAAGAGCGGCAAGGAACAAAAAGAAGCAGACGGTCCTTCGTTCGGATATACGTTCACCACTCAGAGCGGAGACAACATAAGCATTTACGTCGTTGATGAAGGAAGACTGCGTATATTCGGCGGCAGCCTCGGCTGGGAAAACAGAATCCAGACCAACAAATTGGTAGTCGGCGCAGGTGCAGTAGGCAACAAGTGGTGGGACTGCTACGGAATGGTCACCATGACTTATGCAAAGAAGGACGGCAAACTCTATCTGTTCGGCTCCTTCTCCGATAAGTACAATCCCGTTATCAAAATCAATAACAAACTGCTGGGAGTAATCGATACCGCAACCGGTACTCTTTACACCGCAGGCGAGATGACCGGAAGCAGCGCGGATCAGCTTGCCAACGTTCTGTACGACACCGGCAACTATCAGGTCATCCAGAATGACGAACTGAAGAAACTTGCCAACATCACCGCAATGGAAGCTTACTACGGTATCACTCAGATTGCTCCCGTCGACGTGTACGGCATCAACTACAGCACGCTTGCTACCGACGTGGACAGCGGCGTTGCAAAAGCGGAAACCCGCCTCGCAACCAAGCTTGACAATCATGCAAGTCTTATCGTCAAGAACCCCACCGGCAAGAAAGATCGCGTAAACGTGTGGGAGACTGCAAACTTTACCATAACTCCCGATTACGGCTATGTAATCAAGTCGGTTAATTTCGACGGAGCTGAATATCCCTATTACTTCAACGAAAAGGGACAGGTCGTATTCGACTTTGCAAAGAACTTCGATCGCGCGGGCGAATTTAAGGTAAGCGTTACCACCGAAAAGGGAAATATCGCAAACTGGACCAAGCTCTCCGGTAAGTTCACCACCGAAGGCGCAGTCGAGAAAAAGGCTTACGCAATGCTTGTAGGAGACAACGGCTTCACCGTTACCGTAATGTCCGATGACAACGGCAACTATGCAACCATGTTGCCCGCAGGCGAATACAATGTCGTCGGTCAGACGATGTACAAGTCTGCCGGAGCAGCGTACCAATCGACAGACAGAATAAATACTTACGCACAGAAATTCACAATCACCGCAAACGGCGGCGAGCAGACCAAAAATGTCGACTTTGCCCGCATGACCGGCGGTAACAATATCGGCGCAAGCGGTAGGCATAATCTTAACGATGTCAAGATAACCGGCGAAACCGACGCTACCTTCAGTGTGTCCGTCAAGTCGTTCAGCGAACACGAATACTTCCTCAACCGTAAGCTTGCGGCAGGTCAGATGATCTACTACAGCCTCAAGTTTAACGAGCGTCAGGGCTGGACCGCGGCAGAAGGCGGAGCAAACGAAGCCGACAAGCAAGACCTCTACATCAAGAACACTGTTGGGGGCAAAGGTCTCGGTCTCTCCAGCTGGGGATCTATCTGGGAAGGCACCAAGATAAACAACACCCCGTTCGTGGGTATTACGCTCACCCTCGCAAAAGGATACAGCAACAACGTCTACAACTTTGCATACGCAAGAGTAGGCAACACGGTATATCTCCTCGGTAAATACGAAGGAGCGGAAAACTGGGTTGCTATCTCCAAAACCGACGTTACCGACGCCGAAGCTCAGGTTAAGCTTTACATCTCCGGCGCACAGCGTTATCACGACTACACTTACAGCAACTTCGGATACAATGTAAACGCAAGCGAAGTTAAGGCAATTGTCGACGCGGCAGTGGCAAATAAGTCTACCGCAAAGGTGCAGGACCTCGGGACTCCCGGCGCAGACGGCAAGTACGATACGTTTATTCAGGGACAGTACGGTCTTGTTATCTCCGATCAGACCTTCAGCAAGACTTCCGATACCGTAACCATCACCGCAAACGTTGGAACGTATATGCAGGGCTACCAGTTCTTCGGACTCGTAATGCGCGATCCCAAGACCGGTAACATGGTAAACATCGGTATCAACGAAAACAGCAACGTCTGGAGAACTTCGCTCGAAAACGGCAACGGATGGCCCTACAGAAGCGGTGTTATGCCCAAACTTTGGGATACTTCGTGGGTTGATATCGGCGGCGGTAACTCCGCAGCCGTAGGGGCAACTTTCACCGTTAAAGCGGTTGTAAAAGGCGACTTCTGGACCATTTATCTAAACGGTTCGCAGCAAATTTCGCTCGACCTGCGCAGATATTACGAAGATAACTTTGTCGGCGGCGGTGGAACGGCTACCGGCGCAGCCAGTGGAAACGCTAAGCACGGTTGGACGGGCGACACCGAAAAACTTTATCCCATCGGCGACGAGTATCAACTCGGCTTCTATGCGTTTGCAGATACAATCAGAGTGGCAAGAGTTTCCGATATTACCGTAACCAAGACGGCTTCCGAAGGCGAACTGCTTTTCGAAAATTCCCTGGTTGAAGGGCTCGAATCGGTTAAAAACGCAAAAGACATCGAATACACGATGTACAGAGCGCAAGGCAACGGAAAAGGATTCAAGTCCGCAAGAGTTGCCGACGGCGAAGCGCTCACCTTTACCATGCGTCTCAATCAGGCGTCCGGTAACAGAAGAGCACATCAGCAGAGAGTTACCGGCACCAATATCGACGGCGGCGACACGTACTATAAATTCAACTTCGCACGCAAGTCGCTCGGCTTCAATAGCAATGGATGCGCTTACGGCGACGGCGTTGTAAACGGAAATACGTTCGACTTCGGTCTGGCACGCGACGGCTGGGGAATGAATCTGTTCAGCGCAACGCAGTACGACTTTGCAATCGCAAAAGTAAACGGAACTGCAAAGATGTACGGTAAATATCACGGCGCAAGCGAGTGGAAAGAAATTTTCAGCATTGCAAACACCGATAAGTACGTATATCTCGACAACTTCGAAATCACCAACCGCGGCGATTGTGCGGTAAATATGTCGCTTATCAATGCGGAAAAAGTAAAAGCAACCGAAGTTACTTCGCACATGAACAACGTTTCTCACGGCGGCGCATGGGCATTCGGATCCGCTAACTACAATGCAGACGGAACCATGGGCTTCTACGCTCAAGTAACCACTGCAGGACAACGGGCAGTAGGCGCATACTACAGACCTGACGTTAATTATAACGCTAAGGATAACACCGTTGTCCTCACCGGTAACTACTCGATGCTCAACGGCGGAAGCAACGAAACGCAGTTCGGCTGGAACTTCATCGATTCCGCTGCAGCCGGCAAGAACCTCTACTTCAGCATTGTTCCCTATCACGGCAACGGCAGCCAGCTTCGTATCGGTTGGGATTCTTTCCGTAACAACGGTTGGGGCAGACGCTACACGCTGGGTAATACTTCGTATAAAGACGAAGCAAAGGGCTTGTATGCGTATAATCCCGCTTCGCTCACTCTCGGCGACAAAACGCTTAAACAGTTCTCCGCAAAATGGGTTATAAACGGCTATCGCTACAAACTCTATTTCGGCGAATACGGTGCTGAAGCAACCACCCTCGTTCTTGATATCGATATGCAGAAGTACTCTTCCGCAGTTGTTCCGCAGGGCGGCAACGACAACACCAAGTGGGGCGGCAGCGGCGCAGATTCCGCCGATAAGCACATACCCGACATGAAGTCCTTCCGCTTCGCAATCAGCGTCGTGGACGATACTTCCCAAGATGCCTACGATAAAGATAACACTCTCACCAAGAGCGTTATGACAGCCGAAAACATGACCGCAAGAGAAGTCTGGACCGGCGACGACCTCGCGCTCACCGGACCCGCATACAAGCTGATTACCGACGAAGAGGGCAACCGCATTACCAGTGATTACTGGTATGCGGAAGCCGAATTCGACGGAAGCGTTGCAGGCAGCAGTTGGGGTGGCATCATCACCGATATGATGGGGGCTTCCTCGTTGCAGACTGCTGATGCAGGTAAAGATACTCCTTTCTACGGTACCGGCTACGGATACGGACAGATATACATTCACAGAAACGGAAATTGGTCGGGCGGCACTCCTTACGGATGTAGCGTCGGAAACAAGGCGCTTAAAATCGCTTCGGCTCGTATGGGCAACAAAGTGTACGTCTATCTCGACGGCGTTCTCAAAATGTCCTATGCGGTAACCGATAAGCCCTCGCAGTTCGGTATTTTTGCCGGCACCGGAAAGACTAACGAAATGACCGCTAAAAACTTCAAATACGTCGTCGGCAAAGAAGCCACCGAAAAGAAGATGGCTGAAATCGCCGGCACCGTAACCAAGAAGATCGACGGCAAAGACTACACGCTGCTCACTGCCGACCTCGGCGGAAAATTCGACTATGCCGACGGCACTAAGTATAATTCGTTCGGCTCTAACTACACCTTGCAGGGCAGAAACGCTCTTACCATGACCAACATCACCTTTGCTTACCAGACGGCATACACCGGTAACGTGTACTACATGGAAGCAGAGTTCGATATGGCAAGCAACTATCAGGGTATTATCGTAAACACCTACAATAAACCCGCTAAGGATAATGAGTACTTCCTTGCAGTCGGCTTTGGATACGGCGACAAGAATTCCACCAATCTGTACATGCACACCACTCAGGGCTGGGGATATGAAGGATTGCATATCGGAAAATTTGCTCTCGACGGCGACAACATCGTTCGTATGGGCGTCGCTCGTATCGGGGATATGTACTATGTATTCCTCGACGGTAAATATGTCACCAAGTTCTATGCTCCCTGCATCGATACCGCCACTAAAAACAATTTGCTGGGCGATAACGAAAGCGGCTTCGGTGTGTTCAACTGCAGACCTACCGACAACGCTACGAAAGTAACCAACGCGTTCTTCACGATGAACGAAAATGACGTTCGCGCAATGGTTGCAAACGCTGAAAAAAATACGGTCGGAAGAGTGTCCTCTCTGGTTAGCAGCAAGTATGTTCTTTCCGGAAAGATGACTATCGATAAACCCACCGGAGGCAATCACTACGTTGACTTCACTGTTGTCGACGGAGAAAATCGCTTCCTTCTGTGGGACGGAGACAACAACGGAAGTTATGAGTTTGCGTATACCATTAACAATAGTCACGTTCACAGAGGAAATTTGCCCGCAAGCGAGTATGTAAATTTCACTAACGGCAAGGTGACTTTCGACTGGACGATTATTCACGACGGTAAAAACGCTTACTTCATTATCGACGGAAAGGTAAGACTTGTGTTTGCTAATCTCGGCGATGGTAAAGGAACTGTTCAGATATGGGCTGACGGATGCACCATGAAAATCGACGATATGAAGTGCTATACCAGCGCCGATACCGTAGAGTATGCAAAAGCCCTCGAATCGATTTCTTCTTATGCAAACGCTCTTACCGGCAACGTGAAATTTATGTATCGTGTCGGCACCGATAGCGGGCTTGAAGTAAGCTGCAACGGCACGAATGCTGCTGTAAACGACGGCATCAACCCGTTTACGAACGGCACCGGAAACAACTACGTTTACGAAACCACTTTGGTTGTAGAACAGGTAGGCGGAAATGCTCACTACGGTATTGAATTCCCCGACGCTGCTAATAGATTCTTGTTCTGGAATACCGGAGCCGGTAATACGTTCAAAATCACCTGGGCTTACGACGGCGGCTACGACGACGCTAAATATCAGCGTCCCACCACTGCAGCGTCCTATAAGATGAAAGTGGTTGTTAAAGACGGCAACGCGTACTGGTTTGTCGACGGCGAGCTTATGTGCGCCATCAAAGCACAGGGCGGCTTGGCTGTTCGTATCGAAAGTATGAAGGCTCACACCGAAGGTACCACGATTATCTCCAAGACCTACAATGAAGCGGCTTACAACGCGGCAATCGAAGGGCTTAATCTCCCGGCTATCACCGGCGCAACCAGATTCTGATCCGCACCCGCGTGACTAAAACAAATAATAGTTACAAGTAATATATACCCTATCTACCAAAAGGCGAGGGCGCAACAATTCAGTTGCCTCTCGTCTTTTTTATGTTTTAATAAAAAGACATTTCGGCGCGGCGTTGTTTTGTAATACTCTTCAATCTCGGATATAAGTGCAAAACCAAGCAGTCATAGAATGCAATTTATGAAAACGGTTAAAAAATGCTTGACAAGAAGTTTTGTCGCGTGTATAATTAAAGTGCTAAAAGGGAAAAAGGCACAAACTGCCTGTAAATTCTCTTTTAGAATAATTGAATACTTGTCGGCAAAACCGTCGTGAGGCGGTGACGCAAAGCCAAGGAACTTTATTACAAACGACGTGTCGTTCGGCGGAGATCGCGAGAAGAAAAACCGTAGTTTGTTAAAAAGAGTACGCCCGGTTGCAATATAGTATCGTTACGGATGCTAAGTTGCAACCTTTTTTATTTTCCGGCAATCTTCAGTAATGGCACTAAAAGAGCATACGGGCAACAAAAAAAGGCGCAAACAGGCTGCAAGCCGTTTGAAATAAGAAAATTTTTATGGAGGATGTCGAAATGACACAACAGAAAACCGAAAGGAAGAACAACAGGAAAAAAGCGGTTATCGTAGCTTTATTGCTTGCACTGATCGCACTTCTGTGCTTTGGGGGATACACATTCGCCAAGTACGTAACGAGTGACCGCGGCACCGGTACGGCGCAGGTTGCCAAATGGGGTTATACCATGGACATTGACGGAAGCAAGCTTTTTGGCGAAAACTATAAGTTTGACGGTGTAGCAAGCACGGTTACCGCACAAACCGACGGTGTTACCGTAAAGGCAAGCGGCAATTATAACGTAATTGCGCCCGGAACGACCGGCTCCATGACCTTTAAGATCAAAGGTCAGGCGGAAGTGAAAGCTTTGATTGCAATGGGAATAACTCCGGAAAAGGACGTCGTACTTAAAATGCAGAATGCAGGCGGAGAAAAGATTGAGTACAACCCCGTTAAATGGACGCTCATAAAGAACAACGTTGTCGTGCCCGGGGCGCAAAACACAACTCTTACGGAAGTTGCCGCACACTTCCATTCCGATCCCGTTCTCGGCGTAAAAGCAGCAGGCACCGTAGTGGAAGAAACAACTTACGAACTCATCTGGGCGTGGGCGTTTGAAGGAACCGAAACCTTTCACGGTGTAACGGTTGACGAACTCGACACTATTCTCGGTAGGCGCGCAAACGACGCAAGTTACGCCGCTTACGGGGACTGGACGATAACAGACGTCTGCACCGAAATCAAGCTTATCCTTGATATGCAGGTAACGCAGCGTGCTTCGTAATCGAGCAAGGTAAAACAAAATATTCGCGGCGCGCCCGAAAAAAGGCGCGCCGAATACCTAAAAAACTAAAAGCAATTCGGGTATTGCCGCACTGCTAAAGAAAACAGACGAACTAAATAGCTTTTAATTTTGATAATCGCAATAGGAGAAAAGCGGCGAGGAAAGACGAACTCTGTGTCTTCCGAAAATAAGTAACAATATTTTTTACGGACCAGGCATAAATTCCGATCGGAAATCCCGAAACACCGAACCGCATTAACGGAGTAAAAGATGTTAAGAAACAGAGCAACAAAAAGAAGAAACGGCGCAAGATTGGCTTTTGCGCTTATTTTCCTTTTGGCAACTCTTCTTATCACGTCGAGCGGTGTTTCTTTTGCGAAAAAGCTTTCCTCCTCGAGCGGCGGTGACAATGCGCAGGTTTCGTCATTGATTGTGGATTTACGGGGAAGTTCTTCCGATAATCTGGCTATTGATTGCGGACAAGGAATTACTGCCGCCGCATATAACTTTGCGGTTGCGAATACAAAAGACGGAAAAACGGCTGAAATGTCGTTCAGATATGACGTGATCGTGACCTTGCCCGAGGCATTCCCCCAAGGAATTTCGATAACCGTGGACGGAGCGAGCGGTACGGTTTCGTCGGACGGGAAAACGGTTACGTTTACGGACGTCGGGCGTTTCGAAGCGGGCAATCCGCAAACGCACGATCATACTATGGTTTTTTCCGTAGTTGACGCGAGTTTCCTGTCGAAAGATTACGTTTTTACAAATACAAGCGTTTCGGTGCGCGCCGAGCAGATTTGTTAAACAGACGGAGAGTGTGTATGAAAAACTTCACGAAAAAATTTCAATATAAAAGCATACTCGCACTGCTCGTTCTGCTTCCGGTTATTCTGATGCTTTCCGTAACTTTCACAATGAGCAAATACGTAACGGAAAAGAAGGTCGGAAATCTTACTTTGAACCTAACGAGTATAGACGTGCTTTTGCCCGGTTTGGAGTTCAGAAAAGCAATGGGTACTTCTGTGACGGAAGTCGTGTTCGGAAAAACGGATGATTACGCGGACGAAATAATCGGAATCGAGCCGATAAACGTTGACGTAAAAAGAAAAGGTAAAATAAAACTGTACGTTAACGGGACGAAGGCGTATATTCTTTCAGACCGGAAAATTTATGCTAATCCTAATTGCTTTCAGATGTTCTTGGAACTTAAGGAGCTTACTACCGTTGATTTTTCCAACTTCGATACCGGAATAGTCACTAATATGCGCGGTATGTTTCTTGATTGCACCAAGTTGACGGAGGTAAAAAACATTACCTCGTGGAATACCAAAAACGTCGAGGATATGGAGTTTTTGTTTAAAGACTGTCCTTCTTTGGTTTCGCTTGACCTTTCCGGCTGGGACACCTCGAAAGTAAAAATTCTCTACGGAACGTTCTATAATTGCAGCGGTCTTACTTCGCTCGACGTTTCAAAATGGAATATTTCTGCCGCTACGAATATCGGCGACACCTTCTACGGTTGCAGCAGTCTTACATCGCTTGACGTTTCAAAATGGAATGTCGCTAAAGTCACGCAGATGCACTATATATTCTACAAGTGTTCTTCCCTGACGTCGCTTGATCTGTCCGGTTGGAACACCGCAGGCGTCACCGATATGAGCGGTACGTTTTTCGACTGTTCTTCCCTGACGTCGCTTGATGTTTCTACATGGGACACCGCAGGCGTCACCGATATGAGTCATATGTTCAGAAATTGCGCCAGACTTACTTCGCTTGACGTTTCTTCGTGGGACACCTCGGACGTTGCTGATATGAACAGTATGTTTTTAGATTGCGGCAGACTTACTTCGCTTGACGTTTCTTCGTGGAACACCTGCAAAGTCAGCAATATGCGCAATGTGTTTCGCAATTGCAACAAACTGACGGCGATAGACGTTTCTTCGTGGAACACCGCAGGCGTCACCGATATGGAGGGTACGTTTTACGGCTGTGACAATATTACTTCGCTTGACCTGTCTTCGTGGAACACCGCAGGCGTCAACAATATGGGGCATATGTTCCAAAATTGCGGCAAACTTACTTCGCTTGACGTTTCTTTGTGGGACACCTCGGACGTTGCTAATATGAACAGTATGTTTCTTGGCTGCGGCAGTCTTACTTCGCTTGACGTTTCTTCGTGGAACACCGGCAAAGT
>ERZ1026780.1361-NODE-1361-length-16142-cov-3.239448_pt1 | contig 16142 bp, 12 predicted proteins | sample MGYA00380126_ERZ1026780 | MGnify/ENA primary metagenome ERZ1026780 (study PRJEB33269, sample SAMEA4719762) | human gut metagenome | biome: human-associated habitat; feature: organic feature; material: feces | place: Cameroon | collected 2013-10 ... | reverse complement strand
TACGTTGGTTTCGTTCATGTTTTTGTCCAGTTTGACAACGCCCATGGTTACGATGCCGCCTTGACCGCTCAACAACCCGTCGACGCCCGTTGCCGAATATCTGCGTATATACGCTTCGAGAGCATACTTGCCTGATTGCAACCTAACTTGTTGAGATATGCGCGCCATGGAGTCGGGCTTTACGCCTGCATCCCACCACACGGGAGCCATCAGCCAAAAGTTTGCATGTCCGCTCCGCATATAAATATTAGTTTTTCCGTCGTCCACGTTGCAACCCGCAAGTCCTTCCGTTTTCCAAAAACGGTAGTCGTACTGCGCCTCGAAACCGGGATCGACAAGGTAGTTGTCCGTTTTGACGGAAACCAAGGTCTTTCCGACGGCTTTGCCGTAGCGAGAAGTTACTTCGGCAACTATTTCCGCATCGCCGTTTCCTATTGCAGTAGCGTAACTTACGCCGTTAAAATTACGAATACACTCCGCCTTGGGATTTGTGGAGTAATACTCCACCGAGTATTCGTCGTAACCGATCATTGTACCGTCGGAAAGGAAAACCGAAACGTCCAACGGAGACAAATCGGTAAAGTCGATATTGTCTGCTCTAACCTCTACGCTTGTTATTGCTCGGTCACCCGACTGCGGCAAAACGTCGATACGTTTTTTGCCCACATCGAAAGTTTTACCAAATATGTTGATAGTCAACGAAATGTCGACTTGTCCTACGCCGACGGCGAATATATTACCTTTGCCGTCACCGTAAGCAATGTTGCTGTCGGAAGTCGTCACGGAAGTCGTTACAAATGTGTTCGGTTGAATTTTGCAAAATGCTATTTGGTCGGTAAACTTTGCTTTAAGAGACAAAGAGGCCAACTCTCCGACACGTACAGTCGTCGGCACATCGAAATCGGCTTCCACGGGGGCGGCTGCCTTGTGTAAAGCGACGTCGTCAATGTGGTAACCGCTAAGCGTTCCGCCGTAAGCAACGCTGGTAGTAAACAACGCAATGCGCAACGTTTGGTAGGAACCGGAATAAATCACCACGTAGCGATACTGCCACTCGTCGACGGCTTTGCCACAGGAGTACTGTTGTATATTGATCCACGGATCGTTACCCAAAGGATCACGTACTGCTGCAACAAGGTCAGACAATTGCTCGTCACTGCCGAATGCACGTACGTAAAAAGACAATACGTAGTAAGAATTTTTCTCCACCGTAACGTCTTGATACACGGTCGGGGTTTCACCCGCAGGCAAATCGCCGTGACTACAAATCATGTAAGCGTTGTTGTTTGTCGAGTTGTGTCCCCATCCGTCTTTGTCGGTGCCTGCCCAAGAAACGCTCTTCCACTCCGAAGAAATCTCCCTGTGGTCGGTAAACTCGACGGATCCCTTTATCTCGAACGAAGGATCGTATATCAAGTTGTCCCCTTTGATATACGGGCAAAGCGGTTGCGTTTCGGCTTGAACCGACACACCTCCCGAATAAGCCGTAATCAAAAGCAAAATCGAGACAAAACTCATCAATAAATACTTTTTTGCTTTATTTGTCATCTTCTACTCCAAAAATTTTTCAACTTCGCTTGCGCAAGGAACGGACTCCGCCGCGCCGTAACGGGAAACTGTAATTGCCGAACATCTCGTAGCAAATTCCAGTGCTTCAAACGGCTCCGTACCGCAAGCTTTTTTTAATGCAATCGCACCGATAAAGGTATCTCCCGCCGAAGTAGTATCTACCGCTTTCACGTTCTTTGCAGGACACTCGATCGTATGCGTTGCGTCGATATATACGCTCCCTTGATTTCCGAGGGTTGCAACCATTTGTTTGACTCCGCGCACACGAAAATACTCGTAAGCCTTGTTATAATTGACGCTTTCGCCGGTTAAAAGGCTCATTTCGGTACTGTTTGGAACAATCAAATCGACATACCGATACAATTCCTGAGGGAAATCGCAAACTGGCGCAGGGTTAAGAATTGTGTACATACCTAAGCTCTTTGCCGTATGAAATCCATTTATTACGGCGTCAATGTTGACTTCCAATTGGGAAATAAACACATCCCCCTTGGAAGCGTTGTCCGCAAGAAATCTTGTTACAGACAACGGATCAACCGCCATATTTGCGCCCTTGTCCACAATGAGGTAGTTGTCTTTCAATTCGTCGTTAAGTACGATAAAACAAGCTCCGCTTTGAATTTCATCCGTTTCCGTCACGGCAGATACATCCACGCCGTAGCCTGCCACGGAACGTTTCAGCTCCGCACCGCTATCGTCATTGCCGACACAAGCCAAAAGATAGACTTGTTCACAACCTAATTTTTTGCATGCAACTGCTTGATTGGCACCCTTTCCGCCTTGACCGTAGGCAAAATCATGTCCGACCTTGGACTCACCGACAGTCGGCATTCGGTCCACACTGATACGGTAGTCGGTGTTGATACTACCTAAAACAAACACTTTTTTCATATGTTTTCACCTGCCGCAATTCGATCACGCAATTCATTTACTCCTTCGGCAATGGTGAAATCCTTGTTGAAAACACTGCTTGTCCCGCAAACGAATATATCTGCGCCTAATTTGCGCATACGCGTCGCATTGACAAAACTCACGTTTCCGTCCACCTCTACCGAGCAATCCTCACGTCCTTTCTCGTCCAACAACGAGCGAACTTCCCTTATCTTGTCCATTGCGCTTTCCACCAAAGACTGCCCCGCGAAACCGGGATTAACCGTCATTACAAGAACTCCGTCCAAATCGGCAACCACCCCGAGTAACGCATTTGCCGGCGTTGACGGGTTTATCGCCACAAACGCTTTTGCGCCTGACCGCTTGATGTTTTGTAACACTTTATTTAGGTGTGGGGTGCTTTCCAAGTGTACGCTGACAATGTCCCCTTTGCGAATATCGAACCAATCGAGCATGTTTTCCGGACGCTCAACCATGAAATGGAAATCCACAGGCGTACGGCTGAGTTTTCTCAACGAATCGACAAAGGGCTTGTTCAACATCAAGTTTGGCACAAAGTGTCCGTCCATGATGTCAACGTGAAAGTAATCCACGTTTGCGCTATCCAAGATAGATACACTTTCGGCAAAATTTGTCAAATCGACGCACATCATTGAAGGCGAAATGCAAGCTTTTTTCATTTTATCTCCGTTTCTACCAATTATTTATACAAAGGTCCTAAATTTGCGCACGCTCTAAAATCCGCACCTGTAAGGTCATCCGCTCCGAAGGAATCCCACATGTGCGGACGGAAAATCCTATCCGACGAAACGTTGTGCATGCACACGGGAATACGCAACATGGATGCAAGGGTTATCAAGTCTGCGCCGATATGTCCGTATGTAAGGCAGGAGTGATTAGCGCCCCACTTTGCCATTACGTCGTATACGCTTGTAAAAGCCCCTTTGCCCGTCAATACGGGAACAAAAAACGTTGACGGCCAAGCAGGATCGGTGCGTTTTTCGATTTTTTCCACCAAAGATTCGTCCAACTTGACGGTGTAACCTTCGGCTATTTGCAAAACAAATCCCGTGCCTTTAATGCGATTCAGCCTTATCATCGTTGCAGGCATTTCCGCACGCGTCACGTAGTGGGAACTAAATCCGCCGCCGCGGAAGTATTCCAAATTTGCAGGCGGCCACTCTGTCGCGGACAAAGTATCGACAATTTCATTGTCGGTAACTTTCCACCACTGTTTCATTACGGGTTTGCCTTCTTCCGTCATGATTCCCGCGCCGTCCAAAGCCGCCGAACCGCTGTTGTTTAGATGGATAAATCCGTTTGCGGCAAGACCGCTAAGACGTTCACCCATTCCGGCAACCGATTCCGGACTCCAATAAGTACGCACATCGGCAAATACGCTGGCTTGATTTGTAAGCAAGGTTTGCAACATCATCGACAATCCGTTAAGTGTGTCGTTTTCCGTAGCAAAGGGTATCGGGGCGCGTTTTCCGTTCCAATCGAAGGAAGAATTGAGTATACTCTCGGCAAAATCGGCATTTGGCTTGTAATCCGTCCACTGACGTTGCCCCTGAAATCCCCCCACAATTGCATTGCGTCCAAACGATTCTTCGCGGAAACCTTTTTCCACAAGCTTTGCGTTTCCGTGAAGCAAATCTTTAAATATCAACGCCATTTTCAGGCTTATTTTCCAGTCATTTTTGTACTGTTCGTCACTGTGACGCGTCTCTGTGTCGTTGTAGTATTCCTTGCCTTGCTTGATGTACTTTTTTACCCATCGTTGAGCAATTTCGTACTCCTCTTGGTCGTAAATCCCCTTTTCGATACGACGATTTACTTCGCTCATATCAACCCACTCGGCATGCATGCCGAAGTAATCCGCCAACATAAACGGTTCCAAAAAGCTCCCCGCTATTCCCATAGAAACTCCGCCGATTGACAGGTAACTTTTTCCGCGCATTTCTCCTACTGCGGTAGCGGCGCGCGCAAAAGCCAAAATCTTGCTTGCAACGTCTTGCGGAATAGAATTGTCGTCCATGGCTTGTACGTTTTTGCCGTAGATGGAAAACACAGGCAAGCCGTACTCCGCATAAGCAGCCATTGCACATGCCAAGTAAACCGCGCCGGGACGCTCTGTGCCGTTGAAACCCCACACTGCCTTGACCGTGTGCGGATTGAAATCCAACGTTTCGGTACCGTAGCTGAAAATGGGCGTTACACTCAACGTTGCCACAACGCCTTGTTTTGCCAACTCATCGTCTACAATAGCGGCTTCCGCCCTACAACTTATGGACGCACTTCCGATGACGCACTCCACATTGGTACCGTCCAAACAAAAAACATTATTTTCAATCAATTGTTTAGCAGCCAATGCCATATTAAGAGTTTTTTCTTCCAATGTCGCTCTTACTTTTCCACGTCCGTCGATAATGGGACGTATACCTATTTTTATACTCATATTAACCTCTGTTTTGTATCTAATCGCTAAATCAGTGTTTCAAGTAGAAGTACGCTACACTCTTTATTTCGTCGTTGTTGTACATGTAGGAAGAAAAGTCTTCTTTCCAACCCAATGCGTCGACAGTTACGCGTATATCTTGTTGAAATCCGATACAATCCTCAATGTGGAAACGGTACATCCCGAACTTTTTAGGCAGTCCGCTTACGTCCACCATCGGCAAACCCAAAAACGGGGAATTGAACTCTTGCTCGGTGGAATCGGGGATTATTCCGTAACCGCCGAAATTCCACGCTCCGCCGAAGTAGTCTTCCGTTCCGTTGTCGCAAATGGTCGGCTTGGCGGTATCCCCGTCAAGATAAAACTTAACTTCGCCTTCGCCCCACCAACGCGGACTGTTTGTACTCCATGCAAGGTATGTTCCGACATATACTCCGCTGCCGTGTACGTTGTCCAAAATCGTGTGGTACTTCGTTTCACCCGTAATCGAATGGTTGTAACGAGCATGGAAGTATGCCGCTTCGGCGTCGACAACTTTTTCTTCAAACATCACTTTGTAAGCAAGAATATCCGTAATCGTATCTCCGTTGTTTTCCACTTCGATACGGAATCCCTTTCTGAAAGGCATCGCCCAGTAACAATTACATCCTCTGTAAGGGGCAACAACTATCGGCAAAGAAAACACATTGCGGTTGACGCCGTCATGTCCCAAGCAAAAGAATGCGCCGACGGGACAATCGACAGAAGGCGTTTCTTCTGCGTCCCAATAAATTCTGAGTTGCAGTTCGGAAAAGTTTGCACGGTCGGAAGCAATAAAAAATTGATATATCACGCCACTACCTACGTAGTCGGCTATTACCTTTACCTCATGCGGAAGTACACGTACAAACGGATTAACCTTGCAGTCTTCTCCTAAGGAATTTTTACTCCAATACAAATCGGGATTGGTCGGATCGGGTTTTTCCAAGCATGCTTTGCCTTTTTTCCCTGTCGGGTTTTCCGCGGAGATCATTCTTGTAATAACGCCGCTTTTTTTGTACAATTCATTAAGCATTTCAATTTATCCTTTTTGCTTTTTAATAAAGTCCATATTTTAACAAATATGGCAAGCCGAGATACTTTTTAATATCTACGTTCGGTCAAAACCGCAACAATACTACTTAGTCAAGGACGTAACGCTATACGGATTTGCCAAGGCATTGTTGACCGCTTCGATAACCTGCGACAACTGTTCGGCAGTCATAGACGAAGGACGGTATGTAACCTGTGAAATATCGATGCCGAGAACTTTTGCGGCAAAAGTCATTGAAGAGGTAAATCTGCCGATTCCGAAAGAAAGATGCCTTTCGTCGCGACTGATGTCCTTGTCATCGAATGCCGTTCGCATGTTCTGTACGGCCGTTCCGGAAGGCACCATTTTGGTAAAGCCGTAAATATTCTCTTCCTCGGTGATCCGCTTGATTTGCGTGCATATTGCATTGTACATGGTCATTTGATCCATTCCGTACTGCACCATGTCCGCAATGTAATTTCCATACGCTGTCGTATATGCCCACGTTCCCAACCAACCAAACTCAGTTTCGTTTCCTACTATCGAACGAATACCGTCGGTCAAATCTTTCAAGTGAGTAAACGTTGAAGCATTTCCCGAATCTTTCGAAGCCTGCTGGAAGGAGATGTAATCCCATTTGTCATGCAAATTCAGGGCTTGTTGAATAGAAACGCTTTTGACCGTCTCCCATTTTTTATTGACGTAGTCCCATTTTCTGAGGTCGTAGACACGCAAACTGTTTTCAAAATTGTACCAGTGTGTGTCTATAGTGCAACCGCCGATAAACAAACCATACAAATTCAGTTCTTTATCGTAATTAACGTTGTCGGCGATTCTGTATACATACTCAATTGTATCATCCATGAAGGAGTTGCCGATCATAAGAATGTTCATTGTTTGGTTTTCCTGTGCAGTCAGCGAATAGATACTAATGTCGTCGATTATTATGTATTTGTCTTGGTCAGGCGACGAATTACCTGTTTGTCCCACTCTGAAACAAATGTTTATTTGATCGCAGTTTGCCATTCCCTTTGACGCAAACTTGACCTTGTACTCCGTATACGCTTGATCGTTGGAATCGGTAATATCCACCGTTTTTCTGTCTACTAATGCAAATTCCGAACTACCTTTTGCCCAGCTCCACATTTCAAAGCTGAAATCAGGCGCAATCAGTCCTGCCCCTTTTTTGAGTCGGAATGTCATTTCATAAAGTCCCGACTTCCCTAAAATCGAGGGGTTGCCCGCTACATTGAAAACTGCCTGAGATGATTGACAATTGATTTTCAATGCGGTGTTGCCGTCTTCTTCTTTGATTAGGCTTGAATTGCTTGCGCTGCCTTCGACCAAAATAGTGTTGTTTGCCAACCATGAGTCTACTTTGAGCGAATCGGCAGATGTTGCCCACTTTTCAAAGTCGCCACCGGGAATTTTATCGATATTCTCGGCGAGGGGTTGACCGTCGACCACTTTCTGCACCATGATGTTGTCGATAAAAACGTAGTTGTCAGTCAATGCCACTTCCGGCCAATAAGTCACGCACAAATGAATGAAATTTCCGCAATCGGACGACAGTGTAAAGTCAAATGTAAAATTCGTCCAAGTGTCACAATTGGCGTTTTGTATGTTGTTACGAGTAGAATCCAACGATATGTAAGTTTCCAAACCCGTCCACAAACCCACATCGAGGTGACCGTAGCGCTGACCTTGTTTGTCGTTGACAAAATTGTTCTTGGCGGCATAACTGAGTTTTACGTCAAAGGACAGTCTGTAACTACCTGCTTTGCAAATGTTATTTGACAAGTCTTTTTGCAACTTCGTAGAGCTAGGGTACCATGTAGACGCGACGATTTTACCACACATGTTACCACCGTCATTTACAATGTAGTAGGGTGCCTGAGACCAGTTTCCGTAAGGATACTGTCCCCAGCCGTTGTTGTTAGCCACAACGTATTCTTCTACGGGAAGTTCCATGTCACCGTTGAGTAATGCCTGCGTATTGGCACCTGTTGTTCGCAATGTAATCTTTGATTTAAAGGACTCCATATCTACATAATCTTTGTTTGCTTCGGCAGGATATGCCCTAATGGCGACAATATTTCCGACAAGAGCGGAGAGAGAATATGCCGTTACCCTGCCGACATCCTCTTCGGACGAATCCGTACAAACGATGTAACCGTCAGCATTGTCGATCGCATTCCAAGTAACCAAATTATCCGTCAACGTCAAGGTAGGCAGCATTAGTATCTTTTTACTTATCGTGCTGTCGCACTTCTCGCACGAGCAGACATATGTTGCCGTTCCTTCGCTAATAGTTGTGGGCGATGTAACCGACTGTTCCACGTAATGATGTCCGATTGACGGAATAGAAAGATCGGTTATCTCGTTGTAAGAGGCGTCAAAATTTTTTCCGCAGACCTGACAATGGTAATGAGCCAAAACGCCGTTAGAGGTACACGTCGGGGCAATTTCTTCGATAAAATTACCGTAAGCGTGCAACATCTCCTGCCGTGTTTGACCGCACACGGTACAGGTGTACACCATTGTACCTTCGGTTGTTTCGGTGGCTTCCGTCGCAACTTTGCCGTTATCCCAATTGTGAGGGGCAATTTCGCTTTTGCCGCCGTCTTGCGCCGTACATTCGTGCCAATGGTTTTCGGCGTCATACGTCCATTCCTGCGAAAAGCTGTGAATATGTTTGTTGTCGGGTTGTTCGGGTTCTTCACACCCGACAAAAGCAAACAACAACACAAACGTTAGCAAACTTATCGCCAACATGATGAGTTTTCTTTTCATACACTTTCTCCTTGTAAAGTTGTTTCAAGTAACATAGTTACTAACAATTACTTACAACGTAACATTTCTACGACAGTACGTTACAGCCAAAGGGTTATAGAAACTTTCTTTATTTTCCGCCGGTAAGCGCGATACCCTCGACAATTCTTTTTTGGAAAACTGCAAACAAACCGATAGGAACAATCAACGATATCAGTGTGGCGGCTATGACTACGCCGTAATCGCCAGAATAGGAAACATTAAGCGTCCTTATCACTTGCATGATTTGCGTTAGATTTTTGTTTTCCGATACGGTCAAGGCGGGCCATATAAAGCTGTTCCACGCGCCCATAAATATACCCACACCGTTTATTACCATAGGCGTAACCGACAACGGAAGATATATTTTGAAGAATATCGCCAACTTGCTTGCACCGTCGATTTCGGCGGCTTCCTCGATATTTTTGGGAATATTTAGGTAAAACTGCCTAAAAAAGAATATTTGAAAGGCGTTTGCCATACCGGGGACAAACAAAACAAATATCGTGTCCACAAGTTTTAATGCGTTTACGACTCTTATCGACGTCAACTGTATCGTAATACCGGGGATAAACATCGGAAACAACAACAGCGGCCACAAGATTTTTTTGAAGCGGAATTCTATCCGAGCCAAAGCGTAAGCGCACAGCATGTTTACAAACAGCGAACACACGGTACTCAATACGGCAACCAGCAACGTGACTCCCATTGACTTGACAAACGACGATCCGTTCAAATCGGCGGCAAATACCTTTTCCATATTACTCCACGTCCATTTTTTCGGAAAAAACGTGTTAGGAACGGAAAACAATTCCGAACGCCCCTTGAATGCCGCGGGAATAATCCATATTATCGGAAAAATAATCAGTATTGCGACTAACACCGCCAAAATCGTCAAGAGGACGCGCGATACTTTCTTTTTAATTTTTGCACGAGAGGCTTTCATCGAACTAATCCTCCATTTTGTCCGATTTGATCACTTTGAAAGCGACCAAATTGATCGTAACAATAACTACCATGATAAGTAACGCCCCTGCAATGGTCACGTTTTGCGGACGACTGACGTCCCTAAACGAATTAAACAAATACAGCGACGGCGTCATCGTCATATCCAACGGACCGCCGTTTGTAATCATATACGGGACGTCCAACATTTGCAACGTCCCCGTAATCAGATTTACCAACGCCAAAATAAATATGTTTTTCATATACGGCAATGTAATGTACCGCATTTTTTGTCCGAGATTTGCCCCGTCTATTTCCGCCGCTTCGTAGTAGTACTTGGGCACGTTGAGTAACCCCGCATACATTACCAAGGTGTTGTAGCCGAACCCCAACCAAAAAGAAGGAAACAGTACTGCCGCTATCGGCCAATAACCCTCAGTCTGAAAGGATATCGGATCGAGATTAAGTCCGATAAGTATCGAAGTAATCAATCCGCCGCCGTAGTTTAAAATAAACATAAACATTATCGAAGCCACTACGCCGGAAATAAGGCATGGGACATAAATTAGTATTTTGACGGCGTTTGCCACTTTTACGTTGATGCTTTTAAGGACGTAGGCGAAAAAGAAGCTCAATGTCATTTGAAGTACGACAATAATTGCCGTAAACAAAATTACGTTTCCGAAAGCCTTGGTAAATGTCGGCGTTTTCAAAATGTAGTCAAAGTTGGAAAAGCCAATAAATTTGCCCGTATCGTAGTCTTGGAAGGACCTTACCAAAGCCATCACCAACGGAATGTAGGCAAAGACAAACAACAATATGCACGCCGGCGCTATCATTCCGAAACCGCTTTTTTCATACCTGTAACGATATGTTTTGCTGGATTTTACACTCAATTGGTTTTTCATTTATTCACCGTAATCATATTTTGGATTTTTAGGATAGTTTGCGCGCGACATAATCGTGTTGATATTCTTTTGTGCGGCATTCAATGCCTTTTGGAACAACACTTCGAACTCCGCGGTTTTGCAGTTTATTTGCATGGTTTCAAACAATTTGCCCGTTTCGGAAGAAATGTCCCACGGGAATGTTGCTTCGGGAATACCATTTTCGGCAACCGAGTTTACAACGTTTATCCACTCGGACGGCACATCCGTCTTGCAAGTAGCCAAGTATTCGACTACGGATTTTGACGTTGCCGCTTTGGAGTTGTATGCCTCGATAAAGTAGGACGCCGTGCGTTGAGCGTTTTCTGTAAACATCCAATTGAGGAATTTTGCCGCTTTATCTTTGTTTTTTGATTGCTTGGAAATACAGTAGCACCATCCGCCGTTTGCACTTGTGCAACCGCTTTGGTCACCCGTTTTTGTCGGAATGGGAGCAACGCCGATTTTGTTTATAATATCGGTATTGTTGTCGGTGTATCTAAATACTTCCGCAACGCACCAACTACCGGCAAATGTCATTGCAAGCTTGGGATTGTTGTCACACAATGCGTCCACGATGTAGGTGTAGCCCTCGCTTGTCAATGCCGAAGTAGGACAGTAGTCCTTGCTGAACAAATTGTAAAACAACTCGGCAATATCCTTGTATCCGGGTTGGTCGAGTCTACTGACTCTCCAACTTTCGTCAAGAGTCAAGCCACCCGTCGTATTTTGTTGCATACCGTAGGTAACCCACGTCAGCTCACCGCTACCGAGAGGCATACCCAAACAATACTGTCCTCTGCCTTGGATTGCTTTGATCTTTTCACAAGCGACATACAACTCGTCCCACGAAGCAGGAACCTTGTCTACGCCTGCCTTTTTCAAAATATCCTTGCGGTAAAACATAATACTGCCCGGCTCCATATTCCAAGGATAGGCGTAAATTTTGTCGTCGTACGTCACCATTTCTCTGGACGTTTCCAACATGTCCTCTACCGCTGCCGTAGACAAATACTCGTTCAAAGGATAGCAGTAACCGTGCTGAACGTTTGTGTACAATTCCCCGTAGGTAGTCATATACAAATCGGGAGCTTTGCCGTTTTCGCGCGCAACGGTGAGTGCGTCGGCATAAGTGTCTTGCGTGTAAAAATTGACTTCCACTTGAATCCCGTCGGTCAAGTCTTTGTTGAATTCGTTGACCAACTTTTTGAGGTGATCCCTTGCCCACTGCTCGAATTCTCTTGCATAAATACGGATTTTCGTTGCGCCTGCTTCCACATACTCTTTGTTGTCTTCGGAAGGTTGACAAGCAACAAACAAAGACGCAAGCAAAAGGACGCATATGGCTAACGACAAAACTCTTACTACTTTTTTCATAATCTCTCCTTAACTGTCGTTATTGACAACGACAAAATTTTTTTGTTAGGGTTAATTTAGCTATCACTAATGATTTTTGCGCATGTGACGGCGGATACTTTTGGGGCGTTAAACGCCACTACATGCAACTACGATACAAATTGTTTGCAAAAATGAAACGTTTCATTTATTTTGTAAAAAAAAAACAAGAGCGATTTACAACCCTTGAATTTTCTTTTTAATACGACTACAACCGAGCGGTAGATTCGTTCACCTTCAAACTACACTTCATCTCGTTGAAACGGTAGCTGTACTCTTCCTCTTCCAACAATTCAAAAATGCGTTTTGTGATACACTCGGCAATTTGCAAAATCGGCTGATCTATTATTGTAAGTTTGGGGTGGAATATTTTTGTAAACATCATGTCGTCAAATCCCACAAAGGACAATTCCGTAGGAATGGACAACTTTAAGTCATTGATGGCAAACATACTGCCCACCGTATTGGGGAAATTTGTCGCAAACAATGCCGTACAATCACGTCGGGATAGCTTGTCCTTTATTGTCTTGTATGCCGCGTTCATGTTTTCGGGGATACGAATTATCAATTCCTCGCTTACGGCGATACCTCTTTCCTCGTAGGCGTCAATGTACCCTTTAATACGTTCGTCGGCGGTATACAATCCGTTTTCGGCTGCCGCAACGGCTATATTTCGATGACCGATATCCAACAAATAACCCGTGCATTTGCGACAAATTTCGCGATTGTTTACCACGCAAAAATCTACGTTCATGTCGGGTATATATTGGTCTACGAATATTACCGGTGCCGAAATATTTTTCAAGTAATCGTAGTCGGCGGCGTTTCGTCCGCAAGGGACAATTACCAACGCGTCCATACGTCGGGAATTAAGCCACAGTACACTTTGTCTTTCTTTGTTTATGTCGTAAAAACTTTCGCATGCGGCTATTGCATATCCGTAGCGGTTAAGTTCATGTTCCAATTCCGACGCTATTTGAGCGTAAAAAAGGTTGCTAAACTCGGGAATAAGCAATCCCACCGTCTTTGTTCGGTTGGTGATAAACCCTCGGGCATATTCGTCCACGCTGTAACCGAGTTCCTTCACCGCCGCATCTATCCTTTCCCTGTTGCTGTTTTTCACTGCACCGCCATTCATATATTTAGATATGGTTCCCAGCGACAAACCCGTCAATTTTGCAACATCTTTTATAGTTGCTTTTCTTGCCATTTTATGTACCTGTAGTTTAACCTCAAAGAAAAATGAAACGTTTTATTTTTCTTCATTATACACAATGCGACACCCCGTGTCAATACTATTTTCAAAAAATTTTTAAAGATAAAGTACAACTAATCGGATTTCAAATAAGCCACTATACATTGAACAAACCGAAGCACGTAATGAATTTTCACAAACACAACACAATGGAGCTATCCTATGTGACAAGTGGCAGCATGATTTTTACATACGTCGATGCAAAAGGTACGGAACACGACATACCTATATTTTCAAAACAACTGTTGGTGATTGCCCCGAACGTGTTGTACAAAACTTCCATAATGAGCAGTCTTGACTCCGTCGGCGTGGAATTGACAACAGACGACAACAAGGACTTTGTGTCATATCTTCGCACATCAAACTACGTAAAACAGTTTCCGACTGCGGTAAAAATGCTTGACGAGATGGATTGCTTTTTTATTGTCCACGATGCAGGCAACCTCGAATACAGTTTGACCAAATTACAGAAATATATCGATAAAAGCAACGATGCCATTACCGTCGCCATGCAAGAATTGGATTTGAAACGTATTTTGTTGGAAGTGTTGACTTGCAAAAACGTCACTTCTGCCGCTTTACAAGGAAATATTTACATTAAAAAGGCACTTTCGGTATTAGAGAGCAACTACGACAAAAATCTGTCGATGGAAGAAATTGCGATGACAGTCGGAATTTCGACTTCCTACTTGCAACATCTGTTTAAGCAAGAACTTAACTCTTCCGTAAAAAAGTACCTCAACAAGATACGTATAGAACGCGCACAAAAGTTGATAGTGGAAACAAACTATTCGATAAAACAGATCGCCACCACTGTTGGTTATAATACCGTACAGGACTTCAACAAAAATTTCAAAGTTGTTTGCGGCAAGACTCCGACAGAGTTTAAGCGTGACAATCGCAAACCCGTGCGTTACTTTAACAACAGAATGCCACAACCATAATGCACAATAAGCAGCCAGAGTATTTTATTACAATTTTTACGTGAAATACACTGTACAGCATTTAACCAACCTACTATGTAGCATCTGCACATACTTTTCCGCAACGCACCATTGTTCGGCAAGTTGCTTTTGTGTGAGGTTGGTGCCTGAAAGATACATATCTTGCCACAAACGTTGCATGGGGCGAGGGGCGGTTTGGATTGCGGCGTTGTAGTCGGCAAGCCGTTGCAGAAAATTTGGCGGGCGGCGGTCGGACACTTTCACGTTGGTTTTTCCTTGAGCAATTTGCGTGTAGTACCACTTTATGACGCTTAACTCGAAGCGTATTTGTCGTTCAGTTTTCAGTATTTCCTCCTTCGGACGAGCTTCTACCGTCCATTTTCTTACACAGTCAGGAATATAACAAAGTTGGGGTTGTGACGATGGTGCGTGCGCTTGTCTTTTATACAAGTGGCGCCGCTCCGCGGCGCCAAAGACAAGCGCACGCACACCGAAACTAAACAGGGCAACTTGCAGTGAAACACAAAGCACCGAACGGAAGCGAAGTTCGCCGCTGACCCGCTTGCGAACTTTCGCTTGCCGTCGTGCGGTACTCTTTGCCGTTGTTCACTTTACATATTTTTTCCCATATCGTTAGTTCTCGGTGGGCATTTGCGCCAATGTCTCTTTGCTCGCCTTGCCTATCGGCGCACAGTCTTTGTACACTACTACGCGGCCTTTGCGCTCAACTCTTTGACGAAAAACTCGACCAGCTTACGGTTCAGCATGTATATGTATGTGCGCGTATAGCCGAGTTTGTCAGCCAATGCTTCTTGTGTACAACAATCTACATACAAACCTACATACACCAAGTGCAGTTCTAATGGTGCGTTGGCAATCGCATTGTTGTAGATTTGCAGCGTATTCAAAAATTTGTTGTTTGCACTACACGCAAAAGCCCTATCCATAAGTGCCTTGTGCAAATGGTAGTAACAAATATTTTTCAAATCTTGCTTTACTTGTTGAATGGTCATTATTTATCTTCCTTTAATAGTTGTTCAGCTATTGTTTTCGCCCATGCTTGCATCAGACTCGGTGGGATAAGACTCAGATCAGGTTCATCGTTTATATATACATCTAAATCTAAGTTGCCGTTGTTTGTTACTTGTTTCATTGTTTCCTCCTATATTCGTTTTAGAGAGATTGCACCTATTTCGTTGAAAAATCCTTCCATATATTCGCCATGAGAATTGCCCGATTCGAAGTATTTTGGCAAAACCTCAAAAAAATTTTCCCTTCCAATTAGTCGCCACGGGAAACGTCGTTTTTTGCGTATTTTACCAAAGTTTTTTTGAAAAATATTTTGCTCTCTACTTATTCGCCACGAAAACAGTGTTTGTTAACCCCCTATTTTTACAAATTCTCTTGTGTTTTTCTTAATTTCTTCTATCCGGCATTAGTTTAACTGTATCTATGCGTCTGCAACGTGTGGAGTTTTCTCTTTCGTCGGGCGGTGTATCGTAAAGGCGTCGGCTGTCAAAGGGAAGTAGATTGCTGTATTCGCAGAATGCAGAACGCTTCCTTTTTCTTTGACAGCCGACGTCTTTTACGATGGTTTCTTGTTTCTCGTCGAAAGAGAAAACTCTTGCGAAAGCACTTAGCTTTAAGTTAGCAATAGGTATGTTTGTGCTGTCAGTGGCGTTGCGGTCGGCAGCAAACAGGTATATTTAACTTAACCGTGGCTTAGCAGACAAATCTTCTTCGACGTTGTACCCTGTGTACGCAACCGCAAAATCTACTAAGTTACTTGACTTACAGCGGTTGGCAATTTTACAAGCAAAGGAGAATAATTTTGAAAACAGCAGTTGCTATTTCATTTTATGGACACTCTTTGTATGATACTATATAACGCTCCGAT
>ERZ1026780.1359-NODE-1359-length-16161-cov-14.968335_pt1 | contig 16161 bp, 15 predicted proteins | sample MGYA00380126_ERZ1026780 | MGnify/ENA primary metagenome ERZ1026780 (study PRJEB33269, sample SAMEA4719762) | human gut metagenome | biome: human-associated habitat; feature: organic feature; material: feces | place: Cameroon | collected 2013-10 ... | reverse complement strand
TTTTATTTGTAATAAGTAGTAACAAGTAAAAAGGAGGCATATCGCCATGAAAAAAATTGTCAGATTATGTTAAGTTTTGTGCGAACACTGATGGTGAGCATTGATTTATATATACGATTCCCTCGGCAGAATAAAATCCGAGAAAATACTTGACGGTACAAGCCAATGTATGATATCATATAAATGATGATGAAAAATCAACGGCAGGAAAGTCCGAAAGTACTTCCAAACAAGAACAAAATTATGCTGCGAAAGAGGACACGAATGATAATACATCAAAAAAGTCTTTACCGGAAGAGAATAGCAAACCTACAAGTAGCAAAAAACAATCGGGAAGCAAAAGATTAAACAACACATATAGTTGTCTTATGTAAGAGGGTATCATGGAAGACTGCATTATTATAAAACCGAGACGATTTGAAAAAGCCGTATGGGCAGTTTTAACAACAATGTTTACACTGTTATATATTGTGATGAATTTGGATGTTGTCTTTTTTACAATAGGCTATGGAATTACCTTGCTGATGATATTTTGTAATGCCTTTTTAGACTTAAAAACTCTTACGATTTCAAAATCAGGAATTTGCGCCAAGTTCGGCTTATACAAGAAGCATTATAAGTGGTCGGACTTCAAATGTATTTGTCTGCAAAATTATATGGTACAGTGCAGTGCTGAATGGGCAGAGGAAGCAATAGTTTTTTCTACAAAACAGTCCGAAATACCTGTTCGGCGTTCGCACAAAACGCAGTCGTTTTTACATCCGTTCTCGTTTTTATATATCAGCTTTTGCTCAGAAGAAAAGGCAAACAATGTCTTTCGCCCATATGGGATAATCAGCTATGTTGCAGATAAAGATGAAGTGTTGTCAAAGCTTGCGGAATGGGGCATTGATGTATCAAAGGAATAACCATCGATAATATTGAAGCCCGACGAATAAAAAAGAGCGGCGCGCCTGTCGCCCCCCCTTGACAGGCGCGCCGCTCGGTGCAGGGCAGAGTGCACATATGGGATAGCGGTAACGCCTCGGAGGTAATATGAAAAGAATTATCAGTATTTTGCTATTACTAATATTTGCTTGTACTATGGTTACATCATGCAGTAAATTGGGCTCAAGGCAATATGTTCTTGATGTCCTTGATGCCATGGATAAAGGTGACGATGAAAGATTTTATAAGCTCTTGGAAGATAAAAGCTATGACATAAACAGAAATCCTAATTTACTTATTGACAGAATTGTATTTTTCTTTCCATGCGTAGATAATCCTCTTGAAAAAGCTTGCAGGCTTGAACGGTATGATTATGTTGAAGCACTGATAAACAGAGGTGCAAATTTAAATAAGACTTGTACATTTGGTGCGCTAATTCTTGCTGTCGATTATATGGGAAGTGAAAGCGGCAAGAAGAATGCTGTGGCTATAGTGGAACTTTTGTTGAAAAACGGTGCAGACCCAAATGGTGCGAGAACAGAGGCATATACAGCTCTTGAGAATGCTGTTATTAAGTGGAAATATAAAAATTCATATCAGATATGCAAGCTACTTATTGAATATGGTGCAAGCGAAAAATCTATAGAGCGAGCGTACAAAAGAGCTATAGTATTTGAAGCCCCGCAGGAATTTTTAGATTTATTGAACCCTGACAAATAAAAAAGAGCGCAATATTATAGCCACGATATGCTGCGCCGCTTGACATAAACGGAGGTAGATTTATGACAGGAAAAAATGCTACTCGTAGTAAAGTTTATAAGATATCTAGATTTCCCGTGAACGAAAAATATGAAATGTCACTTCGTGATGAACCGTATGGAATGCAAAGCCATACACTGGATTTGGGCAAAAAAATAAGTTTTGATAAGGTTCCGATATTTTATGTTACAAGAAGTAATAAGCAATTACCAGACAATCTTACAAATCCACTTTCATGGCTCGTTTTTTCAAAGCGAACGGTTGACTTACTTGCTCCTTTATGGGGAGATAATGTGCAATATTTAGATGTCAATGTGTTTTATGATGATGGCGGAGAAATCGATGGCAAATATTATGCAATAAACATACTTGATGTAATAAAACGCTCAATAAATCTAAAATTATCATCGTATTTTGATATGGGCGGTTGGAAGAGTTTTGTAAAAGTTAATTTGTATGAAAAATGTGTTATCGGACATCATGCTTTTAAAGTGAAAGAGTCTATTATGCAATCTTTTTTCTCCGGCGAGACAGTGAAAATAATAAGAAAAAACAAGCTTACCGGATTCAATTTTTATGAGGTACCTTTATCTTAGACATCAATAAGGAGGAAATGATTTTATGAATAGTGACACGAAGAAATTTTTAAAAACGGTGCTCATAGTATTATTGGCTATTGTCGTAATTGCGTTTCTTATTTTTGCTGTATTATCTTTTAGCTTAGATAGAGTGAGGAATAAATCATCAAAGTTTCCTGTTTCTGACGGATATCGATGGGAATGTCAGGAATTTGATATGAATTTTGAATGTAAAATGATGGATTCCGGAATCAAAATTTTTCGTGGAGAAGCTGTTATCAATGGCACATTGTATGAAGTTGGTGATGATCGAGTCCATACTTGCACAAAGACAAAGGGCAGGATGGAATTTTATGTAGCATATTCCGGCTTTGCCAATGAATTTTTAATATTTAAATATAAAATCAAGGGAGACAAAATGATTTGCAAAGTTCAAGCAGACGAGTATGGCGTTGCTCCCGAGAGCGGAATACTTACTTTTGTCAAAGTGCCGATAGATTCCGAGAAATAATTAAGTGGCAATCAGCTTGATGCACGGTCGGCGCGACTATATCATCCACCCCGATAGGCGCGCCGCTCGGTGTAAGCGGAGGTAGAACTATGAAAGAAAGCACAAGACACTTTTTAAAAGTTACAATTATAGCTTTAATAGTTGGCAGTTTGGCTATGCTATTATTTTTTGCGGTGCTGAAACTTTGCTTTGGCAGAGACGACACCTCATTGCCGATTTTTACACCATCTGAAGAATACCGATGGGAATGTCAAGAGATTGATATGTTTGTAATATATCATGAAAATGCATATTATGAAGCCGGAATAAAATTGGGCGAAACAAACTATTCTTTGAATGTCGGTACTCGTGGGCACAGGATAGAATTTGAACTTCTATCCGGAACCGGCACAAACCACAAATCTCTATATCTTATATTAAATGCAGAAAAAACAGAAGATAGTAAAATTACATTTAAGGTATTGAGTGATGACTTTAATCTTGCTCCCGAGAGCGGAATACTTACTTTTGTCAAAGTACCGATAGATTCCGCAAAATAATTTAGTGGCAATCAGCTTGATGCACGGTTGGCACGACTATATCATCCCCCCCGATAGGTTGCGCCGCATGGTGCATGGGCGGAATGCATATATGTGATAGAGGCAGTATCATCGCCGAATATCGGCATGTAAACCTTATATCAGAAAATAGGATGGTTCTGCAATTGCAGAACCATCCTATTTTTATTGGCTAGCATAGCCGATTTTTTCATTATTCGCGGGTAAATACATAGAAATAAACTCTGCCGCCGCCAAATGAATAGTCGCCGCATTTCCATTCTTTGAAGAGGTATTCCTTGCCGTCGATTGTCTTTATTTCGTATGCCGCCGCGGTCTTTTCGCGCCTGTTCAGAACAAGCCCTTTTGTCCATACGGAAGTGACGCTGCTTGTTCCGTTTTGGGTTGTCGATACAAACGCTCCGTTTTCTTTGAACTCTACCGAGAGCGCAAACAAATCTTCCTCTTTCAAGTTCTGCTTGTCGGGGTCAAAGCTTTCTTTGCAAATAACAAAATCCCGTACTTTCCATTTGCCGAGAACAGCGGTGTCGTTTACAAACGGGTAGTCGATATTGTCGCATCTTCTGAATTCTTCCTGCGAAACATAGCGTCTTTCGTCTGTCTTTTCATATACCCATATCTCGGGAGTTTCAAATCCGATACCGCTGTCGCCGCAATCGGTCATCTCAAGGAAAAGAAGCTTGTGTCCGTCGATGTTTTCGATGGTATAATGATTTGCATATTGTGTATTCGGCTTCGGTCCGCCTGTAAACATCGTCCCTTTTGTCCAGCCGTCTACTGCCCAGTAACCTTTTCCGCCGTCGATGAAATACAGCTCATGAAGCCATGCGGGGTGACTGCACTTCGGTTTCCCATAGATAAACTGCTCGCGCGTCGGGACGATATCGAGCATTTCCCATTTGCCGCATACTTCGGGGTCATCCGTAAAGGGCGCATCTGAATTTTTGTCGGAATATAAATGCTCTTTTGACTTGCCGCTTACGGGGACTTTCAGTTCCACTGTTCCGTCATCGTGATAAATTTCATAATAAGCGCCGCAAATCTTATAATCCGAGCTTTCAAGATGTCTGATAATAGCTTTGTATGCTTCGTCAAGCTCATTTTCCTTGCAGCAGAGGGAAGCGACATTATTTCCGAAAGTAAGCGTCTTTTCGCTGTATGCGCTGTTCTTCGGCAGGTTGCCTGTGATTTCCGCACATGCGGCAAGGTCAAAATCGGATTCTTTATATTCCGTCTCATAATTGATTATGATTTTTCGCCTGCCTGCGATGGCTTTCGGCAGTTTTTCCGCGATTTCGGCGGATTCGCGCAGAGCATCTGCTTTTGAGGCGTAAAATCTGCGCACAAAGGCAATACGGATTTCATCCGTTTCTCTGATAATTACATTAAACATATTTGACTCTCCTTTTGTAAGACTGTTTCTTATGGATTCGATTCTTTTCAGCTGTTTCTCTGTATTTTCGATGAGCAGATTCAATTCCGAAAGCTTTGCATTCAGTATCACGGCGATTTTATCGCGGTTACTAGCTGAGAGCTGTACTTTTATCTCATCGAGAGAAAAGCCGAGTTCTTTTAAGGCAATTATACGGTAGCAATCCACCAATTTTGAAGCGGAATAATACCGATATCCTGTGAATTTATCAATCTTATCCGGAATAAGAAGCCCTTGCGCATCGTAATAGCGCAGAGCTTTTACAGATATATTGCACAGTTTTGATAATTCGCCTATCCTATACATAATCTTTTCCTTTCTTTCGGATTTTGCAATCGCAAAAACAGCGCTGTTTCTTGCTTGCAAGTCAAGTGTATCATTACAGTTAGGAGGAGAGTCAAGAGGTTTTTGAAAAATTTTTGAGATTATTTTAAATTTGCCGAGGGCGGGGAAGAGTGGGTTAATTTTTGTCGGTCTTGCGCTATAAAAATTATATCATATTTTTTGAAATTTGTCCATTGCAAATCTCGCGAGAGCGATTTTGCGGCTTACCGACAAAAAACAATGGCTGACCGCTATGGTCAGCCATTGAAAATTCGCAACTTATTTCAGTCTTGCCTGAAATACGGTTCCGTTCTTCCTCCGCTATAATATGCAAAGATTTCGGGTTTATTGATGATTTCTCTTGCAAAAATCAGCAGGGCTACAAATGACGGTGTCGGCCAGAATTGATATACCGTTTGCACTTCGTCATCCATTTCAAGCTGCAAAGTAGAAACAAGATGATATTTTTTGAGCGTTTTCAGTATTTCATCTGCCTTTTGAGCATCTATGCCGAGTTTTTTGACAAGCAGCATCGGCGTGAATGATTTTTTCGTGTCGCGCTGGTTCAGAAAAACACAGGCATCGAAAAAAGCTTTATCTGACATATTCTTAAAAAAGGCGGGGTAATCCACACCATTGAAGTAAGCGTCGTTTGTGCTGCGAGGATTGGGAACAAGCAGAAAGTATTGACTGCAATTGGCGATTCCCATGCGGGTAAAGCCTTCGTCACGCATAACCGATGAATAGTGCTGAGCGCTACAGTCGATTTCTTTTTCATAATCCTCAATACTGCCTTTATCGGTATATTTCGGATATGGCATAAGCGCACGCTCTATATCATAGCAAAGATTGAAAGCAGTTTTGATTTTTTGCTCATCAGGAGTCTCGATTATCTTTTTCATCAGGGTCGATTGAAGATTGCTGTCGGAAATGTTTCTGGAAAAAAGACTGTCAATGGAAATGGCAAAGAAATCCGCGATTTTCGGAAGCAACTCGATATCTGGCACTCCGCCGTTTTCCCATTTTGATACAGCCTGCGTGCTGACACCGACATATTTTGCGAGTTCCTCCTGCTTTATGCCTTTTTCCTTGCGCAATGACGCGATTTGTTTTCCTATCGTTTCAATACACATAAAATTTCTCCTTTGATAATATTTTTTGAAAGCCGCTTTCGTTGCCTTAATTATAACACAAATCGCGGTTGATTTCAATGGAGACGGAATTTACAAAAATCAAACCGCAGTTGACTTTCGCCTGACCAAAGGCGGAGGCAACTGTGGAGACCGACAGTTAAAATCAACATTGAATCTTGCCGCGCCTGCGACAAAACAGTCGAAATATATTGCTTTTATCCGGATTTTTCTTTATAATATAATTACAGTCGAAAAAATTATTATCGCAACCCAACCTTTTCGCGCATTTTGCGCACTTATAGGCGAACCCCCCACAAAATAAAGAAAGGACGCTTTATGAATAACCATTTTGATAAAACGGACGAAGTGCTTGTGGAGCTTACGCTTCTCGGAGACGGAACTGCATATGAAGAGCTTGTTACCCGTTATCAGCGCGCGGTAATCGGAACGGCTTATAAGGTGACGAAAAACAGATTTTCCGCGGAGGACGCATCGCAGGATGCGTTTGTTTCCGCATGGATGAATCTCTGTGAGCTTCGCGACGCTTCAAAATTCGGCGCATGGGTCTGCTCGTTTGCCAAAAACTGCGCAAGAACGCTCGAGCGGCATTATCGCGCGGCTATACCTGATATCAGCCTCGACACGCTCGAGGGCTTTGAGATCGCGGACGAAGATGAACCTTTTGCCGAAGATGACCTTGAAAATGTCCGTCGGTCGGTTGATTTGCTCAGCGAAAAAATAAGAGAAACCGTCCGCCTGCATTATTTCGAGGGAAAATCCGTCGCGGAAATAGCGGAGATATTGTCTATTCCTGCGGGAACTGTCAAATGGCGCCTTTCGGAGGGGAGAAAACAACTGAGAAAGGGTTACGGTATTATGGAGAAAACATACGACGAAAACGAAAGCCTCGTTGCCCGCGTCATGCGTCAGGTCGAGGCGCTCAAGCTGTGGCAGCTCAAAAACGACAAGACCGGTTTTGAAGAAGAATATCGCGCCGTTCTTGCAAATGTCGAGGCGCTTGAAGATTCAAAAGAAAAAAGTTCTATGCTCGCCGATACGCTTCTTCGCGGCTATTGGTGGCTTCCGGGCGAAAAGAATAAAGAAGTTTTTGAGAGAATCAAAAAATCTGCCGAGGACGGTCATAACGATGATGTTATGATGATGGTCGCCGATGAGGAACATGAAAAATATTCCGGCGAGGAAAGAATCAGATTCATGCGTGAAACGCAGATACCTTATTACCGCGATGGCGGCTATACGAAAACGCTGGCTTATGTATGGTTCTGGCTCGGACGTGAATACCGCGAAAAGGGAGAATACGAGGAAGCTATCCGCTGCTATGAGAATGTGATGGATATCCTCACGCCGTCGGATGTATATTATGCAAATGCAAAATCTGCCATCGAGGGAGAAAAGCGCTCGATCGCAGCTGAAAAAAATCCTGATGTCGTCCGTTACAATCCCGATGTTTCTGGCGAGGTTTACAAGAAAATCGACGGTAAGTTATATTTCTGGCAGCAGCCCGGATACGGCTATGACACAGAATCTGCGGAGGGTGGGCTTTTCTTTAATATGTCCATATGTGACAGGATGATGCTTGACGAAAGCATGAAGACGGGAGATACTGTTACATCGTCGGACGGAATCACGCTCACATATCTGAAAAACGACGGCGCGTGCGATACGCCGGCAGGGCATTTTGAAAACTGCTCCGTATATGTTGTTGACGGCGAGCGCTATGGACTTACTCATTGCGAAACTTGGCTTTGCGACGGCATCGGCATCGTCCGCCAGAATGTAACAAGGTATGACGACTCATACGAATGGGTGCTTTCGGCATATAAGACAAGCGGCAAAGGCGGGCTTCTTCCTTTTGAAGCGGGCAATCGCTGGGAATATGCGCTTGCCACTCCGGAAACGCTCAGAATAACGGAAAGAGAAAACATTTTTGAAGTTACCGCCTGCGATGCCGGCTCCGTGACGCTTTCGAGCATGAACTTTATGGCTGTGACAGGCTATTACGACACATGGGATGGCAAAACGGCAGAGGCAAGGTACGGTTACTGCAAGAATATAACATCCGACGACGAAATTCTCTGCGATGTAAGCGGCGCGATGAAGCGTGCCGAGGAGCTCGCCGTAACAAAGCGGCAGAAGCTGCACACTGCCATAGCAAACAAGGTAATGCGCCGCATTTTTGAAACCGATCCTGCGGAAAATCCGGATTATACGGAAAAGGGCAGATGGAATTTCTTTGAATACGATGTGATAAAAAAATCCGATGGCAAAATCAGCTATGGTCGTCGCAGTAAATACAGCTTTGAATGGAAAGATATGTCGGATTGCGGCAGGAAATGCGTCGGATACAAGGTGCTTTACAGCTTCTTCTTTACAATTTTGCAGGATGCGGCAGGCTGTCTGTGGTCGGACGAATGGAAAGACGGCTATCATTTCGACGAGAGAAAATCGGGCGAAGATGTCACAAAGAATTTCAATGTCAAGGGCGGCGAAACGGTCGTGACGCCTGCCGGAACATTTGAAAACTGCCTGCGCGTCAGCTTTGATTATCAGGCGTGGGGATATTTCTCCGGCAGAAGCGAATATCTCTTTGCTGACGGCGTCGGCATAGTGCGCTTTGAGCATCCTTACGGAGAAGATAAATGCGCCGTATGGCAGCTGACTGAATATAAAGGCACAGGCAAGGGATTTTTCCCCACCGACGACGGACTTTTCCGCAGATATGAAGCAGATGCTCTTTCCGACGGTTGGCACGGCTCTGTCGAATACACATTCGATGAGGATGAAAACGGCACGGTCATGTTTAAAAACGCCCTCGGCAATCAGGACAGAGCGGACTACGAGAAAATGAAGAAGAAATAAAGGCATGGAACTAAGCGGAAAGTTGATATAAAAACAAAACGGCTGACCATGGCGGTCAGCCGTTAAATTTTGCGGTAAGAAATGAAAGGGAAGAAAGCGGAATTGCATAACAGAGAAAGCCTCGGCAGGGAAGAACTGCCGAGGCTGAGTTTATTTTTTAACAGTATATATATCCAATGCCGCACCGTATCTTGAAAATCCTTTTATCTCGGCATAATTATTACCATACTTTTTGCGCGCATAATTATCTGTAGCTTCCCAAGCCGCAGATATCAATTCCTTTGGCGTTTTTTGCAAATCGGAGTGTGCGCCACGCTTCATTCTATGTAGCCTGAATTTCATTTTATCGGTGAATACCTCTTCAAAATCTTCGGCAACTTCATTGTACGGGGACTCAAAATATTGCAGAAGCACCGTTCTGTAGTCAATATTAAACGCGGTACTTTGATAATTATGACTTTCAAGATATTTGTAATAATAGTCGCTGATATCGGATAAAACGGCATTACAATGCTTGTTTTGCTCCGATTCGTCTTTCGTCATAGGCATTCTCGGGGAGCCGAATCTGATAAGTTTTCCTCCGGGTTTCAGCACACGAAATATTTCTTTGATAACGAGTTCCGGCTCATCGACAAGATGTATCATAGCGTTTTCAATCACTATATCCATACTGTCATCCGGAAGCATAATATCATAGGCATTCATCTGTGCGAGAATGAGATTATTATATAGTCCTTTGGCGCGTTTTGCCGCTGTATCTAACATAACTGCCGATATATCTGCGGCAATCGTATAGATTCCGTTTTTTGCAAGAGGGATAGAAGCAGTGCCCAAGCCTGCGCCTAAATCGAGAACATTGATTTCAGTGCCAAACTTTTTTGCGATTAAATCACTGCAAGCGGCATATACACCGTATCGCTCGGTATTGTTTGCATCCCAGTATGTAACCTCCGGTTCAAAATCTTCACCGATGTTATCATAACCAATGTACTGCTTGTCTCCGTCAAGCTTTACAGAAGCATCACTGCAAAATCGATATATCAGGTTAATAAAAGGAATTTCATATCCGCAAGTATTGCATTGCGGCAGCAAAGTTTCTGACCTGCATTTCGGGCATAAATAATAATGTTCCATTTTTTCCTCTTTGTTATTACTTCGTAAATCCAAAATATTCGGCGACCTCGTTTGCGGTAGTATCTATGCTTGTATGATTGTTCCGGATAATGTTTTTAATACCAAGCTCGGTGACCCAATCAGGGGCGTTCGATTCGGCGGGAGTAACGCATTCATAAGCATGCTCTATAATTTGCCGCTTTTCTTCATCGCTCAAATCTGTCCGCCCTGCAACAGTATCGCGTATATTTTCGTGGTCGGGACGGTTAAACCAATCAAAAGAAGTACTCTGATTGCAAAGATGGACCGCATTTGTCGCGATCGGAGCAATAGCACAATAATCAATATCTCCCTCGCAAATGATAACCTTATGCAAAGAAGAAAGCTGAATAAGCTCGGCGACCATCATCGGCGTCATTTCCGCTACGAAATGAACTTCACGCTCTGCAATCACTTCTTTGGGCAGCTCCCAAAAGCTTTTGACTCCGTATTCTTTTTCAAAGTCACGGCACATATAGGGCTGGTCGACGGGATTGGCTGATTTCATCTGACGGTTTCGGCTTTCGTCGGTACTGTAAACATAGAAACCGTATTTTTCACTTAACCGATTTGCTATGGTTGTTTTTCCACTGCCCCAGATAAAGTATACATTTTTTAATTTGTTTTTGATAATGCTGTCTGCAATATTCATATGTTACCTCACAGTTTTTTCAAAACGCTATCAATTCGCATTGAATAATAAGTAGTCAAAGGTGCGGTCAGCGGTGAAACCCGATGGATTCCCGACACATCGTGAAGCCCGTAGGTGACTGCACGAAGAGCTTTTTTCCGCTTTCAGTATAGCATAAAAACGCTTGGAAGTCAACTCATTTCACAGCGCAAAGGTTAAAACGCGGTAGGCAAAGAAAAAGCGGTCGAAACAACTGCGGGTTGTATATTGCGCCTGAAAATAAACATTGCGGTTCTTGATATCAATGGTGAAGCATGGTATAATGTAACCAAGATAAGCGCTTATCAATCTAAATGAAAGTGGGAACACAATATGCAAATAAATTTGAAAGACAAACTACGTTCATTGCGCTTACAGAAAAATATCACACAAGAAGCACTTGCTGGTCATCTCGGCATTACACCGCAATCGGTCGGAAAATGGGAGCGCGGCGAAGGCTTTCCCGACATTACGCTCTTGCCGCGCATTGCATTTTATTTTGACATAACGGTGGATGAGCTTTTGTGCGTGGATCAGGTAAGAGTGGAAGAGGCAATTGCTGAATATGAACGGCAAGCCGCCATTTATCAAAAAAACGGTGAGAACGAAAAGAACCTTGAATTATGGGAACAGGCATATGCGGAATTTCCGAACGATTGCCGCGTGATTGAAGGATTGATGTTTGCTATAAACAGAGATGCGGTCTATCCGTGTCCAAAGGACAAGGCAGAACGTATTATTTCACTCGGAGAGAAGCTTTTGCAGAAAACCACGGACGCAAGGCAAAGAGAAAACGCACTTCAGTGCCTTTGTTACACTTATGATGGCATTGACAAGGAAAAAGCTCTTTATTATGCAGATATGTGCGGCGGTTTTTATGTGACAAGGGAGGAACTCCGGGCGATTATTTTAGACGGCGAAGATGGGGTTGAGTCGTGCCAAAGCTATATAGACTCTCTGATCCACACGGCAGCAATGACTGCTTTGAGAATGACATCAAAAATTTCTTTTTCACATGAGGAAAAAATCGAGGCATTTCAGTTTGCCATTGACATTATGGAACGTTTGTATGTAGACGGAAACGTGGGATTTTATGCGGTTTACCTGTCGCTTTTTTACTCTATGATAGCTTTTGAGTGCGCACAAATGAACGATTCACAAAAAACGCTTGATGCTTTGGCAGAGAGCTGTCGCTATGCGGTTATTGAAGCAAATCTGAAAGATATGGATTATACAGCGCCTATGGTGAATAGATTGAAATACAAAAAAGCAAATACGACCAAGAATTATAAGGGAAACGCCTGCAATCTAAGATTAAAAGCATTGGAGAACAGACAATTTGATTTTGTCAGAGAGGAAGATGCGTTTAAGAAACTCATTGTAATGCTGGAACAAAACGCAGAGTAAAAATTGCAGTGCAGCAGGCAAAGAAAAAGCCTTCTGAAAAAAAGCGGCTTGTGCTGTAACTATGGTACAAGCCGCTTTTCTGCCGTCAGGGGAATTTGCCGAAGTGGTGGATAAAAGCCGATTATAAGCAGAAAATCAGCAGAAAGTAGGGAGAAAAACCTCATTTTCGGCTGATTTTTGGTCGCCCACATGCGAGTATATCCGAACCGTTGAGTGTTGCATTTATATCAGAAAACCGCACAATTGTGCTTGTGTTGGGATAATTGCAGTTGATAAGCAGTTTATCATCGTAAACAAACACAGAATTCAAAAATGTGTCGATCAGTCGTTTCCGGTGGGACAGTTCGTTTATGTTCAAATTGCGCAGACGCTCAAACCAAAATCGTACTTGATCCTCATTCAGTAACGGGCGGCGGATGCTCTCCTTGGCGATCTCGATTTCAATATCTTTTTTCTTGCTTTCCAATTCTTCAAGCCGTTGTTTGGTAGACTGGGTGAAAATTCCTTGTTCTATGGCGGCAAGAATATTGTCAATGGATTTGTTGAGCTCCGCTAATGATTGTTTCAAATGTGGAATAACCGTATTTTCAGCAGTCTGGAACTCCATGAATGCGTGAACGATATCATCGATAAAGCAAGCGTCTTCAAGCTTTTTCCGAATCTCCAAAACAACAAGGTTTTCAATCCAGTCCTTTTTTATGGCTTTCTTTCGGCATCCGCCGTGTCGTTTTGCGTTGGTACACTTGTAGTAATGGTGAACCGCACCGCTTCTGCTTGTGCCGCATTCACCGACCATCAAGGATTCACATTCGCCGCAAAACAGTTTTGTAGTCAGGAGATAATCGTCTTCCGCCTTATGACGGGCGGGAGCTTTTTTGTTCTTTGCAATTTTCTCCTGCACACGGTCAAACAGATCTTGGGGAACCAGCGCGGGAATTCCGTTCGGGATGACGATGTCGCGGTATCTATACTCTCCGATGTATTTTCGATTGGAGAGCATCCGTGAAACGCTGTCTATGTCGATATCTCCGCCTCGTTTGTTTTTGAGTCCGTGTTGATTCAGAACGGCAGCGATTTCACTCATTGTCAGACCTTCATCGTAATGTCGAAAGGCTTCTAAAACGAATGGGGCAGTTAAAGAGTCTGCGACATAATGCTGTTCCTTGTCAGCATAATATCCGATCGGCATTGTCCCACCATTATACTTGCATTTGAGCGCATTTTCGGTGTGCCCGCGCAGTACCTTTTCGGACAAATCGGCGGAATAGTATTCTGCCATGCCTTCAAGTACCGATTCCAGCAGAATTCCTTCGGCGCCGTCGGAGATGCGCTCTACGGCAGACATTACCTTGACGCCGTTCTTTTTAAGCAGTGCTTTGTAGTGAGCGGAGTCGTAACGGTTACGGGCAAAACGGTCGAGCTTCCAAACGATAACCAAATTGAAATTGTGCTTTGCACTGTCTTTGATCATGCGCTGAAAATCCGGACGGCGGTCTGTTTTGGCAGAAAAGGCACGGTCAATGTACTCACCGACAACCGAAATTCCGTTCTTCTTTGCAAAAGCATAACACTCCCGCATCTGTCCTTCAATGGATTCTTCGCGCTGATTTTCACTGGAATAGCGGGCGTAAATCACCGCCACCAGTCCTTCGACTTCTTTCTTTGCCACCAGCTCACTTCCTTTCTGCTTTATAGTATAGGGCTTTTATGATTTCCGTGCAAATGTGCGGAAAAGATTATTTTGCATCGATACCCATTCGGTTGGCAACCTGCTTTTTTATCCGTACAATTCGTTTATGCATCCCGCCCGCGGTTTTATAACCGTAAGCATTCGCAAGAGCGGCATAGGTTTCGCCGTTCGCATGGCGAATCAGGATTTCACGGTCGGTTTCACTCAGCAGAGAAAGACATTGCTGTACCATGATGCGGTCTGTGACCTCTGCAACTATGTCATCCGACGATGCAATTTCAAACGGCGTAGCCTTGCCGTTTTCGTCTTTCGGACCGCCTGTTTCTATTGACACTTTCTCAACGATGGCTCCGTTTTTTGTATGTTCAATTTTTCTCGCCGCACTGATCAAAGAACGATTTTCGGGCTTGCTTCGGTTGTAATCTTCGTATGCCGGCATGGATTTTGTCAGTTTTGCAATCTCCGGTAGGGAGAGCAGATACGCCCATATATCCCATTCACGTTTGAGAAGCTCATTACAGTTGTCTGCATCAATGCCGTGTTGTGCCATTGCTTCAATGAATGCTGCTTTGAGTTCCGGAGAGGCATTGATGATGGCGGTATAGTAACCGACGGCTTTGTAGCATCCCTCGTATGTCAGCGAAACCGGATCATCGGTTTTTGAAAAATCGGAGGGAGGAAAAGAGAGCTTCAGATCGTGCCGTGTGTCAAGGCTTGTCCCTTTTACGATACGATAGATTTCTTTTAGATAGCCTTGCGCTCCTTCACACCAATTTGTCGTATCGACATTCGGCAACACCTCGGATATATCCAGTCGATCAGCCATATTGCGTTCCGCTATTTCTTTAGCAGTTCCGCTTTGAAGAGTTGACATGATCATGTCAACAATCTGCCGGGGGAGGGATAGAGGTTCTTCCTGTGCGTGAAGGTGTTCTTGTTCGGTCATTTGAGATCCTTTATCAGTTTCATGGCAACGCCCTGGATGGATAGTTGTTTCGGATGAATGATTTGTTTGCTGTCTGTATAAGTATGATTTTCCGCATACAATACCGGTTTCCCGTCCTCAAAACGAATCCGTTTCAGCGTGTTGCCCTCTTCGGTTAATGCAACAACGATTTGCCCGTCGGTGGCTTCGGATTTTCGCTTTACAAGAATGAAGTCGCCCTGCTCAATGCCGAGGTCAATCATGGAATCTCCGTAGGCACGGAGTAAAAAACACTCACCGTCAATCCATTCCTCCGGTATGGCAAGGTAACCATCGGTATGTTGTTCCTGCTCCTCGGGCGATCCGCATATAACAGCACCGAGAATCGGAAGGCGGCGGAACCCTGACCTCATTTTTTCCTGCCCGGCAATTGAAAGCGTTCCTTTGCCGGAATAAGTAATAATGCCTCTCTCGTTGAGCCGTGTCAGATAACGATATCCGACCGATTTGCTCATATTCATGTAATTCAGAATTTCCGAAAATTTTGGCGACTCGCCGTTGTTTTCGTGAATGTAATCGGTGATATACGCCGCCATCGCTTGTAGTTTGTTTTCGTCTAATACCTTCATAATATGCTCCATATCATAACAAGTGGTTCTCTTATAGTATAGCAGAACTTTTGGTTCTTGTCAAGAATTTTGAAGAATAATATTGACAAAACACAAAAAGTATGATAGTATGTAAACATACATACTAATAAAAAGGGGGGATGTGTTTTGCCAAGAAGCAATCTTTCATTTGGAAACTATTTGAGAGAACTGATTAAAGAAGCCGGTATAACGCAATACATTTTTTACTCAAAAGCTGAAATAGCAAAACCGTATTTTTATGAAATACTGTCGGGCAAGGTTAGTCCTCCGCCATATCATCAGCAACAAAAATTTGCTGATGTTCTTAAATTAGATGATCATTCCAGACAGATTCTATTTAATCTTGCTGCTAAAGAACGCAACGAGATACCCGGTGATATAACAGAATATGTTAGCATGCATCCAGAATGCATTGAACAAATCAAAAATACCATCAAGCTGACCTCTGGTCAGTAACAAAAAGGAGTTATAATTATGAGCACTGATCAAAAGATCGTTGTAATCCCGGAGGGAATGCTCATGTACGGTAAGGAAGCAAGCAACCGAAAACAAGAGATAGACCGCCA
>ERZ1026780.1358-NODE-1358-length-16162-cov-12.064879_pt1 | contig 16162 bp, 8 predicted proteins | sample MGYA00380126_ERZ1026780 | MGnify/ENA primary metagenome ERZ1026780 (study PRJEB33269, sample SAMEA4719762) | human gut metagenome | biome: human-associated habitat; feature: organic feature; material: feces | place: Cameroon | collected 2013-10 ... | reverse complement strand
AGACTGGCAAGTACAAGCTCTCTCACCGTGTGTTGATGGAGAAGCCAGAGGGTTATGTAGAGCGTGAGCGTCGTCCACGTCCTGAGCGTGGTGAGCGTCGTCCACGTCGCGACGACCGTCATGAAGGCCGTGGTGAGCGTCCAGCTCGTCAGCCTCGTCGTTATGAGCATCGCGGTGAAGAGCAGGCTCCAAGAGACTTCAACGATTCTCTCGACCACAACAATGATGTAGAATAATCCGTATTATACATTATTATATATAGGGCACGTTTCCAAAAGAAGCGTGCCCTTTTTCTGTCTATTGTGTAAACAGCACTATGATAGAAGATAGTATAGTATTACAAGCGTGGCTTTTTGTCATGTTATTGGTATTCTTGCTTATAAAATGAAAGGTTTTTGCTGTTGTTTTTAAAAAAGTTCAATAAATATTGTTATATTTATAACATTTTTTGTACTTTTGTACTTGATAAAGCGTATTAGAGTTTAATTTTTATTAGTATTTTATGAAGAAGCAGTATCTACATTCTGCTGGAAGCATCAGGTTTAGTGCTTCCTTCATTAACAGAATGCTGTTGCTTTGTTTGTTGGGCATTGTAATGCCCCAGGCTATTTATTCAGCAACAGGCTATTCAGTTCAACAGAGAGAGACAGTTAGTGGAGTAATTATCGATGCAAACACACAGGAAACGATTGTCGGTGCAAGCATTATGTTAAAAGGTAGTTCTCAAGGTACAGTAACAGACATCGACGGTAAGTTCTCGCTGTCGGTAAGCAAACTTCCTGTAACATTGGTGGTTTCATACGTGGGTTATCAGAAGAAGGAAGTGAAGGTTTCCTCTTTTGATGGTGGCCTTACCATCAGCCTCACAGAAGACACACAGATGATGGACGAAGTGATTGTCACAGGTTATGGTACCTTCAAGAAATCAGCTTATGCCGGTTCTGCAGCCAATGTGAAGGCCGACAAGATAGCCGATGTTCCTTCGGTATCTTTCCAGGATATGCTCCAGGGTAATGCCACTGGTGTGCAGTTTACATCAGCCTCTGGTCAGCCAGGTGCCTCTTCAAGTATCAATATTCGAGGTATGGGCTCTATCAATGCCGCCAACACACCGCTTTATGTGATTGATGGTGTGCCTATGATTAGTGGCAATATCAGTTCGTTAGATTCTGATTCAGGTCTCGACATTATGTCGACCATCAATACCAATGATATCCAGAGTATTACCGTCATCAAAGATGCTGCCGCAGCATCACTCTATGGTTCGCGTGCAGCCAATGGTGTCATCATTATTACTACCAAGCAGGGACAGCAGGGCAAGCCTAAGGTTTCTCTGCAGGCAGACTGGGGATTCTCTGACTTCGCCATGGAGTATCGCCCGGTAATGAGTGGCCAGCAGCGACGCGACTATATCTATAATGGTCTCTATGCGGGTGCGCTCCGTGACGGTGAGAGTGAAGAGGATGCCAAGGCCTATGCCGACGAGAACATCGATACTTATGCACCCGTGCCATGGTGTGGATTTGTAGATTGGGACGATGTGCTTTTCAAGAAAGGAAGCCATCAGCAGTATGAGGCATCCCTGTCGGGCGGAACAGACAAGTTCAAATATTATTCTTCACTGAGCTATCTCAAGCAGGAGGGTATCACACAGCGTTCCGGTCTGGAGCGTCTTTCGGGCAGACTGAATGTGGACTACAAGGCCACCAACAAGTTGACTCTTGGTGCCAATATCCTCTTCTCAAGTGTCAACCAGGACGTTTATAGCGAGGGATTCACCTATACTTCTCCTTTCTATTCTTCGAGAAGTGCAGTGACACCTTCCGATCCTGTATACAACGAGGATGGTACATGGAACCGCGCACTGATTCGTATCGGCGACCGCAACCCGGCACTTGCCAATGAATATGATTCCCAGCGTGAGTATGTCACCCGTACTTTCAATACAGTTTATGGTCAGTATGAGTTTATCAAAGACTTGAAATTCAAGAGTACCTTCAGTTACGACTATATCACGACAAAGGGTAAGGACTGGGCCGACCCACGTACCTCTAATGGTGATGACATCAATGGTGGTATGTCGAAGAAATTCTATGAGCGTCGCAAAATGATGTGGGGCAACCAGCTTACCTATAAGCATACTATTGCAAACGTACATCATCTGGATGAACTCCTGGGCTATGAGATCGACGATCAGTATCGTGACTATTTGTCGGGATATGCCACCAACTTCGCCACTCCCGATAAGAACGACATCTCTAATGGTAAGAAGACCGAGTCGGTAGGCGGTTCCAATAACCGTACCCGTATGGTTTCCTATATTGGACGTGTGAACTATGATTACGACAACAAGTACTTCCTCGGACTCAGCTATCGTGTAGACGGCAGCTCTCGTCTGCAGCGTTCTCATCGCTGGGGTAACTTCTGGTCTGTATCGGGTGCATGGCGTATCATCGAGGAGGATTTCATGAAACCAGTATCTGACTGGCTTACCGATCTGAAGCTTCGTGCATCTTATGGTGTGAATGGTACATTGCCTTCCGATTATTATGGCTATATGGCATTGAGCAGTCTGAGCGACGGCTACAATGAGCAGCCAGCCATCATCATCTCGCAGCTTGCCAATGACAACCTGAAGTGGGAAACCAACTATAACCTGAATTTAGGTCTCGACTTCTCACTCTTCAACCGTGTGAACGTTACCTTGGAGTATTATCTGCGCAACACCAAGAACCTTCTCATGGACAGTCCTGTGTCTATGACCACAGGTTTCAGCTCTTACCTCATGAACGTAGGACAGTTGAGAAACCAGGGTGTGGAGTTGGAAATCAACTCTACCAATTTCAAGACCAAGGACTTTGAGTGGAAGACCACATTCAATCTTTCGCACAACACCAATAAGGTGGTCAACCTTGATGGCGATCAGACAGAGATAGTAAGCGGTACTCAGATTCACAAGATAGGTCATTCTTATCGCACCTTCTATATGATAGAATTTGCCGGCATCAACCCCGAGAATGGTAATCCTCAGTTCTATAAGAACGACTTGCTGGAGGATGGCTCTTATAACAAGGAAATCACCGAGAAGGCAAGCGAAGCAAAGTCGATTATGCTCGACAAGCATGCAGAGCCCAACATCACAGGTGGACTCTATAACAGCTTCCGCTATAAGTGGTTCGACCTGAGTTTCCTCTTCAACTATCAGTTTGGTGGATGGTCGTACGACACCTGGGCGCAGAAGACCGAGCACGGAGGTTATGACATGGAGGCAAATATCCCAACATACTATGCCGACAGCTGGAAGAAGCCTGGCGATGTCACCAAGTACGAGCTGTTCTATGAGAAGAGTTCCAGCGTGGCAATGCACAAGATAACCAACAGCCGTCGTCTGCACAGCACTGATTTCCTGCGTCTGAAGACCTTCACCCTTGGCTTCACCTTGCCAAAGCAGTGGCTTTCTTCTGTAAGTTTGAGCAATGCCCGTATCTATATGTCTGCCAATAACCTGTGGACATGGGCAGCCTGGGATTATTATGACCCAGAGTCTGTGGTTAATGGTAGCGCCACACAGGCCACCCCACCACTCAAGACAGTTACTTTCGGTTTGAATGTTAATTTCTAAAAATGAATGATTATGAACAAGATATATAAATATGTAATGATGGGAATCGTTGCTATAAGCATGTCTTCGTGTGGCAATGACTGGCTCGATCTCGACCCATCTACATCCGTGCCTACCAAGGTTACCTCAAAGTCTGAGGTTGACGCCACTCTGAACGGTATCTATAGCACAATGCAGTCTCCTTACGCCTATTCTGGTCGATTGGTGTATTATGGCGACATGACTGGCGATGATATGCAGTCAGTCAGTTCCACCAAGCGTACTGCATCGGCTTATCTTTATGGCTTTACCAAGATCAATGTGCCTTCTTCTTATTGGGCTTATCCATACAGTATTATTCAGAACTGCAATGTGATATTGACCAATATCGACAATATAGCGGTTTCTGATGCTGACAAGCAAACCATGAACGACTATAAGGGTCAGGCTCTTGCCATTCGTGGAATGTCGCTTTTCGACTTGACCAAGCTCTATGGTTATCCTTATACCTATGACAACGGTGCCTCTTTGGGTGCCAGCATCGTAACTGATGTGGTGGATAAGGACTATTTGCCTCAGCGCAGTACGGTGGCTCAATGCTACGACCAGATCATCAATGATTTGGAGGCAAGCGTCAGCTTGCTGGGCGAGGATTTTAATAAGGGTAAGATCAACAAGTGGGCAGCCCTGACTCTTCTGAGCCGTGTATACCTCTATCATGGTGACAACGAGAAAGCGCTCAATGCAGCCAAGGCTGCCATCGAGGGCGCTGAGAGCCATCAATACCAGCTGTGGACCAACGCAGAGTATCCCACAGCATGGTCGAACGATGTGAGTGAGGCTTCTACCAATAAGGGTGAGGTACTCTTCGAGATCATCAACATTACTTCCGATTCTCCCGGTAAGGAAAGTTTAGGCTATCTCTATTCGCCCAATGGATACTATGATGGCTGTGTCACAAAATCGTTCTATAATTATCTCAAGCAAGACAACGATGATGTCCGTCTGAAAATCATCAATGTGGCTACCAAGGCTCAAGGCTATTCTTCATCTGTCTATGGACGTGGATATGTCAACAAGTATCAGCCACAGCAAGGAGAGGGTGTTATGGATGCTAATATTCCTTTGATTCGTCTCTCTGAGGCCTATCTCAATGCAGCTGAAGCTGCAGCCAAGTTGACAGCAGCAGGCAGCGACCATAATGCTGAGGCTGTACACTATCTTGGTGCTATCGTCAGCAGAGCCAATCCTGCCAAATCGGTCGATGCGGCTTCTACGGTTACTGTCGACCAGGTGCTTGATGAGCGTCGCAAGGAATTGGTGGGTGAAGGACATCGTATGTTCGACCTGCTGAGAAATGGCAAGAAGGTGGTACGAGTAGAAGAGAGCAACAGCACTTTGAGCAAGACCAAGCATACTTGTGGCAAGGATTTTATGACCATAGGCGAAGGTGAAGACAACTTCTACAAGATTGTACTTCCTCTGCCGTTGGCAGAACGCAATGTAAGTCACTTGCAGAATAATCCTGGTTACGGAGAATAATCCTGGAACAGGTAAAAGTAAATAACGAAAATGAACAAAAACAATAAGTTTTTATTGGTAATGATGATGGTGATGCTGACGATGTTCAGCATCACCATTTCGGCTAAGGAGCATGCCGACGACAAGAAGTTGTCGTGCGATGGTCCCTATGTGGTTTATCAGGCCGATGGTAGTGTAAGAGTTATCTCGGTAACTGAGAATGGCGAGGTGAAAGATACTGTCTATGCAGTCTTGCCAAAGGATTTTACTCTGCATGTGGCTGACCATGAGGGGAAATACCCTTTCTCTGTACGTCTGCATCCTATAGCTCGTCAGCCATGGAAGCAGAGTCAGGCAAAGAAAACCTTTGTGATGTCCGATCCTCATGGCAGACTCAACTTGGTTGTCAGCTTGCTGAAGGCCAATGGTATTATTGACAGCCAGTTACGCTGGGCTTATGGCGACAATCAGCTGGTGGTTATTGGCGACATCTTCGACCGAGGTTATGATGTGCCTCAGATTTTTTGGCTCTTCTACAAACTTGAGGCCGAGGCTGCCGAGTGTGGCGGTCGTGTTTCTGTGTTGTTGGGCAATCACGAGCCTATGGAGTTGGCTGGCGATATGCGTTACGCCAAGCCTAAATACAAGATGCTTGCCGACACTCTGGGTATCTCTTATCGTCATCTCTTCGGTTCGAATACCGAGCTGGGCCGATGGCTTGCCACACGTAATGCCATGCAGGTGATTGGCCGCAACCTTTTTGTGCATGCCGGTATCAGCAAGGAGTTCTATGACCGTAATCTGGAAATCCCTGTAGTCAACGACACCATCAGCAGTGTGCTCTTTATGAAGAGCAAGCAGCGCAAGGCTCATTCTGAGTTCTGTAAGTTCCTTTATGGCAACCGTGGTCCCATTTGGTATCGTGGTTTGGTGCTGAAGACCAAGAAATGGTCGCCATTGCCAAGCGATTCTCTCGACATGGTGCTTCAGCGTTACGATGTGGACAGAATCTATGTAGGCCATACGATATTCAAGGACATCAAGCGTTTCTATAAGGGAAAGGTCATCGCCGTGAATGTCGACAATCTGGATAACTACAATCATCAGCGAGGCAGGGCTGTCCTGATAGATGACGACAAGGTATATGTTGTCGGTGACAAGGGAATTAAGCGCAAGCTGTAGTTTGCATTATAGAGAACTTCTCTTCGCTATAGCATCTTGATGCAGTATCCTTCCTGATACTCATTGCCTAAAGAGGGTGTGTCATAAAGTCAGTTCTTTACAGTTTTTAGGCACGGATTACACGGATTACACGGATTTTTTTAAGAGAGATGATAATCGCTTTACTTATATTAGCACTATAAATCCGTGTAATCTGTGTAATCCGTGCCTTATCTATATCCTAAGAAGCTTATGACACACCCTCCTTTATCTTTTTGCTTTTATATTCTAAAGCCTTTCTTTGCTGTCAGGCACAAAAATATCGTATGTCTTCCGATATTTCGTAAATATATTTCATGAAAAGTCTGCTGTCTAAATTTGAATGCCCTAACTGAGCAATAATTATCACCTAACTGAGAAAAATTTTTTTCCCAGTTAGGGAATTTTTTTTCATGGTTAATTCGTCCCAATTAGGGTGTCTGTAACTCCAGTTTCATCCATTAGGCAAAACTGATTTCTCAGTAAGTTTGTTGAGATTTTCGACTTTTTCAAGTGGGCTTAGTTAATATTCTCACTTTTCAGACTTACAAAACTATAGGCTTCTTCCCCCAGAACTTGTCGGGCGTGCCAGAACGGGGCCATTTATGATGTGTGTAAAAACAATAAAGCCTCGCAAGTTTGTGACTTGCAAGGCTTTGCTTGATGCGCTTCAAGATGGGCTTGAACCAACGACCCCCTGATTAACAGTCAGGTGCTCTAACCAACTGAGCTATTGAAGCATTGTTGTAAATGATTTCTCATTTGCGGTTGCAAAGGTAGTGACTTTTTTTTATTCCACCAAATTTTTTTCGGAAAAAAATGAATTTTCAGTAAAAAAACATCATTTTTTTGTGATTTAGGCCTCTTTTTAGGATATAAATGAGTATTTTTGTAGGCGAAAGGCGTACTTCAACGCACAGTGTTGTTTTTAGAAATAAATAAACGAGATGATAAATAAATTATATGTAATGGTGCTCGCCATGGTGCTCGCCATGCCTGCATGGGCACAAAAGGAGAAAAATCACGACTTTGTGGTAGCTAAGAATATGGATGTCTTTACGTCTATCTATAAGAATTTGGATATGATGTATGTGGATACACTCGATGCTGATGAGGTGATAGGCAACGGCATCAATGCCATGTTGCGGAGCCTTGATCCATACACAGAGTATTATCCAGAGTCGGAAGTGAAGGAATTCAAGAATATGCTTACGGGCAAGTATGCCGGTATAGGTTCGGTAGTGAAATACAACTATCAGTTGGGTTATACGGTTATCAACGAGCCTTACGAGGGAATGCCAGCCCAGGAGTCAGGACTTAAGAAGGGTGACATCATCCTGAGTATTAACGACTCTACGATGAAGGGCAAGGAGGTGAGCTATGTGAGCGATCGCCTTCGCGGAGAGCCCGGCACGTCGTTTATTCTTAAGGTGAAGCGTCCAAGTACGGGCAAGGTGATGAAGGTGAAGCTCACCCGACGCACCATACAGATGCCATTTCTTCCTTATTATGGGTTGTTGGACGGTGGAATAGGTTATATTAATTTCAACTCCTTTACCGACCAGTGTGCCAAGGATGTGCGCCGTGCTTTTATCGACTTGAAGAAGCAGGGAGCCAAGAAACTTGTCTTCGACTTGCGTAACAATGGCGGAGGCTCTGTAAGCGAGGCGGTGAGCATTGTGAATATGTTCTTGCCCAAGGATAAGGTCGTGCTAACGATGAAGGGTAAGCTGCAGCGTGCCAACAATGAATACAAAACCACGGTGGAGCCTATTGATACGCTGATGCCTATCGTGGTGCTTGTGAGCGGAAATACTGCCAGTGCAGCCGAGATATTGAGTGGAAGCCTGCAGGATTATGACCGTGCTATTATATTAGGTACGCGCACGTATGGAAAGGGACTTGTTCAGGCTACGATGGATTTGCCTTACAATGGACAGATGAAACTTACCACGAGCAAGTATTACATTCCCAGCGGGCGATGCGTGCAGGCTCTCAACTATAAGCATGCCAAGGGTGGATATGTGGAGCATGTGCCCGATTCGCTTACCAAGGTGTTCTATACAGCAGGAGGACGTGAGGTACGTGATGGTGGTGGCGTGAAGCCGGATGTAGAGGTGAAGCCCGACTCGCTGCCCAATATCGCTTACTATCTGGCAGGAGCACGCGACAGTAACGAGCTGATGCTCAACTACGAGGTGGATTATATAGCCAAGCATCCTACGATAGCTCCGGCCAAGGATTTTGCTCTTACCGATGCTGATTACGAGGAGTTTAAGGCTCGTGTACTGAAAGCCGACTTCAAGTATGACAGAGAGACGGAGAAGTATCTGAAAGACCTGATGAAACTGGCCCGTTTTGAAGGTTATTATGATGATGCGAAGCCAGAATTCGATGCCCTTGCCAAGAAACTGAGTCACAATGTGGCTAAGGATCTCGACTATAACAAGCAGTACATCAAGCGCTTGCTCGAAAATGATATTGTGGCAGCCTACTATTATCAGGGTGGAGCTATCCGAAATTCCTTACGTTATGACAAGCAGGTGAAGGAAGCTGTCAGATTGCTCAATACCCCTGAAGAATATAAAAAACTCCTGAGTCCCAGCGAAAAAGAGGGCGAAAAGGTACACAAATGATTAAAAATGTGCATGTTGTAGAATAAAATATTCAAAAAACTTTGGTCAGAACCAAAAAAAATCGTAATTTTGCAACGTTCAGTGGAATGAGGGGCTCACAAAGAGTTCCTCATTTTATTTTAATAAGAAATATATGATAGATAAAAACGTCGTAAAAAAATTAGTTGACGAATGGCTCCAAGACAAGGAATATTTCTTGGTAAGCATTGAAATCAGTCCTGACGACAAGATTGTCGTTGAAATAGATCATGCCGATGGTGTGTGGATAGAGGACTGTGTGGCCCTGAGCAGATTTATAGAGGACCACTTGAATCGTGATGAGGAGGACTATGAGCTGGAAGTTGGTTCAGCAGGACTTGGACAGCCTTTCAAGGTACCACAGCAGTACGTCAACTTCATCGGTAAGGAGGTGGAGGTGCTCGATGCTGATGGCAAGAAGGTGAAGGGCATTCTGCATTCTGTAGATGGCAACGACTTCAGTGTGAGTGTTGAGGAGAAAGTAAAGGTAGAAGGCAAGAAGCGCCCTGTGAAGCAGGACGTGCTGCATACCTATCAGATGGATAAGGTAAAATATACAAAATACGTAATAAGTTTCAAATAAGCTATGGCAGTAAAGAAAATGCAAGAAGAAACTGCGAGTATGATTGATACATTCCGCGAGTTTAAAGAAACCAAGAATATCGACCGTACTACATTGGTGAGCGTGTTGGAGGAAAGCTTCCGCAATGTGCTTGCCAAGATTTTCGGTAGTGATGAAAACTTCGACGTCATCGTAAACCCAGACAAGGGTGACTTCGAAATCTACCGCAACCGTGTGGTTGTAGCAGATGGCGAGGTGGAGGATGAGAACAAAGAGATCCCATTGGCTGAGGCACGCAAGATCCAGGCTGACTACGAGGTTGGCGAGGATGTGAGCGAGAAGGTTGATTTCAATAAGTTTGGCCGTCGTGCCATCCTGAACCTTCGTCAGACATTGGCATCCAAGATTCTCGAGCTGGAGCATGACTCATTGTACAACAAGTACAAGGACCGTGTGGGTCAGGTTATCTCTGGTGAGGTATATCAGGTATGGAAGCGCGAAGTGCTCATTGTAGACGATGAGAACAATGAGTTGATCCTGCCTAAGTCAGAGCAGATTCCTGCCGACGTATATCGTAAAGGTGAGACCGTGCGTGCCGTCATCCTGAGAGTGGACAACGAGAACAACAATCCAAAGATAATCCTCAGCCGTACAGCTCCCATCTTCTTGCAGCGACTCCTCGAGGCCGAAGTGCCTGAGATCAATGATGGTCTTATTGCCATCCGTCGCATAGCACGTATGCCTGGCGAGCGTGCCAAGATAGCAGTAGAGTCTTTTGATGAGCGCATAGACCCAGTAGGAGCCTGTGTAGGTGTAAAGGGAAGCCGTGTACATGGTATCGTGCGCGAGCTTTGCAACGAGAACCTCGACGTTATCAATTACTCAAGCAACATCAAGCTCTTCATCCAGCGTGCGTTGGCTCCTGCCCAGATTACCTCTGTCAATATCGACGAGGAAAATCACAAGGCAGAGGTGTATTTGCAGCCAGAGGAGGTAAGTTTGGCTATTGGCCGTGGTGGTATGAACATCAAGTTGGCTTCCATGCTCACCGAGTACACCATCGATGTATTCCGTGAAATCAATGAGGCAGATGCTGATGAGGATATCTATCTGGACGAGTTCTCTGACGAAATTGACCAGTGGGTGATTGATGCCATCAAGGGTATTGGTCTCGATACCGCCAAGCAGGTGCTGAAGGCTCCACGCAACATGCTGATTGAGAAGGCAGACCTCGAAGAGGAGACTGTTGACAGCGTTTTGAAGGTATTGCGTGCCGAGTTCGAAAATTAATAAATAAAAAAGAAGGAGATAGAAAGTATAAATATGAGCATCAGATTAAACAAAGCACTACGTGAATTGAACATAGGACTTCAGACGGCAGTTGAATTCCTGGAAAAAAGAAACGAATTAGGGGAGGTGAAAGCCGAACTGAACTTCAAGTTGAGCGACGAACAATACAAGGCGCTCAATGATGCCTTCAGTCAGGATAAGGAAGTTCGTAATCAGGCAGAAAAGCTCTTCACTAAGAAGACCAAAGAGAAGAAGCGTGCACCAGAGCCTAAGGACAACCGCGCCGAGAGCATCCTCGAGTCAAGCCGCCAGCAGCAGTTTAAGCCGCTGGGCAAGATTGACCTGGATCAAATCGGCAAGGCAAATGTTGCTCAGTCTGCTGCTCCTAAAAAGACAGAGGCGAAGGAAACAGAGACTGCTGCCGTCAGTCCTGCGCCAGTAAACAATGCTCCTAAGAAGGAGGAAAAGCCTGTTGAGACAGCTCCTGTAGTAGAAAAAGCTCAGAAGACTGTTGTTGAACCTGCTGCCAAGCAGCCAGAAGTAAAGGCTGAGAAGAAGCCTGAAAAGGTGGAAGTCAAGCCTGTCAACAAGCCGGAAGCCAAGAAAAGTAAGCCTGAGGTGAAGGAAAGCAAGCCTGAAGCTAAGGAAGAAAAGGCTGCCAGTCAGCCAGTAGCAGCTCAGCCAGCTGCTACCAATACGGTCTTCACACTGAAGAGCGAGCAGAAATTTGCTGCCAATGAGCCTAAGGTGCTTGGAAAGATAGACCTTTCTACCCTTAATCAGAGCACTCGTCCTAAGAAGAAGACCAAGGAGGAGCGCCGTAAGGAGCGTGAGGACAAGTTTGCCCAGCAACATGGCGAGCGCAAGAAGCGTGTGCGCATCAATAAGGAGCGTGTTGACATCAATGCTGAGTCTTCGCAGGGCAACAACGGCAAGAACAACAATAACAATGGCGGCAACCAGAACAATAACAATAATGGTGGCGGCAAGAAAAAGAATAAAAACAAGAATAAGAACAATAACAACAATAACAACAACAAGGGCAATAACCAGCGTCAGATAGAGGTCGACGATGAGGCTGTAGCACGCCAGGTAAAGGAAACCCTTGCCCGTCTTACAAGCAAGAGCCAGAACAAGAAGGGTGCTAAGTACCGTAAGGAAAAGCGCGAGGCTGTGCAGGAGAAATTGCAGGATCAGGCTCGTCAGGAGCAGAAGGAGAGCAAGATTCTGAAACTCACTGAGTTCGTGACCGTAAGCGAATTGGCTACGATGATGGATATCAGCGTTACTCAGGTCATCTCTACCTTGATGGGTGTTGGAATCATGGTATCTATCAACCAGCGTCTGGATGCAGAGACCATCAATATGGTGGCTGAGGAGTTCGGCTTCAAGACCGAATATGTCAGCGCTGAGGTTCAGGAAGCTGTCAGCGAGGAAGAGGATGATGAGAACGACTTGGTTCCACGTGCTCCAATCGTAACAGTAATGGGTCACGTAGACCATGGTAAGACCTCTCTGCTCGACTACATCCGCAATACCAATGTGATTGCCGGTGAGGCGGGTGGTATTACCCAGCACATTGGTGCTTACAGTGTGACACTGCAGAGTGGCCGTAAGGTGACATTCCTTGATACTCCAGGTCACGAGGCGTTTACTGCCATGCGTGCCCGTGGTGCTCAGGCTACCGATATCGCCATCATTATCATCGCAGCCGACGACTCTGTGATGCCTACCACCAAGGAGGCTATCGCCCATGCTCAGGCTGCAGGTGTGCCAATGGTATTCGCAATCAACAAAATAGATAAGCCAGGTGCCAACCCAGACCGTATCCGTGAGGACTTGGCTAACATGAACTTGCTTGTTGAGGAATGGGGTGGTAAGTATCAGTGCCAGGAAATCAGTGCCAAGAAGGGTATTGGTGTTCACGACTTGCTCGACAAGGTACTCCTTGAGGCTGATATGCTCGACTTGAAGGCTAATCCTAACCGTCGTGCCACCGGTACTATCATCGAGTCTTCTCTCGATAAGGGCCGTGGATATGTATCTACCGTATTGGTTGCCAACGGTACTCTGAAGGTAGGTGATATCGTACTTGCAGGTACTTCTTGGGGTCGTGTGAAGGCGATGTTCAATGAGCGTAATGCCAACATCAAGTCGGCTGCTCCTGCAGAACCTGCCATTATCCTCGGTTTGAACGGTGCGCCTACAGCAGGTGACCAGTTCCATGTTATCGAGACTGAGCAGGAGGCTCGCGAAATCGCCAACAAGCGTGAGCAGCTGCAGCGTGAGCAGGGCTTGCGTACTCAGAAGCGCTTGACTCTTGGTGATATTTCTCACCGTATCGCACGTGGCGAGTTCCATGAGTTGAATGTCATCGTGAAGGGTGATACCGACGGTTCTGTTGAGGCTTTGAGTGATTCATTCATCAAACTTTCTACCGAGAAGGTTCAGGTGAACGTAGTCAACAAGGCTGTGGGTCAGATTTCAGAGAACGACGTCATGCTGGCTTCTGCTTCAGATGCAGTCATCGTAGGTTTCCAGGTTCGTCCTTCTGCTGATGCACGTAAGGCTGCTGACCGTGAGGGTGTGGAAATCAACACTTACTCCATCATCTACGATGCTATCGACGATATCAAGAGCGCTATGGTCGGTATGCTCGACAAGGTGAAGAAGGAGATTGTTACCGGTCAGGTAGAGGTGAAGCAGACCTTCAAGATCAGTAAGGTGGGTACTATCGCCGGCGGTCTTGTTGTCGAGGGTAAGGTACATGCCAAGGATAAAGCCCGTGTTATCCGTGACGGTATCGTGATTCGTACAGCAGATATCGGAGCCTTGAAGCGTTATAAGGATGACGTGAAGGAGGTGGTAACCGGTATGGAGTGCGGTTTGAGCCTTGTCAACTATAACGATCTTCAGGAGGGTGATGTGATCGAGACCTTCACAGAGATCGAGGTAGAACAGAAGCTTTAATCAGATGAAGAGAGAATGAGGAGCGAAAAACAGGAAATGAGGAGTAAGAAACGCAGTTTCGGTCAAATCACCTTTCCTTTCGCTCTATCATATATATAATATAATAAGGTAGGGATGAGCCTCAAGAGGTTTATCCCTATTTATGGTTAAAATAACGAAAGGTTATTCTGAATAACAATGGCAGAAAAAGAGAAAGAACAAAATCAGGTTGTCAAGGACGTGATAGACCAGAAATATGAGTATGGTTTTACCACCGACGTGCATACTGAAATCATAGAGAAAGGACTCAACGAGGATGTTGTGCGCCTTATCTCGCAGAAGAAAGGAGAGCCCGAATGGATGCTCGAGTTTCGTCTGAAAGCCTACCATTACTGGAAGACACTCAGGGAGCCAAAGTGGGGACATGTGCATGTGCCACCTGTCAACTATCAGGAGATATCCTACTATGCCGACCCATTGGCCAAGAAGCCCAAGAACAAAGAGATAGACCCTGAGTTGGAGAAGACATTCGACAAGCTTGGCATTCCTTTGGAGGAGCGCTTGGCTCTGAGTGGAACTGCAGTTGACGCCATCATGGACTCCGTATCGGTGAAGACTACCTTCAAGGAGAAACTTCGGGAGAAGGGCGTTATCTTCTGCAGTATTGGTGAGGCCATCAAAGAACATCCCGATTTGGTGAAAGAGTATTTGGGAACTGTAGTGCCTTATCGCGACAACTTCTATGCAGCCTTGAACAGCTGTGTGTTCAGTGATGGTTCCTTTGTCTATATTCCAAAGGGTGTTCGCTGTCCTATGGAGTTGAGCAGCTATTTCCGCATTAATGCCCGCAATACAGGTCAGTTTGAGCGTACATTGATTATTGCCGACGACGATGCCTACGTGTCTTATTTGGAGGGATGTACAGCACCTATGCGTGATGAGAACCAGCTCCATGCAGCTATTGTCGAGATTATCGTTAAGGACAATGCCGAGGTGAAGTATTCTACCGTTCAGAACTGGTATCCAGGTGATGAACACGGAAAGGGTGGAGTCTTGAACCTCGTGACCAAGCGAGGCGACTTGCGTGGTGTGAACTCCAAGTTGAGTTGGACTCAGGTAGAGACGGGCTCCGCCATTACCTGGAAGTATCCTTCCTGCATCTTGCGTGGCGACAACTCTGTAGCTGAGTTCTACAGTGTGGCTGTTACCAACAATTATCAGGAGGCAGATACCGGTACCAAGATGATACATATGGGTAAGAATACCAAGAGTACCATTATATCGAAAGGTATCTCGGCGGGTCATAGCCAGAACTCTTATCGCGGTTTGGTACGTGCCACAGCTAATGCCGACAATGCCCGCAACTACAGTTCTTGCGACTCTTTGTTGTTGGGCAGTGATTGTGGAGCGCATACATTCCCATATATGGATGCGCAAAACGATACCGCTGTGTTCGAGCATGAGGCAACCACCTCGAAGATTTCGGAAGACCAGCTCTTCTATTGCAATCAGCGAGGCATTCCAACTGAGGAGGCTGTCGGCCTAATCGTAAATGGCTATGCCAAGGATGTGCTCAACAAGTTGCCTATGGAGTTTGCCGTTGAGGCACAGAAACTCCTGAGTGTTTCACTCGAAGGAACCGTAGGATAATCATCATAATTCTCGATGAAATCAATAAAAATTGACTAAAATTATGTTAGAGGTAAAGAATCTGCATGCAACTATTGCAGGCAAAGAAATATTGAAAGGTATCAACCTGACTATCAACGATGGTGAGATACATGCTATCATGGGACCTAACGGTTCCGGTAAGTCAACCTTGAGCGCTGTGCTCACAGGTAACCCTCTCTATACCGTAACCGAGGGTGAGGCTATCTTCAACGGCAAGAACCTTCTGGATATGAAGCCAGAGGACCGTGCCCGTGAAGGCTTGTTCCTCTCTTTCCAGTATCCGGTGGAGATTCCTGGCGTATCCATGACCAACTTCATGCGTGCGGCTATCAATGCCAAGCGTGAGTATCAGGGTTTGGAGCCATTGAACACCAGCGAATTCATGAAGCTGATGCGTGAGAAGCGCGAGTTGGTGGAGCTTGACAGCAAGCTGGCTCGCCGTTCTGTAAACGAAGGTTTCTCTGGTGGTGAGAAGAAGCGCAATGAGATTTTCCAGATGGCCATGTTGGAGCCAAAGCTCTCAATCCTTGATGAGACTGACTCTGGTCTTGATGTAGATGCGATGCGTATTGTGGCTGATGGTGTGAACAAGATGCATACCGATAAAACTTCAGCTATAGTCATTACCCATTATGAGCGTTTGCTCGATATGATTAAGCCAAGCGTGGTTCACGTACTCTATAAAGGTAGAATCGTGAAGACTGCCGGTCCTGA
>ERZ1026780.1356-NODE-1356-length-16166-cov-14.534417_pt1 | contig 16166 bp, 11 predicted proteins | sample MGYA00380126_ERZ1026780 | MGnify/ENA primary metagenome ERZ1026780 (study PRJEB33269, sample SAMEA4719762) | human gut metagenome | biome: human-associated habitat; feature: organic feature; material: feces | place: Cameroon | collected 2013-10 ... | reverse complement strand
CAATTAGTTGTCTTAGTAGTTTATCATTTTCTGTTTGGACTAATAATTGTTGATAATATTTATTTTTATGCTTATAAATATATTCTTTATAATAGACCTTAATCTTATGTTTATTTAAATATTTAACAATTTTATGATAACTATATTTACACCCTTGATGAGTTTTGTCATATACATATAAAATAAATAAATTAGGTAATTTGTTTTTATTTTGCATAAGTAACATAGTTTTAATATATTTTGCACTACTAATATAGTTTATTTCCTCTACCACTTTGTGTGGTGGATAAGATAGAATGTTAATTATTTGTTTACTATAGGAAGCTAAATAATTATATGTGCGCATATGATCTAAGCTATTAAAGATATTGTTTATTCTTAGTGTTGGATCTAAGATATAAGTTAATGTCAAATCAAAGTTAATTATCGGTAGTAAGATATTATTCGTTACAAATACAGTTCCTTGTTTTTGTAACTCATCAATATCACTAGTGACTTTATAATCAAGTTGTAATCTAGAAATAAATTCTTGCATTTCATCTTCTACTTTTTGTAAACGGTATTCACAACCTTCAGGGCATACTCCTGGCGTTGTTGATACGTATTTACATTGCGGACACATATAGACTTGTTGATGATTAATTGGATGATAAATACAAATGTTTCCCACTTTTAATGCTTCTTTGATGATATTAATTAGCTGTGGATCATTTAGTTGTAATTGATTAACAATAACTTGGACATTACGTTGATGACCTAAATTATTAATTAAGGGATAGTGATCAATACTATTTACTTCTAATCGACTTTTGTCTAATAATTCTTTAATATTAATATAAGGATTATCATCACGATTATAATTTTTATCACTAGCATTTATCATCGTGATAACAGGCATTTGATTAAATGGTAAAAATAAAGCTCGGTAAGTTCCTACTATTAGATCTATCTGATTATCTTTTACTAACTTGTAAATTAAACTATATGTGTTGATGTTATCTTTGTCCTTTATTATCGCAAAAGTTGTTTTCTTATCAATTAATTGCTTAGTAACTTGACTAACAACATCATCGTTAGGACATAAAATAATTTCTGGACGGTAATTAGTTTTTAAAACTTTTCCATAATAGATGTGATTAGATTTTATTCGTGTTACTACTTGTCCATTATTTCTTCCATCATTTAGCTTATTCTCATCTAATTTATATTTTTTTATATTAGTTTTATTTAAAACTATGTGATCTGTATCAGTTATTAATATTTCTTGCTCAATGTTTTTCTGATTAACTAATGCTTTAAATAATGTTGGATTAATAAATAAATTAACTAATTCAAATAAAGATGTAATGGTATTTATTGATAAATGTTTTAATAAGAATTGCTGGTACTTATTCAAACTACGATTGACTAAAATTGATTCAATTGGTTTAATCTTAATTGCTTTAGCTTCTGGTTGATTATTATGAATATTTTGAACAAAAGCTAAATATTTGCGATTATTATAATCTACTACAACCAATGAAGAAAAAGTTAGTTGTGAAGCTTGTTCACTACTAACTTGATAAGTCCATATTTTATTATTACCTTCAAATTTGTATAAGATTATAACATCAATAAACACATAACTCCTATTTTATTTTTCTAATCATACTATAATTAGGAATTGATACTTCATAAGGAATATATACTTCCATTAAAGGGTGATTGGCTCGATCAATCAATTTACCATCTTTGTTATACATTTGATCGATACTAAAAGTAATATTGTCACTATTAGGTGTTAATATTTCAATATTATCACCTTTACAGAAACAATTACGTTGTTCTACTTTGATATAACCATCTTGATAATTAACAACCATACCGACAAAATCGATATTACTAGCTGGCTTATATTGTTCGTTATAGATTTGATCTTCTATTCCTAAATCACCGATAAAGGCACCGATATAAGTTTCTCGACTCGCTGCTTTTTCTAATTCTTCAAGCCACTCATCTTTGACTTTAAAATTATCCGGATCTTGATAGTAACTATCAATCGCTTGACGATACACTTTTGTCACAGTAGCTACATAATGATATGTTTTCATGCGTCCTTCTACTTTTAAACTATCTACACCTAATTCTAAAATTTGGGGTAGATAGTTTAAAGTATCCATATCTTTGGCCGACATATTAAAAGCCGTTTCTTCTTCTCTTAAACTAACAGGAATGATTTGATCATTATCTTTTTTCATTAATTGATAATCCCAACGACAAGATTGACAACATCCACCACGGTTAGAATCTCGACTAGTCATGTGATTAGATAAAGTACAACGTCCTGAATAACTAGAACATACAGCTCCATGAATAAAGATCTCTATTTCACAATCAGTATGATCTACAATATCCTTGACTTCATCAAAAGACAATTCCCGAGCAAGGACTACGCGGCTAGCCCCTAATGATTGATAATAATTAACAGCTTGATAATTGGTAATACTATGTTGTGTAGAAATATGAATTTCTAATTCTGGGGCATATTGTTTACATATATGAATATAACCAGGATCAGAAACGATAATTCCTGTTACTCCACATGCTTGTAAGTGGATAACAAATTCTTTAAAACCTTCGAAGTTTTCTTCATGGGCAAAAATATTTGTTGTTACATAAACTTTAACACCATATTCTTTGGCAATTTGACAGCCCTCTTTGATATCTTCATAACTGAAGTTATCTGAATTAGAACGAAGTCCAAATTCATAACCACCCAAAAAGACTGCATCAGCTCCATAGATGCAGGCTATTTTTAATTTCTCAAGATTTCCAGCCGGGATTAATAATTCTGGTTCATTCATACTCTTCCTAATACACAGTTCGTTTATATAAAAATCCTGTTTGGAATTTTTTATAAGGGCAAATTGCTTCAACTTTTTCTAGATAAGTTTTAGCAATTTGTTGATATTGACTTGAATCATTAATTAACAATTCATATGCTTCAACATATAAACTTAAGATTTGTTTAAAATCACTATTTTTATATAAGAAACTATCTAACTTAACATATTCTAGATTAAGGTCGGCTAAATCATGTAACTTATGAATCGTACATAAATCACTACTTGCTAAAATATGAGTTCCTTGTTCATTTTCGATGATTGGATAATGAACATCTCGTTCACTATCATATAAGTAAAATTCTTCATTCAAATCAAAACTTTGTTGTTGATAATTTTGGTAGTTAGAAATTAAAGGACGCAATGATTGATACATATAGATGTGTCCATGTCCACTCATACTAACTAATCCTTGTTTATGATCACAAATAGCTTTTATTTCTTTTAAATTAATTTCTTTAGCAACTTCAATCCCACTGATCCCTAACCAGTCTGATAGTTGCGAAAAATAATGATTAGTGATCGTAGTTTCAGTATTATAGATTACTTTTAATTTTAAATTATGTTCTTTAATAATATTTAATATTCCTAAATCAGCGACATAAATATATTCAATCCCAATATTATCTAAATCGATTAGATATTGTTCAAGTTGAGGTAATTGGTGATTATGAAACAATTTATTGATATTAACAATAATAGGTTTATTTGTAGCTTCTTGCAATTTGTTGATATCATCTACACTAAAATCGCCATTAGCACGAAGTGCAAATTGATTATTGGCAACAATTAATGCACCAATTGCATCAGTCTTAAGACAGTAATCAATTAAATCATAATCAGTGCTGACTACAACACTATATTTCCACATCTTGCTCCTTTATCATTATTCCTAAACCATCTCCTTCTTCTAATAAGATGAACTTATAACCTGGTTGGTTATTAGCAAAGTCAATAAAATTACGTAACTTTCTTGTCAGTTGACGCATATTACGACTTTTAATTGCTTCTGGTTGTTTAAAAGTTAATCCATGAAATAGAATGTTATCTACTATAATAATTCCACCAACATTTAAATGGTGTTGATACTTGTTAAAAAAGTTAATATTTTGTGCTTTCGCTGCATCAAAATAGATCATATCAAATTTACCTAATTTGGTATCATCGAATAATAAGGCATCATTACAAAACAACTGGATATTAACATCTAATGGATCAATAAATCCTTTAGCTAAATTATAACGGTATTCATCACGTTCAATACTTACTACTTCAGCTCCACTAACATCATGCATCAATAACGCTGAATAACCAATGGCAGTTCCGATTTCTAAAATACGGCTCGGTTGATAGTGATTAACTAGCTCAATTAATAATTTAGCTCCACTATCTTCAATGATTGGAATACCATTATTGCGAGCAAATTCATGCATCTTTTCCAGTTGTTCTTTTATCATTTTAACCTTTCTAAAAAAAATAAAATTAGTCATTACTAATTTTATTTTCAATATATTGACTAATTGTGTTGATTGTTTGAGGTTGCTGATTAGTATAAAAATAAACTAAATCTTGATTAACATTTAACATTGAAAGAATTTTTTGTTTATGTTTATTAAGTTTAGTTTTGGGAATTTTATCTAACTTAGTACAAACAATAATATAATCTAGTCCTAATTGTTGAATATAATCTAACATCGCTAAATCATCACTCGTTGGTCCAACTTTAAAATCAATTAGTTGGATTACTAATTTAATTTTCTCATCAGTTCTTAAAAATGTATCAATCATATCTAAGAATTGATTACGCATCGTAAAACTAACCTTGGCATAACCATATCCAGGCATATCAACAAGTGTTAATTGGTCATTTATATAGTATTGATTAAGGGTACGTGTTTTTCCGGGCGTTTGGGAAATGTAGGCTAGCTTTTTACGATTCGTTAAACAATTAATGAAACTACTTTTACCGACATTACTTCTACCTAACAATACTATATCAGATCCTTCATGGGGATCTAATTTCTTATAATCTACATAACTACCAATATATTTAGCATTGTTTACATCTAACATGATTTCTTCTTCGCTTTTGGCTTATGGTTAACAATAGGTTTTTTATTATTTTCAATGACATCTTTATCAATTACAATAGATGTCACACTTTTATCACCTGGCACTTCAAACATTAAATCATTCATCGTTTTTTCTAAGATTGAACTCAAACCACGTGCTCCAACGTTACGTTCTATTGTTTTATGGGCCATAGCTTTTAGCGCTTGCGGCTCAAATTTTAATTCGACATTATCCATCGCAAATAATTTTTCATATTGTTTGACAATCGCATTTTTTGGTTTAGTTAAGATATGTAGCATATCTTTTTCATTAAGCGGCACTAATGGGGCAATGTTGTTTATACGTCCCATAAACTCCGGAATCAATCCGTAGTTAATTAAATCATCACTAGTAATATTTTCATATAACTCTTTTTGACTTAATGTTTTAGTATCACTCTTCATATCAAACCCAACATCTTGTTTTGTAAAACGTTTTTTAACAATTGTCTCAATGTTAGGGAATGCTCCACCAACAATAAATAAGATATTAGAAGTATCGACTTTAACCATTTCTTGGTTAGGATTTTTTCTCCCTAATCCTAATGGTACACTAGCTTCAGTACCTTCGATTAATTTAAGTAGTGCTTGTTGCACTCCTTCACCACTTACATCACGAGTGATAGATAACCCATTACTACGTTTGGCAATTTTATCAATCTCATCAATATAAACTATTCCTCGTTCAGCTTGACGGATATCACCATTAGCATTTTCAATTAAACGGGTAATTACTGTTTCGACATCATCACCGACATAACCCGCTTCTGTTAAACTAGTAGCATCAGCTATTGCAAATGGAACATGTAAAATACGAGCTAATGTTTTTGCCAGTAATGTTTTCCCAACTCCTGTTGGTCCTACTAACATAACATTATTTTTACTTAATTCAACTCCATCTTTACTATCATCCATTAAACGTTTATAATGATTATAAACAGCAATAGATAATACTTTTTTGGCTTGATCTTGTCCAATTACATATTCATCTAAAAGTTTTTTAATTTTTTTGGGAGTAAAGTTATGAATATCTAGATTAACAAGTTGTTGATTGCGTTTTTCTAACTCAATAGCAGCATGTTCAACACAAGTTTCACAAATACAAGCTTTCCCGCTACCAATAACTAGAACTTCAACTTCATCTTCATAACGTCCACAAAATGAACAATATCTTTGTCCAACCATTATTCTCCTAAGATTAATTTAATAGTTTTATCAACAGCTAATTCATCTTTGATTTGAGCTTCAATATTTAATTTTTCAATTTGTTCTTTAATATCTTTTTGTGTAGTTTTTTGTGCTTCTGCTAATTGTTTGATATACTCTTTGTATTCTTCAGCAGTTGTTTTAATTTTTTCTTGTGCCATGATTGCATTAATAATCATAGAGTTACGAACACGTTCTCTAGCTTCTTTTCTAATTTTATCTTCAAAATCTTCTTTTGTAGTATTTGTAAGTTGTAAGAATAAATCTAAACTCATTCCTTGTTGTGCTAAGTTAGCTTCAATTTGTTTAACTTGTGCTTTTAATTGACTTTCTACTGCAGCTTCAGGAATAGTTACTTTATTATCTTTTGCAATTTTTTCAAATACTTTATTAGAATATTCAATATTAATTTCTTTTAATTTTTCATCTTTTAATTGTTGCTCAACAGCTTCTTCTAGGGCTTCTTTTGTTTCAACATCGAATTGACGAATTTCTTTTACAATATCATCTGTTAATTTAGGAACTTTTTTAGTTTTAACTTCATGAACAGTTGTTTTAAATAATGCATCTTTTCCAGCTAAACTTGGTTCACCATAGTTTTCTGGAAAAGTTACTTTAACATCAACAACATCACCTTCTTGAGATCCAATTAACTGATCTTCAAATCCAGGAATAAATGCTCCGCTTCCTAATTCTAATGGATAGTTATCTCCTTTTCCACCAGCGAATTCTTCACCATCAACTGATCCAACAAAGTCAATAACTACTGTATCTCCTTCTTCAGCTTTTCCTTCTTTAATCTCCATAATCGCTTTGTCAGCTAATAAACCATCAATTGCTTCTTTAACTGCTTTTTTAGTTACTTTTGCTTCAGGTTTTTTAATTGCTTCGTGCGCTTCTTTATAACCTTCTAATTCTAAAACTGGCATAATTGCAACACTACCAGTAACACTGAATCCTTTTTCTTTATCTGCTTCTAATTTATCCCAATTAATTTCAAATTGACCTATTACATCTAAATTATTTTTAGTAACAATTTCAGTTAAACCTTGATTAATAGCTTGATCTACAGAATCTGGAATAACTACATCATACCCATATTTTTTCATAAAGAATGATCTAGGCATTTTCCCTTTTCTAAAACCATCCATTTCAACAGTTTTAATTTTTTCATCAACTAATTTATCTAACAATTCTAAATATTCCTTAGCATCCATTTTAATGCTAAACGTTGCTGTATCTTTATTAGTTTTTACACTTGTTTTCATCTTACTCCTTAAAAATAATAATATATATTAATTATACCACAATTAATTTTACTATTAACCATTAAATTAGTCAAAATATCATAATTTATGCTTTTTTGATAGGTAAAATAACTTTTATCCCAAACTTAAACATTTCTTGGTAATTATTTTAACAACAATTCACTATATTAGCACTATTATAATACCTATTTTCCCCTATCAACTAAAATATGTGCTATAATAATATTGTTTTTATATGGCGTTTGTGGTGAAGTGGTTAACACTCCGGATTGTGGTTCCGGCATGCGCGGGTTCGATCCCCGTCAAACGCCCCATTTTAAAATAAAGTGCTTAGATATTTCAGTACTAAGTTAAAAATGTCCCACTTATTTAAGTGGGACATTTTTTTGTTATAATTATAAAAAGGAATAGTACTACATCCGTATAATACTGAGCTGAAGCTTCAGATATTTTTAATTTTTCGACTTCTTTTATTTTTTGAACTTTCTAATAACGAAATGTAAAATAAGTAAAACAATGACGACAACACAAATATATGTGAGCATGAATTGATTAGACATTTGTTCACCGCTATTATTCATTAGAATAACTCCGTAAGATTCTTTATAACTATTCGTAGTTTCAACGGGTGCTTTATCAAAAACTTGAGCAATAGAATATTTCATCAAGACTTGCTTTAATAGCGAGTTTACCTGAGTCAGAGGAAACCAAGTCATTATGCGCCGCAAAGTTTCTCCGACTGAACCAATAGATAAGTAAACTCCCGAAATAAAACCAATAAAAGTTCCAACAATAGTGCTCAAAGTTGTAAACGCTGAACTACTATGGATAAATAACAATATTGGGAGAATCATTACTGCTGACAAAATAGTACCTAATGTTATTATTCCAAAAATAGCGAGATAATCCATCATTGAATAATCTAATAGAGAACTAAATCCATTAAAGATGCAAATAGCAAATATACATGAGAGTAACGTCATAATAATCCCAAATATTATCGAAAAGATTGCATATCCCAGTTCAACTTTAAAATTTGATATAGGGCTAACCTTAAAATCTTCACTCAGCTTTTTCTCTCTATCCGAGACCATGACCCCAAATTCTCCTAACGTACTAGTCATTGAAACAATTGTTGTCAATCCTGAAATTAGCCATAGATTAACCATTTTGATGGCTTCGGTAGAGATTGATTCACTGTTTAAGGCAACCTTAAGCGCATCAATCTGGATTTGTCCTAAAAAAACTTGGTAAACCAAGATAAGTATAATAACTGACAGAAAAGACATAAAAAATGCCAATTTATCTCGTGTATACACTTTACAATTTCTAAGAATTAATTCAAACATTATTCTCTCCTTGCTTTTCTCTCAATAAGTTCAAATAAGCTGATTCCAAATTCGAATACTCAACATTAAAAGTATCAATAACAGATTTACCTTGATTTAATGAAATAATTTCCATCATATCATCAACACTGATATCTTTAAAGATGATTTCACTACTAGAAACAACCTCGCACTTATTGGCAAAACTTGAAATAGACAGATCATCTACAGACTTTCCTTCTTTTAAGGTTAACTTCAAATTTGTTGTTGAATGTTGCTGGATAAAATTGGTAATATCACCTGAATAATATAGATTGCCTGAAATTAGTACATTGAGAATATCACAACTAGACATTTCCTCTAAATAGTGGGTGATTAAAACCACTGTCATATTATCCTTTTTATTTAGTTCATTAATGGCTTCCCATAAATCATGACGTGACTGTGGATCCAAACCTGTAGTTGGTTCATCTAATAAGAGCAAAGAAGGTTTTGGCAAGAGTGCTCGAGCAATATCTACTTTTCGTTTTTGGCCACCTGATAAATTACCATATTTTTGTTTTCTTATTGTCGAAACATCAAGATATGTTTTTAATTCTTCAATACGTTCTCGAACTTGTTTTTTGGATAAATTATATAAAGCTCCCCTAGAATACAAATTTTCCTCGACTGTGAGATTATCATCAAGACGATGGCTCTGAAAAACAATTCCAATATGTCGATAGAATTCCTTATTGGATAAAGATTTTCCATCTACTTCCCAGATAATTTCTCCTGAGGTTTGTTTGAAATTTCTAATCAACAAATTGAAAAGGGTAGTTTTACCAGCACCATTAGGCCCAAGGAGACCGTAGAATTTTCCCTTTTCAAAGGTTAGGTCAACTCCTTTTAAAGCTTCGAAAGAACCGAACTTTTTTCGAATATTCTTTAATCTAATTTCCATTATCTGACACCATTATCCTTTCCGTGAATTGTTACTCCCGATAACAAATGTTTCATAATTCGTCCGTTAAAAATTTATACATTTCAGGGTATGATTTGTTAATAACTGATAAATCATTAATTACTAAATCAACTTTAGTTTTAAACAAAATCGCCATTAAACAAATCCGATGATCATCTCTTACATCAATTGTTGCCGGTTGCCAATCACGATTAGGATTAATAATAATCCTATTATCTTGATATTTAAGATCAAGATTAATTTGTTTGGCAAACTCAAGAATTGCATCTAGCCGATCACATTCTTTGTAACGCAAACGATCAACATTAACGATTGTTGTAGAATGTTCAAAGAATTGCGTTACAAAGACTAGTGTTGGTACTAAATCAGGACAATTAATCGCATCTATCATGTTTGGTTGATTATTGATAATATCGACCAAACAATGATCTGGTTGATATGTATTTTGATTTTCTAAAAAATTAATATCTACCCCGCTAAAACGTAGTGCTCGTAAATATCCTAAACTACTTTCATCATATTCATTGTTATAGACTAAATCTTGTTTGTAAAATTGATTTCCTTTTACAGTAATGGTATTGCCTTTAAAATCAATATCAATACCAAAAAAGTTTAAGATGCTAATGGTCATCAAAATATAATTGATTGATGATATATTGTCAATAATTAATGTTGTATCTTCATCTCTAAGTGGTAAGATAAATAATATCCCACTTATAAATTGAGATGAAATACTACCATCAATGTGGTAAGTTGATTTATCTTGCCATCCACTAACACTAATCATCTTATCTTGATAGTCAATATTAACAAAATCTTTATAACTATCAAGCGGACGATTAAGTAAACTTGACTTCCCGCTAAATTTAAATTCTTTAAACAAGAAACTTAATATCGGAATACAAAAACGCATTGTTGTACCACATTGATTAAGATCAATAATATCAGTTGGTGAGGATAGATTGCTACTATCTACTTCTATTTGATTATTAGTAGTAGAAACAATACAGCCACAAGCTTTTAAAACATTAAGTGTTGCTAATATATCCTCAGACCAACTAATATTATTAATTGTTGTCTTACCACGATTTAACATACTAGCAAACAGACAACGGTGTAACATCGATTTAGAATAATTAGGTGCTATTATGGCTCCATCAAAGTTACAAATCATTAACACCTCCATCCAACAGTTGCAAACGAAGTTGAATAGTTTTGTTTAAATAAACTACTCAATTAAGTTTAACGCGTATTAAAAAGTTAAATTGTTTCATTCAAAGGATTTGACTTTACCTTCACTTATGAATAGAAATATAATATTAAATACACAAATCTTATTTTTCTTTTGCTTCTCTTTTTTGTATTGCTGATTTTGCTGCTTGTTGTTCAGCTAATTTTTTATTAATGCCAGTTCCTACTCCAATATTTACTCCATTAACTTGTACAATTGAGTTAAAAACGTCATCATTTTTTTCTGTTATATATTTGATGCTAATATCTCCATTTTGTTGCAATAATTCTTGTAACGAAGTTTTATAATCAATGTTTTCTTCAATGTTTAATAAATAATCTATTCTACCAAGTAATGTATTATAAATAAATTTTTTAACAACATCGTATCCTTGATCTATATATATAGCAGCTACAAATGCTTCATAAATATCTGCAACAAAGGCACCTTTTTTAGCAATGTTGTGTTTCATAGCCGGACCAAGAATTATGTATTTATTCAATGATTCTAATTCCATAACTTCCCAAAGTGACGTTTCATTAACTAATTTTGAACGTTTTTTGGACATAACGCCTTCGCGAGTCAAAAACTCTTCATTATACATATACTCGCTCATTATCATTTGCAAAATACTGTCACCTAAAAACTCTAAGCGTTCATAATTTTGATTAACTCGACTATCAAATGATGTGTGTGTAAATGCATGCACTAGTAATTCTTTATCTTTGAAAATAATATTATATTTTTGTTCTATTTCATATAGTTTATAATCTTCATATAAAACATCTAGCATTTCAACTCCAATTAGTTTGCCACACGTGAAATTTTAATCTTAATTAGTGTTCCATTATCAAATAAAATTCCATTCGTAAATGTTGGAATATTGTTTAAGGAAACACTAAAAATATTTGCAGTTCCCGGCGCACCTAATAATACCCCTTGTTCTCCTAAACGTAATTTATTTGTAAATGTATCTATACCACTAAAAGAAGTATTATTTTTTGTAATAAAAATATTAATATTATATGATAAACAATCAAGCATTATTGCATTCAAGCCATCGCCATAACGATTATACATTCCATCATAATCATCAATAAATATACTAACATTTTCTTCTTTTGCTAAGATATCTATAGGTTTTAATGTATTATCATTATTTTTCATCATTTCTTTAATAAGATTAGCTCTTTGTTCAATTATCGATGTTAATAATTCTGGTAATTGATTAAAATGCTCACTATCATCAACATAAATTACTTGTTCTTGATTTTTATGATGGATTAATTCTAGTTTTACAGAGTCAATAATAATTTTTTTACCATCCATTTGATTAATAATTAAATCTAAGAAATTAGTTTTCCCTGTTTTTGTTGGTCCTAATATGATAAATGGACTTGTTAAAGTGAATAATCCGACTTGTTGCACTTGTTCATGACTTAAACCTAGTTTAATTTTAGCATTATCTTGACTTGGATAAGTAGCCAATTGTTCATAGTTTAGTGCATCAGGTAACATTGGAATTTTTAATAATGGTTTTCCATTATAAGCATTTTCAATATTTGTAACTAACTCTTGTAATGAGCGTTCATAATTATTATCATTTATAACCGGTAAATATATTTGCATTAATTGCACTTGATCTAAACTAACTAAAGCACGACCTTTCATATCTTTTGTTAAATTATATTCACTACGTCCTAAAATAGTTTTACTATCACTCTCATTATATAGATATTGAACAATTTGGGTTTTAAAGTTATTTAACAATGCATATCTAAAACCTCCAACTTTATTAACACTACCAATTAAGTAGATTCCTAGTGATTGTGCATCACGTGTTACCTTAATTAAGAAATTATCGAAGTCATAACCTAATTCACCAATTATATCCATATTATCTATGATAATATATATTAATGGTAATTTCTGATCAGGAAACATTTCATTATAACGATTAATATCACTAAGTAAGTTCATTGCTAATATATTTTTTCGTTCTTGAATTTCATCCAAAATTATTCGTTGAAACTTATCAATTTTTTCTGTTTCTTCAAATCGTATATAATCACGTACATGCGGAAGTTTAGATAATCCTATTAATCCTACATTACCAAAATCTAATATAAAGAACTGCACTAAATTTGGATTGTTTTTAACACTTAAAGATGTAATAATTGTAGATAGGGTCGTAGTCTTACCATAACCACTTGAACCATAAATTAAAATATTACCATCATTAACTGGATTTAAAATATAATCTTCTTGTTTTTGTAAATTTGGTAAATCAACTTTCCCTAATGCTATTGTAGTATCAATATTATTAATCTCTTCCAATTTGGGAATTTGGTTAGAGTTGATATAAGGACTTGTCATATTTACACTTAATGTTGGTAACCATGTTTTGTGGACAACTGGATGCTTAATATTATTGTATAAATCTGCAATGTAATCTATAACAGCATCCAATTGAGTAATATTTTGCTCTTGATTAGTCTCTACTTCAGGATTAAGTACTTGACGTTGTCCAATTCGATCTGCTTGATAAATTAATGGATCAAAAGCGCTTAATTGACTATTCAATTCTTGATATGGTGCTCCACTAAAAGCTGATTGGAACAATTCATATATTTCATTATTTCCAACTTGTAGATAAGCTCGTCCAGCTTTAGTAATATATGCAGCATCCGGTGTTTTTAATATTTCTTTACTATCACTTTCATCTTGAACTTTTAATGCCAATTTAAATTTTGAGTTTGACCAAATTTGATCATCAACTACTCCTGTTGGTTTTTGAGTTGCTAAAATTAAATGGATTCCTAAAGTACGTCCAATACGAGCAATTGAAACTAATTCTTTCATAAAATCCGGATGCTCTTTTTTAAGTTCTGCAAACTCATCACTAATTAAGAATAAATGTGGTAATGGTTCTTCTACTTCTCCTTGTTTATATAATTTAGTATATAAATTAATATTATTAACATCACAACGCTTAAAGATGTCTTGGCGACGCATTACTTCTGCCCGAACACTTTCAAGATTTCGCATAATGTTATCGCCATCCAAGTTTGTAATAGTTCCTAGTAAGTGTGGTAAATTTTTAAATAAATTTGCCATCCCTCCACCTTTGAAATCGATTAATAAGAAACCAACATCTTCGGGTGAGTAATTAACAGCTAAACTTAATATATAAGTTTGAATTGTCTCACTTTTCCCACTCCCAGTAGTACCTGCAATTAAACCATGCGGTCCATGTGCATTTTCATGTAAATTTAAATATACTAATTCTGATTCAGCTTTTATACCTATAGGAACACTAATACTTTTTTCAACTTGCGAATTTTTCCATCTTGATAAAATGTCTAATTCATCTAATGATTTAGCATTAAACATTTCTAAAAAAGTAATACTATCAGGAATATTAACAATATCTCCTAATTTGTGATTAATTACACTCAAACGACGTGATAATAAATCTAAATTAGTATCAGGTAAATGTTGTAATTCATGTCTTTGACTTACTTCTTCTCCCTCATTAATTACTAGTGTAGCTAAACTACGGCTATTAATCATTTCTATTGTGGTAATAAATTCTGGAAGTGTAGCATAGTTACTAGTACAAACAATAACACTACAATTTAAATGGGTTGCATCTTTTAATATTTGCATAATTGAGTGATTAATTATTAAGTCTAAATTGGTAACTATCAATAATAAATGTTGATCAAATACTATTTTCCCACTACTATCTTCATATTGTTGATTACGTTCTTTTAAAATGTTATAAAAACTATTTAAAATAATTTCTATATCAGAATTGTTTTCAATAATACTAACAAAATTATATATTGGTAAACGGAAGTGTTGTAAATTTTTAAAATACTTAAATGAGTTAATTTCTTGTTCTGATAATAGCATAGTAATTGATAAATCATGATATGAATGAAAAGTAACAATCTGCCATAATAATATTTGTAATTGTTCTATAATTGTCTTTTCTTCACCTACTAAACCTAAATGAGCATTTTTCAAACTAATAGTTAAAGGATAATCATCATACATACAATAATTATTATATAAATCTTTTCCAAGCTCAGCTAAATTATCAACATCCACATCTAATAAATCATCCTCAAATGTAACTTCATAACTAGGAGTATGTTTGTAATGTCCAATTACAACATCCAAAAAATCTTTAGCATATAAATCACGTTCATATAAACGGGGATTATATTGATTAATCATCTTCATTAATTCTTCAATTTTTGGAAAATTATAACTTAATGCTTCAACCATCATTTTATTAGTTTTATTTAAAGATTCTCCAATATGATTTATATATTGATAATAATTATCAATGCGTTTTTCATTTTTAACTTTCATTTCTTTTTTATCATTAAAATATTTATAAATTGAAAATACTAACGATACAAAGACAGATGCTAATCCAAGTAACATAATTGGACTTCGACCCATAAAAATGGCCATTAATAACGTTGCACTCCCTGTTACTAATGGTGGCACGATGATCATAATTAAGTTGTTACGAGAAAATTTTTCTTTTTCTTTAGGTTTTCGAATTGATAACTTATCATCTGGTAAATTTTTAATAATACGAGGTGAACGATAATATATTGGAAAATCCTTTCCAATATTAACTGGTAAATAAGCCATATTCAATTTAGTGTTGATATTTTTAGTATAACTTATAAAACAATTAGGGGAAATTGTAAATAAGATATTTTCTATTAAGATCTCATCTCCCCAAGTTAAGGCACAACTATTATCATTTATTAGTTTACCATTGACATAACAGCTCGTTGCTAAGTTAGTAGTTAAAAGCAGGTTGTCATAATCAATTTCAATAAAACCGTTATTAATTATAATATCTCCATAACTACCAAATAGTAATTTGCCAGGAGCATTATAAGTAGTATATATTCCCTTAGTTGCAAAGTATCTAATTTCATCAATAACAAAATATTGATCTGATGCTATTCGCTGATATGGTTGATCTTCTTGAACGTAATATAATATGTCATTAATATACTTAAAACATTGATTATTAATATACAATGTATTTTCAATTACATGTGTTTTATATCCTTGTTCGTCAAAAACAAATAATTGCATTGTTGCTCCTTTAAATAACTTTCATTTACAATTTATCTAAATT
>ERZ1026780.1351-NODE-1351-length-16189-cov-5.881554_pt1 | contig 16189 bp, 13 predicted proteins | sample MGYA00380126_ERZ1026780 | MGnify/ENA primary metagenome ERZ1026780 (study PRJEB33269, sample SAMEA4719762) | human gut metagenome | biome: human-associated habitat; feature: organic feature; material: feces | place: Cameroon | collected 2013-10 ... | reverse complement strand
CCACACCGGCGCTTTCCTTCTGCACGATGGAGGCAAAGACGACCCATTCCTCCAGCGTAAAGCCGCTGTCTGCCAGTGCCGCTTTATTTTCCTCGGTCAGCACCTTCTTTTCAAACTCCCGCAGCTGAGTGGCAACAATATCCCGGGCGGTGGCATCGGCATAGAAGGAGTAGGTTTCCGGATAGAGGAAGCCCTCCAGCACGGTGAGCTTATTTTCATCGGTGCTGATATCCTTCATCCAGTCAAAGTCGTAATCGGTGGCATTGGCGGCGGCCAGGTATTCTTCCTCGGTGCACAGCCCGGCTTCGGCCGCGGCTTTGGCCATCTGGAAGGAATTCCAGCCCTCCGGCAGGGTGAGGGTCACCGTTTCCCGGTAGCTGACGGTGGAGCAGAGGGCATCGATGAGCTCCTGGTAGCTGCTGCCTTTTTCTAGGGTGAATACGCCGTACTGGTAGTTTCCATCCCCACCATGGGTGCGGCTGTACAGCTTAAAGAGGGTGGTATTGCCGATGAGCCCGGCGTCTTTCAGTTCCCGGGCCACGGCGGCGGTGCCGCTGCCCTGCGCAATGGTGACATCGATGGTTTCACCGGTCTTTTTACCGCCGTCGATCTCGCCCTTTACGGCAAAGATACCGACGATGATAAGAATGATGAGCACCAGCAGGAGGACAAATCCGGCCCGGCGCTTTTTGTATTTTTTATTATTGGCCATAGTATAAAAGCTCCTGTCTTTTTTCGGTCAAATTCGAGTGGGTTCCGTCTGCTTATTATAACCGCAAACGGGGGAAAAATCAACCGGCGGCCCGGCGGCATAGAATGGCGGGAGGTGATGGCAGATGCTGAAGTGGTTTTTGTGGCTCTTGGTGGGGTACCTGGCGGTGGTAGGACTGGTGCGGGTAGTTGCCGTGCTGGTGGATCTTCTCTGCCCGCCGAAGGCTCCGCAGGGGTGCCGACTATACCTGACGGTAAATGAGGATGCCGACTACACCGAAAGCAGCCTGATGGGCTGCCACCGGCTGCTGCGCCGTGGAGAAACGGGCGGTCTGCCCTGTGTGGTGCTGCTGCCGGGGGAGCCGGAGGCGCGGGAGATCTGCCGGCGGTACTGCCGGGACTGGAATATTGATACTTTGGATTTGCCCCAGGCGGAAAAATAGTGTATGATAAAGGACGGAGCATAGAAGGGAAGGACGGTGAGCCGCAAAGCAATGGAACAGGAACTGGAGAAGATCTCCGGGACGGTGGAGGACATAACCTACCACAGCGCAGAAAGCGGCTTTACCGTGCTGCTGGTGGATGTGGGCGGTGACCCTGTGACGGTGGTAGGCGAAGTGCCGGAGATTGCCGAGGGGGAAGAAATTACCGCGACCGGCAGCTATAAGGTACATGGCACCTACGGGGTGCAGTTCCGCGCGGAGCTGATTGAGCGTACCCTGCCTGCCACGGCAGGCGCAATCCGGAAATATCTTTCCTCCGGTGCGGTCAAGGGCATCGGCCCCGCGCTGGCGGGGCGTATCGTAGCACGCTTCGGTGATGATACCCTCACCATTATAGAAAAAGAACCGGAACGGCTGACTGAGGTGCGGGGCATCTCGGCCGAAAAGGCGCGCAAAATAGGGGAAGAATATCAGCGGCAGTTCGGTATCCGCAGCGTGATGAGTCTGCTGGCTTCCCTGGGGTTGCCGGCCGCGACGGCGATAAAGGCATGGCGGCGCTGGGGCGCCAATACCGCCGAGGTGCTGAAAAGCGACCCCTATGCCCTCTGCTGTGAGGAGATCGGGGTGGAATTTGAGGAGGCGGACCGCATGGCGGCGCACTTTGGTGTGGCGGGGGAGGACCCCTGCCGCCTGGGAGCGGGCTTGCAGTACATCCTGCGGGTCAATAGCCGCAGCGGCCACACCTGCCTGCCCAAGGGAAAGCTGCTTTCTCTTGCCGCGGAATTTTTGCAGGCGGCGCCGGAGGGGCTGGAAAATACACTGACAACACTGATAGAAGACAACACCCTGGCGGCCTATGCCATGGGGGAGAAGGAATACATCTACCTGCAGCCGCTGTACCGGGCGGAAAGCTATGTGGCCAGCCGGGTGTGCATTGCGCTGCAATTACAGCCGCCCCGGCTGGAGCCAATGGAGGATGAGCTGGACGAGCTGGAGCAGGCACAGGGTATAACCTACGACCCGGTGCAGCGCCGCGCTATTGCTGAAGCGGTGCAGAGCCGTCTGTTTATCCTGACCGGCGGCCCCGGCACCGGCAAGACCACCACCCTGCGGGGCATTCTGGCACTGCTGGAGCAGCGGGGCGAAAAGGTGGCGCTGGCGGCTCCCACCGGCCGTGCCGCCAAGCGCATGGCGGAGATCACCGGGCGGGAGGCCAGTACCATTCACCGGCTGCTGGAGGTAGAGCCTAAGACCGAGGTGCTGACCTTTAAGCGCGGGGAAAAGAACCCCTTACCGGCCGATGCGGTCATCGTGGATGAAATGTCGATGGTGGATACCCTGCTGATGGAGCACCTGCTGCGCGGGATGCGGCTGGGCGCCCGGCTTATTATGGTGGGGGATAGTGACCAGCTGCCTTCTGTTTCCGCCGGGAATGTTCTGCGGGATCTCATCCAAAGCGGGCTGGTGCCCTGCGTCCATCTGGAGCGGGTATTCCGCCAGGCGGCGGAAAGCCTGATCGTTACCAATGCCCACGCCATTGTGCGGGGCGAGATGCCGGAGCTTGGCTGCCGCACCGGGGATTTCTTCTTCCTGGAGCAGCCGGATGCCTTTGCCCAGCAGCGGCTGGTGGTGGATCTCGTCAGCCGCCGCCTGCCAAAAAGCTATGGATACGACCCGCTGCGGGATATCCAGGTCATCACCCCGGCCAAGCAGGGTCCGCTGGGCACCCGGGAATTGAACCGCCTTTTGCAGGGAAAACTGAACCCGCCCGAACGCGGCAAAAGCGAAGCCACCCTGATGGGCCGCACGCTGCGAGAGGGCGATAAGGTGATGCAGATCCGCAATAACTACGATATCATATGGCAGCAGCCGGATGGCACCGCCGGGACCGGTATTTTTAATGGAGATATGGGCATTATTGAGATGCTGGACCCCGGCAGTAAGACCATTCAGGTGCGGTTTGAGGAAAAGCTGGCGACCTATTCCTTTGAGAACCAGGACCAGCTGGAGCATGCCTATGCCGTGACGGTGCATAAAAGCCAGGGCAGTGAATTCGAGGCCGTGGTGATGCCGCTGGAGCGCCGCCACCCCAAGCTGCATTACCGTAATCTGCTGTATACCGCTGTAACGAGAGCGAGAAAGCTGCTTATTATGACCGGACAAAAGGAAACGGTATACGCCATGGTGCAGAATAACCGCCGCACTTTGCGCTATACCAATCAAAAAGAGATGCTGCAGGAGATGTGCGATGAGTGACCATGTGACGCTGCGGGAAATAGTGACCAACCTGCTGTACCCGCCGCGGTGCCTGCTGTGCGGGGCTCTGTGCGGCTGGGAGGAACCGCTGTGTGAGAGCTGCCGGGAGCAACAGCCGCAGGCAGGGGAATTTTTCTGGGAGCCGGAGGTATTCGGCTGCCGGGGAATACTATGGTGCGCCCGGTATGAGGGGGCCTTCCGCACCGGGATGGAGCAGCTGAAATTTGAGGGTGTGCGGGAGAGCCTGCCGCTTTTTGGCGGGATGCTGACGGAAGCGGTGCGGCAAAGCGGCCTGCTGCCGCGGCTGACGGCTGTGACCTATGTGCCCATGCCGCCGGAGCGGGAACGCCATCGGGGGTATAATCAATCCAAACTGCTGGCGCAGTACCTGGCCGGGGAGCTGGGGCTGCCGCTGCGGGAGGGCGTGCTGGCCCGGGATGGCCGGGCGACCGCCCATGCGGCGGCGGGCCGGGCGGCCCGCATCACGCTGGCGAAGGAAAGCTACCGGGCCGGGGAAAGGAAGCTGCCGCCCGGTGAGCATATTCTGCTCATTGACGACATCATTACCACCGGGGCAACGCTGGAAAACTGCGCCGCGATCCTGCTGGCGCAGGGTGCCGAAAGCGTGACCGCTGCGGCGGTGCTGCGTACCCCCAGGCCAGAGGACAAAAAATTGGAGGGCAATAGAGGGTAAATTGTGAATTTACTGCGAAATGTGCCGCCCCGGCTTTGACATTATCAGATGATAATGGTATGATAAATCCATGAATGGGAAAGGCCGCCCCGGCGGCCAAAGCTACAGCGAAATGAGGGAATATCAAGGTGTTTGCAAATGATATCGGAATTGACCTGGGTACCGCTACGACCCTGATCTATATAGCCGGAAAAGGCATTGTCCTGCGGGAACCTTCCATAGTGGCGATGGATGAGCGCAATGGGCAGGTACTGGCTGTGGGGGATGAAGCCTACACCATGCTGGGCAAGACTGCCTCGGATATCCGGGTGGTGCGCCCCCTGGAGGATGGCGTCATCAGTGATTATGAGGTGACCGAGCAGATGCTCAAGCACTTCTTTGCCAAGGTGAACCCCAGCCGGGTCTTTAAGCCCCGCGTCTGCGTTTGTGTGCCCAGCGCCGTTACCGAGGTGGAATCCCGTTCCGTCATTGATACGGTGATGTCCAGCGGCGCCCGCAATGTTTACCTTATCGAAGAGCCGGTCGCAGCGGCCATTGGTGCCGGTATGGATATTACCCGCCCCGGCGGCATTGTGGTATTGGATATCGGCGGCGGCACCAGTGATATCGCAGTGCTTTCCCTGAACGGCATCGTCTGCAAGAGCTCGGTGAAGATGGCCGGCAACAAGATGAACGCAGCCATCGTGCGGTATGTGCGCAGCACCTACAATGTTCTCATTGGTGATTCCACCGCCGACCGCGTCAAGCGGGAAATCGGCACTGTATGGACTGAGGGCCAGCCTGAAAAGGTCATAGAGGTGAAGGGCCGCAACCTGGTGACCGGCCTGCCGCAGAAGATCACCCTTTCCAGCTACGAGCTGGAGATGCCGCTGCGCATCGAGGTGGAGCGTATTATTTCCGCGCTGCAATCGGTGATGGAGCAGACCCCGCCCGAGCTGGTGGCGGATATTGAGAAAAACGGCCTGCTGATGACCGGCGGCGGCGCCATGCTGGATGGTTTGGATAAGCTCATTACCAGCCGGGTGCGCATCCGGGCGCATTTGGCCGAAAACCCCATCGAGGCAGTGGCCATCGGTACCGGCAAGAGCTTTGAATATCTGGGTAAGCTGTATGATGGCTTTGTCAGCTATACCAATTATTCCAGCCGGTAACCGTTAAATTGAATAAAAATAGGAGACTCTTCCGCTGGGGAGGGTCTTTTTTATGGCCATAAAACAAAAACTACACAAGTTTGTACCATTTATTCTTCTTGATTTTATGAACTTTGACAAGATACAATATATTTGTCCATGGATAGAACATAAGAAAGGCGACTGCAATATGAGGAATGTCACCGATGAATTTGTAAAATTTGCGCTGGAATATGCCGATTATGATAAGATCCCGGCGGAGGTGATCCATGAATCCAAGCGGGTACTGCTGGATGGCCTAGGGAACGCGCTGGGCGGCATCGCTTCCGATAAGGGCAAGATCGGTATAATGTTTGCACGCCGGCAGGGGGGCAACGGTGCGGCAAGCCTGATCGGCGTAGGCGGAAAATCTTCCGCGGCTGTGGCGGCTTTTTGCAATGCGGAGCTGTGGAACGGCCTGGATATGGACCCCGTGCCCCATGTGCCGCCCATCGTCATCCCTGCCATTCTGGCGGTGGCGGAGGAGCGGGGCTCCACCGGCAAGGAGCTGCTGGCGGCGCTGTGTGTCGGCCAGGAGGTAGCCCGGCGGCTTTCCCGCGTGCTGCTTAGCATTATGACAAAGTCCATTATGAAATACGGCAAGACCCCGGACTTCTTCGGCAACAGCAATGAGCACATCATTGGCGCTGCGGTGGGCTGCGGCATGCTGATGAAGCTGAACGAGAAGCAGATGCGCAATGCCATTGGCATCGCGGCCTATTACTGCTCGTTGGGTGTTTGCCGCGACTGGGAATCCACCTCCCCCAAGTCCATGATCAAATATGTGCCGGTTTCCTGGATGGCCCAGGGCGCGGTGCAGGCGGCCGAAATGGCCGAGCTGGGCTACACCGGAAATGAGTATACCCTGGATAGCGAATACGGCTTCCCGCACATTTATTGCCGCGAGCCGGATGTATGGGACCCCGAAAAGGTAGTGGAGGAGCTGGGCTCCCGCTGGTTCTTTACCGAGTACCATTACAAGCCCTACCCCGTGTGCCGCTATCTCCACAGCGTGCTGGATGCCTTTGCAATCCTGCAGGAAAAATACCACTTCTCTCCGGAGCAGATCGAGGCGATCGACTGCCATACCGCGGCCTTTGTCGCCAATCCCGATCAGTACTCCGTGGCCAACCAGGTAGATGTGCAGTTCAGCGGGCCCATCGCCATGGCGCTGGAGGCCTTTGGGTACAAGCCCGGCCCGGCCTGGCAGGATAAGATCGCGCTGAATGACCCGCGGCTGCTGGCCTTTGCCAAAAAGGTGACCATGCATGTGGCGCCTGAGTATGCCGAGCTGCGCCGCAAGGACCCCTTGAGCTGGTACGGCCGGGTGGAGGTGACCGTAGGCGGTCAGGTATACACCGAATCGGTGGATTATTCCCGCGGCACCAATAAGGATGGCTACCGCCTGACCGATGAAGAGATCCAGGATCGCTTCCGTCTGGGCGCCAACTGCATCCTGCCCGACTATAAGGCCGAAAAGGTAATAGCCGAAACGGCCCGGCTGGAAAACGCGGCGAGCCTGACCGCATTGTTTGAAAATCTCTGCCTTTGATCAAATCATTTGATATACATTCCAATGAAAGGGAGGAAAAAATAAATGGCTAACGCAAAAGAAACCAGATCCATGAAAAACAATATTGGTTTAGCGCTTTTTATCCTGATCCTCGTGGCAATGTTCTTTATCCCTACCTCTGAGACCCTGACGGCGGCGGGCCGCAATTCGCTGGGCCTGCTGCTGGCTACCATCGTCTGCATGCTCACCGGCGGTCTGCCCATCGGCGTTCTGTGCATGCTGGTCATTCCGCTTATGTATATCTGCGGCTGTGTGGAAACACCCGCGGCTGCCCTGGCGGGATTCCAGAACCAAAGTGCCTTCTTTATGCTGGCAAGCTTTGGTCTGACCTGCGCTGTGACCAGAGTACCCCTTTCCCGCCGCCTGATGCGCGGCATCATCACAAAAGCGGGCAGAAATGTCAATACCGTTCTGCTGGCCATTATGCTGTGCTGCGGCCTGCTTTCTTCCATCGTCTCCAATATCGCTGCCTGCTCGGCGTTCATCCCGCTGGTGCTGGATTTCCTCAGCATCTATGAAAATGAGGACGAGCGCAAGCGCACCGGCCGCTGCATGCTCATCGTCCTGCCCACCGCCTCCATGATCGGTGGTATGATCACTCCCGCCGGCGGTGCGGTGAATGTAATCGCTATTACCTACCTGGAGAACCTGGCCAGTGTGAATGTCACCTTCCTGGATTGGGTCGCTATCTTTGCACCCATCGCCATTGTGGCATTTATTGCGGCTTACTTCATCATCCGCGCGGTCTTTAAGCCCGCGGAGCTCACCCAGGATGCCATCCATCATTACCTCAGCAAGCTGGAGATCCCGGAGAAGATCGGCAAGGATGAGATCCGTGTTTGTGTGATCATCGCTGCCATGCTCATCTGCTGGATCCTGGGCACCTGGTTCAGCTTCTTCAATATCATGGTGGTTGCCATGGTAGGCGTTGGCATCATGATGCTGCCCGGTGTTGGCGTCTTTGGCTGGAAGGACTTTGTCAAGGAAGTCAATTGGACCGCCTTCTTCATGCTGGGTACCCTCATCGGCCTTACCGGCCTGCTGCGTACCAACGGCGTGGTAAAGTGGCTTACCAGCATTATGGATCTGAGCTCCATTGCCACCTCCGACTTCGTATTTGTCTTTGTTCTGGCGCTCATCGGCTTCCTCATCCTTATTGTCATGCCGGTAGGCCCTACGCTGGTCACTACCCTGGCAGTTCCGCTGGTGGCGGTTGCTGCTGCGGCCAATATGAGCCCTGTTATGCTCATCTGCACCACCGTAATGTGCGCCACCTGCTGCTTCCTGTTCCCCATTGATGTAGTGCCGCTGCTGACCTACGGCTATGGCTACTATGAAATGGCGGACATGCCAAAATCCAATGCAATCATCCAAGTGATCCTTTGCCTGCTTTCGGCAATCTGGCTGCCGGTTATCTGCGGAATGCTGTTCTAAGCAAGAACGACAGATGACAACAGGCCTGGCGGTTGCCGGACGGAGGATTATCTGATAGACTTGATGTATAGCAGGGGGCTTGGCCCCCTGCCGTACAGCGGGGAAAGGATGGGCAGACAATGACATTGCTACAACTACGGTATTTCAAGGCGGTATGCGAATTCCACAGCGTGACCAAGGCGGCGGATGAGCTTTTCATCTCCCGCACAGCCATTTCCCGCTCCATCAATGCGCTGGAGCAGGAATTGGGCGTTGTGCTGTTTACACACACCACCACAGGCCTGGAGCTGACGGATGATGGGAAAGTCATTTACGAGCGGATCAATGAGGTGCTGGGCCGCATCTGCGCCATCGAGCAGGTAGCGCAAAAGCTGGCGGAGGGTCCGAAACGCCAGGTTGTGAATGTTGGCTTGACGCCCTTTACCTCGCAAAGAATTTTCCCGGATTTCTATCAAAAATTCCACGAAAATTACCCCAATATCACGCTGGCGGCCACCGAGAAAAATAATCTGGAAGCAAGGGCCCTGCTGGCGGAAGGTTCGATCGATGTCATCTTTACAACGGATATCTGCTACGATACCGAAAACTGCGATATCCTGCCGCTGGGACAGGCGGAGCAGGTGCTTTATGTTTCCAAGCAAAACCCGCTGGCCCAGCGAAAAAGCATTAAAACAGAGGACCTGCGCCTGCTGCCGCTGGCTATGCTCAGCAAATACCTCCAGCGGGAACGGGAGCTTACTTCCCGGCTGGATTCAATAGGCTGCCCGCCTAATATCGTGATGCGGCTTTCCCAAATCAGTGCCCTGCAAAGCATTGTGGAGCGTGACCTGGCCTGTGCGGTGCAGATCCGGGGCAGCTTTTCCTCCCCGGATGTGGTGGGAATCCCCTTTGAACCGGCGCTGCCGGTATCGCTGGCGCTGATATGGAATAAGCACCGGGCAGAGACCTCCGCTGTCAAAACCGTGATCGATTTTGCCAGAGCGTTCTATGAGGAAACGGCGGAGGAACGCTCTTGAAAAAACACTAAAGGAGCAACCAATGGATAAACAATATTACGAAGAAGCCCGCTGGCTGAAGGTCTACGATGAGTGCGAGCTGCTCATTATCGGCAGCGGTGCGGCCGGACATTCCGCGGCAATTGCTGCGGCCCGGGCCGGCTGTCGAGATATCATCCTGATGGATCGCTATGGCTATTCCGGCGGCGATGTGACCGGCGGATATGTCATTATGGTTCCGGATCTTTCCTGGTACGATAAACAGTTTGTAAAGGGTTTACAGGAGGAATGGTTCCAGCGCATGAAGCACATCCCCGGCGCTGTGCGCGGCCCGGAGGGTGCCCAAATGGGCAGCACCGATCCCCTGCTTTGCGATAGCTGGAAGGCAATCCACGACTGCTGGAGCCGAGGGGAGGATTCCCCTCACCGGCTGGTGCGCTCGGTCTATTTTGAACCGAACCAGCTGAAAATTGAACTGGATAAGATGCTGCTGGAGGAGCGGCAGTCTATCCGGGTGCTGTACCACAGTACCGGCGTATGTCCCATTATGGATGGGAACACTGTAAAGGGTGTAGTATTTGAGAGCAAGGAGGGCCGTCAGGCCATCTTTGTCAAAGCGGTCATCGATGCGACCGGCGATGGTGATATCTTCTCCCAAACCGGTGCACCCTTCGCCAGCTTGGCGGATGCGGAGACCCGTTCCAGCACCACGGCGCTGGTTTGGCGCATCGCGGGCATCAATTGGGATCTCTTTGAGGAATGGAAGCGTACCCGGCCGGAGGCCTTTGCGGCGCTGCGCGGCAGCATCAGCAAGATCGCCGGGTTCCGGGCCATGCCGCTACCCACCAATTCCAATGAGATGTGCTGGATCAATAACTGGCATGCCGAAAAGGACTGTACCAAGATCAAAGACCAGACCGAGACCGAGATGGCGACCCGCGCCAGTATGCGGGAGGTACTGGCCTACCTGAAGGAAGCGGTCCCCATGGCGTTCCGCAACGCGTATCTTTATGATATTGCGCCGCAGCTGGGAGCCAGGTGCAGCCGCAGACTGACCGGTGAGTATGTGATGTCCGCGAATGACTGGGCCTTTGCGCATGAGTTTGAGGATGTTATCGCCTGGCACAGCACCATTTGCTCCATCAATGATTGCGGCCCGGTCGAGATCCCCTACCGGGCCATTGTTCCGCAGAAGGTGGAAGGTTTGCTGTGCCCCGGCAGACATATTTCGGCGGATGATGTGGCCATCGACTGGCTGAACCTGATCCCCCAGTGCGTTGGCACCGGCCAGGCCGCCGGCGTAGCCGCGGCGGTGGCGCTTTCTCAGGGCACCAGCCTGCGTGGTGTGGATATCCGGCGAGTTCAGGATATCCTGGTGGAACAGGATGTTCCGCTGCCGAGAAACGAAAAGTTCCTTTCGATCGATAAGGGCTACCAGGAGCTGGTGGAGGAAAAGAATCATGGCCTCTACACCAAGCTGGCCGCTAAGGCTCGCGAAAATGCCAAGCACCTGGAGTCGTTCCATCAGTGGTAAATAAGCGGTGCGGGCTTGTCCCGCTCCAAAAGCATACCGGGCAGCGGAATGGCTGCCCGGTTTTCTGCGTCGTCTTTTCTCTTTTGCGCTTTTCGCAGGTTCGCCGCTGCGGATCCTGCTCCCGCTATAATTCCAGCAGGGATAGGGGCGCCGCCCGCAGGGCGGTTCGGCGAAGCCGAACCCGGCGGCTGTGCCGCCGAAGCCGTCCGCAGGACGGCTTGCCCTGCGGGTGGCCGTGGAAACGCGCCCACTCGCAAAAAACCGCCGCCGCAGCTCACCATAGGCTAAGCTGCTGCAGCGGCGTTTCGTACTCGTGCAGATATTGAAAAATGGTATCATTATTGTGCAGAATTCCGGCGGCTTCGCACCGCGCGTGGAATAGCCGCATCAGTCGGTCGTTGTGGGGACTGGTCACCTCATAGCGGCCGCCGTAGGTGCGGCGGTAACGCTCGCTTAGGCCAGGGAACAGCTCATCCAGCCGGGTGTAAAAGTATTCCCGGTTGCCCTCCCGCAGCGTCAGCCCCATGCCAAAGCAGAGGATCCCCCGTACACCGGCTTCCTCGCAGCGGTCCAGCAGGGCAGAGATATTCTCCTCGGTATCGTTGATAAAAGGCAAAATGGGGGAAAGCCACACCACCGTGGGAATACCGGCCTTCTGCAGCTCCCGCAGTACCTCACAGCGGCGGGCGGTGGTGCATACATTTGGCTCCAGCTTGCTGCACAGCGTCTCATCAGCCGTGGTCAGGGTCATCTGTACCACGCATTTGGCGTTCTGTTGGATGCGGCTCAGCAGGTCAAGATCCCGTAGGATCAGGTCACTTTTGGTAATAACAGTAAAGCCGCAGCCATAGCGCTCCGCCACCTCCATCGTCCGGCGGGTCAGCCGCAGCTCCGCCTCCAGCGGCAGGTAGGGGTCGGTCATGGAGCCGGTCCCCACCATGCAGGGGGCCCTGCGGCGCCGCAGGGCATCCTCCAGCAGCTCCACGGCGTTCTGCTTTACCTCCACATCCTCAAATGCATGGTCGATGTGATAGCACCGGCTGCGGGAATCACAATAGATACACCCATGGGTGCAGCCCCGGTACAGGTTCATATTTCCCCCGGCGGAAAGGATCCCCTTCGCCATTACATAGTGCATACTGCCGCTCCTTTATTGTTGTCCCCGTTTTTTCCAAATGATCGCCAGCGCCACCCCGCCGATGATAACGATGCCGCTGAGGACACAGATGATATCAGCGAAGATGAGCGGGAACCGGAATGCGGCGGACATGTTGCCCATGCCGCTCATGCTGCCCCAGGAGCCCAGCATGCCCCATGCGTTGTTTTCAATGGAAAGAATACTACCGAAGCCAAAGCGTGCCAGCAACCCAACGAGCAGGACGCCCAGCCCCTGTGCCGCCACGATGTAGCCGGCGATATAGCCCTTTTCCCGGAACAGCCGCCCGATATGCCGGGGCAGATGATCCAGCCATTCCGGGGTGGGGGCGGGCTGCCGTACCGTTTCTGCCTCGGTGTAGGGGTTTGCGGCCGGCTCTTCTTTGCCCAGCAGCAGGGTATCGGTGGAAATACCCAGTGCCGCCGCCAGCGCGATGATCCGCTCTGCGTCTGGGGTGGCTTCGCCGGTCTCCCATTTACTGATGGCCTGCCGGCTGACATTCAGCTGCTCTGCCAGTCCCTCCTGCGAATAACCCGCTTTTTTACGGTAGTATGCAATGCGTTCTCCCAGTGTCATATCATTTTCTCCTTTCGGGTCGTTTCTTTTGCTTACAATCCCATCATAAAGGAAAAAGTGGTGGCAGGCCACCATTTTTCATTGGATTTTCCGCAACCAGCGGTTGCAAAGGGGCATTATACTTCAAAATCGAAGGCCGAACGCTCGGTCATTACCTTGTGCACAAAGTCGGAAGCCGCTACATGCAGCGGATGATTTTTGTAGTTCTTCAGCGCCGCCAGGTCGTCAAAATCTGCCGTCAGGCATACATCATATTGGTGGCTGTTGCAGTCCCGGTCGATGCGCAGCCCATGCAGCCCCTCTATTTTCCCATTAAGTCCCTCCAGCTTTTCCTTCATCTGCCGGGCGTTTTCTTCTTTGTTTTCGTCCTTTAGGCGGTACATTACGATATGCCGTACCATATAAAATCACACTCCTTTATTTTTTCCAGTATACCCGCCGGGCGGTGATACCGTCAAGCCCCGACGCATACAAATAGCAGAAGAAGCGGCAAAAGGAGGTATGGCCCATGACATGGTGGAAGCGACTTTTGGTGATGGTACTGGCGGCAGTACTGCTGATAAGTGCGGTGTGGTGGGGCAGCGGACGCATCATTCCGGCAATGCGCAGCCTGTCGGTTTCACAGGAGGTCAAACTCCCGGTGCTGATGTACCACGGCGTCCATTCCAATCCTAAAAAGGCAGGGGATTATGTCATTACGCCGCAGGCCTTGGAGGAGGATCTCCTTTATTTGCAGCGGCAGGGCTGCACCACCGTGGTGATGAGCGACCTCATCGCCTATGTGCAGCAGGGCACGCCCCTGCCGGAAAAGCCGGTTATGATCACCTTTGATGACGGCTACTATAATAATTACCTGAACGCCTACCCGCTGCTGCAAAAATATCAGATGAAAGCCGTCATCTCCATCATTGTGGGGGAAACCGATAAATACAGCGAGCTGGATGAAAATAAGGAAAATTACTCCCACATTACCTGGGATATGATAAACGAAATGATGGAAAGCGGCCTCATTGAGATCCAGAACCACACCTATAATCTGCACAAGACCGGGAATCCCCGCCGCGGCGCCGCCCAGCGCAAGGATGAAACCACCGAACAGTATTTTGCCGCCGTGGGCGCCGATCTGAAAAAAGCCCAGGATCGCATCGAGGAGATGACAGGCTGGCGGCCCAATACCTTTACCTATCCGTTTGGCTCCTACAGCCGCCACAGCCAGGAGCTGCTGGAGCAGCTGGGCTTTGCTGCTTCCCTCGGTGTGGAGGGCAAGCCCTGCTGCCTCACCCGGGATCCCGCCTGTCTCATCCGCATCCCGCGCTATACCCGCACCAGCCAAAAATCCGCCGAGGAGCTGCTCTGCCATTTCTGGGATTGAGCAGAGAGCAGGCCGGGGCGGCGCAGCCGCCGGACGAAGTCCGGCCCCCGCGGCATAGCCGCGGGGAGCGCGCCCTGCGGGCGCGCGGCTGCGCCTCCCCTTACTTCGCAGCGGCTTTCCCCATTCAGCGCATATGCCCACTCGGATTTCCACCCCTTGAAAAACCCGCCTTTTGGTGTATAATATAGGGCAGTAAATCCAAAGGAGGATACCGCCTTGCCAAAAGAGATCGTCGGTATCGGCGCGGCCAATGTGGATATCATGGGCGAAAGCGCCGCCAGACTGGTGATGGAGGATAGCAACCCCGGCACCCTTTCGGTTTCCGTGGGGGGTGTCACCCGCAATGTCTGTGAGAATACGGCCCGACTGGGGCTGCCTACCCGCCTCATCACCACGGTGGGGGAGGACATGTACGGCGAAAAGATCCGTTCCTGGTGCCGGGAATGCGGCATCGCCACTGATAGCTTCATCACCCTGCCAGGGAAAAACAGCTCGTCCTATGTTTCCATCCACCGCAGCGATGGCGAAATGGCCGTCGCCCTCAGCGATATGCGCATCCTGCAGGAGCTGACCCCTGTCCGGCTGGAACCACTGCGGGACAAGCTCTCAGCGGCTGCTGCTATCGTGGTGGATGGCTGCCTGCCGCAGGAAACGCTGCGCTATATTATCCGCACCTTTGGGGGCAGCGTTCCCATCTTTGCCGATCCTGTTTCCACCGCCTACGCCCGCCGGATGCGCCCGGTGCTGCGTGGCATCGATACCCTGAAGCCCAACCGCCTAGAGGCCGAAATTCTTTCTGGTCGTTCCATCCGCTGCGAGGCGGACTACTTCCGGGCGGCGGAGGGTATCCTGGCGCAGGGGGTGCGCCGGATCATTATCAGTGCCGGTTCACGGGGCTGCTACTATGCCGATAATATGGGTCAGCGGCTGTGGAGCCGCACCCGCCCCCTGCAGCAGGTGGAAAACGCCACCGGTGCGGGCGATAGCTTCATGGCGGGGCTGCTGTACAGCGCGGCGCAGCACTACTGGCTGGGGGATACCATGGACTTTGCCATGGGCGCGGCGCTGGCGGCTTTGCAGGCCCGCACCACCATCAATCCCGCTATCAGTCCGGAGCTCATTTGGCAGCTGGTACGGGAGCAGAAGCGCCCCCGTACCCCGGTGACCCCCACCGGCCTTACAGGGAAATAATGCCGTAAGATAGTTCTTTTGTGATGAATCCGGTGGAAAAATAATAGGTTCTTTGGCGGTATGTGTAAAAAGCATGCCGCTTTTCTTTGCAATTTTGGCGATTTGCTGCTTGCATAAACTATACTAAAATGGTATAGTATAAACATTCAGGAATAAGTGCAATACATTTCCGGAATAAACTCTTGTTAAACTCTTGACAAGTTGTGAGAAGTAGAATACAATAAGCATGACAAAAAAGGCCTAGTCTGTGCACAGTCCACAAGTCTTGTGAAAAATGTGTCCAAGACGGCGTAAAGCACAGCAAAAGCCCGAACCAATAAGAGAAAATGAACTGGGAGGTAACGAATTATGCGTAACGAATGGAAAGAATTCAAAGGCGGCCGTTGGGAAACCGAGATCGATGTTCGTGACTTTATCATGAACAACTACACCCCCTACGATGGTGATGACAGCTTCCTGAAGGGTCCTACCGCCGATACCACTGCCCTGTGGAACGAAGTGCTGGAGCTCTCCAAGAAGGAGCGCGAGGCCGGCGGCGTACTGGATATGGATACCAAGGTTGTTTCCACCATCCTCAGCCATGGCCCCGGCTACCTGGATAAGGAGAAGGAGACCATCGTCGGCTTCCAGACTGATAAGCCCTTTAAGCGTGCCCTCATGCCCTACGGCGGCATCCGCATGGCAAAGCAGGCCTGCGAGGATAACGGCTATCACCTGGATCCCGAGGTAGAGGAGTTCTTCACCACCCACCGCAAGACCCACAATGCCGGCGTATTTGATGCCTACACCCCCGAGATGCGCGCCTGTCGTAATAGCCATGTCATCACCGGCCTGCCCGATGCCTACGGCCGCGGCCGTATCATCGGCGATTATCGCCGTGTGGCCCTGTACGGCGTAGACCGCCTCATCGAGGACAAGGAGTTCCAGAAATCCACCACCCCCAGCGTTATGCTGGCCGATGTCATCCGTGACCGTGAGGAGCTTTCCGAGCAGATCCGTGCCCTGAAAGAGCTGAAGGCTATGGCCGGTATCTATGGTTGCGATATTTCCAAGCCCGCTGCCAATGTGCAGGAGGCCATTCAGGC
>ERZ1026780.1350-NODE-1350-length-16194-cov-3.677056_pt1 | contig 16194 bp, 9 predicted proteins | sample MGYA00380126_ERZ1026780 | MGnify/ENA primary metagenome ERZ1026780 (study PRJEB33269, sample SAMEA4719762) | human gut metagenome | biome: human-associated habitat; feature: organic feature; material: feces | place: Cameroon | collected 2013-10 ... | reverse complement strand
GCTTTATATTTTTCTTCCTTCGCCTTTTCTTCTTCAATCACATGCGCGGGTGCCTTTGCAACGAAGCCTTGATTTGCCAGCTTCTTCACAACGCGGTCAACCTCTTTTTCCAGTTTGGTCTTTTCCTTTTCCAGACGTTCGATTTCCTTCGCGAAATCAACCAGCTCTGCCAAAGGCATGTAGATGGTCGCATCCTGAACCACAACAGAAACCGCATCCTCGCCAATGCCTGCCTTGTCCGCCTGCACGGTTACCTCGCTTGCATGTGCCAGTGTCTTAAAGAATACCTTGGAATGTTCAAAGATATATCGAACACCTTCATTTTCGGAAACAACGTAAACATGTACCTTCTTGGAGGGCGCAACATTCATTTCCGCACGAATGTTACGAATATTTCTTACCGCCTCTTTGATGGCATCAATTTCCGCTTCATTTTCCTTGAAGTTCCATTCCTCCTTGTAAACAGGCCACTGAGAGGTCATGATGGTTTCTTCCTCATCCTGAATATGCATAAACAGCTCCTCTGTAATGAAGGGCATGAAGGGGTGCATCAGCTTCAGTGCATTGATCAGAACCTGCTTCAGCGTCCACAGTGCCGCTGCTCTTGTGCTGTCCTCCTTGTTATACAGACGAGGCTTCACCATCTCGATGTACCAGTCACAGTATTCATCCCAGATGAAATCATAAACCTTCTGTGCCGCCAGACCAAGGTCATATTTGCTCAGGCTTTCCTGTACCTCCTTCGCCAGCGTGTTTACCTTGGACAGAATCCATTTATCCGCAGAGGTCAGCATCAGGAACTTGGGTTCTTCGCCGTCCTCCATATTCATCATCACGAAGCGGGACGCATTCCACATCTTGTTGCAGAAGTTTCTGCAATTATCCAGTCTTTCCCAATAGAAACGCATATCATTACCGGGTGCGTTGCCTGTAATCAGCATCAGACGCAGGGGGTCAGCGCCGTAATTTGCGATAACCTCCAGAGGGTCAATCCCATTGCCCAGAGATTTGGAGAATTTTCTCCCCTGATCGTCACGAATCAGCCCATGAATCAGAACATCGTTAAACGGTCTTTCGCCAATCTGCTCCATGCCGGAGAATACCATTCTGATAACCCAGAAGAAAATGATATCATAGCCTGTTACCAAAACGCTTGTGGGATAGAAATGCTTCAGCTCCTCTGTTTCATGCGGCCAACCAAGCGTAGAGAAGGGCCACAGTGCAGAGCTGAACCAGGTATCCAGTGTATCCTCATCCTGTGTGATATTTGCGGAACCGCATTTTTCGCATTTTCCGGGATTTTCCTTCGCTACTGTAATATGACCACAGTCCGCACAATAGTATGCAGGAATTCTGTGTCCCCACCAAAGCTGACGGGAAATACACCAGTCACGGATATTATCCAGCCAGTGCATATAAATCTTGCCGAAGCGTTCGGGAACAAATTTCAGCTCCTGATCCTGATAAACCTTGATGGCAGGCTTTGCCAGCTCGTCCATCTTTACAAACCACTGCAGCTTAATCATGGGTTCGATGGGTGCGTGGCATCTTTCATGGCAGCCTACCGCATGGGTAATATCCTCGATTTCAACCAGATAGCCTTCCTCATCCAGCTGTTTTACGATTTCCTTTCTGGCCTCCAATCTGTCCATGCCTGCAAATCTGCCTGCCTTCTCATTCATTGTGCCGTCATCATTCATCACGCAGATACGGGGCAGGTCATGTCTCAGCCCAACCTCGAAGTCATTCGGGTCATGCGCAGGTGTAATTTTTACAACACCGGTACCAAATTCTCTGTCAACATATTCATCCGCAACGATGGGTACTTCCTTATTCAGAACGGGAACGATACAGGTCTTGCCAATCAAATGCTGATATCTTTCATCTGCGGGATGCACCGCAACCGCAGTATCGCCCAGCATGGTTTCGGGTCTGGTGGTTGCCAGTCTCAGCTTTTCATCAGAACCAACGATGGGGTAATTGATATGATAGAAATGCCCTGCCATATCAACATGCTCTACCTCTGCGTCGGAAATTGTAGTCTGACACTCAGGACACCAGTTGATAATCTTTTCCCCACGGTAAATATAGCCCTTTTCATACAGACGGCAGAAGGTTTCCAGAACCGCTTCGGAGCAGCCCTCATCCATCGTAAAGCGTACACGATCCCAGTCGCAGGAGCAGCCCAGCTTTCTCAGCTGGTTCAGAATAATGCCGCCGTATTCTTCCTTCCACGCCCACGCGCGTTCCAAAAAGCCCTCACGGCCAACATCCTCCTTTGTCAGCCCTTCGGATGCCATCTTCTGTACAACCTTCAGCTCTGTGGAAATGCTTGCATGGTCAATGCCGGGCACCCAGAGTGCGTTGTAGCCTGCCATTCTTTTCCAGCGAATCAGGATATCCTGCATGGTGTTGTCCAGTGCATGTCCCATGTGCAGCTGCCCTGTGATATTCGGGGGCGGCATTACGATGCAAAAAGGTTCTTTTGTTTTATCTACTTCTGTATGGAAATATTTCTTTTCCATCCATTTGTTGTAAAGTCTTTCCTCTACAACAGAGGGGTCAAAATTCTTTGCCAGCTCTTTCATAGTATTTCCTCCTATTTTTTTCATTTCACCGTGAATCAAAAAAAGCCTCCGTCCAACCAAAGGACGAAAGCTCGCGGTACCACCTTATTTCCCGTTTCTGAAAACGGACACTCTATCGTCTGTAACGGGACCTCCCGGCTTCGCCTACCCAGAAATTTCTTCTGCAATTCCCTTCAGCAAAGCAACTCCAAAGCTACCTTCCACATTCTTTCTACAAAGGATTTTTCAGCCAATGAATCCTTCTCTCTGCGTATTTTGGATGTGTACTCCTCTTTTTCTCTGTCTTTCACAGTGTTGTTTTTCTTTCTATACCTCAAGATTTTATTCAATTCTACCAGTTTTGTCAACCCTAAATTAGTAAAAAAGCAGAAAAAACTTTACCAACACAAAAAGCGGAAGGGTTCGGGAAACCGCCTTGTTTCCCGAATGGAATCCGCAAAGTGGGCTTTGCCCACTTGAGGAAAACAGGAGGTTTCAAGGCTTTAGCCGATGGAACCTATCTGTTTATTCTTCTATCTAAACAAGTCGAAATCCCAATTTCGACTTAGCAAAGCAAAGCTTTGCCAGCTTAATTTTCCCTGTCCTTGGGATAACGCGAAATATTCAGCAGCATCCCAACCATCGCCATCAAAAACACCAATGACGTACCGCCGTAGCTGATAAACGGCAGCGGCTGCCCCGTATTGGGAATCGTATTCGTTACAACGCCGATATTGATAATCGACTGGAACGCAATAACCGCCGTAATCCCCGTTGCAACCAGCATCCCATAGCTGTCCTTGGCATTCATCGCAATGCGAATCCCTCGCCAGATAAGCACCGCAAACAGCAGAATTACCAACGCCGCTCCGACAATTCCCAGCTCCTCGCAGATAATCGCAAAAATAATATCGTTATATGCTTCCGGAATAAAGGTTTTCTGTCGGCTCTGCCCCAGTCCAAGTCCGAATAAGCCGCCGGATGCCAGTGCATACAGCGACTGAATCGTCTGGAAGCCATCGCCTGTCGGGTCTGCCCATGGGTCAAGCCATGTCTTGATACGGGTCAGTCTGTAGCGAAACTTGGGAATCGCTACGGCAAGGCCGCAAAGCGGTGCCGCAACAGCCGCCGCCGCCCCGAAATACCAAACACGAGGGCTTGCCACAAACAGAATCGTTGCCCCCATCAGCCCAACCAAGAGCGCCGAGGAAAAGTTCGATATTGCAATCAGCGCCACAGGCAGCAGCAGCACGCAGCACGCCTTGAGGAACCCCTTCAGATTTGCCAGCTCCTTCCGATGCTCAATCACATAAGAGGAAAGAAACAGAATCACGGCAATCTTCGTAAATTCCGAGGGCTGAAAGGAAAGCGAACCAATCCCCAGCCAACGCTTCTGCCCGCCTGCCTCTGTCCCGACAAAGGGCAGTGCAAGCAGGAACAGATTGGAAAGCCAGTATGCCAGCTTTGCAAATCGTCTCCAGAGGGTATACGGAATATGCATCATGCCAACCATTGCCATAATCCCCAGAACCGCCCAAAGGCTCTGCCGTTTCAGAAAATAGAACATATCATTATGGAATCGTTCCGTTGTCATTGTGTAATAATAGCTGGAACTGAAAATCATGACAACGCCAAAAAGCACCAGAATCAGCACAATAAACAGAACCGTGAAGTCATATCCCAACGGCTTTCTATACTTCCGCTTTGCGGTTTTCTTTTTTGGTTTGACATGACTCATTTTCACACCTCATTCCAGCGTTTTTTATTTCAGATATCCCCGAACCTGCTCCTTAAACATATCTCCGCGCTGTTCATAGTTATCAAACATCCCCCAGCTTGCGCAGGCAGGAGAAAGCAGTACGCAGTCGCCGTCCTCCGCCTTTTCTCTGCACAGGTCGACCGCTTCTGCAAAGGTTTCGCAATCGGAAATGGCAGTAAAGCCGAATTTCTCCGCAGATGCGCGTACCTTCGGTGCAGTTACGCCAATCAGCACCAGATGCTTCACTCTGCCGGGAAACAGCTTCGTCCATTCATCAAAGGAGCTGCCCTTATCATAGCCGCCGCCAATCAGCACAATGGGCTTTTTCATCGCCAGTACCGCGCGGATGGATGCGTCCACATTCGTCCCCTTGGAGTCATTATAATAGTCCACTCCGTCCACCGTCGCAACATATTCGATGCGATGTGCTACGCCTGCAAATCCCTTCAGCACCGTGCGAATGGTATCCAATGCAATCCCCGCACAAATGCCCATTGCCGCCGCCGCCATCACGTTTTCATAGTTATGCACGCCCAGAATCTGTAATTCATCCACATGAATCAGGGTTTCGTTGATAGCGCCCCAGCGCACCTCGATGGCATCCCCGTTCAGATAAATGCCTTCCGCAAGCGTTTCGGAGGAATCGAAGAAAAATACCTTCGCCGCGGTTTTATCCGCCATTTTTCTGCAAGCCGCATCCCCATGGTTCAGAATACAGAAATCCTCTGCGGTCTGCTTTGCAAAAACTCTTTCCTTCATGGCAATGTAAACGTCCATGGTTTTATGTCTGTTCAAATGGTCGGGTGTAATATTCAGCACTGCGCTGATATGCGGATGAAATTCCTTCGCCTTTTCCATCTGGAAGCTGCTGATTTCCGCAACCACCCAATCCTTTTCGGTCAGCCGCTCTACCTCCTCGCTGTAAGGCACCCCAATGTTTCCGACAACCGCCGTACCGCTGTAAGCCGTTTTCATGATTTCGCCTGTCAGCGTGGTTGTGGTTGTTTTGCCGTTTGTGCCTGTGATTGCCGTAATCGGGCAAGGGGTCAGGCGGTATGCCAGTTCCACCTCGCTGATGACCTCAATCCCTGCCTGTTCCGCCGCCGCAATAAAGGGCAGGTCGCAGGGGATACCGGGGCTTAATACAATCAGATCCTGCGCACAGGCAATATCATCGGGGTTTGCGCCCGTGTAAAGGGCAATGCCTTCCCCTTCCAATGCCAGCACATCCGCAGAAATTTCCTCTCTTTTTTTCATATCCTGCAATGTAACCTTCGCACCCAGTCTGTTAAGCAGCTTTGCCGCCGCAATGCCGCTTCTTGCCATGCCGCAGACTAAGGCCTTTTTACCATTGTATTCCACGTTTGATTCCTTCTTTCCAAAATTCCTTACAGGAACATATATTTACAGCCCAGAAAACCAATGAGACACAGCAGTGCCGTTGCCACATAGAAAAGCGTCACAACCTTGGTTTCCTTCCAACCGCATTTTTCCAGATGATGATGGAAGGGTGCCATTTTGAATAAACGTCTGCCTTCCCCGTATTTTCTCTTTGTAATCTTAAACCAGCCCACCTGCAGCATAACGGAAATGGATTCCCAGAGGTAAATAAACCCGACAATCACAATGAAAATGGGCATTTTCAGAATAAATGCCGCCGATGCCACAAAGCCGCCCAGTGCCAGAGACCCCGTATCCCCCATGAACACCTTTGCAGGGTAGGAGTTAAAGATTAAGAACGCCATCAGACCGCCCATAATCGCGCCGCAGACGGGAGCAATCGTGCTGCCTGCCGCCCATGCCACAATCATAAAGAATGCCGCTACCAGAAGCGTTACACCGCCTGCCAGCCCATCCAGACCGTCCGTCAGATTGACCCCGTTCACTGTTCCCAGCACCGCTACAAACAGGAAGGGAATGAAAATCAGCTTCAAATCAATCATTCTGCCATCTGTAAAGGGAATATAAATCGCCGTACCGATGCCGCTTTTCATGATATACGAGCAGAACAGCCCCGTTACAATCAGCTGCAGCAATAGCTTCTGATACGCGCGCAGTCCCAGAGAACGCTTTTTTACCACCTTGATATAGTCATCCAGAAAGCCGATCAGCCCATAGCACAGAGTCATCAGCATGATCGCCGCGCCGTCTCTGTTCCCCTTCAGAAAGAAAAGGCTTGTAATCACGAATGCCGCCAGAAAGGCAACGCCGCCCATCGTAGGCGTGCCCTGCTTTGCCAGATGTGTCTGCGGCCCGTCGTCACGCACATTCTGCCCGAATTTCAGCTTTCTCAGCATAGGAATCACGATGGGACACAAAATCACCCCAATCACGAAAGATATGATGATGGCATAGACTGCCTGTTCCAAAGAACCCACTTTAGTTCACTCCTTGCAATTTTGCTACTGTTTTCTCAAATTCTCTGCTGCGGGATGCCTTGAGCAGAACCGTATCGCCTGCTTTGAGCGTAGGCAGTCCCTTCTCCCAGAATTCTTCCTGTGTTTCCAGATAATAAACCTCTTTCATGCCTGCCTTTTTCGCCGCATCTGCCATGTAATCACAGCAAAGCCCGATGCAGTAAAGCACATCAATGCCTTTTTCCGCCGCATGGATACCAACCTCACGGTGTCCTTCCTCCGCATAATCGCCCAGCTCGCCCATGAAGCCCAGAACGGCAATCCTTCTGCCCTTCGCATTCGCCAGAATATCCAGAGATGCCTTGCAGGAAACCGGGTTGGAATTATAAACGTCATTCAGAATCGTAATGCCGTCCTTCGTTGTTTCAATGCTCATTCTGTTTTTCGTTGCCCGGAAGCCTTCAATCCCGGCCTTCACCTGCTCCGGTGTCAGCCCCAACTCCACGCCGACTGCCGCAGCGGAAAGCGCATTGAGCACCATGTGTACCCCCGGAATGGGAATATTCACGCGCACATTGCCAATCGGTGTATGAATCGTGCAGGCTGTTTTTTCCAGACCAACCTGTGCAATTTCATCCGCGTAGAAGTCCTTTTTATGTTCCACGCCGAACCAACGAATCTTCTGCGGCAGTTTGCCCTCCAAGGTTTGCAGCATATCGTTGTCTGCATTGAGAATCGCAACGCCGTCCTTTTCCAGATGTGCAAGCATTTCGCATTTCGCCTTCAGAATCCCTTCTCTGCTGCCCAGAAATTCAATATGCGCCACGCCGACATTGGAAATCACGCCGATGTTCGGGCGCACTGCCTTCGCAATTCTGTCCAGTTCCCCGAAGTGGTTCATGCCCATTTCGATGATTGCCGCCTGATGATGCTCCTCAATGCGGAAAATCGTCAGCGGCACGCCAACCTCATTGTTGTAATTGCCCTGTGTCCACAAGGTATCGTATTTCTGCGAAACCACGGATGCAATCATATCCTTTGTTGTTGTCTTGCCGACACTCCCTGTCACCGCAACAACGGGAATATCAAACAGATTTCTGTAATACGCCGCCAAATCAAGCAGTGCCTTCCCCGTATCGGGAACCAGAAGCACAATCGCCCCATTCGTGGGTGCAGTCACCTTCTGAGAAAGGCAGGCAGTCACGCCGTTTGCAAAGCACTGGGGCAGAAAATCATGCCCATCGCGTACCTCGCCCACTCTTGCAACAAAAAGAACGCCTTCCTTTGTTTCTCTGGAATCCTGCGTCACATGCCAGATTTCCTTATTCAGTGCTTCCTCCATATCTCCCAAAGCAATCATCTGTGCGCCTGTTGCTTTGATAATTTCTCTGATCGTAATCTTTTTCATAAGCAATCCTCTCCAAATGCCTTGCGTACTTCCTCAATGTCATCAAAATGAATGGTTTTGTCGGGGAAAATCTGATAGGTTTCATGACCCTTCCCCGCAATCAGAATTACGTCGCCTGCCTCCGCCATGGCAACTGCCTTCTGAATGGCCTCTCGTCTGTCCACGATTTTTTCATAGGGGCAATCCGTTTTCTTCACCCCAACCTCAACATCCTCCAGAATCTTCTCCGGATCCTCCGTTCTGGGGTTATCCGAGGTAATGATGCAGTAGCCTGCCAGTCTGCCGCCGATTTCGCCCATGATGGGACGCTTTGTTCTGTCTCTGTCACCGCCGCAGCCAAATACCGCAATCAGCTTGCCCTTTACAAATTCATTCGCTGTATTCAGCACGTTTTCCAGACCATCCGGTGTGTGTGCATAATCCACAACCGCTTGACAGCCCCTTTTGCTGCGTACCGTCTGGAATCTGCCGGAAACGCCGGGGTTTGCTGTCAGTCCTGCCACGATTTCCTCTACGGGCACGCCGAGCAGAATACACGCTCCTGCCGCACCCAATGCGTTGTATACGCTGAACCGCCCGGGCGTATGCAGGTGTACAGGATACCGCTTGCCCTGCCAGAGCATATCAAATGCCGTACCGTCTGCGGAAACGTCAATGCCCTCCGCCGTCAGATCAGCCTTGCTGTCCACGCCGATTGTCAGCACCTCGCCCTTGCTTTGCTCCTTCATATATGCGCCTGCGGCATCGTCCATATTGATGACGCTTTTTGCCGCGCGTGCGAAAAGCATCCCCTTTGCCGCCTTATAGTTTTCCATTGTTTTATGATAATCCAGATGATCCTGTGTCAGGTTCGTGAAAATTGCCACATCAAAGGCAATTCCGTCTACCCTGTGCAAATCCAGAGAATGAGAGGAAACCTCCATCACAACGTCCGTCACGTCCTCATTCTTCATCCGGCGAAAGAGTGCCTGCAGCTCCTTCGATTCGGGCGTTGTCCGCTCCGCCTTCAGCACCTCATCGCCGATGCGGTTTTCAATCGTGCCGATAATGCCCACCTTTTTGCCGATTCTGTCCAGAATGGATTTCATCAGATAGGTGGTCGAGGTCTTGCCGTTTGTGCCTGTCACGCCGATGACATTCATCTCTGCGGAGGGGTGTCCGTAGAAATGGTCGGAAAGCAGGGCCAGCGCAATGCGGTTATTTTCCGTCACAAGCACCGTTACGCCTTCGGGTACGTTTTCCACCCTGTGCTCACACAGAAGGGCAGCCGCCCCCTTTTCCAATGCCATGGGAATATATTTGTGTCCGTCCGTCTGAAATCCTGTAATGCAGACAAACAGACCGTCTTTTTCTACCTTGCGGGAATCGTACTGAAAATCGGAAATTTCCACATCCGCCGTTCCCTGCTGTACCTCATAAGAAATACCCTCTAAAAGCTGTTTCAGATTCACTCTTACAGCCTCCTTTCTTTTTCGGCTTCGATAAATAAATCTCAATAATAAGCCATTTTTTAGTATACCACACTTATCTCCTACAACCAAATATTTTTGCCATTTTTCTTGAAAAATGCAAGGAAAGGCCATTTCCCTTTTTCGCTATTCCATACGGAGCAAAATCTTCGTTCCCTTGTTTACACACTCTCCTGCCGGTGGGGTCTGTCCCGCAACAGTTTCGCCCTCCGTCTCAAGCCGTGCAGAAAGCCCTGCCTGAAAGAGTGCATTTCTTCCCTCGCTCAGCGTCATGCCCAGAAGGTCGGGTACAGTCGTCTTCAATTCTGCCGCTTCCTCCGCCTCTTTTTCATCATATTTCGCTTCCATCCCCAGATACGGCAAAATATTCCGCAGCAGCTCCTGCATCACAGGCCCCGCCACCGTGCCGCCGTAATAAACGCCCTGCGGCTCATCAATCAGCACCAGTGCCATTACCTGCGGATTTTCCGCCGGCGCAAAGGATAGAAAGGATGCAATATATTTTCCGCTTCTGCGCGGTAGCTTTTCCGAGGTTGCCGTCTTGCCGCCGATGCGGTATCCGGGAATATATGCCTTGCTGCCCGTCCCCTCGGCAACCACGCTTTCCAATATTTTCTTCATCGTTTCCGAGGTTTCCTTGGAAATCACCTGCTCGCCTGTCTCATAGGAAAATTCCTCCGTCAGCCTGCCGTTTTCGTCCGCAAGCCCCTTTGCAAAATGCGGTGTAATCAAATATCCGCCGTTCACGATTGCCGAGGCGGCACGCAACAGCTGCAAAGGCGTAATCTGAAAGGACTGCCCGAAGCTCATCGTTGCCAGCTCCACAGGCCCGACATTCTCCGCCTTATGTATAATGCCCGTTGCCTCGCCTGCAAGGTCAATGCCCGTTTTTTCGGCAAAGCCGAATTTTTTCATATATTCCAGAAAGGTCTCCGCCCCTAATCGCTCCCCAACCTCCATAAAAACAGGGTTGCAGGAATTCTGTACCCCCTCAACAAAGCTTTCCGCCCCATGTGTGCGTGGGTAACGCCAGCATTTAATCTGTCTGTCCCCTGCCACATAAAATCCGCGGCAGAAAAAGCTGCTTTCGGGGGTCACAGCCCCCTCCTCCAGACCTGCCGAGGAGGTCACGATTTTAAACGTACTCCCCGGCTCGTATGTATCATTGATTGCGGTATTGCGCCACATTTTGTTCAAATACTCATTTTTCTCCTGCTCGGAAAAGCTGTCCCATTTCGCCGCCAGTGCTTCATCCTGTATGGTAAACGGCTCATTCAAATCAAACGAAGGGTAATTCGCCATGGCGTAAATTTCCCCATTCTGCGGATTCAGAATGATAAGAACGCCGCGCTTTGCCCCCTTCGTTTCCACCGCCTTTGCAATGGTCTGCTCCGCATATTGCTGCATCACCACATCCATCGTTGTCACCAGATTTTTCCCATCCACAGGCGGAATCCGCTCCTGCTCGCTGTCCACCTCATTCCCTCTGGAATCCGTCAGCGTGAGAATCTTCCCCCGCTCCCCCTCCAGAAGCCTGTCATATTTTGCCTCCAAGCCGATAATGCCCTGATTATCCTTCCCGACAAAGCCAATCACCTGCGCCGCCATGCTTGTATAGGGATAGATGCGCCGCACATCCTCGTCCACCTCTACCCCCGCATAGTTCGCCCTGCGAATTGCCGCCGCCGTTTCGGTGTCCACCTTTGTTTTGATGCGCACCAGAGCAACCCTTTGCTTAATTTTTTCCAAAACCTCGTCATATTCCAAATCCAGCATTTCTGCCAAAAATTGCGCCGTTTTCTCCTTTTCCTTCACCTGCACGGGAATCACACTCACGGCGTTTACCGTTTCCGTCAGGGCAATGCCCGCGCCGTTTCGGTCAAGAATCGCGCCGCGCTTCGGCGTAATCAGCCTGTCTCTGGTCTGCTGCTCATACGCCAGCTCCTGCAATTCCTCCGCCCGAAAAAGCTCAATAAAAGCCAGCCGCCCCGTCAGCAGCAGATACCCGCACATGGAACAGAACAGAAAAAGCAAAAGCCGTTTTTTTGCCTTTATCGTCGGTTTCTCCATACAAAACACCCCTGTCTTTTCCCTCTACTGATTATTGTATAGAAAAGACAGGGTGTCTATGCTTTTCTCTATTGCGTTGTTTTCTTCGGCTCCTCCGCCGTTTCCTCCGCGGCTTCCTTCTTCGTCAGCGTGATTTTCACCTCGCTGTCCGCCTCTACGGAAACGCCGTATTTCGGCTCCTGCGCCGTTACGGTGCTGTTCGTGGTTTCGCCCTCAAAAGTTACCTCAAAGCCTGCATCCGAAAGCGTTTTCACCGCCTCGGTGTAGCTTTTCCCGACCACATTCGGCACCTTCGTTGTGCCTGCATCTCCTTCCGCCTTCGCAACATACAGAATCACCTCACTGCCGGCTTCCACCTTCGCGCCTGCCTTCGGCACCTGATTCGTAATCGTGTTGCCCGTCCCGACAACCTTATACGTCAGCCCCTTGCCCTCCAAATCGAGCGCAACATTATAGATGCTGCTGTCTGTGTAATCGGGCATGGTTACAGTCGTCTTGCCGCCGTTGAGTGCTGCGGCTTCTTCTGTTTCCTCTGTCGGCTCCAGATTCTTATATTTAATAATGTTTTCCATAATCTGCTTTGTCATGGTTGCAGTGGTCTGCACGCCGTCCTCATATCCCTGTGGCTTATGGATAACGCTAAATACCAGATACTGCGGATTTTCCGCCGGGAAATATGCCATGTGGGTCAGTGTCCAGTTCTTCTTGTCACGCTTGCCCTGCTCCGCCGTCCCTGTTTTACAGCCGATGGAATATCCGGGAATCGCAATTTTCTTACCCGTACCATGGTCAACCGTTGCCTTCAGCGCAGTACGGATATAATCAGATGTTTTCCTGGAAATCACCTTACGCACAACCTCTGCTGTCTGCTCCTTCACCACAGAGCCGTCATCATCCACAATCTGCGAAACCAGATAGGGCTTCACCAGATTGCCGCCGTTAATCAGCGCAGAAAAGGCAGTTGCCATCTGGATAGAGGTGCAGTTGAAGGTCTGCCCGAAGGAGCTTGTTGCCAGCTCAACGGGACTCAGCTGCGATTCCGCATGCAGAATCCCCTCTGCTTCGCCCGGCAGGTCAATGCCTGTTTTCTGCCCGAAGCCGAATTCCTTCTGATATTTATAGAATTTTTCCGCTCCCAGCTTCTGAGCAATCTGAATCACACCGGGGTTACAGGACTGCGCCATGATTTCCTCAACAGAAAGCGTACCGTGTCCGCTGTGCAGATGGCAGTTGATATCTCTGTCCCCCACCGTAATTTTACCGCTGCAATTGAAGGTAGAGTTCTTCGTGATTACGCCCTCCTCCAATGCCGCCGCCACTACCAGCGGCTTATAAATCGAACCGGGTTCGTAGGTATCGCTGACGCAGAAATTTCTCCATGTTGTATTCAGATAGTCGCTCTTTTCCTGATCCGTCATGGCATCCCATGTTTCCTTGAAGGTTGTATCCGTTGCAAGCTTTGTCGGCTCATCGGGGTCATTCAGGTCAAAGGTGTCCGCAGAAGCCATCGCGTAGATTTCCCCCGTATTCGGGTTCATCACGATTGCCGCCACGTTCTCCGAGGGCCATGCTTCCATGGTTTCCTTCACCGCCTGCTCGGCGTACTGCTGAATATTGTAATCCAGTGTTGTTACGATGGTGTTGCCGTCCTGCGCCGCATAATCCTGATAGGTTACCTTGTCCGCCCCCTGATACAGGATAAAGGAACGCCCGGGCGTACCCGTCATTTCATCATTATAATAGCCCTCAAGCCCCCATGTGTTGTTGAAACCAATCAGATGGCAGGCTAAGGTTTTCAAAGGATAAGAACGCTTGCTGCTCTGCTCGAAATAAACCCCCAGCAGCTTTTTCTTTTCCAGCTCCTCCTTCACGCTTCTCTCCACGCCCTTCACCAGATATTTCCAGTGTGTCGGCGTATTGATTTTGCCCGTTTCCTGATTTTTTGTAATATGATATTCCAAATCCTCGTAGTTCAAATCGGGGAAATATTCGCAAAGGGTATCAAAGGTCTGCTTTGTTTTCTTGGCATCGTCCTCCTCCGCCAGCTGCAAGGGGTCTAATACCACGTTATACACCGCTGTCGAAACGGCAAGCACCTGTTCATTTCTGTCCAGAATACTGCCGCGGTTTGCCGCATTGACTAAGTCATAGCGGTTAATCTGCTGATTTTTCGCCGCCGCTTCAAATTCCGCGCCATGCACAACCTTCCAATACAGCACTCTGCCGAATAATACCGTCAAAATCACCATAAATACAAAAAGAATAAAAGCAAACCTTTGATTCGCTTTTATTCCTCTGGCCTTTCTTCTCATCTATCATCAATCCTTTTTAAAGAAATCTAAAATCCTGTCCACCAAAGAGGTTTCCGCTGTCGTTTCCTCTGTATCATGCTGCACCGTATAGCTCTGCTTGGGTACGTTGATATAAACCACCTGATAGGGCTGCGGTTCGCTCATGCCAAGCCGTTCTGTTGCCTCCTGCTTGATGTAGTCCATATCCAGCTGTTCTGTCAGCTCTGCCTCCAGAATCGCATTTGCGGATTTCAGGTCCTCCAGTTTGCTTTTTTCCCTTCTGAGAGAAACCTCCGCTTGGTCTACCATAACGTGCATCCCCATAAATGCAATACAGCCGATAAACAGCACAATCACAACGCCTACCATTTTCGCAAAGGAAACCTTATTTTCTCTTTCCGCCTCCTTGGCAATGCGCGCCGCTTCTCTGCGCCGTTCCTCTTCCTCCTCCCGCACACGGTAAGGGGTATAATCGGGCTGCAATTCATACGCCACATTGCCGTAGGTATAATAAGAACCGCTCTGGTTGCGTTTTCTGTTCTTCTCGTCTCTTGCTGCCATCCTTTCCCCTCCTTTCTCGGGTCTTTTCAATATTTATCAATCCTGCGAAACCCCCTCCAGCACACGCAGCTTTGCGCTTCTGGAACGAGGATTTTCCTCTAATTCTTCCTTGCTCGGTAAAATGGGCTTTCTGGTAATCACCCTGCCCAAAGGCTTTTTACCGCAGACGCATACAGGAAACTGCGGCGGACAGATACAGGGATTTTCCTGCTTGCGGAAAGCCTCCTTCACAATTCTGTCCTCTAAGGAATGGAAGGTGATGATGCAGAGCCTGCCACCGACCGCAAGCCTTGCGGCAACGTCATCAATCGCCCTTTGCAGTACCTCCAGCTCACCGTTCACCTCAATGCGAATTGCCTGAAAGGTGCGCTTTGCCGGATGGGGACCATCCTTTCTTGCGCCCTTCGGCACTGCCTTTTTGATAATATCTACCAGCTCGCCCGTTGTTTCAATGGGCTTTGCTTCTCTTTCCTTTACGATAAACTGCGCGATTCTTCTCGCCCAACGCTCCTCGCCATAGGTGAAAATCACTCTGTCCAGCTCGTCCTCGTCATAGCCGTTCACCACGTCATACGCACTGAAGGGCCTGTCCGGATTCATCCGCATATCCAACGGGGCATCCTGCTGATAGGAAAAGCCGCGCTCCGCTTCATCCAGCTGATGCGAGGAAACACCGATATCTAGCAGCATCCCATCAATCTTTTCAATTCCTAAGCTATCCAGAATATTTGCGATATTCCCGAAATTATCTCTGACAAATGTGATTCTATCCTTGTATTCCGCCAATCGCTTTCCCGCCGCCTCGTGCGCGTTGGGGTCCTGGTCAATGCAAATCAAACGACCGGTTGTCAGCCGTTTTGCAATCTCCAGGGAATGACCGCCGCCGCCCATGGTACCGTCTACATAAATGCCGTCAGGCGTGATATTCAAATTGTCAATGCACTCGTTCAGGAGTACGGAAATATGATGAAATTCCATGCCTGCCGCCTTTCCGATTTGTCTGTGTTGTGTGATATCTATCTTTTAAGTCATTCATACTTTTAAATCATTCATAAATTTGCTTCGCAAATTTATTCATAACGAATCAGCTTCTTACGAAGCCTTCAAATGCCGCCCTGTTACAGTGCCTATTCATAAATTTGCATTTGCTCATGTAGCTTACAGCTACACGAGGATTCGTTAAATTCCCAGATTTTCCATCTCAAAAGCAAGCTCGTTGCTGATGTAATCCTCTTCGTCGCTGTATTCGTTCCAATTATCCTTATTCCAAATTTCAATGCGGTTATTCACACCGATAGAAACAATATCCTTTTTCAAGCCTGCGTATTCTCTCAGATGCGTCGGCACCATAATTCTTCCCTGATTATCCAACTCACATTCCACCGCGCCTGCAAAGAAAAAACGCACAAATTTACGCGCACCGGGGTTTGTCAGCGGAAGCTGCTTCAGCTTTTCCTCGAAAATCTTCCATTCCTCCTGCGGATAAGCAAACAGGCAGTTATCCAGACCCTTTGTCACAACGAAACGCTCGCCAAGCCCCTCTCTGAACTTTGCCGGAACGATTAAACGCCCCTTTGCATCAATCGAGTGCTGATATTGCCCTAAGAACATTTCGCTGTCACCACCTTCCGCCACTTTCACACCTTCGCGGTAGTTTTCCACCACAAAAAACCACTTTGCGCCACTTTTAACCACATTGTAATATAGCCGCC
>ERZ1026780.1349-NODE-1349-length-16197-cov-7.226180_pt1 | contig 16197 bp, 13 predicted proteins | sample MGYA00380126_ERZ1026780 | MGnify/ENA primary metagenome ERZ1026780 (study PRJEB33269, sample SAMEA4719762) | human gut metagenome | biome: human-associated habitat; feature: organic feature; material: feces | place: Cameroon | collected 2013-10 ... | reverse complement strand
ATGGCGGTTTCCATGTACGGACGGAACGCCTCCGTTCGGACGCCCCACGCCGAGGCTTCCCGGCTTATCGAGACCGACACCGTGACGGCGGGTAGCGCTTCCGAGCCCCTGCACACCGCGCGGCTCGAACCGCTGGCCTATCCCGGCGACACGCTCGCCGAGGCGGGGATCGAGGGTCGGACGGACGGCTTCGTCCTTCTCGAAGCCGCCGGTAGCTGCAGCTGGGTCTCGGCCCCCGTCGAGCTGGTCGTCGAGTTGGGCGGAAGGGAGGTCGTCGTCTACCGCCCGGAGATCGATTTCTGCGACGTGGACGGAATGTACCGGTGGCTGAACATCCGGGGGGCGGCGGGAGGGACGGTGACCGATGTTGTCGATTCGGGGCAATACGCGATGGACGGCCCCCAGATGCGCCCGGACTCCGGGACCGACGGCACGCACGTCGTCTTCGTACACGGCTACAACGTGAACGAGCGCGAGGCGCGCCTGTGGGGGCGTGCCGTGTTCAAGCGCCTCTGGTGGGCGGGGATGGAGTCGGCCTTCACGGTCGTCGCGTGGCGGGGCGACGAGGGGCAGGGCGACTACTGGCTGGCCGGGCTGACCACGCCCGACTACCAGGGGAACGTGGAGAACGCCTTCGCGTCGGCGTCCGGCCTGGCCTCCGCCGTGAACGCGCTCCAGGGGCGCAAGTACATGATGGCGCATTCGCTCGGGAACATGGTCGTCTCCGCCGCCGCCCAGGACCACGGGCTCGCGTACAACAGGTACTTCATGCTCAACGCCGCCGTGCCCGTCGAGGCGTACGACACCTCTCCCGCCGCCGTCAATGCCGCGACGAAGGCGCGGATGACGCCGGAGGAATGGGTCGGCTACCCCGACCGCGTCCGCGCCGCCCACTGGTACGGGCTCTTTGGGGAGGGCGATCCACGGCGCGGGCTCACCTGGAAGGGACGTTTCGCCGACGTGGCCAACACCGTCAACTACTATTCGTCCGAAGAGGAGGTCCTTGCGTGCGGCCACGGCGAGACCAATTTCACGTTTCAGCGGAGATGGGCCTGGTACAACCAGGAACGGTACAAGGGCACGAAGAACCTTATCCAGAATGCCGTTGGCTTTGGACGGAACAAGGGCGGGTGGGCGTTCAACGATGCCTACAAGAAGCTCGTGTTCGAATACGACGAGACCACGCATGGAACCATTGAGCGGCTGCAGGTCCGGACACCCGAGGAGGTCGAGGCTGCAAACTATTCCGATGACCGGCTGAAGTCCGCCACGTTCTTCGGGCCGTTCGAGGATACGGCCATCTGCACGACCAACCTCATCGGGGAAATCTCGTACGCCTATCGCGCCCAGTTGCTGGCGGATGCGATTCCAGCCGAATCGCTTGCGGCCGGATTCACCGCCGTACCTGCGTGAAAGACGAGAAATCATGATATGCCGGAAATGTTTAAAGACGAAAATATGAAAGATGTCCTTTCCGATCAAAACTGGGTACACAGTTTCTTCATTCAGGTCCCGTATCCCGTTGTCCATAAACTATATGAAAACATTGTCAATCAGACGAAGGAGGGTCACTAAATGGTCACGAACTTGCTTCTGACGGCATCGTTGCTGGCTCTTATCCCAACGTCATGGGACTCGAATGTGAAGGTCTTCTTCCATGTTCAAGATGATTCTGGGAGTGCCGTCTCCAATGCGGTCATCAAAACGTACACGCGCAGGGACCGTATTGCTTCAATGGGACATGCCAGTTCTCCACGGCGTGAAATCATTGCGGTGACCGACGGGAATGGACGTGCCGAGGTCGGATTCCCGTGTTACGATGGACTGTTCTCCAGCACGGTTCACGCCGACAACTTCTACTCGGAGACGAGTGGGGACGTGCCTTTCAGGCTGGCGAGGGACGGAATCGTCATCGAACACTTGTTGGAACATGAAAAGAACGTTTGCTTTCGGTTACGCCCCATTGTCGATCCTGTACCATGTTTCGGTTATGGCGCGGGTGAGGATTTCCCTTTCCCCTTAAAGAATGGACGTTTCGGTTTTGACATGGAGAAAGGTGATTGGACAGTACCGCATGGTAAAGGTGAAGTTGCTGATTTCATACTAAGGCGAGAGGAATCGAACGGAGTCTATCGTGCCGTACTTGAATTCGAGGGGCCATTCAATGGTGCCTACAAGCAAAAACAAGAATCCTCCACTTCGTTTAAGTCGACATACAGGGCAGATACGAATCATGTTTATGCACAGACGATGGATATTTGGACAAAGAAACGGATGGGGAAGGAGACTGTTCGTTCACAGTTCGTTTCAGACGAGGAGTATCTTGTAATACGGTCCCGATCGGTCGTGGATGCCGATGGGAATCTGAAATCGTGTAATTATTCAAAAATCTATGGGGGTATCACCGCTTATAGGTATTTCCAATTCATGACGATGGTCTTCAACCCGAAGAAGAACGACGCGAATCTGGAGTTCGACACCCAAAGAAATCTGAGGAGAAGAACCAGCGGAATACTTCTGCCCTGATTTAGGGCTTAACGCTTGTAAAGGGTAAATCCAAGAAACGCGATTACCTTAATCCGTTCGGTTAATCCATGTAAATGGCGGAATAGGACTTTTTGATAGTCTCGGCAATCTCTGTGTGAGGAATAAGTTCAAACTTTTTTAGGTTGAATGAGGAAGTGAAGATAAATGGGAAAGCTAACTTGCTGGGTGGTGGGGCTGCCGATGTTTCTGTTCGGAATCGGAAATAATGTGACAATTCATTTCTCCGTTCACGATGACGGGGGAAACGCCGTCACGAACGCCGAGATCAAGGCCCGTACACGGCGTGACCGCCTGGAGTTCTGGACACATGCCAGTACACCGATGCGTGATACCATCGTACAGACGGATGCCGTGGGGACTGCCACGGCGCGCTTCCCCTGCTACAGCGGAGACTTCGACTGTTTTGTAAGTGCGCCGGGTTTCTATTCCGAAGTGTCTCGCGACATCCATTTTCGGATTCGTAGCGACAGTGTGGGCTACGCACGGCTTCTTGAACATGAAAAGGGCGTGTCCCTTACACTCCGCAGAAAGAGAAACCCAGTTCCGATGTATGTGTCGCCTCCATTGTTTGATTTCTATCCGCCAAGTAACAGTGGATCGTTTGGTTTTGACTTGAAGAAACTGGATTGGGTGAGCCCCTATGGAACAGGTGAGGTCACGGACTTTGAGCTTGTCTGTTCATACTCAAAATCAAACAACTATGTTCGAAGTTCAGGCTGTATTGTGTTTAATACTCCGTTAAGTGGGGCTTATAAGTTGAAGAAAACGCATTCAAAAGAGTTTCAGTCTGTCTATACGGCTGATACAAACGGTATTTATCAACAACGTTTTGAGTATGTGATAGACGCCCCTCCAATAGGTAGATTTGTCCGAAACGACATTCTTCGTAAGGATGAGTACCTTGTTCTTAGGACGAGAACAAAAGTCGATGCACATGGTCATCTTGTCTCGGCTCATTACGCAAAAATATATGGAGCGTTTTTTGTCGGACCAATGATGTGTTTTGAGTACAGTTTCTTCAATCCCACTCCGAACGACCCCAATCTTGAGTACAACGGCGAGAACCTTGCGCCGCGATGGAGGTGAGCGGATGGATGGCGTTCTAGTAGGGGTACGGACGCAATGAATTGCGTCCCTCCCGGAACTTTGGATCTGCCCCCACATGTCACATGATGGCGGAAGATTTCCTGACGGGGTGTGTTTCGCGCAATTCGGCCACGTTTCCACCACGTGTTCTTTGGTATGAAGGATTTCACGTCGGAACATTCCGAAGCGAAATCCAGCAATCATGTTCCCCTCTTCCTTGAATGAGATTTCGATGCGTAATAAAATCTGTATGCAACATAAATGACATGATTCATGAAGAAATGCACGAATTGATGTAAATGATCAATTTTGTTCAGAACCCCGAGAGGCATGGATTTCTGCGGCCTCGGTGCCTCTGCGTGAAGATGTGCCTGGATGTCCCGCACCCTCACTTCCACTCCACACCGTTCCGAGGCGAAATCCTACAGGTTTCAAATTTCTCCGGTTTTCCTTTTCAGCGCCCCGCGCCGAGGGCGGCGCGGGTACATCGCGTGCCGAGCCCGTGTGGTACTTCTGTGCGATCTGGGGTGCCGGTCTGTCACCTGTCGCCGATTCTTGCCATGAAGACCCATTTTCCTGTATAATCACGGCCTATGGACAGGAAACAGGAAGCGAGGGCCATGATGGGCTTGAGGATGCGGAGGTGCGTGGGACGCGCGCTGCTGTGCGCGGTTCTGGCGGGAGGCATGGCACTGGGCGCGGCGGCGGCGAAGCCGACATGGGAGGCGGAATCGGCCCAGACGCGCCCGTGGGTCTACAACTGGTGGATGGGGAACGCCGTCACGGAGGCGGGGTTGGAGGCGCAGGCCCGGGCGCTTGCGGAAGGGGGCTTCGGCGGCTTCCACGTGATTCCGATCTACGGCGTGAAGGGCAACGCGGCGAACGAACCGCGCTACCTCTCCCCTGCCTGGCGCGAGAAGTGGGCGGCGGCGAAGCGCGCGGCGGCGCGGCACGGACTCGGCATCGACCTCACGACGGGCTGTGGCTGGTGCTTCGGCGGGCGCGGCGTGCCGCTCACGAACGGCGCCTGGCGCGTGGACGCGCAGGGACGCCCGGAGCCGGGACGCATCTTCGTGAAGCGCGCGCCCGCACAGGACAGGGGCTTCATGCTCGACCCCTACTCGCCCCAGGCGATGCGCGATTACCTGAAGGCGTTCGAGGTGCTGGACGAAAAGCCCCGCGCGTTCTACCACGATTCCTGGGAGTACTTCGGGGCGGCCTGGACGCCGCGCCTCTTCGAGACGTTCAAGGCCCGGCGCGGCTACGACCTCGCGCCCCGGTGGCGGGAGCTTGCGGGGACGGGGCAGGCGCCGGAGCTGCGGAAACTGCGCCTCGACTACCGCGAGACGCTCGCCGAGCTTGCCGTGGAGACGTTCGGCGTGTGGGCGGACTGGTGCCGTGCGCGCGGCATCCTCACGCGCAACGAGGCGCATGGCGCGCCCGCGAACTGGCTCGACCTCTACGCGCTCGCCGACATCCCGGAGACGGAGATGTTCGACGACTGCCGCGACGTCCTTGTCTCGAAATTCGCCTCCTCGGCGGCGCACGTGAAGGGCACGCGCCTCGTCTCGGCCGAAAGCTGCACGTGGATCGGCGAGCACTTCCGCGAGCGTCCGGGGGAGATCAAGCGTTTTCTGGACCTGCTCTTCCTCGCGGGCGTCAACCACGTCTTCTACCAAGGCTGCTGCTATTCGCCCCCGGAGGCGGCCTGGCCGGGCTGGTGCTTCTACGCCGCGCTGGAGATGAACCCGCGCAGCCCGCTCTGGCGGATCATGCCGTCCCTGAACGGCTACGTCTCGCGCGTGCAGGCGCTCGCCCAGGCGAGCGAGCCGGGGGAGGACACGCTCGTCTACTGGCCGGTGCGCGACTTCTGGGCCGAACGGCCGGGGCTCGCCGAGATGATGAGCGTCCACAACGCGGCGCGCTGGTTCGGCGCGCAGCCGATCGGCGCGACGGCGCGGCGGCTCGCGGCGGCGGGCGTGTGCTTCGACTACGTGTCCGACAAGATGATCGCCGCGCTGCCGGAGAAGCCGGGACGGTACCGGTCCCTTGTCGTGCCGCCCTGCCGCGAGATGCCGGAGGCGACGCGGCGGCGGCTCGCGGATCTCGCGCGGAACGGCTGGGAGGTCGTGTGGGAGGGGGCGTTGCCGCAGGCGGCGCGGCGCGAGACGGCGCTTGCGGCGTCCGGTGTGGGGTTCGTGCGCTTCCGCCGCAAGGGCGAGACGCTGTGGTTTGCGGTGAACACGAACGAGGCGCCGCGGACCGTGACGCTGCCGCGCCCGCAGCTGTGGCGGCTCGACCCGCTCACGGGGGAGATCGCGGCGGTGGCGGGATCCATCCAACTGGAGCCGGGGCACGCCTGCTTCCTCCAGACGGGCGCGCGGGCCGAGGATGTTATGCCGCCGGCCCGTCCGCCGGTACGCCGCACGTCGCTCGACGGCCCGTGGGAACTCGTGCCGGTCTGTGGTGGGCCCGGCACGCCCGCGCCGCGCACCCTGGCGAAGACGGGCCCGTGGTCGCGGAACGCGGACGGCTCGGAGAATCCGTTCTGCGGCACGATGCGCTACCGCTGTACGTTCGACGCGGCGGACGGCGCGGCGGGCGGGACGCTCGACCTCGGGGACGTGCGCGAGGCGGCGCGGGTGTGTCTCAACGGACGGGACCTCGGCACGCGCTTCATGAAGCCCTACGTGTTCGCCGTGCCGCCGGGCGCACTGCGCGCGAAGGGGAACGTCCTCGACGTGGAGGTGACGAACACGGGCTCGAACCGCCTGCGCGACCTCGACCGGCGCGGCGTCGCGTGGAAGATCTTCACGGATATCAACATGGTCTCGAAGGACTACAAGCCGCTCGATGCGTCGAAGTACCCCTTCGAGGCGGCGGGGCTTCTCGGCCCGGTCACGCTGGAGACCGGGGCGGAGGAGAAGGACGCGGCTGCTACATGGAGCGCCAGGACTACTTCCGCCTCCCGGGCCTCTTCCGAAGCGTCTGGCTGCGGGCCGAACACGCGACGCACGTGGCGGACTTCACGGTCGTGACGCGCCGGGCCACGGAGGCGGAGCCGTCTTCTCGTTCGTTCTCTCGCCCGCCACTTTCTGATTGCGGGGGACGCGGAAAAGGGCTAGAATATGCGCCCAGCAAGGAGAAATGTTGTCATGGCCAAGAAAGCGGCGCCGAATATTGACTGGAGCAAACTCGGGTTCGGGTTCTCCGACGTGAACTGCCACATCCGCTATACGTGGAAGAACGGCAAGTGGTCGAAGCCCAGCTTCGTGAAGGAACCCGCCATCACGATGCACATCGGGGCGAGTTGCCTCCACTACGGCCAGGAGTGCTTCGAGGGGATCAAGTGCTTCCGCCAGAAGGACGGGAAAATCGCGATTTTCCGTCCCGACGAAAACGCGAAGCGCATGTACCGCACGGCGGAGCGCACGTGCATGGCGCCGGTGCCGGTGGAGATGTTCCTCGATGCGTGCGAGAAGGTCGTGAGGAAGAACGCCGAGTTCGTGCCGCCGTACGGGACGGGTGGATCGATGTACCTGCGTCCGCTTCTGATCGGGACGGGGCCGCAGATCGGCGTCGCCCCGGCGAAGGAGTACACGTTCATGATCATGGTCATGCCGGTGGGCGCCTACTACAAGGGCGGGCTGAAGCCGGTGCGCGCGGTGATCTTCGACCAGTGGGACCGCGCGGCGCCGCACGGTATGGGCGACGTGAAGGTGGGCGGCAACTACGCGGCCGGCATCTTCGCGCACGAGAAGGCGAAGAAGGAGGGGTGGCCGGTCGAACTCTACCTCGACGCGAAGAGCCACAAGTACATCGAGGAGTTCGCGACGTCCAACTTCGCGGGCATCACGAAGGACGGCGTGTACGTGACGCCCGACAGCTGCTCGGTGCTGCCGTCCGTGACGAACATGTCCCTCAAGCAGTGCGCGAAGGACCTCGGCATCAAGGTGGAATGCCGGCCGGTGCCCTACACGGAACTGAAGAAGTTCAAGGCGGTGGCGGCGCTCGGCACGGCGGTGGTGATCACGCCCGTGTGGGAGATTACGCGCGGCGACCAGGTCATCAAGATCTCCGATCCGGAGACGGTCGACCCGACCCTGCAGAGGCTGTACGACACGATCCAGGGCATCCAGTACGGCGACCTGCCGGACCGCCACGGCTGGTGCCACGAGGTGAAGTAGGGGGACCATGCATTTTTATCGATTTCGGGCTTGATTTTCGAGTCCGAAAACGGCATAATACCATCTCAATTTTTTGAAGAAAGAAGAGGTTCACAAAAATGGGTACAGGTCGTACACTCCGTAAAGAGTCCCACGTTCGTCCGTGCAAGACGCCGGCCGGCAAGGCGCGTCGTGTCAAGGCGCAGCGCCAGCGCCTCGTCAAGTTCGGTCTGGGCGAGGAAGAGGTCAAGCTCATGAGCGACGAGAACGTGCGCGTGCTCGTCCAGCGCCCGACGACGGTCAAGAAGATGCTCGCCAAGAAGGCCGAGGCGAAGGCCGAATAGGTCGTTTCATGACGGTTGTATCCTGTTCGGTCGACGAACGGTACGTGAATCCCCTCTTCGAGGTCTTCGACGGAGGGGATTTCATTTTGTCCTCGTACCGTGACGTGGAGGATGTGCGGACGACGATGCAGATCTTCTTCCCGGATTCCGCCGATGCGCCGCGCGCGGTGGCGGCGCTCGTGGCGGCGGGGGAGATCGTCGGTGTGGACCTGAAACCCGAAACAGGCTCGATTCCGGACGAGGACTGGAAACTCTCCTACCGCAAGCACTTCAGGACGGAAGTGATCTCGCCCCGTCTCGCGATCGTCCCCGAATGGGAGCTGGCGGGCTTCGCGGCGAAGACGGCGGGCTCCCCGGCTCCCCGGGTGCTGATCCTTGACCCCGGCATGGCGTTCGGCACGGGCCAGCACGCGACGACGCACGCCTGCCTCGAATACATCGATGAACTGGCCGTTGAAAATGCGGACCGTTCCTTCCTGGACGTCGGCTGCGGTTCCGGCATCCTCGCGATCGCGGCGAAGCTGGAGGGGTTCCGCGACGTGGCGGGGTTCGACATCGACCCCGATGCCGTCGAGAACGCGAACGAGAACGCGGCGAAGAACGGGCTGGGCACGGAGATCCGCTTCGTGCGTGGGGATCTGTGCAACAAGTCGACGTTGCCGGGCGTCCACCGGACGGGCGACCGCCCGTTCGACGTGGTGGCGGCGAACGTCCTCGGCCCCGTCCTCGTGCGCTTTGCGGCGGAGATCGCGCCGCTCGTCGCGCCGGGTGGGCGCCTCATCCTCTCCGGCATCCTGGAGGAGGTCTATTCCGAGGTTCGGGCGGCCTACACGGCGCGCGGCTTCCGCGAGGTGTCCTCGAAGCTGATCGGCGAGTGGCGCACGGGACTCTTCGCGCGGTGAGACCGGCGCGCCCGGAATCGCCCGGAAAACGGAAATTTCGTGTATACTATCCAGTCCCATGAATCCGAATAACCGCATCCACGCAATCGACGCGATTGCCGCCAACGTCCCGGCTGCGCCCGTGGCGTCCCTGCCGCCCGACACGTCCCTGGAGACCTACGGGGAGGACGTCTTCGGCGAGAAGGAAATCCGGGCGTACCTGCCCAAGGCGACCGCCGCCAAGCTGCTCGCGACCGTCAACGACGGCAAGCCGCTCGACCCCTCCATCGCCGACGACGTGGCGCACGCGATGAAGGACTGGGCGCTTTCGAAGGGGGCGACGCACTTCACCCACTGGTTCCAGCCCCTCACGGGGGGGACGGCCGAGAAGCACGACGCCTTCCTGGAGCCGGCCGGTCCGGCGCAGGCCGTCCAGCGTTTCAGCGGCAGGAACCTCATCGGCGGCGAGACGGACGCCTCCAGTTTCCCGTCCGGCGGCCTCCGCTCCACCTTCGAGGCGCGCGGCTACACGAGCTGGGACCCCACGAGCCCCGCCTTCATCAAGCGCCATGCGAACGGCGCGACGCTCTGCATCCCCACGGTGTTCTGCTCCTACACGGGCGAGGCGCTGGACTCCAAGACGCCGCTCCTCCGTTCCGTGCAGGCCCTCACGAAGGCGACGCGGCGCCTCCTCGCGCACTTCGGTCTGCCGGGCGACGCGCACGTCTCCGTCACGCTCGGCGCGGAACAGGAGTATTTCCTCGTCGACCGGAACTTCTACCTGCTCCGCCCCGACCTGCTCCAGACCGGCCGCACCGTCTTCGGCGCCGCTTCGGCGAAGCACCAGCAGCTCGACGACCACTACTTCGGCTCGATCCGCCCGCGCATCCTCAAGTTCATGAACGAGGTGGAGGACCGCCTCTGGCGGCTCGGCATCCCGGCGAAGACGCGCCACAACGAGGTCGCACCCGCGCAGTTCGAGCTTGCGCCGACGTTCGAGGACCTCAACCTCGCCGTCGACCACAACATGCTCGTCATGGAGACGTTGCGCCAGACGGCCGAGCGCAACGGCCTCGTCTGCCTCCTCCACGAAAAGCCCTTCGAGGGCGTCAACGGCAGCGGCAAGCACTGCAACTGGTCCATCGCCTACGGCGGGCGCAACCTGCTCAACCCCGGCTCGAACCCGAAGGAGAACGCGATCTTCCTGACGGTCCTCTCCGCCATCATCCGCGCGGTCGACCTGCACGCCGACCTCCTGCGCGCCGCAACCGCCGGCGCGGGCAACGACCACCGCCTCGGCGCGAGCGAGGCACCGCCCGCGATCATCTCCATCTTCCTCGGCGACGAGCTGTCCGCCGTCATGCGCGAGATCGAGACGGGCAAGGCCGAGAAGACCTCCGGACGCGCCCGGCTCAAGATCGGCGTGGACACCCTGCCGCCGCTGCCGCCGGACACGACGGACCGCAACCGCACCTCGCCCTTCGCCTTCACGGGCAACAAGTTCGAGTTCCGCGCCCCCGGCGCCTCGCACAACTGCGCGATGAACCAGATGGTGCTCAACACGATCGTCGCGGAGTCGATGGACGCCATCTCCGACAAGATCGAGGCCATGCCGGGCGACTTCAACGCGAACCTCCAGAAGCTTCTCCAGCGCCTCATTCGCAAGCACCGGCGCGTACTCTTCAGCGGCGACGGCTATTCGGCGGACTGGCCGAAGGAGGCCGCCCGGCGCGGTCTCCCCAACCTCGCCGACACGCCCGCCGCCATCGAGCCCCTGTGCGTGCCGGCCAATCAGGCGATCTTCGAGAAATACGGCGTTCTCACGCGCATGGAACTTGCAAGCCGCCACGAGATCGCCCTGGAGGACTACGAGCGGCGCATCCGCATCGAGGGCGGCATCGCCCTGGAGATCGCGCGCTCGATGATCCGTCCCGTCGTCGCGGACGAGTTCTCGAAGCTTGCGACGGCGATCTCCCTCGCGAAGAAGGACGGCCTCAAGGTCGGCGTGACGGGCCTCAAGGCGCTTTCGCTCAAGCTGGGCGCGGGACTCGACGACCTGCACGTCAAGTGCGAACGGCTCGGCAAGGCCCTCGCCAAGGGCGACACCGCCGGGCAGATCGCCGCGATGGGGGACCTGCGCCGCACGGTCGATGCGCTTGAATACCTCGTGGACGACGGCCGCTGGCCGCTCCCGAAGTACCGCGAGATGCTGTTCATCTACTGATGGACCCGGAAAAATGGAAGAAAGGACGAATGGACATGGCGGAAGACTGTACGCATGACTGTGAAAACTGCGGCAAGAGCTGCTCGGAGCGGGAGGGCGGCAAGCCGGACTTCCGGGCGAAGCTCAATCCGTGGTCGCGCGTGGGCAAGGTGGTCGCCGTGGCGAGCGGCAAGGGCGGCGTGGGCAAGAGCCTCGTGACGTGCCTGCTCGCGGCGGCGGCGGCGAAGCGCGGGCTGAAGGCCGCCGTGCTGGACGCGGACATCACGGGGCCTTCGATTCCCCGGGCGTTCGGCATTTCGGGCGGCACGGTCAACGGACCGAACGGCATCGAGCCGTGCGTCTCGAAGGGCGGCGTGCGCATCATGTCCCTGAACATCCTCGTGGAGAACCCGGGCGATCCCGTCGTGTGGCGCGGCCCGGTGATCGCCGGGGCGGTGAAGCAGTTCTGGACGGACGTCTTCTGGGATGACGTGGACATCATGTTCGTCGACATGCCCCCGGGAACGGGCGACGTGCCGCTCACGGTCTTCCAGAGCCTGCCCGTGGACGGCGTCGTCGTCGTCGCCTCGCCGCAGGAACTCGTGGGCATGATCGTGGAGAAGAGCGTGCGCATGGCAGAGATGCTGGAGAAGAAGGTCCTCGGCCTCGTCGAGAACATGAGTTACTTCACCTGCCCCGACTGCGGGAAGAGGCTGGAGATCTTCGGCCCGAGCCGCGTGGACGAACTCGCCGCCCGGCACCACATCCCGGTCGCGTGCCGTCTGCCGATCAACCCCGCGTTCGCCGCCGCCGTCGACCGGGGGGCCGTCGAATCGCTCGAATGCCCCGACCTCGCCCCGCTTGTCGACGCCCTCCTCGCCTAGCCCCGGCGCGTGGCGTCCGAACGTCCGAAACGGGAGGAGGGCCGCGCTCCTGCGCGACCGTGCCCCCGGTTCGTTTGATGCACGCCGTCGGCGATGGTATACTGTCATCCAACACGTTTAGGAAAAGGATCGATCATGGACAGTGAAAAGCCCCTCGTGGGCATTGTGATGGGCAGCGACAGCGACTGGCCCCTCGTGAAGAAGGCGTGTGACACGCTGGACGGTTTCGGCGTGCCCTACGAAACGCGCGTCATCAGTGCGCACCGTACGCCGGAGCTTGCACTTGACTATTCGCGGGCGGCGGAAGAACGCGGCCTCAAGGTCGTGATCGCCGCCGCCGGCGGCGCGGCGCATCTTGGGGGCGTGCTGGCGGCTGGGACCGTCCTGCCCGTGATCGGCATCCCCGTGGCGGGCGGCGCTCTCAACGGACTCGACGCGCTCTACGCGACGGTGCAGATGCCCTCGGGCGTGCCCGTGGCGACGGTGGCCTGCGGCAGCGCGGGCCCCGTGAACGCGGCACTCCTCGCCGTCCAGATTCTCGGCACGGCCGACCCGGTCCTCCGCGGGAGGTTCCGCGCCCACAAGGCGAAGCTCGCGGAGAAGGTCGAAGCGGCCAACGCGCGGATCCATGCGTAGGCGTTAGCGTTCGGACCGTTCATGAAACTGCGGGTCTTTGGAAGCGGATCGAAGGGAAATTGCCTCGCGGTGCGCGGCGGCGGGAAACTGCTGCTGGTGGACTGCGGGCTTTCCTGTCGGGAACTGACGAAGCGCATGGCCGCATGCGGGCTTTCTCCCGACGCGGTCGACGGCGTTCTCTTCACGCATGACCACAGCGACCACTGCGCGGGCATCGCGACGTTCCACCGGCGCTACCCGCGGGCGGCGCTCTACGCAAACGGCGAGACGGCGGACGCCATTGCGTCCGTGACCGGCGTGGAAGACGGCTGGTGTACGTTCGAGACGGCGGCGGCGTTCGCGGTCGGCGGGTTGACCATCTCCTCCTTCTCGGTGCCGCACGACGCGGCGGACGCCGTCGGCTACCTGATCGGGGACGGCGCGTCTTCGCTCTTTGTTGGAACGGACATGGGCGTCGTGACGCTCCCCGCAAAGGAGGCGCTGGCGCGTGCGACCTGCGCGGTCCTGGAATCCAACCACGACCCCGAACTCCTCGCCCGCTCCGACCGTCCCGAATCGCTCAAGCAGCGTATTCGGGGACGGAGCGGACACCTCTCGAACGACCAGGCCGCCGATGCGCTCCGCGAACTGAATCCGCAGAATCTCCGCACGCTTCTGCTGGCACACCTTTCAAGCCAGTGCAATGCGGACTACCTGGCCGTGGAGGCGATGGCGCGCGCGCTGCGGGATCTCCACCGCGCGGATATCACGCTCGCCGCCCTCGCCCAGGACGAGCCGAGCGCCCTGTATGAGTTCTGAGGCGTCGGCTTCCCGGCGCATCTAGCTCTTCCAGAGGCCGTGGAGGTTGCAGAAGGCGTAGACGGCCTTGACCGTTTCCTGGGGGGCGAGCGTGAAGGTCGCCTGCGGGGCGTCGCCGGGGGAAAGGCGTCGGCAGTGGCTGCCCGCTGAGGTTTCAAGGGCGATCCACTCGATGAAGTGGGCGGCGAGCATGGGGTGCGCCACCGAGCCGACCGTCACCTGGACGGTCTGCCCTTCGACGGTGGAGACGGGGACGTGCTTTTCCTGCGCGCCGTCCGACGTGTTCGGCACGAGTTCGCGCATGGGTTGTCCGCAGCAGATGGTCTCGGCGGCTGTTTCCTTGACGGGCAGGATGATCTTGCCGCATAGGGCGCAACGCAGAAGTTTCATGACGGGACTCCTTTCTCGTTGAGTTTGGTTCTAGAGATCGGCAACGAAATACGGTGATTCTTTGCAACAAAGAACGCAAGGCTTTGTGGACGTTGTATCCTTTGCGGCTCACACTACTTGATTACCGGAACGCTATTCTACACGAAGGCAAACGTTCGATGGTATGTTGAATCGTCTGATTTTTTTCGTTTAAGTGCGTTTGTTTTCTTAATCTGTCTTTTGTTTTGCGATTTCGTCGCATCGCGGAGGCAACGCAGGGGCGCGGAGGGACGGATTGTCCCCTGTGGAAAAAAACGAGAATAGATTGCGGGTTCTGACATTCGGCTAATAAATCGGCAGTATACTATGCGTCACAGACACACAATACACCCATCCTGCGATCGGCTTCGGCCGATTCATTGAGGGTTCTGCCGCGCCCAAGAACAGGAAATGCGGTATGCCTCCGGGACGGTTCCTCCCACCTCCGCCCGGAGGCCCTTTTTATGTCTGAGGACGCTGAAGCCGCCGCTGTGCGGCCTTAAGTGGTCTGGGCCATGACTGTCCTCTTTACAAGCCGAACCGAACATTGATATACTACCGACAGACGCGAAGCGGTTTGAAGCAACGAATTCTGAGACAAAGAGGAAATCCATGAAAATCCTGGTTGTTGGATCGGGCGGACGGGAACATGCCATCACATGGCGGTTGGCGCAGGACGCGGCGGGGCACGAGTTGTTCTGTGCGCCGGGGAATGCGGGGACGGCGGCGTGCGCGACGAACCTCGCGATGGGCGCGGAGGACATCGCGGGCATCGTTGCCTGGGCCGAGGCGAACCGCCCGGACCTCGTTGTCGTGGGACCGGAGGCGCCGCTCGTGAAGGGCCTCGTCGATGCGCTCCAGGCCGTCGGCATCACGGCGTTCGGACCGGTCGCCGCCGGCGCGCGCATGGAGGGCTCCAAACGTTTTGCAAAGGAAATCATGGATGCGGCGGGCGTGCCGACGGGGAAGGCCGAGACGTTCACCGATGCCGCCGCCGCGAAGGCCGCGCTACCCTCCTACGGACTTCCCGTCGTCATCAAGGCGGACGGCCTGGCGGCCGGGAAGGGCGTGGTCGTGGCGGAGACGGCGGCACAGGCCGAGGCCGCGATCGACGACATGCTCGTGGGGAACAAGTTCGGCGCCGCCGGGGCGGAGGTGCTCATCGAGGAATTCCTCCACGGCGAGGAGTGTTCGATCCTCGCGCTCGTGGACGGGAACGATGCCGTCCTTCTGCCGAGTTCGCAGGACCACAAGCGCGTCTTCGACGGCGACAAAGGACCGAACACGGGCGGCATGGGGGCCTATTCGCCCGCGCCGGTGGTCACGGCCGACAAGCTGCCGCTCATCAAGGAGAAAATCATCATGCCCGTCGTGCGCGAGCTCGCGCGGCGCGGCATCGTCTATCGCGGCATCCTCTACGCGGGGCTCATGGTGAACGACGAACACGCGCATCCGCACGGTCCCCTCGCGAAGAGCGGATCCACCGTGAACGTGGTCGAGTTCAACGCCCGCTTCGGCGACCCCGAGACGGAGGCCGTGCTGCCGCGCCTCGGCGGGGACTTCGCCACGGCGCTCCTCCACGCCGCGACGGGTTGCCTGAAGCCCGGGGATGTCGTCGTGAAGGACGCCTGCGCCGCTACGGTGATCATGGCCTCCGGCGGGTATCCGGGAAGCTACGAGAAGGGGAAGGTGATCACGGGACTTGAGAACAACCCTGCGCTGGTCTTCCATTGCGGAACGAAGATGGTGGACGGACGGGTCGTCACGGCGGGTGGGCGCGTCCTCTCCGTCACGGGTCTGGGGGCAAACCTGCGCGAGGCCGTTGACAATGCCTATGCGGGCGTGGACAGGATTGCCTTCGACGGGGCCTTCCATCGCACCGACATCGCCCACCGCGCCTTCGCGCGCGGGTAGACGCCGTGCCCCGTGAAAAGGCGTTTCTATGGCATGACGGGGACGAGCGGAACGCTCGGACCGAAACGGGAAGAGGGCGACGGACAGGTTCACCGCGTCGATTCCGATGGTTGACGGAACGCCGAAGATCACGAAGCGCCCTGAATTGTCGAGCGAGGAAAAGTCCAAAAGAAAGTTTACGCTGTTGGCTCGGACTTCGCTGATGTCGGGAGACTGGGTTGAGATATCCGAATCGGCGGCAAAGGACTATAACTTTTTCAAGGTCCGGGTGGAGAGGGTGTATGACAAGAAAGTGACCTTGTCAGGGAAAGTTGCTCATGCCGCCGTCCG
>ERZ1026780.1348-NODE-1348-length-16198-cov-6.813727_pt1 | contig 16198 bp, 14 predicted proteins | sample MGYA00380126_ERZ1026780 | MGnify/ENA primary metagenome ERZ1026780 (study PRJEB33269, sample SAMEA4719762) | human gut metagenome | biome: human-associated habitat; feature: organic feature; material: feces | place: Cameroon | collected 2013-10 ... | reverse complement strand
GCACGGGCACGTCGCACTCGGCACGGGCACGTCGCACTCGGCACGGGCACGTCGCACATGGTAGGGGCCGACGTCCCCGGCGGCCCGCGTCCCCGATGTCGTCCCGTGGTCGTCCCCATGTGCATCCCGCGCCGGGGGCGGTGGTACACATGGGACGGCGCGATAAATTGTGGCCCTCCCTGGCGGCAAATCGACAAAATCAAAATCAAAAAGTCAAAATGCTCTTGATTCCTGACAAAAAATTATGATACACTTGCGCTGACATCGACTTAGGAGGTATGGTGTGATGCTACGGAAAAAGAAGATTCTCACCGCCGCGCTCTGCGCGGGCGGGGTTGTTTTGTCCGCCGCGTTGACGGCCGCCGAGACCGAGACGACGATTGTCTCGCAGCAGTTCGCGAGGGTGACAGGTGACCTGACGCAGCTCGGAGGCGACAAGCCGGGCACGTGGGAGGGCTATGGTTCGGTGACGAACCAGACCGCCGGCTACGCGAAGCCGGCGGGCGTGGGGTCGCCGATCAATGGTTCGACGGACAAGCTCTACCTCTCCGTTGACGGTTCTGTGACCTGCACGGCCGCCACGACGGAGAACAAGCCGGCGACGGTCGACATGATGATCCAGATCGCGAAGCCGGACGAGAAACTGGTTTTGCCGACGGGCGAGAAGGCGGACGGCATCCAGATCGCGGTCGGTGTCGACACGGACGGTTCGCTCAAGGCCTACTGCACGGACAAGACGACCGCAAAGGTCGATTGGTATTCGCTCGGCAAGGCGACGTACGCGGAGGGAGAGTGGCATCGCGTGAGCTTCACGTTCGACTACAAGGAGCAGACGTGCCAGATCCGCCTCGACGGCGAGCCGCTGATGACGGAACATGGCGCGCTTACGTCCGACGGTACGGGCGGTACCACTGGGTCGTGGTACAAGTTGAACACGACGACGAAGAAGAACCTCTCCAGCGTGAAGGTGGTCGGTTCCACGGCCATCGACGAAGTCGTCATCAAGCAGGCGGATTCGGGGAAGGTGACGGATGTCCTTCCGGCCCTCGCCGACGCTGGGAGTGAGACGGATGGTGTGCCGAACCAGTGGATCGCCGAGCAGGGTGTCACGCGCACGGTGACGGAAAAGGCCCCTGATGGGTCGGATATGACGGTTGCCGATAAGTACAAGGCCGGTTTCAACGTGGCGGACGGTAAGAAACTTGAAATCACGAAGATGGCTGTGAAGACCGACGGCGTTGAACTGAAGGTGCCGGTTGCGCAGTCCCCCGACGGCTACAAGAACGTCATTGAGGTCAAGAACGGCGAGACGATTGTTGAGACGAAGGATATCGCGTCCGGAACGGACACGGTGACGGCAGTAGTCCCGAAGGTAGGAGAGGACGGCAAGGCCGTCAAGTACACCTACCAGATCAAGACCCAGACGACGAAGTAACCGCGAACGGCTGAAAGGAACATGACAATGAAAAGGCTTTTGACGGTTTTCGGTGTGGCGGGTCTCGCGATGGCGTCCCTTGCCGCCGTGAATGATACGCTCATCTCTTTCTCGACGCCGGGCGTGGATACCTACGCGGACGGGACGGCGGTGCGCGACGGCGAATGCTACGCGCTCGTCTGGTCGGCGGACGGCGTCTTCGAGGGGCTTGACGTGAACGGCCGGCCGCTCGACGCCGCCGACGCGGTCGTCCTCGTCGCGCCGGTCGCGAAGGACGGCAGATGCCCGGATCTGGTCTATCAGGTGGACGCCGCGCGGGCGGCCGCGTTCGCGGGTGGCCAGTACGGGGTCTATCTCCTTGACACGCGCCGGACGGACGCGGCGACGGGCGAGGTGAAGGTCGGCCTTGAAGACGGCAAGCTCGTCTTCGTGCGCACGAGCGCGGCGGCGACGGATGGCCTTGCGGCGACGGCGGGCGGCGCGCCTGCGGCGGCTGGGGCGGCTGGGGCCGTGGGCGGCGCGGCGGCGACGGTCTACACGGAAATCGAGCCGCCGGTCGTCGCGATCAAGGTCGATGCGGCCGTCATCACGCTCACGGTGTCGGGCATGAATCCGTTTGCGGACTACTGGGTGCAGAAGGGCACGGACCTCAAGGATGTCTCCGAGAAGGTCGCCGACGTGCCCGCAGACGGCGTGGTGGCGCTTCCCAAGACGGACGCCGCCGCCTTCTTCAAGGTCAAGGGCGGTCTCCCGGCGGTCAAGTAAGGCGTGCGAGTGAAAGGACTGTGAAGATGAAACTCCATTCGTTGATTTGCGTGGGCATGTTTGCGGCGGCGGGAGCCGCGTTGGGCGAGGACGTGATCGTGGGCAAGCAGACGTGCGCCGCGATGGCCGTTCCGGCGACGGGAACGTACACGCTCATTGCCGTTCCCTTCAAGGACGTCGGTGGCACGGACACGGAGCCGAAGGTCAAGGTCGCCGACGTCGTGAAGACCGTCGGGCTGAAGGCGGGCAGTCACCTCTTCTACTACACGGGCGAGAACTACTACGCCTGGAAGCTTGAGGAGGGTACATGGAAGGGTGCGACCGTCAGTTACAAGAAGAACGGAAAGGATGAGATGACGCAGTCGCCGGCAGATGACTATCAGGTTCCCTGCGGCGCGACGCTGTGGCTTCAGCGCGCGGAGGGAAGCGACGAGAGCGTCGTCCTCTACGGCGAGGAGGCGACCGTGCCGAATCCGACGCTGACGGCGAAATCCGTTCAGCTCATCTCAAACCCGAAGGCGACGGACTACACGTTCACGGCGGAGGGTGTCAAGGGTGTTGCTGATGGCGACATGATCATGATTCCCCAGGATGACGGTACGCAGACCGTCTACACCTACAAGACGGGGAAGGACTGGGGTCAGTACGAGCAGAGCGGGACGGTTCCGGGGACTGAGATTCCCCTGATGAAATTCACCGTCAAGACGGTCACGATCCCCGGCGGGCGGGGAGCCTGGTATGTCAGCAAGGGTGACACGGTTCCGTCCATCGCCTGGTAACGCAACGTCGAAGAAGAGAAGGAAAGACAATGAAACTCATTCATAAAATCGCCTTTTGCGCGACGTTGGCACTGATGGGGTCGGCTTCGGCCTCGACGCTCTTCTGGCAGGTCAATAAGGACGGGGCAGGTTCGCTGGGATGGGACGGCACCGGCGACCCGAAGTACGCCGTTCTCAAGGCGACGACCGGCACGCTTGCGGAGGGCGTCGGCATCGCGGGGTATGACCTGAGCGAGGGGAAGGTGTGGGCGACGGATCTCGGAACCTACGGGAATTCCAGCTATTCCTTCTTCGTTGAACTGATCAACGCTTCCGGCAGCTCGGTCTACACCCAGAAGGCGGCGACGTCCTACGACAACCTGCTTTCGTCAGGGTACGTTTCCGCAAGTGCCTTGGATCGGCCGACGGGTGCCTTGTCGGGCGGCTTCAACGGCGCGTCGGTGCCGGAGCCGACGAGCGGCGTCCTGCTGCTGGTGGGCGGCGCGCTGCTGGCCCTGCGCCGGCGGCGCGCGTGAAGGGGGTCTGATAGGTGGACGGAGGCGGGTCGGCGACGGCCCGCCTTGGTTGTGTAGACGGAAGGGGACGACGAAATGCGCAAGTACTACGACGACGAGGATGACATCGATGAGCGGCCTGGGCGGACGGGGACGATCCGTACGTTCCTGCCGTCCGAGCGGATGGCGGGGCTGGACTGGGTGTTGGCCGCCGCCTTGGCCGTGTTGGCCTTTGCTGGGCTGACGGCGTTTGCGTTTCCGGGATTGAGCCCCGACGTGTGGAACGACGCGGCGGTTGCGGCGGGGTTGCGTCCGCCGGCGGATCTCTTCCCGGGGTTCTGGCGCGTCCTCGCCTCGGCGCTCTACCTGAAGGGGGTCGCGGCGGGGAACGGCCTGTTGCCGTGGGCGGGGCGGATCTGTGCGGCGTTGACGGCAGGGTGTGCCTACCTGTTCCTGCGTGCGGCGCTCGCGCTCCTCGTGCGGGGGCGGCTGCGGTATGCCGTACGGCGTTTTGTGGTCCAGCGCGTGGCGGCGGCGTTGGGGGCGCTCTTCTTCGTGTGCGCGGATCCGGTGTGGCGGGCGGGACAGGCGTTCTCGCCGGCGGGGCTGCTCGTGTTCCTGACCCTCGTGCAGCTCGTCCTGTTCGCGGGGTTCCTGCTGAACGGACGCCTGGCGGCGGCGCTGGGGTCGATGTTCCTCGCGGGGCTGCTGGCGGCCGAGACGCCGCTCGGCTTCCTGCTGCTCGCGGGGTGCTGGGGCGTCTACCTGCTCGCCCTGCGCCATGACGCGCTCTGCGAGAGGATGCCGTTCCTCGACCCGGTGGCGGGTCCGTCCGCCAAATGGACGCTCACGCTCGCCTGGGCGCTTGGTCTTGTGGCGGGCGTCGCCGTGAACTGCACGTCGTTCATCGGCATGGAGGGGCTGGCCGCGTCCGGCAAGGCCGGGGGCGACATGCCGCTCTTGTACCTCCTCTGCTGGTGGCACCAGATCGTGGGCGCGGCGAACGCCCTCGGGTGGGTGCTGGGGCTTGGCGTGTGCGTGCTGCCCTGCGTGGTGGCGGCGGTGATGCTGCCGCGCGCGGTGGACGAGGAGTCGTTCATGCCGTACCATGTGGGTGCGGTCTTCTTCTGCACGGGCGCGCTCGCGTTCGCGCAGGTGGCGATGCTGCCGCCGCTCTGGTTCTGGTCGTGGACGGACGCGGTGGGCGTCCATTCGCCCTATCTGCTGCAGATGCTGATGCTCTGCGCGTGCGGCACGGTGGTGTGCGCCCTCACCGTGCTGGGGTGCGATGCCTGCTGCCGCAACCACGCGCGCCTTGCGGCGCAGCGGTTCGCGGAACTGCGCGACGACGAGGCGGGAACGGCGTCCGCCGTGCCCGCGCGCCTGAAGCGCGGCGGGCTTGTTGTCTTCTTCGTCGCGGCGGTGCTGCTCGTGGCGGGTGTCGTGCCGGGGCGTGCGCTCACGCGCACGCGGCAGATGCTTGCGATCGTGGAGGACTACGTGCGGGAGGTCGTGGAGGAATGCGGTCCCGTTCACTGGATCTTCACGGACGGCTCGTTCGACGCGCGTTTCGAGCTGGAGGCGGCGGCGCGCGGGAAGACGCTGCGGGCGCTTTCGATGATGGCCGCCAACGCGCCGTACCAGCAGTACCTGCGCACGCGCGGCGTGACGGACGCGGAGGACGCGATGTCCCTCTCGATGGGCGCGCCGATGGTGCTGCGCTCGTGGGTGCGCGACAGGCCGGAGCGCCTGCGGGACGCGGCCGTCCAGCTCGGGTTCGAACTCTGGAAGCGCGACGGCAAGGAACTGCCCGTCTGCTCGGGCGTGCTGGCGCGACCGGACGGCATGGCCCCGGAAGCGTGCGCGGCGGGCGTCGCGCGCGCGACGGCGCTGGCGGACCGCATCCTCGACCTCTACGCGGCGGGCGGGCTCGAACGGGCCGCCGGGCGCACGGTCCGCGACCTCTTCCTCTTTGTGCAGTGGCGCATCTCCCGCCTCGCGCGGATGCGCGCCGAGCGCGCGGACCGCGCGGGCGACGCGGCGGTGGCGATGAAGGACGTGAAGCTCTCCGACGAACTCGACCGCTCGAACGAGTCGCTGAAGTCGATCCTCACCGCGCTGGAGCGGGCGAAGGCGACGACGCTCAAGCAGGTCACGCCCCGCGAGGGCCTGCAGCTCGCGCTCGCGCGCGCCGACTTCGTGCTCGCGCGCCGCTACGGCGAGGTGATCCTCGCGGCGGACCCCGACGACCCGAACGCGAACTTCGGCGTGGGCATGAGCTACTACACCCAGAAGCAGTGGACGCGCGCGGAGGAGTATCTGCGCCGCTGCCTCGTGAAGAAGCCGAAGGAGCCGGCCGTGTGGAACAACCTCGCGATGATCTGCCTCTACACGAAGCGCTTCGACGAGGCCGAGCGGCACGCGAAGAAGGCGCTGGAGATCATCCCCGAGTCCGCCGAGGTGAAGGACACGCTCAAGGAGATCGCCGAAGCCCGCGCCAAGGGGAAGTAGGTTTTAGGTTTCAGGTTTCAGGTTTTAGGTTTTAGCGGTTAGCCTGTAGTGTAGGTTTTAGGTTTCAGCGGTTAGGTTTTGGCCTCTAGGGGAGGGTCGCGCTCCTGAGCGACCGAACGGCCCGGCACGTGGCGTCTCTGCGCGCAGAGTCGCCCCACAGCGCCACGCGCCAAGCTGCCCCTAAAACCTAGAACCTAAAAACTAGAACCTGAAACCTGAAACCTAAAACCTTCCCCCAGTTGCGCACAGCGCGCGCGTGTAGTATAATGATGCCGTCACAAAATCGAACAACCCAGGCGAAAGCCGAACAACTCAGGCGAGGCCGAGACTTATGGCGAAATTTCAGTACATCGCGCTGGATGGCGCGGGCCAGGAACAGCGTGGAACGATCGAGGCGGGCGACCGCGCGTCGGCGATTGCGGCCATCCGCGCGAACGGGCTCTTCCCGTCCGCGATCGGCGAGGTGAAGGGCGCGGCGGCTCCGGCGAGGAAGGGGTCCGCGCCGGCGAAGGGGGCGGCGAAGAAGGGCGTCGGCTCCAAGCAGATCAACATCAAGATGCCGAAGTTCCTGATGGGCCGCGTGAAGCAGAAGGACCTGACGGGCTTCACGCGCCAGCTTGCGACGCTCGTGAACGCGGGTCTGCCGCTCATGCGCTGCATCGAAGTCTTGAAGAAGCAGAAGATGGCCCCGGCGATGATGGACTGCCTGAACGGCATCAGCGAGGGCATTGCGGGCGGCGCGACGTTCTCGGAATCGCTCACGGCGTATCCGAAGGTGTTCGACAACCTGTACGTCAACATGGTGAAGGCGGGCGAGGCGGGCGGCGTGCTCGAAGTCGTGCTGAACCGCCTGGCGGAGTTCGCCGAGAAGGCGCAGAAGATCAAGAACAAGGTGAAGGGCGCGATGATCTACCCGTCGGTGGTGCTTGTGGCCGCCGTCGGCATCACGGCCTTCCTGCTCGTGGCGGTGATCCCGAAGTTCCAGCAGGTGTTCAACGACATCCTGGGCGGGCAGTCGCTGCCGGCGATCACGGAGTTCGTGATGGGGGCCTCCGAGTTCGTGCAGCACAACGGCCTGCAGATCGCAGCGGGCGTCGCGGCGTTCGTGGTGCTCTACAAGATGTTCGGCAAGACGAAGTTCGGCGCGTACCAGCTGGACCGCCTGCGCCTCGGCTTCCCCGTGACGGGCACGCTCGTGAAGCGCACGGCGATCGCGCAGTTCTCCCGCACGCTCGGCACGCTGCTCTCCTCGGGCGTGCCGATCCTCCAGGCGCTCGTGATCGTGCGCGACACGACGGCGAACGGCGTGGTGCGCCGCGCCATCCAGTCCGTCCACGACGCGGTGAAGGAGGGCGAGTCGATGACCGACCCGCTCGCCGCCTCCGGCGTGTTCCCGCCGATGGTCGTCTCGATGGTGCAGGTGGGCGAGGAGACGGGCCAGCTTCCCGACATGCTCACGCGCATCGCGAACACCTACGACGACGAGGTGGACAACGCCGTGGCGGGCCTGACGGCGGCCATCGAGCCGGCCCTCATCATCTTCCTCGCCGTGGTGGTGGGCACGATCGTGATCGCGATGTTCCTGCCGATGATCAAGATCATCTCCTCCGTCTCCGGCGGCGGCGCGGGCTGAGGGTGAGGGGCCGAAACGCCATGAAACGCGATACGAACAGAGGCGGCTTCACGCTGATCGAGCTGCTGGTCGTGACGGTCGTGGTCGTCACGCTCATGGGCGTCGTCTTCCGCCTGGCGGGCGTGGGCGGCACGAACCGCGCGAAGGCGGAGACGATCCAGCGCCTGCAGCGGCTCGAGAACGCGCTTTCCGGCTACTATGCGGCGTACGGGTCGTACCCGCCCGTGCCGCTGCAGGGGCGCAGCCGCAGCATCTACAAGAGCGTGGATGCGTACGGGCGCCAGGAGAAGGGCGAGCAGGAGAGCGGCGGCACGTCGATGAAGTCGGCGCGGACGCTTGTGCAGATCGAGGCGGCCTGCCGCGCGCAGCCGCTTTCCGTCTCGTGGCCGGCGCCGAGCGACGGCGAGATCAACAACATGATCCAGGACCTGGCGTCCGTGCCGGACGCGGAGGCTCCGTACAAGGGCTTCCGCACGCTCAGCAGCGTGGGATCGCTCAACCTCGACGCGGTTGACTGGCGCGCGCAGAGCCGGACCGGGAAGGACATCCAGCTCTTCGAGTTCGGTCTCCTCTCCTTCCTCTTCCCGCGCTACTTCTTCATGCTCGAAGGCAAGATGAGCAACTTCTACGACCACAAGGTGAACGGGCGCTACCACAACCAGTGGGCGGCGAACAACCAGCTGCCGTGCCGCCTCGACACGGGGGCGCAGTTCGCGGACTGGGACGAGGTGCGCAAGATGATGGGTGCGCACTCCTCCTCCGCCAGCGCGCGCTGGGAGGCGGGCATGATCTCGAACCTCACGAGCCAGGCCGTCTGCGCACGCTGGATGCCGAACTTCCAGGGCATCGTCACGACGATCGACCAGCCGCGCTACCGCTTCTTCTACGGTGTGGACGTGCTGGACCAGAACAAGCCCTACCTCGCGACGCCCGGGACGTTCGATGTGGACGGCGTGAGCGGCGGCGGCGGGGAGGGCGACAGGCTCTGGGGGCGCCGTCTGCGTGTCTTCCCCGGCGGCGGTTCCGGGTCGGGCGGCTCGACGCACCTCCTGCTCAGCATGACGGTGTGTGACGGCTGGGGGCACGAGTTCTACTACTATTCGGAGCCGCCGTACCAGAGCTACCGCCTCTGGTCCGCCGGACCGAACAAGGTCACCTTCCCGCCCTGGTACGACCTCGACTCGTTCAGCGGCGAAGACCTCAACATGATCCACTCCTTCATTTCGGACGACATCGTCCACCTCAGCAACTAAGGGCCCGTCATGACGAACAGGAAACACGCTTTCACCCTCATCGAGATGCTGGTGGTGCTCGCCATCATCGCCATCCTCTCGGGTGCGCTGCTCATGGGCTACGGCCGTGTCACGCGCACGGCGCAGCGCGCGCGGGCGCAGGAGACCGTCTCCAATGTGGCGACGGCCCTCAGCATCATGTTGCAGAACAAGGGTACGTGGCCCACGGGACTTTCGCTCTACCAGGGCGTGGACGGCAACGGCAAGGGGTGCGTCGTGGAGGTCGCGAAGGTATTCGCCAAGAACAACCTGCTCGGCGTGAGCCTGAACAGCGGCGGACAGCCCGTCGGCTCCGACCGCTGCGGTATCGTCGATCCCTGGGCGGTGGCCGTGCTGAAGCGCTCGCCGTCGGCGAACGCCTCCACGCGCGTCCCGTCGGGCGGCACGGTGAAGTCCCATATCATCTACTATGCGATCGACACCGACCTTGACGGCATTACCGAGGCGAAGGTGTGCGGCGAGACGGTGAAGGTGCGGGCGAACGCGATCGCGTGGTGCGCGGGCGCGGACGGCGAACTCGGCGACTCGTACTCCAAGCGGAGCAAGAAGAACGCGGACAACGTGTACAGCTGGAACCGTCAGCAGGAGGTCCGCGAATGAGGCGCGCGCGCACGGCCGGCTTCACGATCGTCGAGATGCTGATGGTCATCGGCATCCTGGCGGTGCTGATGGGCATTGTCACCACGGCGGCCTCGGCCGCCATCCGCCAGGCGCGGGAGCGGCGCACGGAGGCGTCGAAGCAGGTCATCCAGTCGGGTATCGCCTCCTACCTCGCCCAGAAGAACCACTGGCCGCCGAAGGGCGGGCAGCTCCAGGACTGGGCGGACAACGGGCTCGGATCCGGCAAGCGCGTCGACTTCCTCTCGGCCGACCAGTACGACAAGATGATGTACGAGCTCGCGAAGGTCTCCGTCGGCTCCAGGAAGGCATCGCCCGTGATGGACTTCAACGGCGTGGTCGTCGCCACGCGCACGGCGGCGAGCAAGGCCGGCGGGCGCGGCCAGAACTTCTCCGAGGCGATCAAGAAGAACAAGAAACACGGCTCCACGATCAAGCTGGGCGACATGGTGTTCGGCTACCAGGAGAGGGAGAGCGGCCGCTTCCGCCGCTACATCGTGCAGTACAACGCCGATTCCGACAGCGTGCGCGTGATGACGGTGAAGAACTACAACGATTGGTGGAACTCCACGCACGACAACAAGACCGTGCAGCTTCCCAGCGGGTATTTGAAATGATGAAGACGCAGCGACAGACACGCGGGGGCTTCTCGCTCGTCGAGCTGATCGTGGTGATCGGCCTGATGGCGCTCCTCTCCACGATCTCCATCGGCGGCTACTTCGCCGCGTCGCGCGGCATGACCGCGCGCGGCGTGGTGCAGGACACGGCCTCGATCATCCGCCAGGCCATGCAGACGTGCCTGATCGACCAGGTGCCGACGGCGGTCCTCTTCTGCAACCGCCGGCAGAACACGAAGGCCAAGGACGGCGAGGCGTACGGCACCGCCATCGCGATCAAAATGGCCGGGCGCATCTCCTACATCGCGACGAGCGGCAAGACCGCGGCCGGGCAGGCGCTGCCCGTGGGCGGGGGGATGCTCGTGGACGAGTTCGCCGACTGGAACCAGTCCTACCCGATGGACGCCTCCGACGGCAGCAGCCAGCGCGCCATCCGCCTCTACCAGATGAGCAGCCCCGGCGGGAACCGGCTCAGGCAGGGCGTGAAGCAGTGCAGCTCGCTCATGTGCGCGTGGGTGGGCTACACGCAGCTGGACGCCGAGTACCTGATTGGCATGAAGACGACCCTGGCGGACTTCTGCCAGGACTTCAAGCTGGATGCCGCCGGCAACAAGAACCGCGCCGGCATCGGCTACGACAACGGCAACGACTGCCGCTGGGGGCTTCCCTTCCACCCCGACAACAACGGACTGAACCGGGGCAGCTGGCACGTGGGCGACGCCTACGGCGTGGAGATCGCCACGCTCGACCTTCCGAAGAACTACATCTTCGGCACCTCCGTGCCGAACGACACCGAGCTGGTGCCCGCCTCCGGCACGCCCGCGCTCGTCTTCTATCCCGGCGACGTGACGGACGTGAACGACTACAAGTTCTCGCTCGGCAAGGCCGGCGGCAACGTGCAGATCACGCGGCTCAACGACCTCGCGGGCACCGACACGTCCCCGGTCGGCACCATCACGGACAACCTGCTGAAGGACCAGGACTGACATGAACGGCATCAAACCCATTCTCCGGAAGCTGGGCTTCACCCTGATGGAGGTGAACCTCGCCATCTTCATCATGGCCGCCGGCGTGCTGGCGATGGTCTCGCTCTATCCGCTCGGCTACCGCGAGAACCAGCAGAGCAAGGACGACGTGAAGGCGGCGGCGGCGGCGGATGCCGTCTTCAACCAGATCCGGGGCGCCCTCTCGCAGCGCAGCCTCACATGGGACGAATGGAAGCGGGCGGTGCAGAACGCGGTGAACGTGACCGGCCTGCGCGAGGGCAACGGCGGCTGGGCCGCCTACTGCGAGACGGGGAGCGGGTTCACGCCCAAGAAGAAGGGCACGATCAACTCGACGGGGAAGCGGGTGTTCGACGCCCTCGTGAGCCGGGCGAGCCCGAAGCCGTCGTGGCCGCTCAACAGCGCCTACGTCTGCGCCCTCGTCGCGCAGCCGGGGTACGTGCGCGTGCCCGGCGGGGAGATCCAGGCGGACTGGTCGCGCGTCGCCGTCAGCATGCGCGTCTCGCGCAACGCGGGCGCACTCTTCGCGCAGCCGATCTACTTCACCGAAATCCATTTCCAAGGCGATCAGAAGAGGTCAACCCCATGAAACGGCTGAATGACCGCTCCGGCTTCACGCTCATCGAGATGCTCGTCGCGTCCCTGCTGCTGGGAATGCTCGTGACGATCCTCACGATGGTGTTCAACTCGTCCTCCATCGCCTGGCGCACGGGCAAGGCCGGCGTTTCGCAGCTCTCGCTCATGCGCCGCCAGCTCTCCCTCGCCCAGAACCGGGCGGACAACCTGCTGCCCCGGATCGACACCCAGAGCAAGTCGGTCGTCGGGCTCGTCGCGGGCGCCTGGCATGCGGACGGCACGGTGCGCGCACGCGCCGTCTCGCGCTACCGGGGCGACGGCTTCTTCCAGAAGCCGAACTTCGATTCCTACAGGAGCGACGACGCCTCGCTCAACACCGCGCCGCCGTGGCAGCAGCTCAACAACCTCGGGACGCTGCGCTACGGTTCGTCGCACGCCTACACCGTGGGCGTACTCTCCTACGGCCCGGACGGCAAAATCGATACGGACGACGACATCAGCACATGGCCGGACGAGGTGGAATGACGATGAACCGCTTGAACGACAGAAGGGGCTTCACGCTCGTGGAGCTGATCGTGGTGATCGGCATGCTCATGCTGCTCGCCGGCGCCGTCACGACCTCCGTCGCGGGCGCCAACCGCCGCGCGAAGATCCAGCAGGCGGTCACCGAGGCGCAGGAGATGACGAAGGCGATTCTCGCCTACGAGAACTACGGGCGGGACTACTCGCTCGACGCGCACCTCATGGAGAAGCAGCAGGCGACCGAGAGTTCTCTCGACTTCATCCTCGGCAAGGAGAACATGCAGAACGGGCAGAGCGGCAAGATGCCCGTCCTCTTCAACGCCTCCTCCACGCGCTCCGGCAAGATCCTCGACCCGTGGGGGCGGCCCTACTACGTGACGATCCGCCGGGGGACGGTTGACACCGAGCAGGACAGCACGGACGGCAACATCACCTCCTACGTCACGTTTCCGAACTACAACCGTCGGCCCGCCGACGAGTTGAACCCGGGGAATACGAACCAATGACGACATCCCGCAAATCCGGAAGCGCGCTCCTGATCGTGCTCGGCTTCCTCTCCTTCATGGTGGTCTCCGCCGTCGCGTTCGCGATCTACATGCGCGCGGAGCGCATGCCTTCGTCCGCCCTGCGCCGCGCGGTCGCCACGCGCCACCTCGTGCACGCCGCCCTCGCCGAGGCGATTGCCCGCGTCGACGACGCCGTGCGCGGCGATCCTTTCCCCGGCCTGTGCGACACGAACACCGACTTCTCCGCCAAGGGAACCTACACCTACCGCGACCAGCGGGGGCAGGCCATGGACGTGTGGCAGGGGCGCGTCTTCATGCCGCCGGATCCGCTCGGGGGGACGACGACCCGCGAGACGCGCTTCGCGCCCGTCACGGAGACGGTGAGCGTGCTGACGCTGGAAGGGCTCGGCTACCTGCCGCCGGGGCTCGTCAATGACGTGCGCTTCCTCTCCCGGTCGTCCTGGGCGGCCCAGTGGCAGCAGCTTCCCTTCGACGCGGGCCGCTTCGCCTTCTGCGCCGTGAACGTGAGCGACTACTTCGACGTCAACCGCGTCTGGGCGAACCGGGGCCGCACGTCGGAGGCGGGCGGTCGCCTCTCGCTCGGCTACCTCTTCGATCCGTCCTTCGACCCTACGGCCGGGAACGGCGCCTCGGCGGGGGATGTGGTGAACTTCGCGGCCGACGCGGCGACGTTCGACCGGTTCGTCCACACGACACGCCAAACCGGCGACGACAAGGGCAACGACAACACGCAGGCCGTGGGCAGCGACACGCCCTACGTCTCGCTCCTCGACTACAACCTCGCGCTGGGCAGGAACGGGGGGGGCTCGTCCCTCATGCCGCTCTTCTACAACTGGATCGACCGGTCGTCGCAGGCCTCCTACTACCAGGAAGGGAGCCAGCAGGCGAAGAGCGCGGCGCGCCAGCCGTTCGTCACGGAGTCCGTCTCGACCAACGAGTCGTGGCTCGTCGACCTCGCGACGGCCAAGGGCCAGCCGTTCTACGGGCGCAACCTCACGCCCTCCCAGAACGTGCGGGTGTCGGATGTGGTCAACTACAATTCCGAATTCTTCCGGCAGGTCTTTTCTGCGGGCTCGAAGCTCCTCTCGCCGCTCGACTACGTGACGCTCTACGACTACCTCGACCACGACGACATCCCGCTCTCGCTCGCCGCGCCCTGTGTGGAGCGCGTGCCGATGGTTGCCGCATTGGAGCAGACCGTGCAGTTCGCGCCCGGCCCGATGCCGGCCAAGCCCGGCCCCACCACGGCGGGCGGCCCCAACCAGCCCAAGACGTCGATCACCTACTTCGACGTGGACCGGAACTGGTTCCAGCCCGGCGTCCTGACCACCGTCGTCGCCTTTCCGTTCAAGCATGGCAAGACGCGCAACAACAACCTTTCGGGCGGACCCTTCAAGGTCCAGGCCCTCGTGCGGCTCTTCCTCGCGCCGGCGGGCCTCAACGCGCGTTCCCCCATCGCCGCACAGCTGCGCCCGCAGAACGAGGCCGACTGGACGAAGAGGGAGGATGCGTTCTCCTTCAACGGGCAGAACGGCGTCTTCATGCTGTCCGTCCGTTCGCAGGAGGTCGACCTCACGCTGCCGAACAGCGTGCAGGACGAGGCGGATGCCTTCTGCACGGGCGGCGGCGGCAGCGGCATCGTCGCCATCCCCGTCAATTTCGGCGACCTGAACTTCCCCGCCGACCTGCACATGCTCACGGTCAAGAAAAGCCAGGACTGCAACGACCAGGGCATCCCCGTGGGGCAGGAGACCAAGACCTATACGCTCAACATCCGTCCGTTCATCGACGCCAACGGCAATCTGCCGAACGGTGCGGCGGACATTTCCGAGGCGGAGTTCAACGCGGTCGCGGGCATCGAGGTCGTGCCTTACGTGTGCGTATGGGTGCGCATCGTCAACGGCGATGGCACCGTGGACCTCGTGCCCGCCTATCCGGACGACGATGTGCTGAACGGCGGCGCGGGCGGCGACCCTGTGCTGCAGACGTACGGCGGCAGTTCGGCGCCGCTCATGCGCTTCGTCGGCGACGGCGTTCCCTTCTCGTTGCAGACCATCGCGGGCGGTTCCTTCTCGGGGGGCACGCCGACGTGGAAGCCGAAGGCGATGTACACGGTCGATCCCCGCTTCAACTGGGCGCCGGAGTCGTGGTATGCGTCCGAGCAGTCGGGTGTGACGTTCGACAAGTGGCTCGACGCCACGCGCAGCGCCGTCGGCATGGGGACGGACGCCACGCGCGACGAGGACATCTTCCTCTTCACGTCGAACCAGGGCGTGCTGCAGTCCCTCGGCGAGTTCGCCTTCCTGCCGCGCCTGTGCGAGAACGGCGCCGAGCTGATCAGCGCTTCCAGTTTCGACGGCGCGGAGCGCACGGCCGCCAATCAGGTCGCCAACTTCGCCTGCATGTGGCGCAGCTACCCGGTCGACCGGAACTGGTACGCGCAGTGGGCGGTGCTGCGCGTCGGCCGGTCCACCGCGCGGGAATGCCTTGTGAACCCCTACACGGACAACCGCGCCGTCATGATGGCCGCCCTTGCGAATACGCCTGTGGACTACTGGGCCGCCGGTCGGGGCATGGCGGCCGACTGCGCGCTGCGGAAGGACGGCGCGAAGATGATCAACGACACGGATCCCTGGATCACGACGGCGGCCGATGCGCTCAAATATGCGTTCGGCTCGAAGTCCGATGATCCCGGCGACAAGCTCCAGTGCCAGAACCTGGTGTCCATTGCGGACCAGATCATGACCGAGATGCGCACGGGTACGCTCGGGCTTATTGAGTCCAATATGGGAAACAACAACTGGAACCCGGCGACCGCCTGGGAGGACATCTGGGACAACCTCGCGTGGGACATTCAGCAGAACGGCAACTCCGTCACGAGGTTCCTCGGCGTCGACCTGGGGAACAACGTCGCCCTCCACTCGGTCGACCGCAAGTTCCTCTATTCCTACTGGCGCGACTGCTTCGCGAACAACCAGCAGTTGTTCCTGATCTTCGTGCGGGCCGAGTCGAACGCGCTGGGCGGTCCGGGCGAAGGCACGCCCGCGCAGCAGGGCGGCCGGGCCGTCGCGCTCGTCTGGCGCAATCCCGCCGCGACGGATCAGGAAGGGCGCACCTACGACGCCCAGAACCAGTACAACACAAGCGGCGAGCGGAAGCCGCACCAGACGCGCGTGTTGTTCTACCACCAGTTTGACTGACCGACCATCGGCTTGATGGACGGGTTTCATGGACGTATTTGACGGGAGCTTGAAACGATGTTGACCGAAGAGCAGAAGGCGGACGTGGCGAAGTGGTTTGCGGCGGGTGCGTCGCTGGACGAGATCCAGAAGCGGATGAAGGCCGAGTTCGGCGTCCATATGACGTACCTCGACCTGCGGCTCATGGTGGCCGACCTCCCCCAGCCCGTGGAGACGGAGCCCGCC
>ERZ1026780.1344-NODE-1344-length-16217-cov-7.903725_pt1 | contig 16217 bp, 18 predicted proteins | sample MGYA00380126_ERZ1026780 | MGnify/ENA primary metagenome ERZ1026780 (study PRJEB33269, sample SAMEA4719762) | human gut metagenome | biome: human-associated habitat; feature: organic feature; material: feces | place: Cameroon | collected 2013-10 ... | reverse complement strand
TGTCAATGATCCAGTTGTTGTCCATGGCTTACACCGCGCCGATCAGCGTCAGAATTTCCTTGGCAAAGGCAATGAGCAGCCCGCCGAACAGGCACAGCAGGCCCTGGGTCCGCTGGCTGGCGTCGTGGCTCTGTATGCTCATGCCCACCTGCACAACGCCCCAGCCCAGGATGATGATGCCCACAGCCTTGATGATGGAAAAGATGAAGTCCGACAGGTTGTTGACGATAGCCAGCGGGTCGTCCCCGGCGGCGTAGGCGGTGGCCGCCGTCAGTGTGCCGACACACAGGCTCAAAAGAAAAACGCGGCCTACCCGCCGCACCATAGATTTTTTCATTCTGTAAATCCCTCCAATAAGATCAGTTCCTCCAGCGAGACGAACGCCCCACGCATATCCCCGCAGGCGTAGTCCGCCGCCTTATGCACATAAGGCGCAGCCCCGCCGTCCGCCGTGCGCCTCAGATTCGGATGCCGCAGCAAGTCGTATTTTTCGTCCATTACCGGCTTTTCTCCCCGGATGAACAGCAGCGCGCAGCGGTTATCCATACTCCTTACCTCGTCCGGTGTCATCAGCTCCCGGGCCAACTGCTGGCGGCTGACGGAGTCGGAGCCGTTTCGTCCCCGGGTGGTGCTCCTGTGCCGCACATCCAAGGTCTCCTTGCCCAGCATCTCCGAGATGTATTTGTGGGTGGACTGCTCGTTGCCGCCCAGGTACAGCAGCGTGTCGGCGTTGCCCAGCAGCCCCTCCCAGTCGTCCTTAAACAGCGCCTTTAGCCCCGAGATATTTTGCAGCACAATGGTGGACATGATGTTCCGAGAGCGCATGGTGCTCTGTATCTTCCCAAAGTCGCTGGGCAGGGCCACATTGCAAAACTCGTCCATCATCAGCCGCACCGGCACAGGCAGCGGTCCTTGATGAACCCTGTCCGCCTGGTAGTAAAGAGACTGAAACGCGCAGGTGTAGAGCATCCCCACCAAATAATTAAAGGTACTGTCGCTGTCGGGGATCACGGCAAACACCGCCTGCTTCCGCTCTCCCATCCGGGAAAGCTCCATTTCGTCATGGGATGTAATGCTTCTGATCTCCGGGATGATAAAGGCCGACAGCCGCACCGCGGCGGTAATGAGGATGGACCGGGCCGTCTTGCCCGCCGCCTGCTGGAAAATATGGTATTCCCGCACGGCGATGTGGTCCGGCTCCTCGTCCTCCAGCGCCTCAAACAACAGGTCCAGCGGGGAGCGGTACGCCTCGTCCTCCTCGCTGGCCCCGCCGTTCTCCAGCATATACAGCACCGTTTCAAGATTCTGCTCCTCCGGGGGAGCTTCGTACAGCAGATACAGCATCAGCGCCGTGTCCAGGGCCACCTCCGCCCGCTCCCAAAACGGGTCACTCTGCTGGGCGTTCTTGGGCGTAGTGTTTTGAATGAGGTTGTTCACCAGCTTCATCACATCCTTGGCATCCCGGATATAGGCAAAGGGGTTAAAAGCGTCCGAGTGCCGGGGGTCAATGAGATCAAACACCCGCAGCACATACCCCTCCTCCAGCAGCAGCGGCGCCAGGTCCCGAAGCATTTCGCCTTTGGGGTCCGTCACCAGGAAGCTGCCGTTTACCTGCATGATATTGGGCTTGCAGAAATACCTCGTCTTACCGGCACCGCTGCCGCCCACGATGATTTGCAGCAAATTCCGCCCGTGTTGCCGCCCGTTGAGACTCATAGCCACATGGCGGGTCAGCAGGGTGTTGTTGGCCGGATCTTTGTCCGCGTATTTCCCATTGAGCTGCCGCGCACTGCCCCACCGGGCGGAGCCGTATTCCTCCCCCGGCCTGCGGTTTTCCCTGCCGGAGTAATACAAGACCACCGCGCCCCCATAGAGCATAAGAAACACCAATACAAAGCGCGGTGTATACGCTGTCCAGCGAACCGAAAACAGATGCGCCGCCGCAGAAAGCCGTTCCAGCAGCTGGAATAGATTCATCCCGCTTTCATACACCCCCGCCGCCAAAACCGCCGTCCACAGCACCGGGACCGCCAGCGCCGCCCAAACCACCGGCGGCACAGATTTACTCCGCATAGCCATTCCTCCTAATCCGTCTCAAATTGAGACACATTTTGGCACGGCGCCTGCTGCGCCCTTTCGCAATAGACCACCAATCTCTGCCGTCCGCCGCTGGCGTATGGATGGCAGGTGATGAGCGTCAGCAGGTCACGCCCCGGCTGGATCTTGATTTTGTCCACCTGGTCCGGCTGGATGATCTTCATATCAACCACGGTATAAGTGAGTGTTTCCCATAGATTCGTAATCGTTACCATATCGCCCGCCTGCAAGCGGTCTATGTGCCGAAAATAATCCGCGCCATACCATCCTCTATGCCCGGCAATAACGCAGTTGGTATTTACGCCGCCAATGGGCACCGAAGTATTCCCCAGTACGGCGGCCCCTGCGGCAAGGTGCGAATCCGACGCGCCCAGGTAGACCGGCATGAACAGCTCCAGCGTGGGGATCTCCAATACACCTATGATCTCGTCCTCCACGCCGCAGTCTCTCAGCAATACAGCAGGCTCCTCACAGGCCAAAGTGTCGGCCAGTCCCGCCTGCCGCTCCGTATAAATGCGCTGGTTATATCCCTGCAAGTCCGCCAGCAATTCGGGGCATGACTGTCTCGCTTCCTCTAAAAAGCTCTGTGCCGCTTCGCTCATATCCGCTTGCAGCCTATGTCCGGAAACCACCGGCCACAGCAGAATACAAAGCCCCGCCACGGCCAGCGCCACCGCCAACAAAGCAGCTTTTTTACCCACGGCGTTGCCTCCTCACAAAGACGCAACCTCCGCCAACCGCAGCCAACACACCAAGGCCGATGCCCAAGCCCGTGAGATAGTGCTGCGTCCACGAAGACGCAGCCTTCGGAGTTTTTCCATTTTCTACCACCAGCTCCGGCACATACGCCACCCGATGTCCCCGCACCAGCAGCCGGTGGGTGTTCACCCCAAAGGGCGTACAGGTCACCAGCGTCACCAGATCTTGCCCGTCCTCGATTTGCAGCAGCGATGTGTCCGAAGGCAGTGCCGTGGCGATCTGGTCCACCTCGTAGGCCAGCACCTCACCCAGCACATGGATGTAAAAAGTGTCGCCCTCCGCAAGCTGGTCAATATCCGAAAACAGCTTCGCCGAAGCCATCCCACTGTGAGCCGACAGCACCGCATGGGTACCCGCCCCGCCCACAGGCAACGAAGTACCCATCACATGTCCCACGGCCCGCTCCAGCGTTTCCACTCCCGTGCCGTGCCGCACCGGGAGATACACGCCGATTTTCGGGATGTCGATAGTACACATAGCCCCGCCCACGGTGAGTTGTCCCGCATAGACCAAGGGAGAGGCAAAAGCCCCTCCCGCACTGACTGCCGCCTCGCCCCGCAGCAAGGCATTATACGCCTCCGCCGCCCGACGCTGCTCGGCCAGCTCCGCATCATCGGTGTCCGCAATGGCATTGGTATAGACTGTCTCCACTTCCGAGTGATACTTTTCGCTCACCAATTCACCCAGCAGCGGGTAGAGCAGCAATCCCAGCGCCAGAAGCACACAGGCCACCGCCAGCAGTCGCCACTTCACTGGTCGTTCCTATTGTGCTTCCGCCCCCGGACCACAATAAACGCCGCCACGCCCAGCAGCATACAGCCGCCCACGGTGAACATCCAGGTGCCGTAACCGCCTGTCTTAGGCAGGTCAAAGCCGGGGTTGTTGATGACCGTCAGCGGCACAATGGCATTGCCGTCCTCCATGTCCACCGCGTCGCCGTTGACGGTGCCGCTGGCCGTCAGGAGCTTCACACCGCAGGTCTCGCAGGCCGAATCGCTCTCCGCAGTAGCTATGACGATCTCCACGCCGTCCTTCAGCAGCACATACCCCTTGTCCGTGGCTGTCTCCGTCAGTGTGTAGGTATCGACCTCCAAGCCCATAACCCGGATGTGTCCCTCCCCGTTGGGCACGAACACCGTGGCCTTGCTCTCCTTCGCCTCATGGCCCGTGACATGGTACACGCCGTCCACCAGCTCCGCCGTCACAAAATAGCCGTCCGTGTCGTTGTGCAGCAGGAAATGAACATTGGCCAGGTCGCCCTTGCCGTCCGAAAACTGCTTCAGCACATCCACACCGTAGGTATACACATGGCAGCAGTCCTGGAGCGCATCATAATAGCTGGTGTTGGTGCGCTTCCAGGTCAGTACCACCTCATTGGGATTGTCGGTATCGCCCAGCTGTGCGCCGGCGGTAAGGGTAGCGGCATAGGTGATCCGCATGGTGCAGTCGCTGTAACCACGCTTCACGCTGTCCGTGTAGACGCGCTCAGATTCGTTGATGTCCGCCAGCCCGGCCTCGGTCATGCCAACGGTCATGGTGTTCTGTGCGTCATCATAGCTGGCGGCGAACTTGCCGGAATCCTCGTCCCAAGTGGTGATCTTGTCCGTGCATCCGGCATCCCGGAAAAATTCAATGACCACATCATTCTTATTGTAGCGGATGCCCTCGCTCAGCGTGTCCACAAAGGTATAGGTAGTGAGGCTGGTAGCCTTGGAGGTAATGGTGGGCAGTGTGCTGATGATCTGATAGTCTACCACATCGCCCACGGAGGCGGTGGCGGTGTGTGCATAGCCATCCGCAATATTCGCCGTGCCGCCGTTTTTGCCGGTGCTGTTTTTATCCTCTCGGACGGTCTTTTCCAGTGTGGGATTGCCGGTCTGATTTTTCGGGTACACAGTCACATCGTAGTTCCAGTTTTTGCCGTCCATGGTGGTCATAGGCAGGCTCACGAAGAAGAGGCTACAGGTGCTGATGACATTCTCCGGCACACGGGTCTCCACCACCAGATACAGCCCCTGCTCCAGACCGCCGACCTTGCTGTGTCCGTTTGCATCCGTCTCAGGCATGGCCTTGCCGCCATTTCGGACGGCAGCCTCCAGCGCATTTTTAACGGTGGTGGCGTTGGCAGCCAGGGCATCCGCCAGGGCTTTGTTCAGCTTGTCGGAGGTAAAGTAGAACACGCCGTTCCCTCTCTTGTAAGCGTCCGCCTTAGTCAGTCCAATGGCCTGGAGCACTGTGTCGTCCGCAAATCCGTACAGCACACCCACCTTGTACTGACCGCTCTCCCGCTGACTGTAAATGGAGATGGACGCTACCCGCAGATAGCTAAACTCCACGCCCTGGATGGCATACTGCGCCAGCTTGTCGGTAACAGCGTCGTCCTGCACCCCGGTGCTGACATAGGACGCCGCATCCCACGCCCCGTCTGCACTGGCTGCGGTGATGTCGTACTTGTAAAGGGAAAGGGACGCCTTTCGCCCGGAGTCAATGGTCGGCGCCGCAAACGCCGTGGTGATAAGCCCCAAGGCCATGACCATAGCCAGGAGCAGCGCCCAAAGTCGTTTCGTTTTCTTCATGGTTCAGTTCTCCTTTTTCATCGTGGTTTTTTTGCAAAAATAAACACCCATGCCGAGCATGAGTGCCGCAAACAGAATATAAATTGTGAATCCCGCCCCGCCCGTAAAGGGCAGCGCAAAGCCCGCATTGTTGCAGGCGGTAATGGTGATGTCGTGTTCGCTTGCATCCAGCGTCCCCAAAAACAAAGGCTCCGTCAGCAGCGTCATTCCCTCCGCCGCCTGCACCTCCGTCACCCGGTAGTAGGTGCCGCCGTCTGCTGTCAAATCTTCCCAGCAAACCGAGCCGCCCGCACCCGTTTCCGCTGTGCTCACCTCCTGCCAGTTCACCTGGTCCGCAGAGGATTCCAGCAGAAACCGAATCCCCTGCAAAGGCGCACCCTCGGCGTCCACTTTCTTTACCGTGATCCTGCCGGGGATGGCAGCGGCCTTGATTTTTAGGTAGGCCGTCACCGGGTCCCGGACGCTGGCGGAATAGGTGACCACATCCTGAATACCGGTAGCCGATCCCCACACGCCGTCGCCCCAGACTACCACGCCCGCATGGGTAGTGCCATTTTTGCTGCCCACCACGGTGACAGCCTCCGGGATAGGCTTCTCCGTGGAAACCGTCAGCACATTCCCGCTCTTGCTGAAAGTCAAGTCCGCGTCCTCACAGCCGAAGCTGTACTTTCCCAGCATTCCATTTGCATCCGTGACGCTGCCCACAAACCTGCTTCCGTCCCAACTCAGCTCCAGCGTCCCCGCATTGGAAGGCAAAGACCCGCAAAAGCTGGGCCGTTTACTGTGGGTCTGCACAGAATCTACAATGGAATCATAGTAGCTGAGAATTTTACTCCGCAGGGGATGGGTACTATCCACCCGTTCCAAGGCTTCGTTATAACCCATAGACTTCACATCTATGTGACGGAAGCTGCTGTCCCGTTCGCCTACCACCACCTCCCAAATGAGGATCTGCGTGGCATAAGCCCAGGCCATTTTCTCTGCAGTAGCTTCCACATCCGCCCACCAGCCCCCGCCGATAGAGCCGTGGTAGCCGTAGCTCATAACCCGCCCAATCAGCCGCTGCACCTCGCGGGGCGTAAGGGGATGCCCGGCAGGCAGGGTCATGCGGTCCCACCATGTGTCATCGTGGTCCGTAAGAGAATCATAGTTTTTCTGCGGCACACCGGGTTCGATGCAATAGGCCACCTCCCCCTGCCAGAAATCCAGGCACCGAAACTGCGTGTAGTTGTTGGCTGCCACATGGTAGCCAAACCGCAGATTCAACGCCCCATGCCCCCACTTGCCGCTGGACTTTAGCGTGTCGTCTGACAGCGGAAAATTCCAAATATACACCTGCTTAGATGCCGCAAAAGCTGTGGTAGGCAGCAGGCATAAACACAGCACCAGCACCAGCAGAAACGCCGTCCCACATTTGATAATTTGTTTCAAAACAAACCTCCCATTCTCAAATTTGAATATAAGAAAAAGGCCCTCCATGAGAGCCTTTCTCCTATATATTTTGCGTTACCCGCGACCGATGAACAATTCATACTGTCCATCTCCCACCTGTTCCGCCCATATCCACACAGCCGTGCAGCCTTCCTCGTTCTTATAATATGTCAGATCATCCCGGATATAGGCGGCCAGAACATCCTTCGTCTTACTGCTGCATCGGATGGGCGTGTCCCAGCTATCCGCCGCATTTTCATCCAGCCGCAGCCCAATGCCCACGGCGTAGTCCTTGGCATAAGCCAGCCAGTAGTCCATGTTAAAAGATTTCTCCTCCGGCTGCGGCACAGGTGTTTCCGCCGCATCCGTCCCACTCCCCGCAGGTGCAGATGTATCATTCCCCGCAGGCTTAGACGGCTCATTTCCCGCAGGCTTGGAAGAACTGCTCCCCGCAGAGTCAGATGTCCCGCTCCCCGCAGAGCCACCCTTAGACGGCGCACTCGTTCCGCCTCCCTGCGCCGGAGTTTTCCCCGCCGCAGGCTTCGTGTCTCCCACAGAGGAGCCCGTATCCGCTTTCGCCGCTCCGCCCTGCTGGGCCGGTGTGTTCTCCGCCACGCCGGAATCTGTGGCTGTCTCCGAAGCCGTTCCGGGGGCCGCTTCCTCTTTCACATCTGTTGCAGCTTGCTTCTTGCTCTGTGCCCCGCCATCCACCGTTTCCTTTTGTCCGCCACAGCCCACAAGCAGAGCCGCCAGGCAGACAAGCAGCAAAAATGCAGTTGCTTTTTTCATAAGATCGCCTCCTCTTTTTTGTTCACCTCCATTGTACCGCACCGCATTTTTTATGTCAAAAAATCGAAAGGAAAAACCCTTTTCAGCAAAAATTGCGTCTCAATTTGAGACGCAATTCCCTCTCCGCGCACCGCACTCCATCGCCGCGTTCCTGCTCATGCTGGGCCTATCCGTACTTTGTACGGATAGGAATGGTTTCCCCCTTCCCTGCCACAAAAGCCACCGGGCGGCTCCGGTCAAGGCCCGTCCAGTGCGCACACTGGGCGGCTCGTGGGCGGCTGACGCAAGGCAGCCGCCCAGCCTTGACAGGTGCAGCGCGGCGGCTTACACTCCCGCAGGCAGGGGAAACCTTACCGTCCGCCGTGCTGCATCGGCACCCGGCTCCGCTGGGGCGTAATGCTTTTCTCCACGGACGCGCCGATCTGCTTGCTCATCTTCTGTATCTGATCCAAAGCTTGCCGCCGCTCCTGGGTGTCCCAGCCCTCATACAGGGCGGGCATCTCCGCCAGGTCCGGCAATTCCCGCCTCACCCCAAACCGGCGGCACAGCAGGTACGACACACTCTGTGCGTCCAAATCACACTCGGCATATTCATACTGCGTGTTGTACCCCTTGCCGTGGAGCCTCGAATGAGCCACCGCCGTAGCGATGGCAGCGAACATCTCCCCGTCCGGGTAGTCCGGGTTGATGGCTACCTCCATCCGCTGGGGATCATAGACGGCGGGGGTATGCAGTTCCTTGTCAATGACCACCTGGCAGGCAGCATAGTTGAGAAGCGTCGCCATGGCCGCCTCCATCTCCCTGGTGTCATTTTCCAGCTTCACCTCCTTCATAGGCCGCCCCTGGGTCTGCCGCACATCGTAGGCATCCGCCAGCGTATACCCCTTTCCAAAGGTAGAACGGGCAAAGATATGTATGCCATTCCCATTCTCGCTGACCGGCACGAACCGCCCCAGCATTTTCCATTTTTCCTTGGTGCCGAACACCGTCACCTCCCCGTCCTGCACCATAGCCAGAGCAATGTTCCCCGCGCTGTACGCCGGGTTGTCCCCCTGCAAGTCCAGGTAGCGGCTGTACGCCTCCGGGCTGCTGGTAATCTCCATGACCGCCGCGTCCTGCAAGGCCATGAGATTTTCCCGGTCCGCCTGCTGCCGCGCCTTCCACTGGCTGTCGTTCTCCGTTTTCCTTGAAACGATCTCCTCCAAATTTGCCATTACGCATAACCTCCTATTCCCGAATTTTGGGTGGCATCCGTCCGCCCGGCAAATGCGGTTCCGTCTCTCCGGCTGCCCGCCGCAGCGCCGCCAGCCGCCCCTTCACCGAGGGCCTTTCCTCAGTAGTCGTCTCCTCTTGCGTCAAGCCATTCCCGCGCTGTGGTGAGGAGCTGCCTTGTGCTGCGCGGGCATCTGCTTTTTTTGCTTTGCTGTCCTCCTGCTGGGGCGCGGCATAACCGTGGCGCTCCAAAAACAGATTCACCTGCGCCGCAAAATCCACATTGGTGATCAGGTCCACCAGCCCGTCCCGGGCGTTCTTGTCCTTGACCACCGCGTAGAGAACGCCCTTTTTGGCGTAGGCGTGGAACGCCGCCAGGTCGCTCTCCCGTAACTGAAACACCCGCAGCTCCTTGCCCTCCCGCAGCAGGCGGCCCATGTTGGTCCTGCCGGACACTCGCTTGTTGTCTTTCGCCAGGGCGTAGAGAAATGCCGCTAAGTTTTTGCTGCCAGCGGCCAGCAGCTTGATGCTTGCCTCTGTAATTTGCAAGCCCTCCCGCACCATTAGGTCAACGGCTTCGCTGCCTGCATCCATGTTCCGGTCCTCCTTTTTCTGTAATTTCCTGTTCCCGCTGTTGTTTGAATTGCTGCTCAATCCGCTGGGCATCCGCCTCAATGGCGCAGCACTGCCTCCACTCCTTCCGCAGCCGACGCAGCCGCTCCGTGTGGACTGCAATTTCCGCATCCAGCCCCTCCATGCCCCTGCGCCGGGCCAAATAAAGCTGCCGCCGCTGCTCCGTGTGCGCGTCCATCTCCCCTTGCAGGGCATCCCGCAGCATGGTAAGCTGCTGCCTCGTCTCAATGCGGTTTGCCCGCAAATATCGAAACTGCGCCTGGTATCGCTCCAGCTTCAGCACCTCCCGCCGTTGGGCCGGAGAAGTGTTCCGCGCCCGCCGCGGCCCCCGCAGCAGATACATATAATATAAATAGAGGCGCTGGAAATAGGGCAGCGGCCTTTTCTTCATTGGCATCCACCGCACACGATACATCTTGCGCCTGGGTGGCTCCAAGGGCATCTGCCATGCGCCTTTGATACGCGCCCGGATGTCCGTCTCCCCATAGCCGTCCCCCAGGCTGTCCAGCCGGATAAACCGCCGCCCACCCGGTGGGCGCACAGCGGTGTGCTTCACATTGTCCCCGCTTTTCACCTGGTAGCCCATCCGCCGCAGCTCCCGCAGGAACTCCCCATAGCTAAGCGCCCTGCGGATAGCCTCGTCCATGTCCCGGCGCACCACATCCCGCAGCGTAGTCTGACCCCGCTGCTGCGCCCGGTACTGCCCTTGGGGTGCGGCGTCCTCGCCCGGCTCAATGACGGACAGCCCCCGCTCCCGGCATAGGGCATCCGACATGCCCCGGATGCCCTCATAGTAATCCCGAAAGCTATCCCGGTACATCTTCCCATCCACAAAGGACACCGCGTTAAACACCACATGGTTGTGCAGATGCGTCCGATCCAAATGGGTGGCAACCACCACCTCATACTGTCCGCCCAAGGCCCTCTGGGCCAGCTCCGCACCTATGGCATGGGCCTGCTCCGGCGTCACCTCCCCGGGTCGGAAGGACTGGATCACATGATACCCCTTGCGCACACGATTCTGCTTGCCCCAGCGCCGTGCCGTCTGGGTCATGTCCTCATAGGCCGTGTCCCGTCCGCAGTTGATGGCCGTCTCAAAGCACACCCGCTCCGTCTTGTCCCGGTCCAGTGCGTAGTCCACCGCCGTCTCCAAATAGGTCTTTTCCTCGTTGGCCGCATAGCGCAGGCACTTATCCAGCCGCCCGCGGATCACAATGATCTTCGTATACGCCATTAAAAGCTGTCCTTCACCAGCCGCCACGCCCTTTGCACAAGGGCTACGGCCCGGTCCACCTGGCTGTCCGCCGCATACTTTTGTGCGTTGACGGTGTGGGCGATCTGATTGATGTTGTTGCCGATGGCCGACAGCTCCCGCAGCAGGGCGGCGTAGGTGTCGGGTGGCCGTGGCCGCAGCTCTACACCCAGGATGAGGCTGCGCAGAAATGGATCCATGCCCAGCCCCGCAGCCACCGCCTGCCTGCGCAGATGATCCAGCTCCGCGTCATTCAGCCACACGCTCACATGCCGGTTTCGTTTTCTCGTGTCTCTCACCTCCTACAAAAAATGCGTCTCAATTTGAGACGCAATACGCGCTTTCGGGGTCTTAGGGGCCGCGCCCCTAACAAGCGGCATTTGTGCTACCAAATGCCATGCTTGCGTGGACAGTGCCGACCGGCGCTGTCCATCCCTACCGTGTCGGTGCCGACTTTCCATGGCAGCGGGGCTTAATTGGCAGCCCATGCCGCCTGGCAAATTCCGCAATGGTAGGTCTGTCTTTAGAGCACGGCCAGTTGAAGTCGCCCGGTGCCAGGTCCCGGTATCCGTTTTCCGGCAGGTCTATACGCTGGCCGGTCAGCACGGTCCCGTAGTGCTCCACCGTGATATGGCAGGCCAGTAAACATGGCTGCGACCAATCCTCCGGGGAGATCTGCATATCGTAGGCGTAGATGCCATTCGGCAATGCAGACCGGCGCACGCGCTCCACGGTGAAAAGCCCCTGCACACCGCATATCTCCACCGCCTCAAATCGGGTCTTCTGCATATCCACCGTCATACCTTCTACCTCTCCAAACCATCATCCTTCTTAGGCCCGTCCCGCTTCTTAAACGGCTCCACCCGCAGCGTCACCGGCGTATTGCCCTTAACCCCCAGCAGCAGCTCCGCCTGGTGAAACTGCTTCTTATAGACCTGCATCTGCTCCGGCGTCAGCGAAACGAAGTCGTCCACCCCCAGCCCGCACACAAAGAACGGCCCGAACACCCCGCCGTAGCCACCCGGCATACTGCGGTTAAACTCGTTGGGCTTCAGCATTCCCTCATCGTCACACACAACGGCCACCTTGTCCTCAAAGGGATAGATAGCCTGGATCAGCCCACCCACAGCCTGCTGCATTTCCTTCAGCCCGTTCAGCTCCTTTTCGTAGGGCTCCATGCCCGGCTCTACCATTAACACCTTCATCGCTTACCTCTCCTTATCCCGGTTTCGTTTCTTCGTCTTAGCCTCTTTCTTGGGCGGCGTGTCCCCGTCCTCCACAAACGCCAAAAGTTCCTGCGGCGTGGGCTGGTGCGGCTGCACCGTGTACCCCGGCAGCAGCTTCCCATTTACCGAAAACAGGTGCACATGGTTTTCCGGCAGCGGCGGCGAAATCTCCTGGAACAAATGCGCATAAGCCGCAATGCGCCCCTGCACATACCGCTCCGCCGCGGCCTTATCCCCATAGCGCTTGTTGTCCTGCCCGGCCAGCGGGGAGGGTCTGCTGTAATACGGGTCCTTCCTGGGCGGGAGGTTATATTCCACGCTCCAGGACACATACCACGCCACCGGGACCTGCTTTTTTAATTTGTGGTCATAGGCGGTGTCCTCCCGGATGCGGTAGGTCATTTGGTAGACCCGGTTGCTGATCCTGCGCCAACCGTACTCCGTGTCCTCCCAGCGGTTTTCACTGTTCTTCACCTCCGGGGTCTTCACATATTCCATGGCTTTTTCCAGCACCATGGTCTGGGCTGCCTGCGCCTCCCAAAGCTGGGCCCGCTCCTGCAATTCGCTGAAAATTTTCCGCTCCTCCGCCACGCTTTTCTCCCGCATGACTTGCAGATTGCCCAGGGTCATCTCCGTCAGTGAGGACAGGTCTGCCCGGTAGGGGTTAAAGCTGATGTGGTGCTCCAGGGTCATCTTCTGTCCCGGCTCCAGCTTGTCGCCGTAGGAATAGGCGTTATAAAACGGCTCCTCCCGCTGCGGCATGGTCCATCACCTCTCTTTACCCGGCGCCGCTTTTTTTGCTGCCTTTTCCTGCTCCACCTTGGCCTTTTGCCGGTTCAGAGCCCGTTGCCGCAGGTCCAGCGCCTCAAACACTACCCGCTTGGCATCCGCAATGGTCGTGTCCTTCTTGGGGAAGTAAGGCCGCAGCTCCTCCTCGGTGAATGTGACCTTCAGCGGCAAAAACATCTCCCGCTTGCTGGGTGCCACGGTCTGCTCGATCTTCTCCGCCGTCAGCTTGCCCGCCTGGCTCTCCTTTTTCAGCTCGGCGGCCTTGGCCCCGGTGGGGACCTTATCCTCCCGCTTGATGGCATCCGCCAGGGCTTTCTGCTCCTGAGGCTTCAAGTAGGAGATGTCCGCAGCGGTGTTCACAGGCAATTTCTTCTCCTCCACCATGTCCTGTAATTCCGGCTCCAGCTTGGTCAGCCGGGTCAGCCGCTGGATGGTGGCCCGGCTCTCCCCGGTCTGCTGGGCCAGCTGCTCGTCTGCCCGCATGGGCTTGTAGCCCGCCTCCGCCTGTGCCTTGGTGGGCCGCCCCGCCTTGCGCTTCATGGCCTCCAGCTTCATGGTGTAGGCCCGCGCCTTGACCATAGGGGAGATATTTTCCCGCTTGAGGTTGGAATCCACCATGTAAATGATGGCGCTGTCCCGGTCCATATCCCGAACAATGGCGGGAATTTGCGCCACCCCCGCCAGGGTACAGCCGTGCTTGCGTCGGTGGCCCGCCACCATCTCGTAGCGCTCCGGGTCCTTGCCGCTGCGGATCACCGTCACCGGCTCCAGCACGCCGAACTTCTTGATGCTCTCCACCAGGTCCAGCATATCCTTATCGTCCTGCACCGGGAAGGGATGGCCCTCAAAGTCGTCGATCTTCTCCACTGGCAGCATGACCACGGATCCCAGCGCACCCTCACCCACGATGTTCAGCCGAAAGTCCTCCGGGATGCCGTCTGCGTCGGTCTGATCTTTCTTCTCCGTCACCTTTTTGGACTCAGGCATACCCTCGGCGCCCTTGTCCTCCGCAGGCTTCTTTTCCTCCGCCTTTGCAGACGCAGCGGCTTTCTTATCCTCCGGCTTTGCAGGTGCGGCGGATGGCTTTTCTTCGGGCTTTTTCTCGTCCCTCTTTTCAGCAGGCGCAGTCACCGGCTTCGCCTCAGCCTTGCCCGGTTTCTCCGCCGCAGTCGATGCAGCCTTCTCCGTCTTTTTCTCTACCGGCTTCTCAGCGGGCTTCGCCTTTTCCCCAGACGGCACCGCAGCCTTCTCTGGCTCCGCAACCTTGCTGTCGGGCGGCTCCTGGTCCTTCGCGGGCGCACTGCGAAACGCCCCGATCAGCGGATTTTTCTTCTCTTCTGCCATACTTTTTTGCCTCCTCCTTGCACTATATCAAAACCCGTCTCAATTTGAGACGGGTTTTGTTTCGGTCCCAGGCGCTCCTTTCTGCGCCCTTGTGTGGCTGCCGTAAGCGTCACCGGCCCCTGCACGGTCACATCTACGGTCAGCAAATAATACTCCGTGTGCATAAATCCTCCTTCTTTTTTGACAGCACAACGCCCGCCTCCCTGGGCGGGCTACCCACCAGCCAGGTCGTGCTGGACCTCCGCCTGGTAATAGTGATGGATGGTGACCGGCGCGTTATACAGCGTGGTCATTAAGTACGCCCGCACATTGACCACCTGCGCCGTGGTGCGCTGCAAGCTCTCGATGACATACTCCAGGTGGTCCCGCTCCAGCAGCCGAAACCGCTTCTGCACCTGCCAGGCAGGCAGCAGCTCGCCGCCCACCCGAAGCGTTGGGCGAGTGCTGCACAGCACATCGGTGATGACAGCCACCAGCTCGTCTATGAGCTCCACCTCGTAGCGCCCACAGAGCCGACCATACTCCACCTGCTCGCGCACCTCCTCCGTTATCCTCTCCCTCTCCCATCGGCCGCCGCCGGGCGGTGAAGAGGAGGATCTGTAAAGCTGATTCACATCCGTCTGGTTTCTATCCGTATAGTTTCCGTCCCCCTTTGGGAAGTCTGCCCTTCCGCTTTGGGGAACTCTTGACTTCCCGTTTTCGGAAGTCTTGACTTCCTCACCGGGAAAGTCAGCCGACTGCGGCACCGCCCGGGTGGTGTAGCGCTTCACATAAATGCGCGTGGGCCGCCCCTGGCCCTGCTTTTTCCGCTCAATAAGCCCGATGCCCTTCTCCGTGTCCAGCTCCGCCAGCAGCCGCACGGCCTTCCCGTGCCCACACCGCAGGCTCTCCTGTATCTCCTCCAGCGTGTAGTAAATGTAGACCCGCCCCGCCCCGTCATACCACCCGTTCCGCGCCGAAAGATTCATCCTGTCCAGCATTAGCCCATACAGCAGCTTGGCATCCGTAGACAGCCCCGAAAACCGAGCCCCCAAAACCACCAGCCGCGGAATCCGATAAAAAGAGCAGCTTTCGCTCTCCTCGCCGTAGTAATAGTCAAATTCCTCAGACACGAAAACCCCTCCCTAAAATTTCTAAAATAAAAGCACCTCCCGCCTTTGCAGATGGGAAGTGCTTTATTTGCTAAATTCACTTTTCTTCCGCTGTTCCAAACAAGACCCGCAGATAATCCTGCCGTCCGTCCAAAACGCGGGAAACCTGTATCGTCTCATTCTCAATGCGGTAGAACAGGAAATAATTTCCACTGAGCAGCGCACGCAAGTTTGTCTCTCTGCCAATTTTGGCTGAGACGGAAAACCCTAAATGCGGATTCTGCTGTAGAAGCCGCAAATCATGGGCAATGATCTTCACAATGCGCCGTGCTGCCTGTGGGTTATGCAGCTGCGTTGAAATATACGCATTGATCTCTGCCAAATCACTGGCTGCTGCCGGTGTAATTTTCAGTTTATACATCCGTCAGCCCAAGCTGGGACTCCACTTCCTCCAGCGTGAGCCAGCCCCCTTCTTCCGCAGATTTCCAGCCCTTGTCGATTTCCGCCATAAGCTGGGCCGCAGCCTTTGACTTCATGTACTCTGCGTTTTCGGGAGACAGCAGAAACGGAAAGCCGTTACTGTTCAGCGATTGCTGCAAAAAAATATTAAACGCATCCGTCAAGCTCAGTCCATAGGCAGAGAAAACATCCTCAGCCTCTCGCTTGATCTCCGGGTTTATACGCATCTGAAACATAGCCGTTTTAGGTGCGGAAGCTACATTGATACTCGAACCTTGCATAGCGTTAAACCTCCTTTTTTCTTTAGTATACCCACAGCGGCAGAAAATGTCAACACATTGTAAGTACAAATTGCCGTGTGCAGGGACTGTCTTTGGATTGCCCCGATGTAAATGAGTGATTCCGACCAAATATCCATTTTATCCTGTATTTCATTTCTTTTTCGCACTTTGCGTTTCTAAGTAGTGAAAAACGCCAATTCTTTGAGGTGAATACACACCGCAAGAGGTTGGCGTCAACCTGAAGGACGGCTACAACGGCGACCTGACCTCTCGTGAGG
>ERZ1026780.1343-NODE-1343-length-16225-cov-5.721583_pt1 | contig 16225 bp, 16 predicted proteins | sample MGYA00380126_ERZ1026780 | MGnify/ENA primary metagenome ERZ1026780 (study PRJEB33269, sample SAMEA4719762) | human gut metagenome | biome: human-associated habitat; feature: organic feature; material: feces | place: Cameroon | collected 2013-10 ... | reverse complement strand
CTTGAGCCGCTCGGCACCGTGTTCATCAACATGATGTTCTGCCTCGTCGTGCCGCTGGTGTTCTGCTCGCTCGCGGGCAGCATCGCCAATACGCGCTCGCGGCGCAGGGCGGGGCGCATCCTCGGCGCGACGCTCGGCGTCTTCGTTGTCACCGGGCTGCTCGCGGCCTTTATCATGCTGGTCATCGTGCGTGTCTTTCCCCCGGTGCTGACGCCGTGGACCGATGCCGCGGCGGGCACGGTGGACGATCCCGCGCCGCTTGCGACGCTGCTCGTCAACTTCTTCACCGTCAACGATTTCTCCGCGCTGCTCTCGCGGCGGGCGATGCTGCCGCTGATCGTCTTTTCCCTGCTCTTCGGCTTCTCGGTCTCCGCCTGCGGCGGGCCGGATACCGTAACGGCGCGGGTGCTGGACGACGCGACAAAGTGCCTTTTGAAGATGGTCTCGCTCGTGAGCTGCTACGCCCCCATCGCCTTCTTCGGTTTCTTCGCCGCGATGGTCGCAAGCTACGGCGCGCAGATCACGGCGTCCTACGCCCGCGCGATGCTGGCCTACTACCCGCTCTGCTTCGTCTACGCGCTGCTCGCCTTCCCGCTTCTGGCGTATCTCGGCGGCGGGCGTGAGGGGGTACGGCGGCTGCGGCGGCACATCCTGCGCCCCGCGGTGACCGCGCTCGGCACCTGCTCGTCCGTCGCCACCATTCCGGCGAATATGGAGGCCGCGGAGGACAGCGGCATCCCGCACGAGGTCGCGGATCTTGTGCTGCCGCTGGGCGCGACGATGCACATGGACGGCTCGTGCTTCAGCTGCGTGCTCAAGGTCGCGTTTCTCTTCGGCGTGTTCGGCCTGCCGTTTGAGGACGCGGGACTGTTTGCCGAGGTGCTGGCCGTGGCGGTCTTTTCCTCCGTCGCCATGAGCGGCATCCCGGGCGGCGGCTACATCGCCGAGTTCATCCTCTGCTCGCTCTTCTTCCCCGACCGGATGGCGGTTGCCTACCCCATCGCCGTCACCATCGGGAATCTGGTCGATCCGCCCGCCACGATGGTCAACGCCGCGGGCGACTACGCCGCTTCCTTCCTCGTCGCCCGCATCACCGAGGGCAGCGGCTGGCTGGAGCGCACGGACGGCGAGCGCGCTGCATAGCAGAAAAGCATCTGCCGCAAGGCAGATGCTTTCGTTTATTCGCTTGTGCCTCCCTCTTCGAGGTAGGGCGAATACATCATGATGGCGTCGTTGCGCACGACGGGCTTCTCATCGAGCAGCACACCGTCCACATCGAAGCGCTGCTGCCAGAGCACGTTGTGGCGCGTGTAGCCGCCCCAATACTCCGCGCGCATCTCATGATCGCGCTCGACGATCTCATAGCGGCACTCCGGCGCGGTGGAGCAGCGCCACTCGCCGATGAGGTCGTGCTCGCCGACCGTGACGAGGAGCTGATAATCGTCCGCCGTGTCGTTGCGGATCATCAGGTCGCCGTAGGGATAAAAGCAGGTCGCTCCGCTGCCGAAGGGCTGCGTGCGGTCCGAATCGGGAAAGACGTCGTAGCCGTGGCGGTGGCGCTCGGTGACGGTCAGCGGCGTGTGGAGCGTCATCCAGAAAATGAGGTTCGAAAGCTGGCACAGTCCCCCGCCGACGCCCGCAACGGCTCTGCCGTTACGCAGCAGCATACCGGGCAGATAGCCCTTCCTCGCCGTCGGGCGGCCGATGAGATACCAGTAGCTGAAGGTCTGCCCTGGGCGGAGCACAATGCCGTTCACCCGCGCGGAGGCAAGGCGGAGATTTGTCACCTTGTTCTCCTGCATCCACATATCCACGTCCCGCAGCCTGCGCATCAGGGGCGTTTTGTGGCTCGCCGCGCTGTAAGGCAGGATCGCTTCACAGCGCTCACGTGCAAAGGAGCTTCGCTCCTTGATCCACAGGAGCTTGCGCAGGGTCCCATAGTAGGCCCCGCCGAGAGCGAGGCGCAGGTCGGAGCGGGCAACGGGTTCCTTCATCGGTCGTTCCTCCTTGCTTTTTCTTGTTTCTATTCGCGCGGTCCGGGCAGAAAGCGCTCTCCCTCGCGCCGCGCGGTCATGGTGCCGGCGGACAGCTCGGTGAGCGCGGCGTCAAAGCCCGCCGCATTCTCCTGCGGCAGCAGGATGCGGACGCTCACCGCCGCGCCGAAGTCGGTGCCCTCCACCGTGCCGCCGTGGGCGGCGGCGAGCAGCTTCAGGCGCTCGAGCATCGGATAGGGGCAGTCCACCGTCACGGCAGACCACAGGCGCATCCGCGCCTTGCCCGCCGCGTCAAGCGCGTCCTTCGCGGACTTTGCGTAGGCGCGCGTCAGTCCGCCCGCGCCGAGCAGCACGCCGCCGAAATAGCGCGTCACGACGCAGACGACGTTCTCCACGCCCTCGCGCTGAAAGACGTTCAGCATCGGCTGACCGGCGGTGCCCTGCGGCTCGCCGTCGTCGCCGTAGCGCACCACGCCGCCCTCGTGCAGGACGTAGCACCAGCAGTTGTGGCGCGCGTCGTAGTATTTTTTCCGCATTTCGTCGAGGAAAGCGCGGGCCTCGGCCTCGGTCTCCACGCGGCGGACGTGGCCGAGAAAGCGCGAGCGCTTTTCGGTGAACTCCGCTTCCCCCGCGTCCACGGGAACATAGTAGCTCTGCGGTGCGCTCACTCCCAGTCCTCCTTCGGCTCGGTGTAGCCCTCAACGTAGTCCTTGACCCGGCCGAGCACGCGCGGCGTACAGACCGCCACAATGTCGATGGTCTCGCCGTACTCCACGCTCTCGACCTTGGCCTCACGGTAGAGGCTGTCGAGCCAGCCGCCCTTGTCGTAGGGCAAATGGATGGTCACGCGGCGCGTGCCCTTGTCAAGCTCGGCGTCGATGGCGCGCAGCAGCTCGTCGAGCCCCTCGCCGGTCCTGGCGCTGAGGTTCACCGTGCGCTCGCCGTGCGGGCGGATATCGCCGTAGAACAGGTCGGACTTGTTGTACACGCGGATGCAGGGGATGCCCTCCGCGCCGAGGTCGTGGATGAGCTGATCCACCACCTCTGCCTGCGCGATCCACTCAGGGTTGGAAATGTCGATGACGTGCAGCAGAAGGTCGGCATACTCCAGCTCCTCAAGCGTCGCCTTGAAGGCGTCGATGAGCTGATGCGGCAGCTTGCGGATGAAGCCGACCGTGTCGGAGATGACGACATCGAGCGTGTCGGAGACGGTCAGCAGCCGGGTGGTGGTGTCGAGCGTATCGAACAGGCGGTTATTCGCCGGAATATCCGCGCCGGTGAGGGCGTTGAGCAGCGTCGATTTGCCCGCGTTCGTATAGCCGACGATGGCAACGACCGGAATCTCATTCTTCATCCGACGCTCGCGCTGCGTGCCGCGCACGCGGCGCACCTCGTCCAGATCCTCCTTGAGCTTGTCGATCTTGCGGTGGATGTGGCGGCGGTCGGTCTCGAGCTGCGTTTCGCCGGGGCCCTTGGAGCCGATGGGCCCCTTGCCGCTCGTGCCCGCCTGACGCTCCAGATGCGTCCACATGCCGATCAGGCGCGGCAGCAGATATTGGTACTGCGCCAGCTCGACCTGCAAGCGGCCCTCCTTTGTTTTGGCACGCTGGGCAAAAATATCAAGGATCAGCCCGCTGCGGTCGAGCACCTGCACGCCCAGATCCTCCGTCAGCACGCGCATCTGCGAGGGCGACAGGTCGTTGTCGAAGATCGCCATCGTCGCCTCGGTCGAGCCGATAAGCTCCTTGATCTCCGCCACCTTGCCCTCGCCGATGAAGCTGCGCGGATTCGGGGACGGAAGGTTTTGCAGCACGGTCGCAACGCTCACCGCGCCGGCGGTCTCGACGAGCGCGGCAAGCTCGTCCATGCTCTCCTCGTCCGCGCTGTCCGCCTTGAGCACCGGCGAGGAAAGACCGACAAGCACCACGCGGTCGCGCGGCTGCTCCACGGTTTTGAGTTTGTTTTCTTCCATAGGAATCACCTTTTCTGCGTTTCTTTCCTTCAGTATACGCAAGGGAACGAAAAATGTAAAGAAAAAGAGGTCTGCTTCCGCAGACCTCTTTCGCAGTTCTTACTTGTCCAGACCGAACTTCTTGTTGAACTTGGCAACGCGGCCGCCGGTATCGACCAGCTTCTGCTTGCCAGTGAAGAAGGGGTGACACTTAGAGCACACTTCCACCTTGATATTCTGCTTGGTGGAACCTGTCTCAATCACATTACCGCAGGCGCAAGTAATAGTAGTCTGCTGATAATTGGGATGGATTCCTTCCTTCATTGCTCGTGTTCACCTCTTTCCGATCCGAGAGTGCTTTCGTCAAAAAGCCAAAAAGGATAATATCACGCTTTTCGCCAAATTGCAAGCACAAATTTTGTACTTTTCGATAAAATCATCAAGAGTTGCCGCGGCGCGTGCAATTTTCAGCGAAAAACGTTCCCCTCTGTATCGTAAATTTCCGTGCGGCGCACACGGACGAAGTCCGGCTTGAGCGCCGGAAGCTCGCGCTCGATCGCCTGTGCGAGATAGGCGGGGTTCAGCCCCGGGTTCTGCGCGGCGACCACGGCGTCGGCAAGGATGCTGCCGTCCTGCTCGGTGAGGGTCATTTCGCGGATCAGCGGCGCAATGTCGATCTGCGCAAGCTCCTTGTGCTTGGTGCGCTTTTCGATCATCAGCGTTTCGCGCGCGAACAGCGCGCGCAGCGCGTCCGCCGTGCCGGCGGGCACGCCGTTATCATAGAGCAGCTCCAGCCGTGCGCGCAGGAACGTGAACTCGCGCACGGGGCGCGTGACCGGATAGCACTCCCGCACGCGCAAGCCCGCGGGCAGACCCGTGTTGAGCTTTTCGGCGATGCCCGCGCCGTCGGTCTCCTCCACCGTTTCAAAGTCGAGCAGCTCGCAGTCGCTCGACTGCCCCACCGGCAGCGGCAGGACGATGGAGATGATGGGGTGCGGGTGAAAGCCGTTGGAGTGCTTGAGGTGCAGCTCCGCACGGGGAAACACACGTTGGAAGGTTCGCATCGTGTCGAGGTGCGAGATGTAGGAGGCCTGCGCCTCCTTGGTGAAAAGAAGTCTCAGCTTAGCCATCGCAGGGCCTCCCCAATAAGAGATTCGCGCCGCAGCCGTTGCAGTGTGTGCGGCAGTCCGGCGTGGTGACGGACTGGTAGCACCGCTCATGCTCGCGCCAGAGGTACTGCTCCGTCACGCCGCTCGAGATCATCGCCCAGGGCATCAGCTCGTCCTTTTCGCGCTTGCGGTTGGCGTAAAAGTGCGGGTCAAGACCGCATTCCTCAAAAGCCTCGAGCCAGCGGTCGAGGGAGAAATACTCCTCCCACGCGGAGAGGTGCTCGCCCTTGCGCCACGCCGTTTCGATCACCCTGCAAAGGCGCCGGTCGCCGCGGGAAATGACGGCCTCCATATAGCTCGTGTCGGAATCGTGCCAGTTGTAGGTGACGGATTTCGTCAGCATATTCTCGCGCAGCAGCTTCACGCGGCGCTCGTATTCCTCCTTGGGGATCTGCGGCTCCCACTGAAACGCCGTGTGCGCCTTGGGCACGAACCACGAGGTCGAGACCGTGATGCGCACGCCGCGGTTCTTGTTGCTCGCGCTCTCGCGCCAGGCGTGCATGACGTGGGACGCGACCTCGGCAATGCCGAGCACATCCTCGTCCGTCTCGGTCGGAAGTCCCAGCATGAAGTAGAGCTTGACCGCGCTGTAGCCGCCGGCAAAGGCGCGGCGGCAGGAGGCCAGCAGGTCCTCCTCGGTGAGATTCTTGTTGATGGCGTCGCGCAGGCGCTGCGTGCCGGCCTCGGGCGCAAAGGTCAGGCCGGTCTTTCTTCCCTTTTGCAGCCGCTCCATGAGCGCCATGGAAAAGTTGTCGGCGCGCAGGCTCGGGAGCGAAAGATTCACATGACGCTGCGCGCAGAACTCCTCCAGATCGTCGCAGAGCTGTACAAGCGGGCGGAAATCCGAGGTCGAGAGCGAGGAGAGCGTCATCTCCTCGTAGCCGGAATCCTCGATGGCCTCCTTGGCGTATTCGACCAGCAGCTTTTCCGAGCGGTTGCGCACGGGGCGGTAGACATAGCCCGCCTGACAGAAGCGGCAGCCGCGGATGCAGCCGCGGAAAAGCTCGAGTGTGGTGCGGTCCTGCACGATCTCGGTGGAGGGCACGATGGTCTTGGCGGGATACCATGCCTTGTCCATGTCGCGCATGATGCGCTTGGTGACGACCTTCGGCGCGCCGTCCTTCGGCGTGATCGACTTCACCGTGCCGTCAGCGTTGTAGTCCACCTCGTAGAGACCGGGAACATAAATGCCGTCCAGCTGCGCGGCGGCACGGAGAAACTGCTGCTTCGTCCAGCCCTCGCGCCGCGCCCTGCGGTGCAGCTCGATCAGCTCGGCGTTCATCTCCTCGCCCTCGCCGATCTCGGCAATGTCAATAAAATCCGCGATCGGCTCGCAGTTGAACATCGCCGTGCCGCCCGCGATGACGAGCGGGGTCAGCTCCGTGCGCTCGCTCGCGTGGAGCGGCACGCCCGCCAGATCGAGCATATTCAGCATGGCGGGAAACGCCATCTCGTAGCCGACGGAAAAGGCGATGATGTCGAAATCGCGGATGGGATCACCGGACTCGAGCGCATAGAGCGGCAGGCCGGCACGGCGCATCTCCTCCTCCATGTCGCCCCAGGGGGCGAAAACACGCTCGCACCAGACGCCGTCCATGTTGTTCATAATGCCGTAGAGGATCCGCATACCAAGGTTCGACATGCCGATCTCATAGGTGTCCGGAAAGCAGAAGGCCACGCGGGTATCGACCTGCGAGAGGTCCTTCATCACCGCGTTGTACTCGCCGCCCACATAGCGCGCCGGCTTCTGCACGCGGGGCAGGATGCGTTCCAATCGTTTGTCCACAGGCAAGCTCCTTTTCTATCAAGAGACATTGACCGTATTTTACACGCTTTTTGCGCCGCGCGCAAGCCCCAGTTGCCGCAGCGTTCCCCAAAGCAATCCAAACGAGGCGAAGGCAAAGAGCCATCCGCTGTGCAGTCCCAGCGAGAGCTTGAGTCCCAGCGCGCACAGCGCAAGCGAGCAGGCAAGGCTGACCGCCGCGGTGATACGCTCCCCCGTGGCCGGCCCGAGAAAGAAGGACAGGGCAAGGCAGAGCGCCCGCGCGCCGTCGAGCGGAACGACCGGCAGGAGGTTGAAGGCCGCGAGCACAAGGTGCGCTCCGGCAAAGACAAAGGGCCACTCCCGCCACGTCCGCAGGCCGAGGAGCGCGAGGAGAACGGCGCAGAAAAGGTTGACTGTCACCCCCGCGAGCGTGATGATCAGCTCGCGCCCATAGGGGAGCCGTGCAAGGGTGGGAGCGTCCAGCTCCGCGCCGAGCGCTGTAAGGCGGAAGCGCTTGACAGATACTCCGTAGTAGCGCATGGCAGCGAGGTGGCCCAGCTCGTGCAGCGCTGCGGCGGTCAGGATCGCCGCAACGACCGTGAGCGGAGAAACGATGGCGGCGAGCAGCACGAGCAGCCAGAAGCTCGCGTTCACGCGCACAGCGGCGCTAAACGGTCTTTGCGGCATAGGCAATGGGATCGAGGTATTTTGAGCCGCTGAGCAGCTCGAAATGCAGGTGCGCGCCCGTGGCGTTTCCGGTCGCGCCGACCGCACCGAGCGTATCGCCGCGCAGAACGCTCTGCCCGGAGGAGACCGTTATTTTGCTGCAATGGGCGTAAAGCGTCTCATAGCCGTCCGCGTGGCGGACGGTCAGATATTTGCCGAGCACGGTGCTCTCCCCCACCACGCCGACCGTACCGTCGGCAAAGCAGGCAAAGGGCGTGCCCTCATCGGCGGCAAGGTCGAGGCCGGTATGAAAGGCCTCCTCACCCGTGTTCGGGTCCTCGCGCCAGCCGAAGCCCGAGGTCAGCGTGCCGTCGAGCGGTGACACATAGGAAAAGGGCAGTGTCGGCTGCGCGTCGAGCACATAATCCGGCATGGGCTTGGCCGCGGCGTCCTCCGCGTTTGCTCCGTCCGGATGCGCGATCTCCGCCCCGCCGCCGACCTCCGCGGCGTCCTGCATACCGCTGCCGCCAAACACGGCGACGTAGGCATTGCCGAGGGACTCCGCGAATCGTTCGGGCGCGGCGACCGCATGGCCGATGGCGGAGAACGCCTCGGTAAAGTCCGCGTCGCGCACGAGCCATTGGGCAAGCGTACCGCGGAAGGCCGAAAGATTCCCCGGCAGCACGAGCTTGAGCAGCACGAGCGAGACAAACAGCGCGCCGCAGACGGTCAGACGCAGAAGGCGAAGCTGCGACGCGCCGGAGGTCTGCTGTTCCCTGCGGCGGCTTCCTGCGGCGGCGCTTCGCTTTGTCCGCGCGGCGGCGCGGCGTTTTCCCTGTGCGCGCGCCCAGCGGCGCAGACGCATTCTTACGGTCATAGGCTCTTCCTCCCTTGGCTTTCGTTTTGGGACAGTCTATGCCGCGGCATCGCCGCTTATGCCCGCACGCAGAAAAAGAGCCGCCCGCCGGCGGCTCTTGCAGTCATTTGACATAGTGGGCAAAGAAATTTTCCAAAATGCGCTGTCCGTCTCGGTGCGCGTCATTCTGCAGCTCCGGGTGGAACTGCGTGCCGAAGATGGGGCGCGACTCGTGCGCAAGCATCTGCACACGGCAATTTTCCCGGGAAGCGAGCAGGCGAAAGCCCTCCGGCACCGTGCTGAGCTGGCCGCGATGGTGCTCGAAGCAATGGAGCGTACCGCTCAGGCCGGTGAGCAGCGGATGCTGCGCGAGGACGGTCTGTGGCAGAAAGCCGAACTCCTCGTATCCCTCGCCCGGATAGACGAGCGGTGCACCGAAGGCGATGCCGATGAGCTGCAGGCCCGCGCAGATGCCGAAGAGCGGGGCCGTTGTTTCACGAATGAGTGCAAGCTCGTCGGCAAAGGTCTCGCGCAGACGCTCGCGGTCCCAGTCGGTGAAGCAGCCGGAGAGAAAGATGGCATCCGGCGCAGAGTCGAGCGTCCTGAGCTGTGTATAGTGCCGCACGGTGACCGTTCCGAACTCAGAGAGCTTCGCGGAGAGCGCGTCGATGTTATAAAGCGGGTCGGTAAGACCGAGCTCTCCCGCGCGAACGATCCGGCCGCGGTCTTCGGGCGTCGGCTCGTTGTTGATGAGCAGCAGCTCTCTCATGTCAGTCCTCCAGAAGCGCACCGGACAGGTGCAGGATCGCCTCGAGCACGCCGCCGCCGACGGCGGTCGCCTTGTCCGAGACCGTATAGCAATTTTCCACATTGCCGCGCGGGTCCACGTCGCCGGATTTCATGCCCTTGCGGACAGGGATGCCGTCGGCGATCAGGCCGCGGAGCACGCCGTCGATGGTGCAGGCCATCGGCTCGCCGGACACATAGCCCGCGACGTCGCCGGCCTTCACAAGGTCGCCGATCCTGCGCACGGAGCGAAACGCGCCGTCCGCAGGCGCACGGAGCACACGCTCGCCGGCAAAGCCGCCGATAAGCCCGGGGACGTTTGTGTTCGGAATGGCGCTGCCGGAGTAAATGACGCGGCCGAGCGTGTGGCCGCGCATGGTCTCGATGACCGCGTGGCAGTCCTCCCCCGCCGTGAAGCCGGGGCCGACGCCGACGACGACCGGCGCGTCGGTGATCCTTGTGCCAAGGTTGCGCTTGGCAAGGATGGCGTCCACCAGCGCGTCCGGCGCGAGCGCTTCACGGCAGGCGCAGCCGGGGTCGGCAAGCACGGGAACGATGCCCTGCGCGAGCAGGGCGCGCGCCTCGTCCGCGTTTGCAGCCAGACGGGCGGTCACATCCTCGACCGTCGTTTCGCCGTGGACGATGGCTTCGGAGAAGGCGACCGTGCGGCGGATCGCCGTCGGGCGCTCCAGATCGGTCAGCACGACCCGGATGCCGCTGCGCCAAAGGCGCAGCGCGATGCCGGTGGCGAGATCGCCCGCCCCGCGGATCAGCGCAAGCATAGATATACCCCCTTGTGCAGGCTCCCCGCCGTGACCGGACAGGTGAGCCGGTTCGCGAGCGCGGCGGCGCGGTCGTAGTCCTCCGCCGTCTCGACCTTATTGATGTAAACGCGGTCGCCGAGACCCTCGGCGAGAATGAGCGCTGCTTCCAGCTCCGGTGTAACAAGCGCGTTCTCACTGACGCCGCACAGTGCGGCATAACGCTCGCTCCGATGGCAGACATCGCGGATGGGCTTGCCGAAGCCGTCCGCACCGACGACCAGCACGACGCGCTGGGCATTTGCCGGAATGACCGGCTCATGCGGCGCGTGCGCCTTGAGCGGCAGACGCCTGGAGCCGTCAGCCTCAACGAGCACATAGTCGGCGAGCCGCGCGAGCGCGTCAAAGGAGAGCGACGGCGGGCCGAGCTTTCCCTCGGCGGACGGCTCCCCGACGCAGACCGCGCCGTGCGCGCTGAGCGCGGCGGAGATCTCCGCTTCGCCCGCCCGCTCCAGCACCTCGTACTGCGTCGGGCGCATGATGTGGGTCGAGGTGCAGAGAAGGACCGTGCCCTTTTTCCGCAGCTCCTCCGTGAGCGTATAGAGCAGCGTCGTTTTGCCGCCGCCGCCGATGAGCGCGGTGACGCCGCGGCCGATATTCAGCAATGGCGCGATCTGCATAGCAATACTCCTTTACAGATGCTCCGCGCGGTGGCGGATCATCTCGGCCGCGACGCTGATGGCGATCTCCTCCGGCGTTTCAGCCAGGATCGGCAGACCGATGGGCGCGTGAACGCGGTCGATGTCCTGCTGCGAGAAGCCCGCCGCGGCGAGCCTTTCGCGCGTGAGCGCGACCTTCTTCCGGCTGCCGATGCAGCCGATGTAGGTCGCCGGCGTGCGAAGCACCTGCTCTAAGATCTCGTAGTCCGCCTGATGGCCCGGCGTCATGACCACGGCATAGTCGTCGGCGGTCAGCGAGACCTTGTCAAAAATACGGCAGAAATCGCCGACGATGATCTCATGCGCCGTAGGAAAATGCTCCGCATTTGCCAGCTCCGCGCGGTTGTCGTACACCGTGACCTCAAAGCCGATATAGTGCAGCACCGGGGCGAGGGCGCGGCCGACATGGCCCGCGCCGAAGAGGTAGACGCGCCCCGCGCGGACGATGGGCTCGACAAAGGTGCTGCCGTCCCAGTAGGGTCGGGAGGTAAAGAAGCCCTCCGTGCCGTGGCGCAGCTCGTCCGCCGTAAGGAGGCGAAATTCGCGCAGCGTCTCGCCGTCGAGCACGAGGCAGAGCCAGACGTTTCTGCCGCTGCCGAGCGCGTCGCGCCAGGCGCGCAGCACTCCGATCTGCGCGGCGTTCTCAGGCGAAATATACTGGAACCAAACCGTCACGTCGCCGCCGCAGACCATGCCCGTGCTGTTCGCCGCCTCGGGGTGGAGCGCGAAGTCCCGCAGGGCGTTCCGCTTCCCCTTCAGCAGCTCGCGCGCGAGGAGAATGGACTGCCGCTCCACCGCGCCGCCGCCGACCGTGCCGAGCGCCGTGCCGTCGGCAAAGACCGCCATGTGTGCGCCCGCGCCGCGCGGGGAGGAGCCGTCGGCCTTCAGGATGCTGCAGAGCATCACACCCTCACCGCGCGTCAAAGCGGAAAGCATTGTGTTTAAAATCTCTTTCATTGCGTTATCCTTTATAAAGAATGGTTTTTGGGTATTATAGCAACGATTCCGCGTCAATGCAAGCGTCTGCGTGCGGCGGCTTTGACAAAAGAAAAAATTTCCTGTAAAATATGGGAACCTTTTCGGTTTTTCTGCGTCTATACATCCCGAAGTCACTTCTGTGACCGGCAAAATACATTTTCCAAGGAGAATCAACACGATGAAAAGAACACTTTCCCTCATGCTCGCGCTTGTCATGGCCGTTTCGCTGATGGCCTGCGGCAAAAAGGACGACGGCAAGAACAACGCCGACGCTCCCGCCGACTCCCTTGCCCTGCTCACCAAGGTTTGGGACAGCTACACCGACGACGAGAAGTTCCCCGCTGCCGGCGGCGACTATGAAACCAGCGTTGACGATGCCCCCGGCGCGTTCGACCCCTCCAACGCGGACAACCTTAACTTCCTGCTCACCGTGCCGACTGAGGACGCCTCTCTCATCGACGACGCCGCCTCCCTCATGCACATGATGAACGCCAACACCTTCACCTGCGGCGCGCTGCGCGTGAAGAACGGCGACGACGCGGCGAAGCTCGCCGAGGACCTGCGCGACGCCATCCAGAACAAGCAGTGGATGTGCGGCTTCCCCGACAAGCTGGTCATCGCCACGCTGGGCAATTATGTCGTCTCCGTCTACGGTGACGAGGAGCTGGTGAACACCTTCCGCGATAAGCTTCAGGCGGCGTATTCCGACGCTGCCATCGCCTATGACGAGATGATCGGCGAAGGTGAGTTCTCCGACGGCGAAGACACCGCCCTTGAAGCGCCTGTCGCCTAAGCGCGCAATAATACAGCAGCGCCCGAACCGCTTTGGTGCGGGCGCTGTCCATTTCAAATGAGGAGCCAACCGTATGCTGTTTTCCAGTATTCCCTTCCTTTTCTATTTCCTGCCCTGCGTGTTCGTGCTCTATTTCCTTGTACCGATGCGTTGGAAAAATACCGTGCTGCTGCTCGCAAGCCTGTTCTTCTACGCTTGGGGCGAGCCGAAATTTGTTGTTTTCATGCTCGCGTCCATCGTGCAGGGCTATGTGCTTGCCCGTCTGGTGGAGAAATACCGGGCGGACCGCGGGCGCGCGAAGCTCTTTCTGACGCTCTCGCTCGTGTTCAGTCTGGGACTTCTGGGCTACTGCAAGTACGCGGACTTCTTCCTCTCCGGCTTTAACGCGCTCACGGGGCTGCATATTCCGCTGCTCCGCGTGGCGCTGCCCATCGGCATCAGCTTCTACACCTTTCAGATCCTCAGCTATGTGGTGGACGTCTACCGCGGTACCGTTGCCGCCCAGCGCAATCTGATCGACCTCGGCACTTACATCGCCATGTTCCCGCAGCTTATTGCAGGGCCCATTGTCCGCTATGCCGATATCGAGCCGCAGCTTAAGGAGCGCCGCTCCACCCCCGATATGATTGCCGCCGGTGCGCAGCGCTTTGTGCTGGGACTTGCCAAAAAGGTGCTCATCGCCAATGTGCTGTATCAGCTCATTACGGTGTATAAATCCACCACTCAGCCCTCGGTGCTGTATAGCTGGATGTACGCCGCCGCCTATATGCTGCACATCTATTTCGATTTTTCCGGTTACAGCGATATGGCGATCGGCTTGGGAAAGATCTTCGGCTTTCATTTTGCCGAAAACTTCAACTATCCCTACATCTCCCGCAGCGCCACCGAGTTCTGGCGGCGTTGGCACATGAGTCTCGGCTCATGGTTCCGCGATTATGTCTATATCCCCATGGGCGGCAATCGGGTCGCCCCTGCCCGCCGCTATTTCAATATCCTTGTGGTCTGGATCCTCACGGGACTGTGGCACGGCGCAGATTGGAACTTCGTTCTCTGGGGGCTGTTCTTCGCCGTATTCCTTATCATGGAAAAGGGCTTCCTTCTAAAGCCGCTGCAAAAGCTCCCCGTCCTCAGCCATCTTTACACCCTGCTGCTGGTTGCGGTCAGCTTTGTTATCTTTGATAGCGCCGGCCTTTCGGAGGCTGCCACCCATCTGGGCAGAATGTTCGGTGCGGGCGGTATCCCGCTTGTCACCGGAGAGGCGCTTTACTATCTCGGCAGCTATGCCGTTACCTTTGTTATTGCCATTATCGGCGCTACTCCTTTCCCGACCCGCATGGCAAAACAGCTTTCCGAGGGAAAGGGCGGCAGAGCGCTCTCAATTCTTGCACCGGCAGCGCTGGTGCTGGTGCTGGCGGTCGTCACGGCCTATCTGGTGGACGGTTCGTTTAATCCGTTCCTTTATTTCCGCTTTTAAGGGGGTACCGCAATGGAAAAGATTAATAAGCTCCGCATGGTACTCACCATTGCCCTGCTGGGCGTGTTTCTGGCGGCATTCAGCCTTTGGGCGGTGCTCAAGCCTGCCGATGCCTTCTCAGAGGCGGAGCGGCGCACGCTGGCACAAATGCCTGCTGCAACAGGGCAGACGCTCCTCTCCGGTACCTTTGCCGACCGCTTCGAGGACTATGCCACCGATCAGTTCCCCCTGCGTGGTGAATTCCGTACCCTCAAGGCGTTTACCGCCACAGGGCTTTTGCGCCAGCGGGATAATAACGGACTGTATCGGGTGGGAGATCATCTCGCCAAGCTGGAATATCCCATGAATGAATCCTCTCTCGAAAATGCCGCGACCCGTTTCGGCTATCTTTATGAAACCTATCTCAAAGAGGCAGGTGCCCGCGTCTATTTCTCCCTGATTCCGGATAAAAACTTCTTTATGGCAGCGCCCAACGGCTACCCCTCGATGGACTACACCGCCTTTGCCGATGATCTGCAGCAAAAGCTGCCCTACATGAAGTACATTGATCTCTTTGATCTTCTGGAGCTGGAGGACTATTACCGCACCGATGCCCACTGGCGGCAGGAAAAGCTGCTGCCGGTCGCCGCACGGCTGGCAAACGGCATGGGACTCACCCTCACCGGCAGCTATACCCAAAAGACGCTGGAAAAGCCGTTCTACGGCGTCTACTATGGGCAAGCGGCGCTGCCCATCGCACCGGAACCGATGAATTACCTCACCGGCGGAGCGATTGATGCCGCCACCGTCTATAACTACGAGACCGATACCACCGGCGGTGTCTATGATATGGAGAAGGCGGTGGGGCACGATCCCTACGAGATGTTCCTTTCCGGCTCGGTGTCGCTTTTGCGCATCGAAAATCCCCAAAACACCTCCGGACGGCGTTTGGTCCTGTTCCGTGACAGCTTCGGCAGCAGCCTGACCCCGCTTTTGATAGAGGGCTACTCCTCGATCACGCTGGTGGATATCCGCTATCTCGCCTTCAATCGCCTTGGTAAATATGTTGATTTTACCGATTGCGATGTACTGTTCCTATACAGCACGGGAGTACTCAATAATAGCTCTACCCTCAAGTAATGCAAAGCCGCCCTCTCGGGGGCGGCAATTATCTTGTTCCGTGCTCGGCTATCCTGTATCGGGCGCAAATGGGGTGCACTTGGGGGCGGTTGCTGCAACAGAAAGACGGCATGACCGAAGCCATGCCGTCTCAGATTTTTTATAGGATTGCTTTACATGGGGCACCTTTCATGATGCCGCGCTTACTGCTCCTGCGTAGGAGCGCCGCAGCGGGGGCATACGCCATTTTCCAGTTGAGCACCGCAGTTCGGGCAGAATCGGGCAGCAGGACGGACAGGCGTCTCCTGAGCAGATTGCTGCGGCTCGTAAGCAGGCTGCGATTCCTTCGCCTGCTGCTTGCGCTGACGGGCAGCTGCCTTCAGCTCCTGCACATCGGGAACGGCAAATACATCATTGTTGCCGTCGCCGGACTGATCGGCAAGCTTGTGGTTGATGGCAATGACATTCTTCACCAGCAGAATGACCATCATCATCATTTCATAAGTAAGACGGACGATAATGGGGCCAAGGATAATGTACAGCAGCCCGATGCCGCCCATCCATGTGTGACCGCCCGCCCAATTTTCCTGGACGTTAAACAGCTGCAGCACACCAAATAGGATAACAAAGGCAGTGGAGAAAATGTACAGCGCCTGCAGGATCTTTTCCACCACGAGGAACTTGAAGTTGCAAAGGTCATGCAGGAATTTGCAAAAGCCGTTCAGCTTTTCCCGCCGTTTATCCGGCACGATGAAGATGAACGCCAGCACGGTTGCGGCGATTGCGAGAATAACCGCGATGATCATGAAAATCAGTTGCTTCATGGAATACACTCCTTTTCAATGATATGTGATTTTATGATAACAGCAAACAGTGCGGTTGTCAACATATGTTCCGCCAGCCTGCCGCCCCAACTGAAAGCCTGCGACACAACCCCAATACGCCCGCAGGGCGCTTCGGCTCCGCCGAAGCCGGCGCTCCGCGCCGAAGCCGCCTGCGGCGGCTTGCCCTGCGGGCGCTCTCCCCTCGCAAACTCCCCCTAAACCGTCCTCACGACCGGCCCTCCGCCCTCTCCACAAATTTTCCCCCCAAAAAAGCCGCCCCCACAGGGACGGCTTTTTCTTATCCATGTTTCGCTTTTTTGGCGCAAATGACCGCCCGTACCGTCAACAGTACCACAGCCGCCGCCAGCAGGTTGATGACCGCCGAAGCAAC
>ERZ1026780.1342-NODE-1342-length-16229-cov-3.467973_pt1 | contig 16229 bp, 15 predicted proteins | sample MGYA00380126_ERZ1026780 | MGnify/ENA primary metagenome ERZ1026780 (study PRJEB33269, sample SAMEA4719762) | human gut metagenome | biome: human-associated habitat; feature: organic feature; material: feces | place: Cameroon | collected 2013-10 ... | reverse complement strand
TGTGGTCGTGTAAGTGGTCAAATCTGTGGTCAAACACATTTTTGACTGCTTTTTTTCATTTTCCGAACCGCCCGAAATACGCACGGTTGAAGGGTTTTCGGCGGTTTTCGCTTTCGTGCGGTGCGAACACCGTCTATGCTCCCAAACCAAGCGCTCTACCGGGTGAGCTACACCTCGAAATGCATGTTTGTGTGCTTAAAAATCGCTGTGTAAGTTCGCTGCGCGTCCGTAAATGCATGCGCAATGTTTAGTCGGGCGCGTTCACAACTTCCCGTTTCTCGCATTACCGTTTCTTTTACGTTGTCGTCTGTCCGGCACGGCGAACAGCTTCACCCAACCGCGCGCCGCTGCCGCTCAAAAAGCAGTCCACGAACCAAAAAACGCCGACGGACAAAGTAAAAAACAACGTGTGATAATATATCATAAAATCAACGGCTTGTCAAGAATGCGAAAAACGGGCAGCAATAACCGTGCACGGAAAAGCCGCGGTGCTCCGTCGGAAAAAAAGAAGGAACAGCGTCCGCGCAAAACATGGAGCATAGCGCGGCTGAACACCTTGTTCAATTCGGAAAAATCATGCGGTAAAGTAATTGTCGGCGGCAACCAGACGGGCGCGGAGCGCTGCAGCGAGAGCATGCGCGTTTTCGTCAAACGTAGCAAAGCGGGTTATTCTGCCGAACGAATCGGAGTAGGTTACGGCGCCGTCCGCAAAATTGCGCTTGATTGCGGAGCCGTATTTTTCTTTGAATCGGGCAAACGATGACATATTTTCATTGCCGGCATCGGAAATAACCGGTACGGCTTCGACACTTTTTTCGGTTTTGTCCCCGTCGTTCTCTGCGGTTTCGGTTTCGGCCTCAGCCGCGGCTTCGGCTGCGGGCGGAACAGTCGTTCCCTCCTCCGAAACGGTTCGGTCGCTCTCCTCGGTGTCGCTTTCGGCACAGAGGTTCATTATTTTTTCGGAACTTAACGCATAAACATAGCGCGTTTCGGTCATAAAATCGGAATTGTGCAGCAATGCGGAAAGAATATCGCTTTTTATTATTTCCTGCGCGAAATTCGGCTGCAAATCCGGACGGAGTATTCCGTCGCAGACGGTGGGAATATGAATCGAAATTTTTCCGTCCGACTCAAAAAGAAGGCTGTCTGCGTCCACGGTGTCGGAAAGTCCCATGGCACAGTACAGAATCATAAACCGTGCAAACCTTGCGGTATCGACGCGTTCCTTTATTTTTTCGTACGCCGCTCCCGATGAAAGCACCTCGAGAAGCCCGTCACGCAGGTCGGCTGTTTTTTCCGACAGCGCATCCGGCACGGAACGGACTGCGTAAAGACCGAGATATTCGCCGTCGAGCCAAACCTCCGCCATGTCGTATGCGGGTGCTTCGCTTATCCCGAGACGGTCGGCTGCATTATAAACAAGCGGCGTGCGCATCAATGCGGGATCGGCCGCGAGAGACAAAAGCAAAAGCTCAGCGGAATCGGATGAGAACAGCTTTTTTCCGTCGGGCAGAGTCAGGTTATATGACTTCTTTTTTGTATCTTCGTAAAGCCCGGCGTCGGTCAGCGTGACGGCTGCTTCTTCAAGCCGGACGGCTTGACCGTCGGTCGCGGAGAGCACGGCGGAGCCGTTTCTGCCCGAGGAAATGTAAATATTTTTTCCGTCGCTCTTGCGCAGAGTCAGCTTTTTCAGCGCGGAATTTATACGTTCGGCGTAATCGTCAGTCTCTTTTTGAGACAGCAAATCGTAATTTTTGACACCGTATACCGTTGAATCCAGCTTATCGCGAATTGCGGCAAGCGATTTTGCGCCGTTCCCGCCGTAATAAACGGAAACATATTCGGGAATCTCTTTCAGGGCTTCATCAAGCGCGGATTTATCGGCGGCATCCGTCTCAAATGAATAAGAACATACCTTACAGACAAAAAGGCGCTTTCCCGTATAGGACACACTCTCGCTGAAATCGTGCCCTCTTGCGGGAAGAACCTCGTTTTTTTTCTCTCCGCACGACGAACACACATACGTCGCCTCGCCGTCATTCAGGCAGGTGTTTTCCTTCGTGACGAGCCTTTCGCCGAAGGTGTGATCTTTTGTAACGGTAAGCACCGCTCCGTCCGTCGTCATACTCGCGCCGTTCAGATCGGTTACGGTGCAGCGGTAAACATTGCCGTTCATCGACATGTCGGTGACAAGCGAAAGCCGGCTGCCCACATTACCTTTTATTTTGGCGACTGTTCCGTTCGGGGATGTATACTCCCAAGAATACTCAAGTCCTTTGCCGTTTGCAACGACATTGAAAATCGCCGGATATCCGTTTTCAACGGTAATTCCGTTCGGCGACGACGTAACGGACAGAGGAATATCGGGCGTAAAAAAGCGTTCGTATATCCTCGAACCGAAAACAAATGCAAAAAGAGCCGCCGCGAGCACGACAGCCGCCGAAACAACGGCAATGACTATTCTCTTTTTGCTTTTGTTTGCTGTCATTTTTAAATCAACCGCTTTGTTTTTTTGAATAATTTTGTTTTTATACTCCGTAAAACTGTGTGATGTGCCGATGCCGGCATTGTCTTTAGTTTATCTTTAGGAAATAAATTCAAAGCTTCTTCGACTCTGCTCCGGCTCTGCTTCGGCGCTGCTTCGATGCTGCTTCGGCGCTGCTTCAGCTCTGCTTCGGCGCCGCTTTTATATGAGCCGCCGTAAATCCAAGCACCGGGAGCATCAGAGCTTTATTCTGCAGTCATAGTCGGAAACACCCGTTTTTCCTATGGTAGATACTACCATATCCCTGATGTCGGTTTTTGTCCCTTTTGCACCGAGTTTTTTCTCGATCGGGCGAATAAGCGGATAAATTCTGTCGAAAACACCCATTATCGCCTCATATTCGGGAGTTCCGCACACAAACGGCGCGTCGCCGACAAAAATATTTCTCACGATATCCGTAATAAGCGGACGCAGCGGCGATTTTTTAATTTCGGACGGACATTTGACAAGAAGCATTTTGCAGACCGAACCGACGGACGCGGTGTTTATCATGCCGCCTATCCTGCGCATGACGGCGCACAGTGCACCCGACGCGGGCAGACCGAGCTTGCCGCAAAGGCGTTCGGGATCGTCGGCAAGGCAATCGAGATATGTGTTTATCATCATGTCAAACTGACGTGTGAAATACTGCTCCTGTGAAAGCCCGCCGAAATCCCACTTAAAGTCGGGAACGGGCAGAGTTTTGATTTCGACATCCGACGGAGAGTGAACCGTAACAAAGCGCATCGCCGCCGGGCAGCCGATAAGAGAACCTGTGCAGACGTCCCAAAAGCGGTTTCCCGCTTCGCTCACACGGAGCTTGACGCTCTGATTGTGCATATGTCCCGTGAAACAGAGATGCACACCCTCGTCCGCAAGCAGCTCCGTAATGCTTTTTGCGTTTTTCATCACTGCGTCTCCGACAAGTCCCAGAACCGGTGAACCGGGGATGAGCGGATAATGGTTCATCGCAATCATCATCTGACCGTCCTCACGCGCTTTTTTTGTTTGACGCAGTATCCACTCAATCTGACGCGCGGGATATGTCTTGCCGACGGCATAATTGCCGTCGTTGTTGAGCGCAAGCAGACGAACGCCGTCCGTCAGCTGTGCGACATAAGACAGGCTCTCGCGGTCAACCGCCGCGGCATCCGAAAAGCCGTAATCGTAATACATGTCAAAAAGCTCGTCACGCTTCGTCCCCTCGGGGGTAAGACGTCCCGTTTCGTCGAAAGCAAAAGGCTCGTCGTTAAAATCATGCCCCGCAGTTATAACAAATATTCGCTTTCCGCTTTTTTTGAGATTTTTAAGCAGCTTCAAAAATTCGGTGTGACTCTGCTTTTCGCCGTTGAAGCTCAAATCGCCTGCAATCAGCACCGTGTCGGCGCCGTCGGCTTTTTCAAGCCATGCAAAGGCGGCTTCGTTAATCGCCTGAGTTTCGGCAAAGCACTTCTGCTCAAATTGCATAAATTTGTCATACTCCCCGCCGCGACAGCCGAGTGCGGACGAGAAGTAATGCGTGTCCGTGATAACATACATGCTGAACGGTTTCATAGCTTCACCTCGTAAAATCTTTCGGGTTTTCTGGGCTTCGGCTCCGGGTCTTCATCCCCGTGACCGACCGCGACCGACACGACAAATACGCCGTCGGGCGGCACTTCGAGTTTATCTTTCCACTTTGCGCCCTTTTCTCCGTCAAACAGAGCGCCGACAGAGCCGATGATACACGAATTAAGTCCCATTCCCTGCGCGGCAATGCAGATATTTTCCGCCATGATGCCGCCGTTCATCGGATCGGGACAATCGGCAAAAATGCAGAACAGTGCGGGCGCGGTCTGGTAGACGGGATTCACGTCCCAACGCGTGTAGGCGGGAGTATCCCGGCCGACGGTATCCTTAAAATCGGTGTTCAGTTCGTCGAGCGCCGTTTTGTCCGATATAACGCGGACGTAGCAATTTTGTGAATTTCTGCCGCTCGGCGCCCACATTGCGCACTCAAGAAGTGTTTTGACCTCGTCGGACGTGAGCCGGACGGGCGTAAAGCTGCGCACCGTGCGGCGGGAAAGGATGGCTTTTGTTACTTCGTTCAATATCATACTGTACCTCCCGAAACGCGGCGGGAGCCGCGCAGTGTCATTCTTAAAGTTTTTTTGTGTTCGGAAACGGCAGCGCCGCAGGTTTATAACGGTTATTTTCCGCACATCCGCTTACGGATTCCGAATTACTTTGTCCGTTTTTTCGCAGTATTTTTCGACCAGCGTCGTGTTTCGCACCGATGTATAAGCGTTGCACATCAGGTCTATCTCATCGGAGAGCGGTTTTTCGCTGACCGCATTCAGGCATTCGATGCGGTGATTTTTGAACAGAGCTTCGTCCGCGAGCACATCGGCGCGATAGACAAGATATATATAGTCGTCAAACACGAAAACGGCAGCCTTGCCCTTTTCGACGGCACGGACGCTGTCATAAAAACCCTTGGGATAATATGCGCTGCCGTCGGTGATGACCTCCGTTTTGAGCGATTCGCTGACATCCTGTTCGCCGGAGCCTGCAAGCACGGAATACATCAGGTCGATCGCCGTGCCCTTGTTGACCTGTTCACAGGCAAGGTCATAGCGCTCTTTTATGCGTTTAAGCTCGTCGTCCGTGTATTCTTTCTCGTTTCCGTAAACGTCCGTTGTAAAAAGATATCCCCTTATCAGCTTCACGGCGACGTAATTTTCATCGAAATACGCTTTCAGCTCGCTGTCGGGAATCGGCGACGATCCGCCCTCGTCAAACAGCGTAAGGCGCAGTGTTTCGCGGAACGCTTCGCTCAGCCTGATCTTTACGAACGTCTCTTTTGACACTCCGAGCGCTTCGTAATATTCGCGGTACATCTCCCACAGCGCGTTTGCCTCATTCGAGCACTTCAGGTTTTCGGCGGGAGAGAGCGACAGTCCCCTCTGCGCGAAGGTGGAATTGAGCGCCACATAGCGAATGCACATGTTTGTGGCATACGTCACCCTTTCGGCGCGCGTGGCTCCGCCCTCCGCGTCGGAATAGGCACGGTCGAGATAGTATGTGAAAATTTCCCCGTTTATCGGTGTTCCGTTAACCGACAACGGGTATTCGGTTTTTTTGCCGCCGCATGAGACAAGCGAAAACAGAACAAGAACAGAGGCAAGCGCCGCAATGATTTTTTTCATAAAAAGACCTTACTTATCGAGAATAAACCGCGCGGTTCTGTCGAGACAGTCGCGCCCTGCGGGGGAATACGGCTCCGTAACGCCGAAAACGTGCAGAAGCGTTTTTCCCTCATATTTAGGATAGTCAAGCAGACGTGTTTCAATGCCGTTTTTCAAAAACAGCCCGTGCAGACGGTGAGTCTGACTTCTTGCCACGAAATCGCCCGTGCTTGTTATCAGCAGAGTCGGCGGGAAATCACAGACCTCGTCGAGCATTTCGTCAATGCCCATATACCGCGCGGTACTCTTGCCGAGCGACGGCTTTTCGCCCCACATCATGCGTGTGTAAAGTCCCATCAAGCCGTTTTCGTTCATGAACGGCACGGGGGACGTGAGAACAAGCTTTGAAAATTTTATGCCGTGATATTCTGTTCCGAATTTACGGCGAAGCGATTCGGACGACGCAAACGCCGCCGTATATGCGGCAAGCTGACCGCCGGCGGAGTCGCCCGTAAGGGCAACGCAGTCGGCATCGCACGGAAATTCGGCAAGCAGCTCCTTTATTTTTATCAGCGACGCATTCACGTCCTCGAGCTGTGCGCGGACATCCGCGCACGGTGCAAGGCGATAGCTCATTGCAAACACAACAAACCCGCGTTCCGCAAGATACTCACAGTAGAACCTGTTCAGATCCTTGTCGCCGTACATCCAGCCGCCGCCGTGAATGTCAATTATCACCGGCAGCCTGCCGTTGTTGTTTTCGGGATAATAAACGTCGAGCAGGTGGCAGCGATCGCCGTCGTCAAGGTAGGGAATATCGGGACGGCGGACTATCCCTTCGGGATGGACAAGACCCGACATTCGGGCTTTATCCCCCTTCTCCGTCATCTTCCACAGCAGATTGAATACATTAAAAAAACTCATAATAAAAAACCTCCGATACACACCGCAAGCCGCGAAAAAATAAACGAACACCGTTTGGGTGAGATCCCGTAATACGTGATAAAACAGCTCCGCGCAAAACCCTCAAAATTCATTTTAAAGACACAAAAAACCTGTCGGGTTATTTCCGGCGGCGCAGCCGTCCCGTATTTTTGTACATTTTCTATATTACATCGTATAAAGGTTTTTGTCAAACCTTTATGTGATTGACTTCTCTATTTAAGTTGGGTATAATAAAAAAAAGACCGGACGGAGTGATAAAAACGGAAAGTTTCAGACTGGCGTTCATTGCCGACATTCATTTATATTCATCGCTTCTCTGTGTGTCCGGGAGGGCGTATGAGCTGCACTCCGGCTCCGATCAGAAGTGCCTTGCGGAGAGCGGCGCTGTAACCGACGCGGCGTTTGACGCGATAAAAAAAAGCGGATCGAACGCGGCGGTGATCGTGGGCGATCTCACAAACGACGGCGAAAAATGCAGTCATGCGGAGATAATGCAGAAGCTTGAAGCGCTCAATGAGAGCGTGCCCGTTTATGCCGTCACCTCAACGCATGACTGGTGCTCGGACGGAAACGCGCGCAGGTATGCAGGTTCCGAGGTGTTTACGGATGTCGAGACTGCTTCAAAGGACGAATTGAAAAGCTTATACGGCGGCTTCGGAAAAGCGAACGAAATTTCCTCCTTCAAAACCACGGCAGGCTTCCTTTCCCGTTCTTTCAGGCTGTCGAACGGCATAAGGCTCATTCTCGTGAACGATGACTGCGACGGCGTCGGCGGTAAATCGGGTTATTCGGACGCGCATCTCAAATGGGTCGAAAACGAAGCGCGCGAGGGCGCCGCAAACGGCGAATTTGTCATCGCGGCGGAGCATCATCTCGTGCTGCCGTGCATTTCGCGCCTTGTCAATTCCTCACAGCTTATCTCAGACGGAAACGAGGTTGCCGGCCGCCTTGCGGACGCGGGAGTGCGTCTGCTGTTTGTCGGTCACTCACACATGCTGCGCGCAACCGATTTTGTGTCACAAAACGGAAACAGACTGACGCAGATAAACTTAAGCGCTCTGTGCGGCTATCCCGCCGGGATAACATATGTATCGGTAAAAGACGGGTCTGCGGAGATAAAAACGGAATACATCGAAAAATTTACATACAACGGAAAAGAACACGGTGCGGACTTCTTCCGCACTCATGCGGAAAACATAGTGATGCACGTGCTTGACGGCGCAAAAAAGAGCCGCGGGGAGCTTTCGGACAGGCTTCACGCGCTCGGTATCAAAGCTCAAATTTCAGACAGATCCTACGGATTCATAAAAAAAGGCGTTTCTTTTCTCACAAACGTCACGGTCGGAAAGGCGGCGCACACGATAAACGCGCTGATGCCTTTCGGCGGAAGAATCGACATAAAGGCGCTGTCGGGCATAAAAAACGACAGGCTCATGAAATACGTAATGCCGGTATTTCTCTCGGTCTTTGATGGCTCGCAGGCGCTTGACGGCTGTCCCGACGAGGTGCGCGGAGTGCTCGTGACTCTTGCGAACAAAATCTCCGTATACCTGCGCGCCTTACCGGTCGGCAGCGCAAAAAGAGCAAAAACCGGGCGTCTCGCAGCAGACATTTCACAGACGCTCAAGGAGCTTGCTCACCCGCGATTCACTCTTGACACAGAGGTGTTTTTTAATGACACTTAAAGATGACGCGAAAAAAATTTATACATATGCGATAAAAAACGTCGATCCCTATTTACAGACAAAATACTATATTGACCTGCTGCTTACGGGAGTTGACAATGTGACCGTTATTGCGATAGGCAAGGCAGCCGTCCCCATGGCGAAAGCCGCCGAGGACTCACTCGGCAGCCGTATATCAAAGGCGCTTTGCGTGACAAAATACGGTCACACCGGAAGCTTTAAACCGATACACTTTGAAATCATCGAGGCAGCGCACCCGATAAGCGACAAAAACAGCGTTAAAGCGGCGGAACGCGCACTTCAAATCGCTGACGGCGTCGGTGAAAACGACACGGTGCTTGTCCTGCTTTCGGGCGGAGCGAGCGCGCTTGCGGAAAAAAGCATTTTGCCTCTTTCGCAGCAGCAGACAATCACCGGCAAGCTGCTGAGGCGCGGCGCGGACATTGAGGAGATAAACGCAATCCGCCGCCGTCTCTCCCTGATAAAGGGCGGACGGCTTGCGGAGCACTGCTTCCCCGCAAAGGTGATAACGCTCGCGCTTTCCGACGTGCTCTCAAACGATAAAAGCACAATAGGCTCGGGCATCACCGTTCGCGACGAAACAACGGACGGGACGGTGATGAAAATTGCCGAAAAGTATCTTTACGACGAGCCGTCTTATTTTTTTGACGCGCTTAAAAAGGACGCCGATATGCCTGTAAACGACGGCGGCTACATATTCGTCGGAGACGTTACACGGCTGTGCGCGTCTGCCGCTCAAGAAGCCGAAAGGCTCGGTTACATCACCGAAGTATGCGGCAAGCCTCTCACCGGAGAAGCGCGCGACGCGGCTGAAAATGTGATTTCCGCGGCGCTGAAAAAGCGCGACGGAAAAAAACGCTGCTTTATATACGGCGGAGAAACTACCGTGACCGTAAGCGGCGACGGCTTGGGCGGACGCAATCAGGAGATGGCGCTGTATGCCGCGCTGAGGCTTGACGGAGAAAGGAATATTCTGTTCGCGTCCGTAGGAAGCGACGGCACCGACGGCCCCACCGACGCTGCGGGCGGCATTGCCGACGGAAGCACTGCGAATGCTGTGCGCGAGGCGGGAGTAAGCCCCGAAAAGGCATTGAATAACAATGATTCCTACAACGCACTGCGTGCCGGAAACGCGTTGACAGTTACGGGTCCCACCGGAACAAACGTCAATGACCTGACATTTATTTTAACTTGCTGAATGCTTCGCCGGCAACGGCGATGAAATACAGAGACGTAAAAAAACCGATTTTTTTCGCCTCAAAACCGAATTGAAAGGGATGCTTTTTATGGAAAAGAAAAAAGTATGTCTCACGGGGGCGACGGGACACGTCGGCTACGCGATACTCAAGGAACTGCAGAACTACGATGACAGAGATGTCCGCATTCTTTTACGCAAGGATCCGGGCATTTTTGACGGGCTTTTATGCGAAAAGGTCAAGGGCGACATTACGGACTATGACAGCCTTGTCAAAGCTTTTGAGGGCTGCGAGATTGTATACCATGTTGCCGGTTGCGTTGAAATCAAGCCCGGAAATGAAGATTTTGTTTACAAAATCAATGTCAACGGAACAAAAAACGTTGTAAAAGCCTGCCATGCCTGCGGCGTAAAGCGCCTTGTTTATATGGGCAGTGTCGACACGTATATTCCGCTTCCCGACAATCAGAAGATGACCGAAATATATAAATATGAACCCGACAGGCTTGAGGGCGCGTACGCAAAAACAAAAGCCGAGGCAACACAGTTTGTTCTCGACGAAAACGGCAGGGACGGACTTGAAACGGTGGTCTGCCAGCCGAGCGCCTGCATGGGACCTTACGATTTCAAGGTTTCAAGCGTCGGCAGTATGATAAGAATGTTTTCAAGCGGCAAATTCCCGATAACAATGACCTTCGGCGGATATAACTTCGTAGATGTGCGCGACGTAGCAAAGGGCACGGTGGCGGCAGGCGACAAGGGCGCCCCCGGAAGCGTGTACATCCTCTGCAACCAGTCCTGCACCGTCGACGATTTTATAAGAAAGCTCGCCGCCGCATGCGGCAACAAGCCTCCGAAAATCAAACTCGGCAAAACGATTATAGATATTGCCGCTCCGATCATGGAGGTCTATTACAAGGCTGCGAAAAAAACGCCGCTGTTCACACGCTATGCCGTCAGAAAGCTTTGCTCAAACTGCAACTTCTCATATGAGAAAGCGGCAAAAGAGCTCGGCTATGCACCGCGTCCGCTTGACGAAAGTCTGCGCGATACGGTAAAATGGATTAAAGAAACCGAAAAAAGAGACTAATACGGCAATACGGCACACAAAGTCTTGCGGCAGATGCAGCTTAAAGAGACGGAAAGAAATATAAAACAGGAGTAATTTATGGCAAAATGGGATGAAATGTATCTTGCTCTGTGCAAGAGAATACTCAACGAGGGAACGCGCGTACACAACCGGACAGGTATCGACACGGTTAAGGTTCCGCAGGCGTATTTTCACTTTGACTTAAGCGAGGAATTTCCTGTTCTCACAACAAAACAGTTGTTTATTCGTCAGGCGGTGCTTGAAATGCTGTGGTTCTATCAGGCACAGTCGAACGACGTCCGCTGGCTTCGGGAGCGAAACGTGCACATCTGGGACGAGTGGGAAATCGACGGGGACGGCTTCTGGAACGCCGAGCAGATGCTGCCCGACGGAAACGGAAATCTCGTAAAGACCCGTGTCAAAAAAGAATTCGGCAAGGAGTGGGCGCACACGATAGGCACAGCCTACGGTTGGATAGTAAAAAAATACAACCTGACGGGCGAGCTTATCGACAAGCTCAAAAACAACCCCGAAGACCGTCGGATGATAATGTCGCTGTGGCAGAACGAATATCTGAAAACGGCGGTTCTGCCGTCGTGCGTTTGGAGCACGGAATGGGATGTTACCGACGGCAGACTGAATCTTTGGGTACATCAGCGCAGCTGCGATGTTCCGCTCGGTCTGCCGTTCAATGTGACGCAGTATGCCGTTCTGCTCTCCATGCTCGCACAGGTGACGGGCTATAAAGCCGGAACGGTCGACTGGAGCATCAAGGACGCACACATTTATGTAAATCAAATCGAGACTGTCAAGGAACAGATACGCCGTTTTGACGAAAACGGCTCACTGCCCGCACCGAAGCTCTGGCTTAACCCCGAAGTGACCGACTTCTTTGACTTTGATTCGTCACGCGACTGCAAAGACGTCAAGCTTATAGACTATAAGCACATGGGTAAGCTTGTATTTCCGATAGCACAGTAAAATAATCCGGAGAAAAAAATATGATTCTTTCTCTTATTGCCGCGGTCGGCAAAAATCTTGAAATAGGCAAAAACGGCGATCTTATCCGCCGTCTGCCGGGGGATCTGCCGTTTTTTAAGCGCGTCACAATGGGCAAGCCTGTCATAATGGGGCGAAAAACCTTTGAGTCGCTTCCGTCTGCGCTGCCGGGCAGACTCAACATAATTATAACGTCGGACAGCAATTATACTGCGGAAAAAGCGCTTGTTGTCACGTCGTTGAAAGCAGCAGCGGACGCTGCCGAAAGCACGGGTGCCGAGGAAGCATTTGTAATCGGCGGTGGGCTTATTTATTCGGAGTTTTTGCCTGCGGCGGACAGGCTTTACCTCACCGAAGCACAGTTTTCCGCTCCCGATGCGGACACTTTCTTCCCTGAGTTTGACAAAACGAAGTGGAACAGACAGACACTCGATGTTTACGACGGCGTTCCGCCGTATGAGCATGTACTCTACACAAAAAAATGAGGATTTAAAAAACACGGAGAAAACACAGATATAATGACTTTGAAAAATTACATAGGCGACAAAAACTTTTATAAAATGACATTTACGGTTGCAATACCGATAATGCTGCAAAATTTTATCACAAACTTTGTAAGCATGCTCGACAATCTGATGGTCGGCGCGTTGGGTACCGAACCGATGTCGGGTGTGTCGATAGTCAATCAGATTCTTTTTGTCTATAATCTTGCGGTTTTCGGCGCAATGGGCGGCGTGGGCATTTTCACCGCGCAGTTTTACGGCAAAAGCGACGAGAAAGGCATGCGGTATACAGTCAGATACAAGCTGCTCGTCGTCACCGCACTGTTTGCGGCTGCCGCTCTGCTTCTGACCTTCTGCGGCGACCGGTTTATCTCGCTTTTCCTGCACGACGTTGAGCCGGGCGCGGACATTGCACAGACTCTCGTATTCGGACGCGAATATCTCGCCGTGATGCTGTGGGGTCTTTTCCCGTTTGCCGTTGCAAACGCATTTTCGGGAACCCTGCGCGAGACGGGTGACACCTTGATGCCGATGATAGCGGGCATGTGCGCAGTCGCGGTCAACTGCACGTTTAACTGGTTTCTCATTTTCGGAAAATGCGGTTTTCCGGAGCTGGGAGTCAGGGGCGCGGCAATCGCAACGGTTATGTCGCGATACGTCGAGTGTGCCGTTCTCATAATCTACACTTTTGCACGGCGCGGCAAATTCACTTACATAAAAGGACTGTTCCGCGGATTTTCGATTCCGGGAGAGCTTTTTTCGGCTTTCAGCTTAAAAGGCCTTCCGTTTTTATTCAATGAAATTTTCTGGGCGGGCGGAATGACAGTGCTGAACATCGCATATTCACTGCACGGGCTTTCGGTCGTTGCGGGCGTCAGCATATCGTCCACCGTTACAAATCTTTTCAATATTGCTTTTATGTCGCTCGGTGTCAGCATCGGAATAATCTCCGGCAAGCTGCTGGGCGCGGACAAGCACAAGGAAGCCGTTGACACGGTGAGGAAGCTTATTGCATTCTCCTTCACGGTCAGCATCGTTGTCGGGATCGCAATGTTTTTCCTCGGAGGAAAGATAACCTCCTTTTACAAGACGGGCGAACAATCAAAGCAGCTGGCGACTTATTTTATAAGAACCTGCGCTCTCATCACACCGGTATTTGCGCTGACAAACGCAACCTTTTTCACTCTGCGCAGCGGCGGCAAAACGATCGTCACGATGCTTTTCGACTCCGGCGTACTGTGGGGACTGTCGATTCCGCTTGCGTTTTTGCTTTATTACAAGGCACACCTCGACATTCACGCGGTATATCCCATTATTCAGGCGCTTGAAAGTATAAAAATGATAATAGGGCTTATACTTGTAAAGAAAAAGGTTTGGGTAAGAACAATTATCTGACATTTTTATACAAAACACCGTGAAAGGATTTTTACACACCATGAGATTTCCGGAAATAACCGAAAACAAAGAAAATTCGACCGTTCTCTATTTCGCGGTCGGCGACGAGAATGTTACGGACGTCATTGCCGAATTGGAAGACGAGTATGCATGTTTCCCGAAACTAACGCCGGTCATGCGTGACGGCAAGCATTACATTGCGCTTGAAATTTTTGACGGAGAATAGAAAATGGCAATAAAAAACTATATTTGGGATTTTGACGGCATGCTTTTTGACACATATCCGCACACATTGGCATGCTTTGTCGAAACTTACCGCCGCAGGGGAATTGAGATAGACGGTGACGAAGCCTACCGCCTTTTTAAAATTACGATGTGGGATGCCTTTGATTTTTACAAGACGGACGAAGCGACAAAACGCGAATTTTATGAGCTTGAAAACGACATTTCGTTTCCGCCGGAGGGACTTCCCTACCCGTTTATTCCCGAAACGCTTCGTTTTATTTCGGAGCACGGAGGCAAAAGCTTTCTGTTCACCCACCGTGACCGCGTTGCGGTGCGGTATCTCAAAAAACACGGCTTGGACAAATTTTTTACGGAATTTGTCACGAGTGAAATGAATTTTCCGCTGAAACCCGCACCTGACGCGGTGATATACATAATCAAGAACTTCGCGCTCAACCCCGACGAGTGCATGATGCTCGGCGACCGCTCGATAGACGTCGGCTCGGGCGCAAACGCGGGAATCGCCACATGCCTTTTCGACGAGGACGGCACGCTCACCGATGTTCCGTGCACGCTCTACACGCGTGACACGTCGAAGATATTTGATTTTGTCAAATCAAATTTTAATACGGACGGTGAAACCGAAAATTAACGGCAAGCGGCATTCGGTGCGCACAATGCGAATCTCCCGTTTTTGCCGTGTACCGACAATTACAAACAGTGTAAGTGGCAAATAAAATCCTCCCGATGTTATAATCAGGTTGTGGGCTGCAGGGAGTGACCTGCCGTGCCCGCAATCGAAAATCGGGAGGTTTTTTTATGACCTGTGAAAAAGTTTTGCAAATAATCGACCTGAAAAAAACATACGGCAAAGGCGACGCCGCATCTCATGCGCTGTGCGGAGTGACCTTTGACGTGCTTCGCGGTGAATTTCTCGGCATCATGGGAGCAAGCGGTTCGGGCAAATCGACGCTTCTCAACTGCATAGCCACCGCAACAGTGCCCACTTCGGGCAAAATTCTGCTCTGCGGCAAGGATATTTCAACACTGAGCGGCAAAGAGCTTGCAGAGTACCGCGGAAAAAGAATCGGCTATCTTTTTCAGCAGTTTGAGCTGTTGGACAACCTTACGGCGCGTGAAAACATAGCTCTCCCGCTCTCGCTGCACGGGCGCAGCGCCGCTGATGCAAACGGCGACATAGAAGCGCTTGCGAAAGAGTTCGGCATTACGGACGACCTTGACAAATTTCCGTCCGAATTGTCGGGCGGTCAGAAACAGCGCACAGCCGCCGTGCGTGCACTCATAACCTCACCGGATATTCTGCTTGCCGATGAGCCGACCGGCGCTCTTGACAGTAAAAATTCAAAAATTCTGCTCGACAAGCTTGCGTTTGTGAACCGCGAGCACGGAGTTACCGTTACGGCGGTCACGCATGACGCGGCTGCGGCTGCCTACTGCTCACGCATTCTTTTTATTCGTGACGGAAAGCTTTTTCACGAGCTGCGCCGCGGCGAAGGTGAGGCTCGCGACTCATTCTTTGCGCGCATAACCGCCGTTACCGCACAGATGGGAGGAGGCAGCGCAAATGTTCTTTAAGAAAAATGCGTTTCGCAAAGCCGCCGTCGGCACAGGCGGCGACAACTCGCTTTTCTTTACATCGCTCACTGTCGCGGTTGTTGCATTTTACTCCCTTCTGTCACTCGGTGAGATGGATGTAATGCGATTTCTTGCCGAAATCGAGAGCGACGCAGTAAATAAAGTCCTTATGCTGCTGCCGATTGTATATGCTTTTTCGCTGTTTCTGATGTTTTTCCTCGTCCTCTTTGCCTATAAATACCGTGCGCAGACGCGCCGCCGGGAGTTCGGCATATATCTGCTCATGGGCATGTCACGCAGCCGTCTGTTTTTAAGACTGTTCGGAGAGACAGTCATCAGCAGCATAATTTCACTTCTGATAGGCATTCCAGTTTCGCTTTTCCTTACCGAAACGATAAGTCTTGCGACTGCGCGGTTTGCCGGAATGGGAATCATAGAACACCGTTTCGCTTTTTCTCCGTACGCGCTGATTTTAACCGCCGTCGGCGTAACTGCGGTTCAGCTTCTTTCGACTGCGGCGACGTGCATATCGCTTGCCGATACCGAACCTGCCGCGCTGCTGCAGCCGCCCGTTCGTAAAAATCAAAAAATTCCGTCACGCAGAGAAAGCACAGTGTGCTTTATTTTCGGCATTCTATTACTGTGTGCCGCGTATGTCAACGGGTTGTTTTTTCTCCCGAAAATTAAATTCGGCGCAACGGAGCTGCTCGTTGTGTCCGGTGTTTGCGGGACATTTCTCGTTTTTCGCGGGCTCGGCGGAATAATAGGGAAAAGAATTACAAAAAAGACGTTTTCAAAAACGGGACTTGCCGTATTCAACGCGCGTCAGCTTCAGGAAAACGTGACGGGGCAGCATAAAAACCTCGCAATAGCGTCGCTTTTGC